>Ga0097620_100000057_pt1 | contig 117394 bp, 170 predicted proteins | sample KBSSwiS22_FD_77030 | JGI IMG/M metagenome (GOLD analysis project Ga0097620, IMG submission 77030) | Switchgrass rhizosphere microbial communities from Kellogg Biological Station, Michigan, USA - KBS Switchgrass S2-2 (version 2) (version 2) | ecosystem: Host-associated > Plants > Roots >...
CGCAGTGGTGAGTTGTGTGTCCCTTCTCTAGTACGCACTGGTCTTTTCGTCCATTGTGCTCCCAGACTTCTTGACAGAGATTAGTTCTCTTAGCTTTATTTATCTGCATTTTTCCATATCATATGGAATCCGTCAGTGCAGAGTCCATCATGGTAGAGCGGCTTGACACATCGCTGATTTTCATGCACAGATGTACAGAGTGGATTTAGCCATAATTCTGTTGCACCTTTTTCTGGTAAATTAACCTCATGCATTCCTCTATGATAGAGTGGCTTAGTGCAGAATGTATTAATGAGTCTAGGATGAGGTTTCAGACACAGTAAAATTACACGTCGTGCTTTCCTTATTTCCATGTGTGGATAAATCCTGTTCGATGATCAGATTTGCCTACATGCGCGCCTTCGTGATTTTGAGGTTTGATGCACTCTATCACAGCCATCGTTTCTGTGCATGTCAGTGCTTGGCATAAAGGATTAGCCCAGATATAGACTTGACCAGCTACGGTAACTTGGTGTGCGTCTCTATGATATAGAGATTTGGTGCAGTACAAATGCTGCATAAGTGGATGTTGCTTTCCACACCCTTGAACTACGCGACGTGCTTTCTTTATTTCCATGTGACTGTCTTGGTCTGTCTGATGCGCCAACTGCGTTCCATACCCACGTGAGAGCCGTCATGATTTTCAGGACGGATGCATTTTATCACACCTCTATATGCTGCCTGGCATTGATTAATTAGGCGTCGTGCTTTTACGATTTTCACTCCTTACTCCAAAAATCATCTCGCCAGTGATGAGATCCGTAATGGCCTCTATGTCGCACACATGGTCCAAATTCTTCGTGAGTAGATGAACACTTATCACGAGTGTATTCTTCTCTCAATGAATTTATAAGTTGTTCGACATGTGATCTGCTTAATGTGGTTGATATTTTTGTAGCAATAATTACACGACGTGCTTTTACGATTTTCACTTCTTACTCCAAAATTCGTGGAGTCCATCGTGGTCAGCTGACAGCACGCAACATCCCAGCTCTGCATGAAAAACGAGACACATGGATGCTGATGGTCTGATGCTGTGTTTTATTGCAACACGCACTTGCTCTACATTTGTTGGTGTCACTGGAATTACTCGATATGCCTTTACGATTTTCATTATTCCTCACTGGCTTGATAGCCTGGTACAAATATGTCATGTCCATCTAGCCACTGGACAATTCTGTCAGTACCATCTACATGCCAAGCGACGTGATATCCTGCGTGATTAGCGCTGCGTGTGCAATACACTCCTTGCTCCGGGTGTGTCTCTGGACAGCCGCTAGGTCCGTATATTCTATCTGATTGGTGTAATTTTTGTAAAACTGATGTCGCAAATTGTAAAACTGATGTCGCAAATGTGACTTTTCGTGCTTTCTTGATTTGCATGGAAGCTCCACCTGGAACGTGGTCTCAGACACACGCCAGGAAATCATAGGCTCGCTTCTGCGCGCGTTTTGAGGCTCGACCGTGTCAGAGTGCCGCGTACGCCTGTGCAATCACCTCAGCGCGCGAGAGCTCGCACGTACATTTTGTGCACCGCAGTTTCATGCGAGTAGTCGCAGGATGCACTTGTACAGCGTGACCACAAGAAATGCAGAGAAATCCTAATTCCAGAGTTTTCTCATTTGCTGGATTTCTGCGTATCGCATTTAATACTTTTGCATTGTAGTTATTATATTGCTGAACAGCATTAATTTTGTACTTTATATGCTCTGGACCGGAATCTAGAACAAGGTGCAGTAATTGGCTCTGAAGCAACGTGCAAAATCCATGTTCCTCAGGCAGTGTAGAGGAACAGCCTACGCACGCTACGTCATACGGATGCATTAGAGCATATTCATCATTGGTGTGTGCACCTAATATATGGCCACAGTGCTCACACTCCAAATTCTTTATGACCTTGGAATCTGTGTGTAGGAGCTCATGCTCGCTAGATAGATAATCGTGTATATTGGCTCTGCGTTCATATATTGATCTCAGCATAAGAGCATTGCTCTTGCGTAGTTCTATTAGTGCAGAGCCATGCACACGGGACACTAGCTTACGTGGTACGCGTCTCGCCTTGCGTATTTCCATATGAGTTCTCTGTGCATCGTTGACAACTATCATGTGGGCATATGCCACGCATGAGCATCGGGTGCTTTATCGCATATGTGAGTCATCACTCTATACTGCGCGGGACCATTCCGGGTGGTGCTACTTCCTCCATTACCTGAGGGTAGATTTTTTATTACTCATTAACTGAGGGTTATTTTTTTTATTTTTATCCATTACCTAGGGTTGATTTTTATTTTGTATACCCAGACTTCTTTTTTTTATTTTTTGTCGCTGAGGACCTGCACATCATTAGGAAGATATTTGGCGACTACCCAATTGGTGACAATCGACTTGGCTTGCTCCAAATTGAAGCTATCCACGTCACATGTCAGTGGCTGCGCACCTTCCAGAGCGCGCAACACAACGATGCCGAATGAATTGATGTAGAGAAGGCCGCTAGCCAATTCAAAGAATCCAAAGCCCAGCATATCCATGTGTGCCTTGAGCTGGACAATGAACTCCGCTCGAATCTCCGTGCGCTGCGCGATGGACATCAGGCGCATGCAGGAAATCCGTGCGCGTGTGACCTTGCTTTCAATCACGAGAGCGGCAAGTACATAAGCAGTGTCTTCAGGTGAACGCATGGGAATATCCTTTAGCGGAATTGTGAAAAGAGTTGTTTCAGAGTGGCGACAGCTCTTGCTTCGAAATCATCAGCGGATTCGTCTTCTTGTTGAAATAACTCCGATACTCGTGATTTGTGGACGGCTGATGTGCCAGCGCGGAATCCAGATACTTCCAATTTGACATGCAGCGGCTTGGTCATTTAATAGCTTCCTCTCTGTCCTACATATCCTCTTTTGAGTGCTTGCACGTACTCAATAGCGGCTAGCGCTTGTAGATCACTCATCTGGAATTCTCTACGCAAGAGCATGTAAGCTTCATTCTCTTTATAATCCTCCAAAGCCATCTTTGCGAGGTCAATCATGTCTGTAGATAGATTTATCAGATGCTTGTTGTCAACTAGCCATTGTTTTGTTGATGTCACTGCATATCTCCGGAAATTTGTAACGAGAATACTCGTTATCGGTTAGTAACTATGATGCCTAAGATATCTCCAGCATCGTGTGCTTGTATCCAAAGGTCCGTGGGCAATTCCCAATAAGCATTATAGAGAATGGTTGCAATGAAAATTGTGAAAACATTTAATTTTTCATTTGTCACTGATTATCTCCGGAAATTCGTAACGAGTCCACCACTGATGCTCGTCATAGAATTTTAATACTGCACGTGCTGTCGCGTATTTGGAGAACGTTTGATGTATCTTTGGAGTCACTCTGTCGTGCAGATACACACGAATGATTACAGGTATCAGATTTAATTCTGATGCAGCAGTGATGCGGTGTGAGCCTTCAAGTGCGTACCAAGCACTTTCTTGCTTTCTCCAATATGCGTGGATTTGAGGAGTGCCACGCTCACGCATCTCCTTGATTATCGCTTTGAGGTATGAAGGATTTGGTTTGTGCGGAGCGAAGATAATCATACTCGCTCGTGAGTATTCTTCCAAGGATCGTGTGACGGCCACTCTGTAGGCAGTCTGTATTTTTTCAGAAGCTCTTCACACTGCTTACTGAAAACTCCATCTCGCTCATATTCGATTGGAACGGAGCCGATGGTCTTTCGCTCTTCCACTGGTGTGAGCATGAGCAGTAAATCCATGGCTCGTGTTGCCAGCTGTTTTCTACGGTGGTCCGGATGGATGAACACGCCTACGCCGTAGCGCACGTAGCCGCGACACATACAGGCCCATCCCACGATTGTTTTGTGGTGGTAGACCGCCACGACTCGAAGCCTCTGAGGCTCGCGTAGCCAATGCCAGAACTCCGAGAATCCAACTGGATTGGTCAGAGGTCGCAATTGTTTCGCGCGATATCTGGTGACTTTGGTGAAATGTCGGAAGCTATACTCATCAGTACGCATGCTTTATTCCTTGACTATCAAAACAGTGCGTTGATAAATTTCGCCATACTTGAAACGGATGGCGATTTCGTTGCCCTGAATTACGATGTCATGGATCAAGCCATCACGTCTTAGGATTGCGGCAAGGAGTGCTAACTCCTTGCTTATTACTGGAGTGGTCATCCTATCCTTAAATCATCAACCATTTGTTGTAGTATCGCTGAAAGCCTAATTCGAGCTTCTTTGTGGATGCCATAATTGAGCGATATCAGCTGTATCGCTTCTGCCAATGCATCGGCACGTGCATATCGAATAGCACGCGCTGTGGTTTCTTGCGCGATGAGACTCATGGCTTGGCTCTCACTAAGTCCTGTGACATTCAGATTGAGAGCGGCGGCTATTATCTTTATGCTTGATTTGTTCGTCATGGTAGATGTTTTGGTGGCTGATAACTGATGAGTTCTTTTAGTGCCTCTTGTGCTGTTTGTGCTCCACATGAACAATCATCGCCACCATGATATCGTCTACATGCATATTCGTGATGAAATTCGATCGCTCCTTTGAGGTATGATTTTTGTAATAAGAGAATTAATTCGGAACGTTTACGTTTCTTGGTTACCATAACAAACTACTCCAAGGTGTCATGCCACCAATGTGTTGTGTTCCAGTGAACGTGACCACACACGCTGGTATGCGTATCGCGGTGGTCTTTCTTCAGACCACACACGTACGTGCCATGAATGAAATCCTTTGGAGTTCTCGTGGTGATGGTATGCCCACAAATTCTTGTGGACGCTCCGCTGAGTATGTCGTGTGCTTGTTTATAGATTCTGTACAGCTTCCTGAATTTCCTCATCTGTAGGGTTCAGACTGATCAGCGATCACAGTCAGCTGATTGTGTACTTTGTGGTGTAAAGTACCATCAGCTGCAAGAACAAGGACCTGCCAGCCTTCACCTCCGAATTCTCTTCTGTCGTATTGGCAAGCCATAACCTCGCATGGTTCTTCTGTCGTAACGCTGTTGCGTTGAATACGCACCATTACCATGCGTCCAATCAACCCAGAATTTGGTCTGGTCATTTCTTTCCTGTCGTCATGTGCTCATGACGTTGATATCGTGTGGTACGCATGCGCAGGTCTGTGACGTATTTGTGTTTCGTGTACCACTCGATTTCCTTGAGTGCACGAGCTCGGTCATCGAAGCACGCGTTGAATCGCCAATCGATCAACGGTTCGTTTTCACGATCATTCCATTCGCCGATCCAAACCTCATACCTAATCACTGTTCGATCTCCTTTGCATGCCGCTTGGCTTGCTGTGTACACGTTGTGAGCGCAGTACGTTCACCAGCTGGTGTCATGGTGCGTATCCACTTGCCAACACACCGTGAGCTGCACGAACACTCCCATCTGATTCGTTTGGTGCTCGTGCCTAGAATTGTTTCGATGTTGATGATCGTCAGATACTGACTATGCACATCAACAAATTGCACTACCTGAATATTCGTCCATCGCTCCATTTTGTTGCTACTGTACGGCTTTGAGCAAATCGGTGACACAATACGCCCACGTTTTCATGAGCGTGCGTTCATGAATCAGCCTTTGGAAGTCTTCATCAGTCAGCGTGGCGAGTCGACCGATGGAGGAGGAGCTGTAGGTAACAGCATAGCCACCGTCGCTCGGTAGCTTGCCGCAAATCTGCTCCACGAGATCGCTCGTGCTGGTGTTTGAATCCGTGGTGCAAGAGCAGAACACGACGAGCGTGATGATCAGAATCAATTTCGACATGATTATTTCCTTGACTTGATGAACGTTACAGGAACCATGATGACCGAGCGTTGCAGACGTGAATCGTTTGTGAGATTCGGTCGAGCAATAACACGCTGACTGAGTGGACGTGTGAAGCGTTCGGTTTTTTCACCGAATGGATCGTCATCCTCTTCCAGCTCGTACAGCTTAGGAAGAATTGGTGTGATTTCTAGCGATGCATATGGTGAGGTGTCGCACTCCAAGGGCACATCCGCGATGACCGTGTCTTCCCAATCATCGTAAATGAACGTATTTGGAACGAGAACAGCTACAGGCATAGTCAAGGATACTTTGTCACCTTGAAGCTGTCGCATGACTGCTGTGGTCAGATATACATCATCATCTAGATCGATCATGTTGTCACTTCCAAGAAAGAGTAATCTTCGTACCGTGAAATGCTGTTGGCGTGGTGGCAGATGGAGCGTGGTACGTAATCCAAAGCTCTTTGGGCTTGAATTTCTTTTTGATCTCTTTGAGAGTTGTGTATGCAACAAGTGTTTCATCTGCAATCAGCAGATTGATGGTACCTGTCGTTGGATGTACTTCGATGATGAATTTGTGAAGCTTGCTTGCTTCGAGCATCGCTAGTGCAGCGATAATATCGGCATCGCTGTATATTGACTTCCAAGATTTAACATTGCCAAAAAATAAATAGGTGCGAAGTTCCGTTGTCATTTACTCTTCCTCTGTGTTGTCGAAGCCATCGCAATATACGAGATATGCTTGTTCGATGTCCGCGTTGTCCCAATGATCAGGACGCTCACCTTTAAATTCGATACCACGTACTCGAGTATTACGAAAGCATGATGGCCTACCTCTGCGTGCATCATCGATACCACGCTGGCGCCAATAATTGAGAAGATAATCTGGCATGTCATTTTCTCCGTGTCCTGAATTTACCTGTCTCGGGGTTTTTCACATCTTCTGCAAAGTAGAGATCAATGAAAGGCGCCTCGGGCCATTTCTTGTGCGCTACCTTTCTTGCGAGCTTTGCGTTCTTAGCTTTTACGCTGCCAAGTAATGTGAACACTTCGCTGTATTTTGGTACCTTACCGATATGTGTTGGTAGACCAGATGCAGGATCCTTGATCTTAATCTTCTCACCTGCGTTGTGATTCTTCTTTTTGATCTTCGTGTATGCGAAGAACTTCATAGAAGGTGCGCGATCTGAAAGCACGTACGAATACTATCAGTCTTGCACTCAGTGCACTGCTGTGTGTGTATATCGTCTACGACATAATGACAATTGATGCACATGCCAGGGGTTGCATCATCATTTGCAGCTGCATCTAGCATTTCAGTTGGTGAGTCATAACCAATTGCGTCTGCAAGAATTTCCAGCAAATCATCGTGACCAAATTTCGTCTTATTCATATCTAGCTCCTTTGGTTATGGTTAATCAACACCATACAAACCAGAAAGAAACACATTTCTGATCTGAGTTGCTGTTGATTACTTTTCGGACGGTTGCGGTACTTTGGATCCTCGTGGCATTCGCCGCGTTATTGCGCAATCCTCGTATAGCGCATCACATTGAATCAGACGATTCGGTGCGAGTTCCTCCGCATCCTCTATCCACATTTCCACGATATTGGTCATCGATGCTACCACCTGATGACCGAAGTCCGCGATTTGATCGTCACTGACGCCAATAGCACGCATTTGTGCACCGACAGCCGCAGCCGTCCACTGCTTCATGAATGTGTTCAGCAGCTTTGTCTTGATTTCATCCTGAGTGACACGCTTCGGTTCGCTCAGTGCATGTGCCAATTTTTGGCGCATGTTATTTTCGTGTGTGGTGAGTGTGCGTACTTGAGTTTCTTCGTTTCTGGTTTTCTGGCTCATGTCTGCTTTGATTCTCAGATTCCGAGTTGGTGTTTCTTTGAAATCACTCATTTTCAAATCGCTTTGCAAAAGAAAATGTAAGTTGCTTGTCTTGGAAAACAATTAGCGGTGGTAGCCCACTTTACATGCTCGCGATTACGTGCCTTCATGGTTACATCTACGAAACTCCAGCGCCAACCAGCAGGACGCCGCTCAAGCTTGCCGATTCGGCAAACGTACCATCGTGCTCGATGTCTTTGCTTGGTTTGCATGGCCTTCTTTCCTTTTCCTTAAGCCTTAAGGAGCTTGCAGGAAATTCCACGCGCTAGATTTTTCTTTTGAATTTTCGCATACTTAGAAGATTGTTCGCGAGACTCGCCGGAGAATGCGGTACCGTAAGGCTGGTCAGACCGTACAACGGAGCGTTGTACGGCATGGAGGTACCATGCTCGAACAGCGAGCAGCACGTACGCGGTACGTTGGCTTTCGTGCAACCAAACAGGAAGCGAAAGCCATCGCACGATACGCACGGCAAATAAATCTACCTGTAACAGACATAATGCGAATACTCTGGAAACAATTAATAACAGGAAAGGTCAAATTGTGAATGTAGCTTTATACACTGTAACATATCCAGTGCGTGACAGCAGTATGTTTAACAATTGTCAAGTCTCTGTGCCAATCGGCGCTGAATTAAGACGTACAGTTTTACTGCATGGACAGAGTACGCTTGTGGCTGGCACTAAAGGAAACAATATATCGTTTCCTGTGTTTGTGTTTCATTATACATATGATTATTCTGCGTCCAGAGAATTAACCACAGACACGTTAATTACAGAGACCAGAAAATATGCATTTGTGTTTCCTACACAAAGCACGGAGCTTCCTGATAATAGTCAATTTAGAATTTTAGTATTGGACACGTCTGGGCAGCCTGGCGAACTAGCAATGCCTATCGCTATCTATGAGGTAATTTAAAATGATCAAATGTCCTGAGTGCGGATTCGATATTTCAGTATCAGGTAGGATGCGAATTTTTGGTGTGCATTTCGCAAAACCTACAGATATAAAACCGTGTCCTGCAAGTTGGCTTAATATTCCTGATGAATTACGCCGATCGATTGTGACTAGTGAGAAAGATGAAAAGGAGACTGCGACAATATTACATACACCGACGATTTGTGCGTTAACTGCACCTGAAGTTTTTCATACTGCACACGGGACGCCTTATTTGAAAGAACCAGGCATCTCGATCATTTCGATGCCTTCATTTTATCCAGCTGCTATCAATTCATTCATTGCGAGTTTTGGTTTCTTTGATGCTGACGATTATGTTCAGGATTTTTTTACTGAGGACAAGACACATGCCTTGGAGGATGGCGTAGCATTAGCTAAATTTGCTGGACAATTATGCTACATGTCTTTTGGTGAAGCACGAACCAAAAATGTAGATGCTGCAAAATATATTGATCATATTTTGCAATCTGGTCATGGCTCGGTGCTTGAACACGCAAATTACACTCTGTTATTTTGGGGAATTGATAGATCATGCACGCATGAAATTGTGAGGCATCGTGCAGGTTTTGGATTTAGTCAGGTGAGTCAACGGTACGTGAATGGTAAAACATTACGTTTTGTAGAACGGCCTGAATATCAACAAGATGCTGCATTACATGCACGATTTGAAAAATGGATTGATTCTGCGCGTCAAGAATATGATGAACGTGCCGACGCGTTAAAGGCGCTCAAGATTGGTGAAGGTTTGCCAGCTACGGAGTCACGAAAAGCTCGAAATCAGGCAGCACGTGCAGCGTTACCGAATGAAACAGAAGCACCGATTGTAATCACAGGTAACGTACGAGCTTGGCGTAACTTTATTGAGCAGAGAGCTAGTGTAAACGCAGAACCGTTGATTAGAAACGTGGCACTTAATACATACAAGGTATTATGTGTTGTATCTCCACTGTTCTTTGATGATTACAAAGAAACTATAGACAGTCAAGGGAGGCGAGCTCTTGTGACGGCATATCGGAAGGTGTAACGTCGTCGAGAAATGAATTGCTAGCATTTCGTGGTTGCTAGCACGCTGCTAGGTGTGCTAGATGTAGGGACAGTCATAGAAGGAAGCTGGAACATGTCGCATCTTAATGTCACTGAACACAATACCAAAGAAGTCTGTCCGCGTTGTGAGCGCGAGTATCTTAATCACGTGCATTGTGGAAATAGTGGTTGTTCGCGATACCTAGTTGTGTGTTCAGTGTGTGACAAACGGCAAGCGGTTGAAGCCTTCATGCGTGATCATCTTGCTAATTGCGCACATACACTAAACATATTTTCTGAAATTGCACATCGCTTCAAATTATCAGCATAGTGCTGATTAATTGAGTGAGATTAGGCACCATAGAAATATGGTGCCTTTTCTTTTGGCTTAACTTAAAGGATTTATGACTACTAATTTTTGTTTTAATAATTCCACTTTATGGACACCAAAAACAGATGCTAATACTGTAACTTCACCTAACACACAGTGGGCTGCAGCTGATACCGAATTAGTGAGACTTGCGCTATTAGATATAAAGACGGCTGTAGGTACATTATTTATTAATGTAAAAGCAGCTTATGGTGCAGTTGGAAACGGCTTGGTTGATGATACAGCTGCAATTCAGGCCGCTATCACAGAAAATCCAGGTCGGACTATTTACTTTCCGCGCGGTCGTTATCTAATAAGTTCTACATTGTTTATTACGAATACGTGCACACACTTACTTGGAGATTTCTTTCAGCGCAGTACAAATCCCGTAAGTGGTGTCATTGTTAATGGTGGAACAGAGTTGTACTATACAGGAACAGGCCCTGTTATTCAAATTGGTACAGATAATGGTCTTGGTGACTGGGCTTTTGCGGATCTTACACATGGTTATGATGGACCGCAAGATCACTCGATTGAAAATTTATGGATACGTCACGTAGCGCCAGACACGCCGTTGAATTCTGTTGGTACTGTAGATCCACACTTTAAGACTGGCGCTTACGGGATTTGGGATTGGAGGGGTGGCGGGATAATTCTTCGAAATGTTGGCATAGAAGCATTTGAATCTAACTATGTCGGCATTCAGTCAGACATTAATTTCTTTTTTAATGTCTCTAGTTTTTACTCTAAATACGGATGTTATTTTGGTCCTCGCTCTGATCAAAATCGTATTTATGGTATGTATTCATTTTTCTGTGATCGTTGTATTACTATAGACAGAGCTGGCCAGACCGAAATATATGGCGGTGTGTACGCATTTTGTGGTACTGCAACAAGTAGTCATATTGAAATTCGACGCGGTAGTCACGGTGCTCTAATACATGGCGCATGGTTTGAAAACTCTGGTGTGGGTTTTCAGGGGAATATGCAATCATTTGTTTCTGCAGGTGAGGTCAGTGGATACGGCGCAGGTGGTAGCATTTCCTCACCCGGCGGTGCGCCAACGACAACGCCAGTTGCAGGTGTGAGTTTGCGTAATCCACATTGTTACAATCTTCCAGCCGGTGCAGCACATACCAATTATCTTGCGTCTGTTGGTTTCTGTAATCAATTTGTGCTTGAACAGCCGACAGAATACATCCTGAGTGGCTTATCGTCATTCAATTGTCTTGTTGCAATTCAGGCTGGATTTGCACCGACAACTACGGATACTCAGATTGCAATATACGATGCTCCTGAAACATTACTGCGAACACAGTGTTTTCAGAATCTTGGTGCTGGCGCTGTAACTGCGTATATTAGGAATTTTAGGAGCCATGATTCTGTAATTCTAGGGCTAGATACGACTGCATCACATACAATTCGTGGTGCTATTACGCATGCGGCACCTGCAGGTGTTAATGCATTTACAACTACAAATGCAAACGTAGGTCAGACTGCAGCGCCGGCGAATTGGCGACTTGTGTCTAGTGGATCTTATGATACAACGGCTGGCGCGTTATTTCCTGTTGGTGTTTTGATTCAGCATACGGCTACGCGAAACGCTGGAGCGAACTCTTTGGGTAGTACAGCTCTGTCTGTAGACTGCACAGGCGGACAGTCTAATCAGGCGGTTATTACAGCTCGTGGTGATAACAGATTTAATCAAACATCTGGTATTTTTGAAATTGCACAATCGTTGTATCTTAGCAAGCGTGTAGCACCAACTACATTAACTACAGATCAAACTGATTGGAACTTTACTGGGCTCTCTGACGCTACGATAATCTTTGTAACAAGCACAGTTAATGTACTTATAAACAGTATGGTAATTGATGCAAACTCTGCTAACGGTCGTGATGTTATCTTCTATAATAATAATGCGTTAGGAGGTGCCACACAGACACTTGTGCATGAAGCTGGAACAGGTACAGCTGCACGTAAATTTCAAGGTAAGAGCTATGCTAATACTGTGGTAAATCCAGGCAACGGTTTTCGTTTACGTTACGATTCTACTATCTCAAGAATTATTGTTCTCTAAAGAAAATACACAATGATGAAAAAGTTTTTGATTGTTATCATGTTTGTTTGTGGTTTTTCGAGTATGGCTTTTGCTGATTCTGGTTCCGCGTTTGTTACGATATTTGATGATGTTGTACATGTGGCTGGTTATGCATTGAGTTTGTTACTTATGTCTCTTGTGAGTTTGATGGCTTATAAAATTCAACAAAAATACCACGTCTCGATTCCTGGAACATGGCTTGATTCTGTGCATAAGGTTATAGATCAGAGCATTGCTTACGCAGAAGAACGAGCACACGTATTTGCAGAAAGTAATCCTCTAACAAGCAATGAGAAATTGAACACAGCCTTGAATTTTACACTCAACATACTTGGTGACGATAAACGATTGGTTTCTCTAGGCAAGGATAAGATCAAACAATTGATAGAAGCTCGATTAAATCAAGTACGTAATGATCAATTGAATGTGGCACTTCAGGCAGAAGATGCTCCGACGATGAAGACTTTTGTTACTCTAGGAGATAAATAATGAATAAGATAACAATTGTATTAGCAAGTTTATTTATTAGTTGCTCTTGGTTTAACAAGGAAGTTAAGCCTACAATCAATGGCGTGATTGATTGCCTTAAGGTTGAGAAGAGTAATATTGAGAAGGAATTGGATATAGTCTCTGTAGTTATGGACGTTGTAGTAGCTATATTTGATATGATACGAGATGGTGGCGATCTTAGTAATGCTATAGATACACTGATTGCAAAATATACTCCTAAGCTCGGAGATAATGCTGAAAATACTATAGCATGTATCGTTAAAGCATATAAAGATACACGTACTACAGGTGTAGAACATTCTCTTATTATGCAAGAGGACAGTATTGATGTATTAACTCGTAAGCGTGGCTGGCGTTTTGCTCAGTAAGAGGTTATATGATTTTAGGTGTAGATTACGCAAGCATTGACAAAAATGAAACGCCGAATTTCGAACTCGCGTATAAGTCTGGTATTCGTTTTGCCATTATGCGCGGAACCTATGGCATGTGGGTTGATCCTGTTCGCGTTCGTGACTTACAAAAATCAAGTAAGTTGATGACAACAGGCTCTTATTTATTTCCTATATATACTGACGATCCTATAGCAGAAGCTAACGCGTTTGCTGATGCAGTAGGACCACTAACACATGGAAGTTTTCCACCTATTTTGGACATTGAATTTCCAGGAGGTATTCTAGCTACAAACAAAACACCAAAACAGGCAGTTGATTGGTTAACGCAACTCGGATTACAGCTCCATAAACGATATGGAGCTCTCATGCTTTATACTTCTGGTCGTGTATGGCATGAAGATTTACAAGATGCAATATCCGTATTTTTTAGCCAGTGTCCTTTATGGTTGGCACGCTATAGTTTTAAAACACGAGATGAAGCACACTTTACCGATAAGGTATTGCCTGGAGTAGTGCCACCACAATTAGGTGATTCTGATGATTACTGGATTCACCAGTTTCAGGGAGATGCCGTGCATTGTCCTGGTTTTTCTAGTACAGTAGATTTAAATTTATTTCGTATTTTACGCTTAGGAACGCGTGGTTCTCGCGTTAGTTGGTTGATGGATCGACTCGGCATGCCACGCTCTAAGATTGAAAAAGAAAATGTGTTTGATGCACAGGTAGAAAAAGTAATCAAAGAATACCAAGAATCTCACAATTTAACTATTGACGGTATCGTCGGACCAGTCACGTTTTCACACGTGTGTTGGGAAAATCCTTCGTAATTAATTATGTCTGGACGTAATCTCGGAAAAACCGAGCGTGCTATTATTGATTTTTTCCAGCAGTGTTCGTCACAAATTACAACCGAGGATCTCCGACAATATCTCTGCATGACAAGCGATCAATGTCTGAGCGCACTCAAACGTTTACACAAAAAAGGATTGGTGATGAACGTGAAAAACGGGAAAGAACTCCGCTGGACACTCACACCGGAGAATATTCGCTAAGATCTCGCGTATGATCTCGCGCGTATACTCTTCACGCGTGCGAGAATAGCATCTCGCGTGCGCGAAACACTACTCGAGCGTAGCTCGCTTCGCTCGCTACTGCTCAAGTAGTGATAGAAAAAGATCACGTGCACGTAAGAATAATAGTCTCGCGCGCAAGATCAAGCGAATTTTTTAGTTTATCATTTGTCAGAATCGCGTACACGATTCCCGAGTACCTGGTCCGCACCTGGAGTCGGACCACCACTCAAAACGTTGTCCTACGTCAAAAGGGAGCGGTTTTCAGAGATGTCTGAACCACACGCTTCTGCGGAGTCCATGATGACCACGATTTATGAGTCTCAGCAGTCTGTTATTGAACGCAGTGGAGATCCTCACTACATTGTAATCGAAGGTCCGGACGGAGTTGGAAAAACCACACTCATAAAAGCATTACAAGATGGACTGCAAAGATATGGTGTCACTCATGATCGCATCTTCACAGTAAGTTTTCCGAGCAAAGTTACAACTCCTGGTCGGATAATACGAGAGATTTTCACAGACATCGAATTCATTCGCAATCCACGTACGATGTTGTATCTGATGCTCGCTGATTTGACAGAGTGGGAGTCATCGTTACCGATTCATGACTTACTCGCTGACAAAGCATATATTATTGCAGACAGACATCCGTTAGTAAGCAATTTTGCATATCAAGGTGAGGCTTACGCTCCGGAAGCGATTCATTCAATTCAATATCGTCAACAGTTTATCGAACCGCATCGTATATTCATTTTGGATGCTCCACCTGATGTGCAGGAACAGCGAATTCAAGAGCGTAGTGAAAAACGTAATGTGATGTTTGAAAAGAAAAGTGCTCGTTATCAAGAGCGTCTACGCCAGCGTTATTTAGGTTACGCATTATCTAATCCACACAATTGTGTATTACTTGATGCAACTCAGTCTATTCCTGAATTATTAGATACTGTGCTTATGTCAGTTTTGCGCGGAGGTGTACAGTGATTTTAGCATATAAGGATATCGAAAATGCTATGGCTGATGGTGATATTATTATCACGCCATACGATGCTGACAGTATGGGAACCAATAGTTACGATGTACATTTGGCACGCAAATTAGTAACGTATCATGTACCACGCTGTTCTACTGTGATACTTGATTGTAAGCAAAAACCAGAAACATTTAATTACATTATACCAGATGAAGGATTAGTATTGTGGCCAGGTACTTTGTATCTAGCTGCCACACAAGAATATACTGAAACTCGTAAACACGTTCCTTATTTGGATGGTAAATCAAGTATAGGACGTTTAGGGATTTTTATACACACGACAGCTGGTAGAGGCGATATCGGCTTTTGTGGTCACTGGACTATGGAAATATCAGTAATTCATCCTGTACGTGTGTACGCTGGTATGCCTATTGGACAGCTAACGTTTCATGCAAGCTCTTCTCAGCCTGAGATTGATTACGCAAATAAAAAATCTCAGAAGTATACAGCATATTTTCGTTCTGAAGATCCGATACCTACAGCATCACGGATGTACCTTAATTTTAAGGATAAGTGATGGGTGTTCTAGCGGGCTATGAACAAAAGCAAGTCTATGTAGAGGATGGTTTGTGGCCTCTCATTAATGTGTTAGCCCGTAAGCTTGGCATTCCTGTATATAGACTTGTTAATGAAGCATTGAAATCTAAAGTTAACAAGCATCTAACTACAGCCGAACTTAAAACGCTGAGAGCCGTGCTTCGAGGATCACATGCACGTAAAATTAAAATACATAAAACTCGACGCAACGCACATCATTCCAATAGGTGAACCTAAGAAGAGAGAAACACGTAACGGCATCACTATTGAAGTCACAGATGATTTAGGTCTACCGATGGATGGTAGATACTACGCAAAGAGTAGTTGCAACACGTGTTACGGTCGTGGTGTGTATTGCACTGTTCGTCCAGCTGCAATGCACTCATGTCCGTGCGCACAGAAACGTTATCGATCTGTACGAGAGTTCGTGAGTGCACATGTTGTTTCTGATGCTGCTACGCTCGCGTCTGCATTCTGTACTGCAATCGCACCAAGTACGGTTGTAGATAGCGATAACGAAAAATTTACAGGCATAGACCGCACCACACGCCAGGAACCATTGTCCTACGCTACTCAGCCACTTACGCCAGAGCTCCTGGAGCTTGCTGCTAGCCTTGTCAAGTAGCCTCTTGATTTGTGCTCTAAGTTAGGTATATTAGGGCAGAATCTGTACTCGATACAGTCACAGACCGATCAACAATAGGAGTGTATATGGCTAGATTCCAACTTACGAAAGCAAAGAAAGTTAAGACAGAGGGCAAGGCTTCCAAGAGTGAGTCCAAGAAGAAAGCAGGTAAAAAGAAAGGAGGTAATGCGACCGGAAAGACGAGTAAAGGATAATTCTATGACTAGCGTATCAGTGCTTAAGAACGCGGTGCAGTTGCTTCATGATGTACATGAAAGCACTGATACGATTCTTGTTGGTTTAAGTGGTGGAAAAGATTCATTAGCCGTGTTGGATTTAGCGGTTAACGAATTTGGTGCTGACAATGTGCAATGTTATTTTATGTATTTTGTAAGAGGTTTACGTTGTGTAGAAACAATAATAAAGTATTGTGAGCGCAGGTACAAAGTTAAAGTTCATTATTATCCACATCCTGATCTTAGTAGAGCATATAAATATGCTCAATTTATGCCGCATAGAGCTAATGCTGGTGTGTGGCGTGAAACCAAGATTGGAGATATAGAGCAAGCTGTACGCGTTGCTTCTGGAATTGATTGGCTGGCATACGGTCATCGCATGACTGACTCTCTAGAGCGGCGTGCGATGCTGCATAAATTGTGTGGTTTTGATCTCAAAGGACGTCGTGTTTATCCACTCTGGAAATGGAATGCTAACGCTGTTTATGCATATATCAGAGGTCGTCGTATTCCATTACCTCCAAGATTGACATTTAATAATCGAGTGATGACTGGAGTGGGATTACAGGAGGATGTCCTTTTGTTTTTGAAACAAAAATATCCAGACGATTACGCTAAAGTTTTGGAGGTATTTCCATATGTCGAAGCACGGCTCGCACGAAGAAAGTTTATTGAAAGCTCGTGGAGAAAAGAAGGAAAAGCGACAAAACGCTCCGCTGGCTAAAACGCAAAAATATAAATATAAAGAAATTCATCGTAGTGAAATCAAAAACGCACCATACAATCCGCGTCAAATTGATGACCACGCTCGAAAAAAATTACAATTAAATCTCAAAAAGAAAGGTTTGATGGCTCCGCTCGTTTGGAATAAACGAACGGGTAATCTTGTTTCTGGTCATCAGCGCTTAGCCATTGTAGACGCGTTAGAAGGTTCTGCAAATTATAAGCTTGGTGTAGCTGTAGTTAGCTTGTCAGAAAAAGATGAAAAAGAACAGAATATCTTTTTCAACAATCCAAGTGCAATGGGCACTTGGGATATCGACTTACTCGGTGAAATGTTAACAGATAAGAAGTCTGGCGTGGATTACAAAGCAACTGGATTTGATGACATGGATCTCCAGATGCTGTTTGATGATACTGAATATGCGACTACGATGTTTGATATGCAGAATGCGCCACAGGCAGTTAAGGAGAATGTTGCATCACTAGAAGATATTCAGAAGATGAAGCGAGCGCGTAAAGAATACAGAGAAGGTGACATCAAAGAGAACGATAGCGAGTTTTATGCTGTAGTTGTATTTCCGAATCGTCAAGCGCAAGGGCGTTTTATGGAGCGTATCGGTTTGTCTAGTGATGACAGATATGTTGATGGTGTAAGACTGTATTCTTCACTAGAATCTATTAAGCCTCCAACTAAAGGTGAATTTGTAGAGGACAAATTCTGGATATCCAAAGAACAAAAGAAAATCGTAGACGCTGAAATTACGAGAATTAGTTCATTGATAGAAGGTAAGAATATAAGAGGTAGAGCTCTAGAGTACATGGCTGTAAATTCCTCACAGACACCTATTGATAATATCGTAGGTGAAAATGCAGCTGACATCAGTAGTGAGGAGGACAATGATTTAGAGCTCGCAAGGAAACGTAGAAAAGATAAGAAACGTCGAAAGAAGGAAAAACGTATGCGAGATAAACTTAAGGTGGTAGCTCATGGATGATGATCCAGATAAACAAATATCACCTCAATTTAAGGATATAGCCGTACGCTTATACAACTCAGGTATCGACGAACGAGCTCACGCTGCAGAGCGAGACGCACGCTTATTGTTAATGAAAGAGCATAATCCAAAAGCTGTGAGCATTTCTGAACTTATCGGTGATGAGGATCCAGAAAAGCAACTTGCAGCTATTGATAAAGAATATGCTCGCATACAGCGTGAGTCTGAAGAGGCTGCACGTATAAAGCAAAATGCACAAAATGCACTTGTTGAAGACAGATTTCCACCCCCACCAATGAAGGAGCGCTGATATGAGCACTGATATTCGCAAATCTTATATGATTTGTAATTTCTGTAATCACAGATATCTCGGAAATGTTAAGTGTCCATACTGTGGAGAATTTGGAGGTAAATTCCAAAGTGATGGAGATGACATCACCAAAAAAACATTTGAAGAGCCAGATCTAAAGAAAGGTTTTTGAGTGCGCACCTTTGTAGAATTGATAGCGCTTGTATCTCAAGACACTGATCAATTGCGTAAGTTTGCTGATATTGATGTTGCAATTGATGATTCAGATGCGACAACTGCAAGCACATTTAATTCTACTCAGATGACGCTAGCAGCGGGCGCTTCTGGTGTATCAATTCCGTTTGGAGGTGTCACGCGCGCATCAACATTGTTGATCATAGCTCAGTCTGATATATCTGTGCAATTGAATGGTAGTGGTGTGCCATACGAAGTTCTACATACACCAGCTGCGCTTACATCAACTGTGTTGTCTACCGTTCAACGTTTCGCTCAACCCGGAATTGTATTCTGGCGTGGTAATTTTGATAGCGTTGTGGTTAATAATCTGAGTTCCGTAGACACAGCTGATGTTTATATCGCATTGACAGGTGAAGCTTCACAAGGACAAAATACATGAGTTATATGTATGGACAGATGGCACAAGCTGTTTCGCCAAATCCTAAATGTAATAGTTGCTGGCATTATAATTCTCAGCGTGGCTCTGATGGCATATGTGAAATTGGTTTGAGACCTATCACCTGTGGTGATGGCGACATGCCTTCTATTGGGTATGCACCTGTGAGTGCGATCGGTCCTGACGTGGCTGGAACACACGCTCCGAATGGCCAGGCACCGATTCAGCCTGGTAGAGACTTGGTACCTGCATCCGCTTTGTATCGTAATAACAACGGAAACGGTGGTACTGTCGCGATGCAAATCGTGACTCTCGGGGAAGAGCACGCAGAGCTAGTTAAAAGCTTGGAACAAGAATTATCTGTCATTTGTAGGTTTCACGATAAAACATCACATGCGACTCCTCATGCAGCTGCATTACAGTCATTTGATAGCTGTACTTGTCGCGCGCCGTCCGATCGTCGACTATCTAAGGCATTAACATCAAAAATGAGTCGTGGCATGCTGGCGCGGTTGGGGGAAAATTATGATGATTTAGTGTCTACGTTTGTGGAGAGTGTACGTAAAGGTCAAGACATTAATGATGTTCATAAGTCTATGGCTAATACAGCCGTGACCAAAGGATTTTATAATCAAGAGTGGATTGATCAATTTAAGGGTACTCCTTTATTTGATCAAGCATTAAAGCTATGCAAAAAAGAATTAACGTTGACTGCAGAGAACATTAAACGTAGAAGTGACTCAGCTAAGCGGCGCAAGGAACGTGAGGCTCACCTAGCAAAACTTACTCCTGAACCATCATATAATTATGATGAGGAGTACGCGAAAGAAGAGCAATTGCGTTTAGAAAAACAGAAACTACAGCTTAAATTAGCTGAACATCAGCAAAAACAACTGTCATCTACAAAAATGATTAAGAGTGAGAAACAGTTGAACAAGAGGTAATTATGACTGAAGCCACACCAGAAAGCATTCCATCTCTGGCGTCCGATATAAATAAAGCAGCTGCCGACGCGTTTATGACGCTGGTAGACAAAGCGCGATCGATTCCTACTTCAAGTGCTGGTGTTGGCAATTATCAGTCATTTGCTCCACCGCCGTCGCATAATCAGCCTAAGGCGTGGTTTACAGATCCATTTGCATTACTAGATTCTGTTGGAATGGGTTATCGTAATCCACCAACATATTTGACATATGAAACGCAGCGCCAGGTCAGTGAACGTAATGATATTGTTGCTGCAATCATCATTACTCGATGCAATCAAGCTGCAGCATTTGCACGACCGCAAGTCAATAAGTATAGTGTAGGATTTACTGTAACTCCACGGCTCGGAGACAAAAAACGACGTCTGACAGACGGCGAGCGAGATCGCGTATCTGAAATTCAAAGCATAATTATGGATACTGGTCGAGATCATAATCTCGGTCGTGATTCATTTGATCATTACATTCGTAAAACTGTTCGAGATTCTTTGACGTATGACCAGATAGCTACAGAAAAAGTATCCACAATGAGTGGTTCTATTCACTCATTTTATGCAGTACCAGCTGATACGATTCGTATTGCGCAGCCCAAAATTACAAAAGGTACGCCGCCTGCGCTTGCAGATGCAAAACGTGAAATCAAGTATTTGCAGTTAATTAATGCTCAAATAAAGAATGAATACACGCTTAATGAGATGATGTTTGGTGTACGTAATCCGCGAACACATGTGAAAGTGTATGGTTACGGATTTTCTGAAATTGAGCAGCTTATTGCAACTGTGACAAGTCACCTTTACGCAGAAGAGTGGAATCGACGGCAGTTTACACAAGGCTCTACTGTTAAAGGTATATTAAACTTGAAAGGTCCGATGCCGTTGCAGGCATTTGAGAATTTCAAGCGGCAGTGGCAAGCGCAAGTATCTGGAATTAGTAATGCCTGGAAAACACCTGTAACTAACCAGGAAGGCATCGACTGGATTCCACTTCAGATGAATAATGTCGAGATGGGTTACCAGATGTGGATGGAGTATCTGGTAAAAATTATCAGTGCTATTTATCAGATCGATCCGGCGGAAATTAACTTTGACTTGCGTGGTAGTAGTCAGCAGCAACCGATGTTCATGTCAACCAATGAGGCGCAACAGAAGGTAAGCAAAGACCGAGGTCTTGCACCATTATTGCGCTTCCTTGAAGATAGTCTAAATAAGCATATTGTTTGGAAGATTGATCCGCGGTTTGAGCTGGCCTTTGCAGGACTAGATGCAAAGACCGAAGATCAGGCGATGCAATTGCGCATTCAGCAAGTGCAGAATTTTCAAACACTTAATGAAGTCAGAGCTCTAGAAGATTTGCCTCCATTAAAGGATGGCAACGTTCCATTGAACGCTACGTATACAGCATATTTGATGCAGAAATCACAGATGGATCAGCAGCAACAAATGATGCAGCAACAAGGCGGCGCTGCAGGTAGTGCTCAGCAGCCTGGCGCTGGTCCAGGAGGCGAAGATGATCCTAATCAAGAGCCGTACGCTTCTAGATTTGGCCACAAACCACCGGGTGATGAGGAAGAAGAAGGCGCTAATAATCTCAATAGATTTTTACAGCGTAGTGTTCAGCCAAATGATAAATCGAGTGAAGACTCATCGGATGCCGATTCGTCAGAAGTATCAGAATCCGAGATGGAATCTCTGCATATTAATGATTGGGATAGTAGTAAGCACGCAGCTGTAAATTTAGGTGATCTGAAGAAAAGTCGTAGTAGTAGTAGTAAAAAACAAGTAAAACTTTTCGATACCATGGATGTGTAAAATGCAGCCAATGCTTGTCATTGACGTTGTTAAGGCTGGTAAGAAAGGCATGTCTTGGGGAAAACACAAGTACATTGCCAGAATTTTGCTATCTAATGGTGAATATGCTTATATTCATCCTGATGATGATGAAGGACATTTTGAACATATAAATGGTCAGTGGCATTTTCGTTTGGCACCTGGTAAGTCGCTTGCTGCGATTATCAATAGACACCTCTGGGGAGGTTACATAGGTGAAACGAACAAAGCTGGTATCCCTAAAGCGCCAGACGGTTTATTCAGAACCTACGTGATTATCTCGAATAAAGCGTTGGAAATGCGCAAAAAAGGATTGCTCACGCGAGAAGAAGAAGCTGCAGGTACTAAAAAAGTTATTGGTGCACCGTTTCCAAATGCTTTATCTAAAGAGCGTGTTGGTGATTACACGATTTTTACTTTTGCTAAAGTTCCTGTGGTTGGTCACGATACCGAAGGTAAAAAACGGTATGGTGGCTATACTCATATTGATTGGAATGCTGCAGTTATTGGACAGTATAAATATACTGAAACCAAAGAATTACTCAATCATCGTGTCACAGAGCCTGAAGAGATCGCAGCCGCGCAGCGATTCCACGACTACATCAAAGAGGGCGGAGGTTCCGGAGACGCTAACACTCTGGCTGGAACAAGCACTCCGCAGGGACAATTCAAAAATCCTCCGAAGACGACAACAGAAACACAAGCTGCTCTTGGTGTATCGTTACGAGATTCCGATGATCCTTTACCGATTGCCAAATTGTTACGTGATAGACTAAATGCAAGGATAAGCAAAAAGAATAAAGGCAAAGTTGGTGCTGCTGTAGCTGCAGAGCAGAGTGGTAAGATCGAAAAATTTCCACAGGATATGATCGATCGATATGGTGATGAAGAAACACTACTCAATGCATTACGTGAACGTCCAGCTACGACTTTAATTTCATTAGGTGTTATTACACCAACGCGACACAGCAAAGCGCTTCTAGAGCGTGTCAGCGAAGAATGGCGTAGAGACATAGTTCGAGGAAGTCGAACAGGCTGGGAAGCACACAAATGGACCAAACTATATGATGAGTATAAAAAGAAAGATGAGCGTGACGGTTTAGACATGACCGATGAGAACTCGCGGTTGCGTAAACTGCGATCTCAGTTGAGTAGTGACTTAATCAATGAAGGTTTTGAACACCTTCAAAGAGTTGTGTTGTCGCATGATCCAGCACGTGTTCGCAGACTAGATAGTTATATTGCTACTAGCTTGCGTAATCATATGAACAGATTGAGTGCACAGTGGGCACGTAACGAGCAACTTACAGCGCCGTTGGTGGAAGAGCATAACATCGAGGAAGCTGCACATCGTAATCGGCAAACTGCTCCATTCAATCCGCAAGATGCTGCTGAATTAGCAAGACTTACACCTGTAGCACTGCACGCAATTAATCGCGTACTGAATACGCAGAATTTTCCTGATACACTTCGTCGTGTGGTGATGGAGCGCTTGTATCTGAACGCTTCAAACATAGAAGCTGCGGATATTGCAGTGCACGAGCATGGTGAAGCTGAGAAACGTACACAAGCTGAACAGAGTGGTACCTCATACAAGAGAACATCACGCTCTATGTATCGAGAGTGGGAAGAAGTTGCGCATACACTTAAGACAGTAATAGATCCAGATACCGGAAAAGAAGTAGATTTGTTAGCGTTAGGTCCTAAATGGCGTGACAGAAAACTGCTTCAGTGGTTTACAGATGGTGTAGAGAAGATTGCTAAAGAACTATCTATAGGCTTAGATCCTAAAATATTAAAGGATAAAAAAGCCTTAGAGAAGTTTGGAAAGCAGCACGGATTTGGTGTTGTACCTCAGATGCTTGAAATTAACGCTTCTCCTAGTTCATACACATATGCGGAGAAGATGTTTCATGCAACAATGAAAACAAAAAAGAAGGTACCGCGACTTTTGACCAACGAAGGTCAAGCTGTACGGCGGTATTTTGAATTAGAAGCCAAGCTAGCCGGAACGGCTAGACAGCATGGATCTATAAAAGAAGCATTGGCACGAGAGGCATATCCGGATATTCACGAGCGAGAAGTGGATATTTCTACACGTCCAGTTTTTCGTAAGTTGCCAGAACATAAGACTGGACCAGTAAAACATGTTCTTCTGATTCCTGCGAAACATGATCTTGGAACGAGCAAGCCACTGCGTTCTATGTCACCAGCCGTGGGATTTTTCTCAGCAAGTCAGAATCAGCAGCTTGCGGCTAAGCTTGGAATTCAATTACATAATTTGCGTGCTGGAACAGGTGCAGGCGGAGCCGTGTGGACTCAGCCTAATATCAGTTTAGGCAAACAAGCTCAACGAGAGTTGCACAACGTCGAAACTCATTATACGCAACTTCAAAAATATGGAAAGGCTCCGCTTGCACGTTTAGAGCAAGCATACAATCGTAATAAGGCAGTAGTTAAAGAATTATCTAAACTAGGAACATGGGTGCGAAATGAACGGACACACCAAAACGAGTGGCAAGAAAAAGATTCTGGTCTGTCTGCACTCCACAAAGCAGCACTTGATCTTCAATCTGCTAACAACAGAATACGACAGAAAAAAGACGCACGTGCGGCACTTCGTGCGGAGTTTAAAGAAGCGCGGCAATCCGTAGGGACAATCGAAGAGCATGCACATTTAAATGACAGTGTGCTTGCTAATAAATTGAAACAGCATGAATTAACTGATGAAGATAAGGCAGCACACGCTAAGGCACTTGCAGCATATCAAAAAATTAGCAATCGTATAGGTGCACTTGTTCCTGAAGTTAAGGATTTGTATGATAATGCTATTATCAAAAACAAGATGTTACCTAATGAATTGCTATCGCATGCACGCGCTCATGTAACAACAGTAGTGAATTCGCGGCGTGCACAGCAAGCTTTAATTGAATTTGAGAAAGAGCGACGAGTAACACTCAGTCGTATGAAAAAATCATGGATGCCTGCATCATCATTAGTTGAGGCTATCTATGATTATGATTTTGAGTTTAGTCGTTTTGCATTGACGTACGATGACATCATCAAAGAAATGCGAGATGTCCAGCATCCCGGTTCTCGTGGTGGGAAATGGCATCGTGGAAGTAAAGGTGAGGTAGTATATGATGTCGGTGCGTCAAATCCATTCCACGCTAAAAAAGATCCTATAGCACATCAGGCACACAAGTTATTACAGGATATTAAGCCTAAAAATAAACACGAGGCTCTGAAGCACTTAGAGCAATTTGTAACCGACAAGAAGTCGGGTGATATTCATAAAGATAAACATGCACTATATGATTATCTTGAACATCACGTAGCAAGAGCACACATCAGAGCACAGGCTGATAAACGACAAAAAGAAAACGCAGAAACAAGAAAGCGACGTAAAATGAATGAACGTGAAGCTGTTATGCGCATTGGCGGGCGTAATCGGATCGGTGGCGAAGACGAGAAAAATCCAGTGACGCCGACAAAGAAAGAGACTGAATACTCACCGTCACCTGATCACTCTATTATGGTGATTGGCGGACATGATGCTATTCGTGGTGAGGAAAAAACAGAAGAAGAGCCTAAACCTAAAGGTACTACTTCCATATGGCAGCCTGGCGATGACGAACGCAGAGTGGCAGCTGCACAAAAACGAGGCTCTGGTAGGAAACCATTGACTAATGAAGAGTGGTACCAGGAACAAATTCGTGAAGATAAGAAACGGAAAGAGCGTGCGGCTGCAATTCATAGTAAGCAGCAAAATTTAACAGACACAGACAAGAAAAAAGGAAAAGAAGCTCAGCAACAAGCACAGCGACAAAGTGAAATGCGACGTGTTGCTCGTGAATTACCAGACGAGGATTTTACACCATTTCCTGGTAATGGTGAATTGCCTGAAGCTAAAATTAAAATGCCAGACAAGTTACCAGATAAAAAGAAACACATATTTGCGCGTTTAGGTGCATCATTCAAACGCTTATTTATTTGAGGTAGCTATGCGAGATCGCGAAGTTTTGGATTTTGTACCGATGCCTCATTACGATTTGATGATTCCGCAAAGTGGAACCGTGTGGTTACGTGGCAAACTAATACCTCCGGTTGATCAATTCAAACTTGATAGTCATCTATTGCCACCTGGGCTTTACAAAACGGTACGTGATGACTTAGCAAGGTACTCAACGATTCCTGTGTCACGTGTGGCTTTGCGTAAGAATAATAATGTATATGAAGGAATTATAGATTCCAACGGAGATCCGTATTTGTTTATTTTAGGTACAGCTGGGATTGCTGTACATAAAGCTGAGAATGATGATGATGCGTGGAAATGGTTTGATGCATTAATTAGCATAGAGCGAAAGGCAGGATTACAATTGCAGCGTAAACACTCAGCACAAGCTGTATCTGATTTTTTTGATGTTACACATGACTCAGTGACTAAGGCACTTCCTAGTAAAGACAGATCAGACTCTACAGGTAGAGCAAAGAAGACAAAATCAAAGAAAGTAGCAGCTAAGAAGGTAGGGAAGAATGGAAAGACACGTTATAATTATCCACAAGATAAGCAACAGGCATCCAAGAAAAAGCCTGGCGCAGATAAAAATGGTCCACAACGTGTAGCAGAAAAAACGCAAAAGGAAGAACTCACAGGTGCAGATCCTATAGCCGTACCTCGTGAACCTACACCTAAGCGTGTTAATCCGCAGCATGTAGCTAACCAATTGCAGATGCCAGTGCATACACTAAAACATATAGCCAAACGCTTTAGTAATAATCCTAAACTTAAAGGACGTTCAGGCTTTATTAGTTTTATGAAGGTTCACTTACGAGCTTTTGCTGAAAAACACAAATTGGATGGAGATTTCTTTGGACTACTATACGATGCACTAGTTGGTACTAAGCCAACTGTTGCAACTAAATTGTGAGAAAGACATGCCAGGTCATCACTCAAATAAACAAAAACGTCAAGCTAAACATATAGCTGCTAGCGAGAAAAAGCGAGGATACTCGGCTAGTGATGCTAAGAGCATAGGTTGGGCTACAGTTAATGCAGCTAAAACTAAGAAAGGAATGAATGACTCATCTAGTGGTCCAGATGATGTAGGTACCAAACGTTTACCTATAGTGCGCAATACGCCAAAAGGTAAGCCTTTTCGCGGGGTAGATAATGCAGAAGCTTCTCAAAATTTGAGAGCTGGAAAGTTTGTTGAAAAGAGCCGTCGCGGTAATGGTGCATACGTAAGTCGATACAAAGATCCGGATGGCGAGAAAGGATGGAAGCGCGATAAGAAGACAGGTCAATTAGTGCGTGAACATCGCAAAAGTTTAGCTCTAGATGTTGTCACGCCTGATGACTTGCTGAAATCTGAGCGTCATCTCAAAAAGCTAAAAACTCCAGGATTTAAGCTTCATGGCTCTGGTATTACTGAAGCTACAAATACTGAGAAGAAAACCAAAAAATCTACAATTAACAAAGGACATGTTATGAAGAATAATGAAACGCTGGCTGATAGTCTTAATGATCTTTTCAAGAGCGAAGTCGGTGATATGCTGGATAACGATAAGCCTGTTATCGATTGTCCTCATTGTGATCATCCAATTACCAAGTCCGATGTGTTGGCTAAGGCTGGAAAGAAACGCAATAAAGACACGCCACCACGTAAGGTGGTTTCTGACAATAAAGGCGGGTCAAATCATCGTGGTCCTGAGACTGGCGCTAATGGTACTACGCCGACACGATACGCTCATGGTGTGCCAAAAGTGGATAATGGTGAAAAAATCACCAAGGTTAATAAAGCCGATGCTTCGAGTGACGACGCGAGCAGTGGCGATGATATGAGCAAGTCTGAAGGTAAGTGCCCTAACTGTTCTACGATGGTTAAGGCAGGTACCTTGTGCAAATGCGGAATGATGATGAAATCTGACGGTACGTTTGAACAATCTCCACCGTCTTTACGCTTTCCGCGAGTTCACGGTTCGGAGCATGTTCAGTACGTGGACACAGGAGAAGACGCACGTATCGCAAATTTGATTGCGAGCGGAACGTTCGGTCATGCAGTGGTAACGCAGCCGATCGATAAGAACAACGGTTCGAAGCGTCGTTAATAAGTCTCACGATAGGTAAGCGATGAAAAAGATCCTGGAACATGAATTGTTCGGTGATGGAGTCTCGTATGGCTCTTCATTTTTACTGAAGGCTCAGCTTCGCTTGCCTGTTCGCGAGGCTCGTCTCCCTGCAGCTCAAGATATTATCAACAAGACATCTGCGATTGTTGATACGAGATATGATAAATTAAACGCAGATTTATTACGCATTATTAAACAAACCAACACTCAGAAATCCGTTGGTCTGTTTGTATTAACAGGTAGCAAGTCGCAAAATGACTTGTTTAAAGCTGTTAAAAACAATACTAATGTATCGTCTGGCAAGAGTGCTGGAAAAAAACCGCCAGCACAGAATTTGTCTGGTCAACCTAGAGCTCCTAAAGGCTCTGGCTCTTCTCCTAACTACCAACGTAAGGAGATGGATGCTACACGGGCAGGCTCACGTGGTGGTAAGTGGTACCTCAATGCTAATGGCAAAGTGGTTTATGGTGTCAAACCGTCTGGATCTAGTGGTGCCAGAGAGTTGACATCTGCAGAAGTACAAACACACCTTAAGCATTATAGACCATCACCATTTATGGGCTTGACTGGTGGGGATCAAATCTTAGTTGATTATTTAATGGATCCAGAGAATCAGAAAATTCACGGATTCACGCCGGATGATGTGGATTTCTTGCAACAGTGGTATGGAAAGAAGAATAAGAAAACTGGACAGTGGTCTGGTGGTATTCTTTATAATGGATTTGTAGACGCGTTTGGTGCTGACATAGCTGACAAAGATTTGTCAACGATGCAGTTTAATCAGGAGGAGCTCACAGGAGGTCAGTGGGTATCTTTCCAAGAGGCTGCATTAGCCTACCTTCGAGCTTGCTTTGAAGATAATGGACATGATTTTGAAGAGGTCAAGCCTCACTTGGATTCGCTGTTTTCTCGTTATGAGAAGATGAAACAGAATCCAAAACTACAAGAGGCTTTAGAAGCTGTAGGTCACGCTGTCGAGAAAAAACAATACGAATTTTACACAAAGGCTGCAGATCATCAAGATGATATGAAAAATCTTGGTGATACGATTACGGCTGGTCCAGATCCACAAGCGCAGGCTCAAGAGGTTGGTGCAGCATTAGCAGCGATGGACTTGTTATTTATTCCATCGAAAGGTGAAACCAATAAAAAAGCTGGTCTTAAAGGTGTGGTGTCACCTAACGTTGAGTATTTTAAACGGGACACAGCAGAGTTACGGAATCCATTACTGACAGACAAATCTCGTCTTGACAGCTTGTCTGTTCCGCAATTGATGGCATTGGTTGTCGGTGCTAATTTGTATGAGACTTGGGATGCTGATGATCGTAAATATCTCACGCCTACAGGTGGTGAAGGTTATTACAGTGAAAATAATCAGATTAGTGTCGAAGCTTTTAAGCGTATTGCTGCACGTTTGAAGCTTAATGATGCTACATCTAGGATCATCAAAAAGCAGATTGGTGATGCTACGCTAAATCTAGCTAGTAAACTTAATGAAGCTAATAGTGGCGAAGATCAAATATTTAAAGAGTTTATCCGTAAGGGTTCCGATATTGTAGCCGACAAGGAGATGGTTGAAGCCATTCAAAAACGTCATGCTGATTGGCTGGAAACAAAAGACGATGCTCTTAGAGCTCAGTCAGATGATTCCTTCGATGTGCCAGATTCGATGGCTGATGGTGTGCTTGGTGGTTCTCTGCAGAAGACACCACATCCGCATCAATTGATGAAAGACGCAGAAGGTAATGTCATAGGACCATTTACGCCGTTCCAACATCAACGGCAAGCTGTTAATTGGATGGTCGCAGCAAAGCGTGGAATTCTGGCTCTTGATGCCGGTATGGGTAAAACTCCAACTGTCATCATGTTTATGGAACATCTGAAGTCCAAAAATCCTGGTCAGCATAAGCCAGCTATTTTGTTTCTACCGCCATCCTTGATGAATCAATGGCCAGATGAGATCGCAGCATACGCACCTAATGCTAAGGATAAGATATTAAATTTATCTGGATTATCACTAGAAGAACGTAAAGCTGCATTACAGAGTGACTTGGCCAAGAAAGCTGAATATATTCTCATTTCGACGGGCACACTGAATTCTGGTGAAAAGCCTGAAGAGGACGAGACAGAATCCGAGAACGATGACACTGGCGGTACAGATAATGAGCTAACTGAAATGCTCAAGAATCTGGACGGAGCGCTATTTATTGATGAAGTGCATCAAGGTGGTTACAAAACTGGCGGTAGTATCAGACACAAAATCGCTAGTGAAGTCATAGGTGATCGAGAGCATGCTTTTGGTATGACAGCTACTCCGATGCCTAATGGTCCTATGGATTTGTTTCATTTGACTAATATGTTTGCGCCTGACTCCGTAGGAACACAAGAGGAATGGGAAGGTAGCCTACATGGTACGCAATATAACGCAGCTACAGACTCTTGGGAAGTTACTAATCCGCAAGCTCTGACAGAATTACGCACACGTATTCGTCCGTTCGTGATGCATAAATTAATTACTGATCCTGATGTCCAAAAAGACATGAAAGGATCCATGCAACCGCTTACAAGTGCGCCTCAGAGTGTACACATTGATGAGAATCATCCAATGTGGAATTACGTGGCGCCTGGCGGTATTATTGATCATATGGTGTCTGCTCGCTTGGAAGAGTTGGAGGAAGAGCGAGGCGAGCCTTATAATGATCGAGTTAGACAGAAATTAGCTAACTTACTAGCTGTTAACTTTCACAGACTTTGTAATATTTCTCCATCTCTGATTCATCCTGATTACAAAGGACCGTCGCCTAAAATTGATCGACTTGTGAATGATGTAGTGGAGCACTTCAAAGGTGGAGCCGGAGCACAAGACAAACCGTTGGTAGTCTTTTCATCTTTTCCGCAAAAAGCTTTTCCGCTTTTGCGTAAACGACTTGCAGCCGCTGGTATCGATCCATCACTTGTGGGTGAAATCCACGGTGGTAAGAGTGCACGAGAGCGTGCATTTGAACAAGACATGACCAACCAAGGTAAGCGTAAGATTCTTCTGGTTGGAACCATGTCTGGCGGTGCTGGATTGAATTTACAGAAAAAAGCTAATAAGATGATGTTTCTTGATGAGCCGTGGCATCCGGCCGCAAAGCGTCAAGCACAAGGTCGTGTGTGGCGTACAGGTCAGAAGAATCCAGTGATGGAGTATAATTATCGTATCTCCATGCCGCAAGGTGTTTCTTGGGATGAAAAGGTGGCAGAGAAAGTAGGCGGTAAGCAGTCTATGGTTACGGCTATGCTTACTGATGTTGATATTTCAACATTCGATTTTAGTCAAAGTGCTGACAAGGCTATTGATCAGTTGCTTGGTAGTTCTGCAGAGATTAAGAATATTTCTCGTAAGAAGCAAGTCAAAGTAAAACCAGACGCGCTTAAAATGGCTCAAGCGCTGCAAGATTATTATGCAGAAGAATTTCAGAACGTTAATGAAAATAATGATTCTGATATTCCTGATATCAATGAGCCGATGCATAAAGAATCTACAGAATATAAAGATTATCATGATACAGCTAAGCAAAAGCAACTTGGTACACAAGCTAAGCATATCAGTGGTGCAATTGATGAAGATACAGAGTGGGCTGACTGGAATCTGAAGTTTAAGCAGAAAAATGCACGTCAGACATATAAAGTTAGACAGACACTCTTGGAAGCCTATCAGAGCGGTGAAGGCGGCTCTCTTGATAAAATAAAGAGTGCAGAAGCTAAAGTGCGTACATCAGTGGAGCAATATAGAGCTTGGTATATGCAAGCTGTACAACATGCTGCAACACTCAAAGAGAATAAAGATCCAGGATTTAAGGATGCAGAAAATGATGCAAAGAAAATGCAAAAAGATTTTCCAGAGGCATTTGAAAAACATCCCTGGGATGACAAGAGTTATAGACCGCCAGAGTCTGATGAGTCTAAGATCAAGACTCCTGTGAAAAATAAGTCTGAATCAGAAACTTCTTCATATAAGACATTTCTAGCACACGCTATTAATGACTTACACGCAAATGAACGTAGTGCCGCGTTACAATATGCCGATGACGGTGCTGATATAAACATCGCACTTCGAGCCGGTGCTCCATTATCGGAGAAATGGCAAAAAACTATTCAGCACTTGGATGCCGCTATTTCGCGTACAAAGCTACCCGCCGCTATTTCTGTTGAGCGTGCTGTCGGTAACAAAGGAACTCAACATCTAAAAAAACTAGATGTCGGCAGTACGTTTTCTAACGAAGGTTACACTTCTAGCTCTGGACGTACAGGTTATGCGCATAGCGGTAAAGATGACATCGTTTTGCATATTACGGCACCGGCTGGTATACATGCCATCCCTGTTCCAGCTAGACCAGGTAAGTCTGGTAAAGTGATGGCTAATGAAGAACAAGAAATTATTTTTGGGCGTAATCAGAAATTCAAAGTAACTAAAAAAGAAGTTATAGATCATCCGCAAGTACCCGGTAGCCGACGTACTATTCTTCATGTAGAAGCTGTGAACTCAGAAACGAAAAAACCTGTTAAAAAAACTGAAGCCAAGCCAGAGCCTAAATCAGAAACTGCTAAGCCTAAATCAGAAGCTGCTAAGCCTAAATCAGAAGCTGCTAAACCCACATCTCTAGTTTCAGCATCTGACAAAGATTTAGGTGCAGCTGTACAACAAGCTGCAGATGAGGCTCCGGAAAAACACGGTTACGGAAGTGATTCAGTATTTATTCACAGAGTCTATGAAAAACTCAAGCCACGTCTGGGTTCTATGACTCTCGAAGAATTCAAGCGCAAACTTATTAAGCTCAACGCTCAAGAGCACGTGGCTCTATCTAGAGCGGATCTCGTAGATGCTATGGATCCTGATGATGTTGAGCAGTCGCATGTAGAGGATATGGGTGCAGATTTTAACTTTGTTAGTCGTACATCTGGACGCGATCCTAAATGGAGGTAACTGATGTCTAAAGAGCGTGATGATCATTACATATTCGATTTAGTAGATAACGCTAAATCTAAAACTGGTAAGTCTCCAAAGGTAACTGCTCCTAGTGACGTATTAAGAATTCCAGATCGCAATGAATTGAAAATGCAACTAGCACACTATGCTGGTCCGTTTATTAAGCATCAATTGCCAGATTCAAAATTTGCACGAAAACACTATGTGGAGTATGTGCGACCAGCATTGCGTTATTACTGTCAGAAATTTCAAATAAAGGTACCAGACTGGCTAAAAGATGAACACTATTTCAAGAACTTACCAGATAAGGAAAAAATGGATTTATTTGGTACTCTTGAAATTAAAGTTAAAGAATTTCGACCACTTCCTAAGTTTGCAGGTGGGCAAACACACGGTGGTTGATTATGCGAATCCTAACTAAATCTCAACGCAACACGGTTCGTTCCGTGATTCGTGATCATCATTTAGCACTAGTCGCAGAACTCTGCGGACCAGATGCCATAGATGGCAGTGATTTTTCACGTCTTAAAAAGGCAGGAAAGATTGGTGTTACGCCTACATCTGTTGATTTAGTAACAGCAGCTCATATATTAGGAACGATGGAGAGTAGCGGAGATTTGATGAATTTGCGTGTTGAGGATTTTTGGAACACTGTAGCCAAAAGTCACACAACAGATGAAACCGTAGAGCTGGCCAAAGAAAAAATAGCAAGTATTGTGCAGAATATGAGTGCTCGTGTAGAGCATACATTTATGCAAGCTGCTAACGAAGCTGAGGCTTTAGCTCATAAACGGCAAGTGCTGGGTTCTGATTCTTCTAACCGTAAAGTCATTAAAGCACTTGAAAAACGTCTGGAGAAAGCGACAAGCGATGCAAAACGAGACTGGTTACGTACTGCACATACTGAGGTGCATAATTTAGTTGAAGACGGTAAAGCACTTGCTATAGCTAAATCAAAACCTGGAAGCGATCCTATTGTATACAAAAAACCAAGACCAGACGCTTGTCCATACTGTCGATTACTATATACCGATGATGACGGAGCGCCGCGTTTATTTCGTTTAAGTTCATTAATAGCTAACGGCACTAATATTGGTCGTAAAGCTGGTAGACCGTCATTCATTGGCAAGAGTGCCACAGAGTATAAAGCAACACTTGGAGCTATTCATCCATGGTGTCGATGTACACTACATCATATTCCGGATGGCGTGCGTCTGAATAGCAAAGGGCAACTTGTTCGAGGCGTAATCAAATCTCAAATTTATAGTTCATTAGATGATTTACAGGATTTAATAAACCACGAGTGTCCAGATGACTAGTGCATTTCACAGACTTATTACAACTAATAAGCCTACAAAAGTGCAAGAATTATCTGCTGGTAAGAGCGGAGCATTATTAGCCACTTATCGTGGTGGTATTAAAGCTGTACTGAAATTAGCCAAAAAAAGCATGCCATCTGGTAAGAAAACACAGCGAGGATTACTAGTTAGATCGCAACCAAACAGAGAAGTAGCATTTTACAGATTGGCTGTTTTGTTAGGCTATGATCATCTCGTACCAGAGACGGTTTTAACTATTTACAAAGGACATGAAGCTTCTGCACAATTATATGTACCAGCTGCGCCCTTAGCAGCCTTAGAGCCGCAACTGAAAAAATCTGTAGGTGGTCAGAGTTGGCGAAATCTAGTTGTAAAAACTTGCTCTCTAGTGCCAAAATATTTTTGGAAACAATTATTAGCTTTAGACATAGTAGGCGGTGCACGCGATCGTCACGCTAATAACATAGGTATAAAGTTACTGATAAAGAGTGATCGTCCGATATATCGTTTGGTGGCTTGGGATAACGCAACGACGTTCGGTGTCACGTTTGAAAAATATCATAATGTATTTCATAAGCTCTTGTTTAGAAAGAGCGTATTAGATTTTGATGCAGAATGGTTCAAGCTACAGAGCATCTCACGTAGTGACATGTTCACAGCACTGGCATCTTTTTTGGCACCTGAAGAGATAGAACATGCCTATCTCCGTAAACAGTTTTTCTTAGACTATCCTTATCGACTACCTTGGAAGGTATGTAGCCAGGGTAACGATGACTCCAACGCGTTTCCTGCCTACACCGACTATTTTGTCGGTGCCGACGACAACGCACCCCTTGAACACGCCGCGTAGACGTAGTAAACTCTAGCAAAAGGATATCCATGCGCAGTGATGTTGAAAGACTCCTAGAAGAAGACAGATTCGAAGTTTTCGTTCCCGACACTTTCGAGATTCTCGAAAAGGCTGGAAACGAAGATATCGAAGAGACGCGACCTATTGGGGGCTTTTGTTCGACTGAGCATCTTGATCGGCAAGAAGAGGTGGTTGTAGCCAAAGGTTTAATGTTTGATGACTTCATTAACTTTGGTTACTTTAATGACAACCATCGACAAGATACATCAGCTGTTTTAGGTTATCCTAGAGTAGTTAAATTAATTGATAGCAAGTGGTGGACAGAAGGAAACCTAATTAAAGGTTATACTCCAGCTGATAAGGTCTGGGAGTTAGCTAAAGCACTAAAGAAAAGCCGAGCGCCGCGACGTTTAGGTTTTTCCATCGAAGGTAAAGTGCTCGCTCGTGATGAGAATACACGGCGAATTCTTCGTGCTGCTGTTCGTAACGTAGCGATTACAAATTGTCCTGTGAACACAGCATGTACATGGGATATTTTAGCCAAAGCATTCGGTTCGGAAAATGCGGTAGTTGCAGCAAGTAAAGCTGAAAAAGACGTCGAAATGATTAGAAATGATATGCTTGACGCAAATGCTGCGTATAGCAGAATCAGAAAAATCAGACCTCAGTATAGTAAATCAACTTGTCAACGCATCGTACAATTGGCGATGCGGAATTTTTAACCTGAAAGGAGACTAAATAATGCCTGGTCATGTCGCATCGCCACGTCCCAAACCGTTTCAGAGCCATCAAGATGCAAATATTCATCTTGGTGAGGTAACTGTTACAGGTACCGCTACAGTGGATCTTGGAATTAACCATAACAACTTCAAAGTTATTCTGAGTATTCGTGGTGGTCTTACAAGTCTTGCACCTGCACATATTGTTGCTTGGGATTACGGTACGAAAAAAGGAACGTTTGTAATTACTGTTGGTAAAGCTACCAACGCATCAACTACAACGGTCATTGCCGCTACGGCTGCGGTAGTGATTAGCTTCATTGCTTATGAAGAGCCGGTTGTTCCGACTATCTGATTTAGTTTAATTTTGAAAGGAGAAATACAATGGCACTTAAAAATAACTTGATGATTAACTTTGACGGACAGACGCTCTTCAAGGTGATGCAGGCTGGTTCCTTTACGGTTCCTGATTCTGTGAGCGCACCCTCGCCGTCTGGATCTGTTTCCAGTGGTTACGCTCCAACCACAGCATTTGACGGTCGTCGTGCAGTCGCAGGCGGTATGATTTACGCAGCTTTCAGCGATGCTGCTGGTACTACATCACTGGATTATCAGGAACACCTAAATCCTGGTGATGTTGTGGCTGTGTCTGCAGCTGGCGCGGCAACCACGGTGTCTATTAACAGTGTCGTGAAATTCACGTTTGCATCTACAGCAGTTGCTGGTGTTCTCGGATTTTACAGCTGAGGTTTAAGGTATGTCGAAGAAAGATAAGTCTCTGATCAAGGAAAGTAATCTGATCAAGGCATTGAATGATCTTGAAGCGCTCGCTAAAGGTGACGCTATGGAAAATCAAGATCCAGAGGGAGGTCTAGCAACCGAAGGTAAGCCTCTTTCTGCGATGGCTCCACGCGGGAAAGATCGCAGCATGACCAAGAAAAGCAAAACACGCGCTGCATCGTCAAGTAGCGCTATGTCATCGTCTGTGGAAAAAGCAGAAGCTGATGATGACAGTGCTAGCAGCGAAGACATGAGTGGAGATGATGAGAGCTCTGATGAGGATATGAGCTCTGATGATGAGAGCTCTGATGATAATATGAGCAAATCCTTTCGCCAGCGCGCGGAAGAAAATGAGGAAATGGCAAAAGGCTTGCTTGTTTCGCCATTCCTCGAAGCAATGACAGATCAGATGAACGAGGCGTTGTCCGATTTGTCGAAGAGTTTTCAGAAGAGTCTAGATAACCGTTTTAATGCGCAGAATGAATTTAACACTCGCATCGCTAAAGGTATTGTTCTTATTGGTCGGACAATGAGCGCCATTGTTCCGTTAGTCAAGGAACAGTCCGAGATGATTAAATCATTTGGAAATTCTCCAAATGTAGCGCAACGAAAGAGTATTCTCAATAAGTCGGAAATTGCAGAGCCGCATCGTACAGGAGATGACGGTGATAGTGATGGTGCGCCAAAACTCAGTCGTAACGACATGCAGGATTGGCTGGTGGAAAAATCAACCAAGGGTGAGATTCCTGTAGCTATTGTTACGACTTGGGAGACGTCAGGACACGCTCTTAGCTCACTTCCGTTGCAAATCCGCAAGGCCATGATGAATGACCTCGCGAAAGCGCAATAATTTAACTTAATTACGAAAGGAGATATACAATGCAAATGGTTACGATGGCTGATTATGAAGGTTATAATGGCTTCTCTGGCGGATTTGGCAACGCAGGGCAGAACGATGTTGAAGAGCTGAACAAGGCTCTTACGAGCAATTACCAATCGCCGCGTACTGATGGCTCGGCTGCATTACGCGTCGAATCTTTGGAGGCAACGCTTCGTGTTCTGACGTTTAATGCGAACCATGTGAAGCTCTGGAGAGTTATTCCTAAGCTTCCGGCATACAGTACGAGTGAAGAATACAATGTCCAGACCTCATATGGTCAGGATAACGGTATGTTCACCTTGGACGGTGAATTACCGCAGACGCAAGATGCATCGTACGAGCGGCGCGTTTCGCTCGTGAAGTTTATCGGCTGCACGAAGGAAGTTAGTTATACTACTACACTTGTGAAGCCGGCACATGGTAATGTGATTGCTCTAGAAACGAGCAATGCAGCAACGTGGATTATGGAGCGCACCGAGCGTGCACTATTTGGTGCACGCCAGGATGTGATTCCGCAAGCCTGGGATGGTCTGGATCAGCAAATTCAGAACGATCCTATCGCGTCTGTGCAGAATATTATCGATCTTCGTGGCAGTGTTCTCACGCCAGAGAAGATCGAGGAAGGCGCGAATATCATCGTAGAGGCGTATGGTGTTCCTACCGATTTCTACGCAGCGCCTCGAGCAATCTCCGATCTTGGAAAGCAATATTATCCGAAGGAGCGTATTAATTTACCTGCACCAGTTAACGGTCGAGTTGGCGTTACGGTGTCTGAGGTTAATACTACGGCTGGTGTGCTGCCGCTTAACTCAGATGTGTTTTTGCGGTCCGGTGGTAATAACGGACGCAAGAAAGCGCCAGCTTCGCAGACCTCCAACCGTGCGCCGTCTGCTCCAACCGTTACAGGTGCAGTTGGCGGCTCTGGTTCGCAATTTGCGGCTGCAGATGTTGGCACCTATCAGTACAAGGTTTCTGCCATTAACCGATTTGGCGAATCCACGTCTGGTCAGTTGTCTGGCGGTGCAGCGGTTGCTTCTGCAGGGCAGAACGTGACGTTAACCATCACGGATGGTGGCGGCGGTGATCCTGCGACTGGTTACCGTGTGTATCGCTCCTTTGTTGGTGGCGCTGTCGGTACCGAGCAATGGATTGCTGATGTGCCACGCGCCACCACTGGTACAACGGCATATGTTGATGCGAACCAGTATCTGCCGAACACGTCTCGCGGATATATGTTTCAGGTGAATACACAGTCGTTGGCCTTCAAGCAATTGGCGCCGATGCTTAAGGTGCCTCTTGCGACGGTTGCTATCAGCATTCGTTGGTCGCAGGTTCTTTTTGGTGTGCCTCAGATGTACGCACCACAGAAGAATGTTATTTATATTAACTGCGCCGATGACTGAATAGTTTAGCGATTGCGATGCTGATGAAAGAGTGAGGCATTATTGTCTTACCTCACTCTTTCATCATTTACTTGTTCTAGGAGATTTATGAAGGTTCTACTGCAGAGTGTACCCAATAAGAATCGTACTGTGACCACGAGTTTTGGTGCTATTTCCTTTGATGATAAAGGTTTTGCAAGCCAAGACGTTTCAGAGAGCGACTTGGAGTTGTGTCGTAACCTGAATTGGTTAGTGGAGACTTCGGTAAATCGCGAAGCTCAACTAGAGCATTTGTATACACAGCATGCAGCGATGCTTGAATCTGTGAAACAAATGGAAGCGCAAATCGAGACACTAGAAGAGGAAGTCAAGAAAGAAAAAGAGAAAAAACCACAGCAAAGCAGCAAAGCCTCAGCTGCTGATACCAAAAATGATGAAGCACTGATGAAAAAGCTCGAAGCACAGGGGCAAGCCGCTGCAGCCAAAGAAGCTGCCGCATCTGTGTCAGCTGTGTCAGCTGCAGGTAATCGGAAGTAACTGACGCTGACTGAAGGAAGCCATGGCGAATTCAACTCCTGAAGGTGTCGTTACTCATTCGCGGTTTTCTACAACAATACCGCTGAATCATTTAACGCCTAAATATCTCAAAGATAATTATCATCCTGGTATTAAACTTACTGGTAGTGATAATCAGGAGTTGTCTGACGATTGGTATAACGAACAGATTGCTAATGCAATCGATAAAGTAGAATCGTTTACCAATGTTGATATCTTAGAGCGTAACGTAACGTCTGAAAAACACGATTACGTTGTTACAGATTATACTCGTTATGGCTTTCTTCAGTTATATCGCGTTCCTTCTCGTTCTGTTCAGGAAGTGCGTGCTGTATATCCAACAGGTAATAATATACAGGTATTTCCTCCTGAGTGGATTCGTCTGAATCAGATGCATTCACAGATAAATCTCGTTCCGACTGCCGGCTCTTTGTCTCAAGTAATTATTGGACAGGGTGCTGATTTTATTCCATTGATTTTTGCCAAGCTGTCGTATCTTCCGCAGTTATGGGAAGTTGATTATGTGAGTGGTTTTGATCCAGAGGCTGTTCCGAGATTGGTGATTGAAAGTATTTGTAAATACGCGATCATGGATATATTTACTACTATGAGTGATACGATATATCCACTTGGTATAGGTTCACAGAGTTTGTCAATAGACGGACTTTCGCAAAGCAGAAGTTTCTCGATGCCTGCATTTAAGGCCAGAGTTGATCGTTACACTGCAGATTTAGGATTACCTGGAACTCCATCAGAAAAGAGTGGTTTGATTAATCAAATCCGCAGTAATTATCTTGGCATCAACCTGGCGAGTCTCTGATGGGGATTAGCATAACAGGCGGTGTAGATATTGGTGGACGTCATGTTGGAGGTCCACCAACTGCGCCAGGCCAAGAATTACCTGGTCAGTATACGGCCGGTTTCACGAATAATGATTTTGATCGTGATGTATTTACTGCAGCCTTACAAGACAAAGGTTACAGTGTCCTTTGGGAGCAAGCTGCATTTTGTCCAAATCGTGGCCGTGCTGGCCTAGGAAATCGTGATCATCCTATCGCGTGTCCTATCTGCGATGGTAGTGGTTGGATATTCTACAGGCCAACTCCTACGCAAATGCTGATTACTAGCGTGACCATGCAGCAGAATTATTACGCACAAGGTGGCTGGTCTAGCGGTAGAGTTATGGTTACAGCATTGCCAGAGTATAGATTTCATGTGTGGGATCGTATCTCAATCATGGATGGTGTTGCTCGGTTTCAAGAGATCGTACGTAGGCAACCTGGCACAAATAGCGATAGAACTAAATATATTCCTTTGTGTGTCATACATTTGTCCTGGGTAGGTCGTGATGGTTCATTGCAGATATTCACACAGGATAACGATTTTTTTGTAACATCTGACGGTTTGATAGTATGGCCAGACTCTACTCGCAGACCTGATGACAATACATTCTATTCTGCATCATATGAATACCATCCGCGTTATGTGGTTCAGGAGTTAACACATCAGCATCGAGTTTCAACGGTACAGCATCGACCTACGAATTTTCCAGTAGCTGGCGTAGCGCGATTGGATTTCTTGCTACGAGACGAAAGCAAAGACGATGTTCAAACTGACTTTGAAGATCCGTTCAAACCTCGCTAATGCTTTGCTGTCTCGCATTCGGCCATCTATACAGAGAGCTGCAGATAAAGCATTGCCTAAAGTAGCATCACGTATTGTTTCGCTTGTAAAAGAAGAGACTACCAAAAAATTACACAGTACAGCTAGTTTATACGAAAAAGCTCTGAATAAGCCATCAGCGATTCAATTATCTGGACATAGTGTAACTATCAAAATAGATGATCCTATCGTAAATGCATTAGAGAATGGATTTACGAGTTTTGATATTAAATCTCACATGCTTAAGCGTGGACGCATAGGTAAAAATGGTGTGACATATATAGATGTACCATTGCGTAGTATGACAGGACGTCGTGTAATTCGACGAATATCTAGTAATAGTCCGCCGTCATCGTGGATTCATCCAGGATTTAAAGGTGTGAAGATATTTGAAGTATTGGCCCCGACTATAAAAGAAGAGGCCAAGAAAGCAGTGGAATCGGAGTTAGCCGCTGCAGGAATGAAAACACGTAAATGAGTAATATCATAGATGATCCAACCAAGAATTTTTCACTATCTCCTAACGATGCTCTGGGATTGAATATTCCAGAGGTTGTTTTTTATCAACTTCTAGGTTTCACTTTCAAGAATATATCTGAAACCATAGGTCACACTGAAAATATCGTTGATCAGCTATTTGCACGATTGCGAGCTGAGACACGACAAACCATAAAAACTTGGTTTGTTAATCATCCTAACGTGAGTTTGTCGCTAAACTGGCCGAGAGACGATGTCGGCTTACCATTCATCGCGATCATCACAGAGAGTGAAGAAGAGGATTCTGATTTAACACTTCTCGGTGATTATGCTGGAGTACATACTCTAGGCTCTTCCAGTGAAAACCAACAAACGAGAACAAATCTAAAACTAGGCTTGAGTAACACAACGAATATTATTATTGCAGCTGATGATCCTAATCTTGTGTTATATCTTGGAGCTGTAGTTAGATTTGTGTTTTTGAAAAACAAAGACGATCTAACTCGTCTTTATGATATCCACAGTCTTACCGTTTCACAAGCTGATCTCAAGTGGGATGAGCGTTTTCTTCCTACGTTCGCTTATATGCGAATGGTGACACTGAGATATAAAACATTCTTTGATATTAACCTTACAGAAAAAGTCTCTATGATCACCTCACTAGAGACTCTGGTTTCGACATTCAACGACGGTTTAGAGGTGACTGTCACCACTCCATACGATCAGTGAGGTAATTATGGCTACAGATGACGAGCGGCGAGATACAGAAAGCAGTCGCGTTATAACGCAAAAATTACCAGTTATTGGTAAGCAGTGGGCAGGACAGCAGTTTGCTCCGATGACTACATCAGAACAAATTACTATGAATAATCAACTACAAGCTGATTATGATCATCCGGATGCGATTCCTCTTGTTGCTTACATGTCATTGCATCGAGTTACAGATCCTGTGATGAAAGCTGCAATGGCTGGACATACTCAGATAACGCGCGCTACCAAAGAAAAGTGGGATGAAATCTTCGCTTCATTCTTTCCATCTGATGAAAGGAGCAAATAATCTATGAGTCGTTTTGTTTTGTTTAACGGTGCCAAGCTTGTACGTCCTGGCGCAGCTACAAAAATCGATGCTTCTCAATTTCAAAACACTGTTTTGGACGGTGTAGGCATTGTTGGATTGGTAGGAGAAGGCGAGAGTGGAACGCCTCGAACCATTCAAGTTTTTAACTCTGCAGGAGGCGTCAAGGATTTCTATCGTTCCGGTGATTTGGTGGAAGCTGCACAGATTGCGGCGTTACCCGAGAATGATGATCGTCTGACGTCTGGTGCATCAACTTTTGTTTGTTACAAAGTGAACAATAGTACAGCTGCAACGCTGACAGCTGGTTCACCGACCACGATTACATTTACAAGCCTGCTACACGGTTTATTATCCAATAACAATACGATAACGATCTCTGACGGTGGAAGTAGCACACGGATAATTACACTCACAACTACTGACTTATACGGAAACGTAATTACCGAAACGTCTCCTGCACTAGGAGGCACTGGTAAGTTTGCTATCCAGTATGTTGGTGCTGGATCAGCTGCGACTATTACGATTACATCAACACAGTTAACTACAAGTGTTACAGGTGCGCCAGCAGATAATCAGACATTCTTGTTTTCAAACTACAAGAATTTGAATGATATCATCATAGCTTTGGCGCAGACTGGAAAATACACTTGCTCTGCTTTGATTACAAACGCCATTTCGTTTGATCCATCCAACTTGGATGGAATTACGACTGTGGATATCAAGACATCGTTGACAACGATATATGCACGCAATTTTGATATTGTAGATTATGTTAATACTACTAGTCAAATTGCAACTGCAGTGTTGGTAAAAGGACAAGTTTCTCCGATATCCGTGCTTTCAACTACCGCGATGTCTGGTGGTACAAGAGGCACGTCTGCGAATATTGATTGGGCGAATGCTTTCATTGCTCTTCGTACCACACGCATTAATCAATTAGTGCCGCTGGTATCGACGGATGCTTTGACAGCACAAGGAACGTTTACTTTTGCATCAATTGCCGCAGCATTCGCAGCGCATTGTTCTTTCGTATCGTCAACCAAAGGCAGAAACGAGTGTCAAGGTTGGTACGGAATGCATGCAACTAAAGCGAATTTGATTGCAGAAGCCAATCTCCGTAATAACATGGATTTGGTGCTTTCAGGTCAGCAAGGTACATTTCCAAGGACTTATGATGGAGCTCTGACAGTTTTTCCAGAGTGGGGAATAGCTGCAGCCATGGCTGGCGCTCGAGCTGGCGCACCGCTTGGTGAGCCACTTACTTGGAAATATTTGAATATTCTAGGAGTCACTCAAGATGCATCTTGGAGTGAGAGCAATAACGACGATGTGGAATCCTTGGAATTGAATGGTGTTGTGGTAGTTAACAACATTGTCGGTAAAGGTTTCAGGATCGATAAATGTATTACTACATTTACTCGATTTGATAATGATGCTTACACTGAAGAAACCATTGTTCAGATCTGGAAAGCTTTTGCATTCACGCTGCGAAGTGCGTTGGAGGATCGCTATACAGGCGCACGTGGTGATCTAGTTACCATTAACACGGTACCTAATACTATGGTCAACGTTGCAGAGCAATTTCTAGATGCACGTGCCATCACGCCATCTAGCGTGAACGGTACGACGACACCAGCATACCGTAATATTAAGTACAGTCTTCAGGGAGATAAGCTCTTTTCTAGTATTACAATCTCTCCAACGCCTGGAATTAATTACGAATGTGCTACGATTGCGCTGGTTCCTGCAGCCTTTTCCGCGGCAGTTTGAAAGGAGCATGAGTTATGGGACGTCCTTCATTACCACAAACAGGTGCAACGCACGTAATTTCAGGAGCACGTGCTATTGCATTGTTTAATGACTTCGCAATTGGTTATGCTACAGGAGTTAATATAACAGAAGAAATTATGTACGAACCTGTTGAGACACTCGATAATTTGGCTGTACGTGAGCATTGTCCTGTAGGTTATCGAGTGACACTATCATGTACGGTATTTCGTACAGTAGCACAGGCTGCATCTACTGATTCAGATCCTGGATCACTTAAACAACAGAATATTTTTCCTAGATTCACTGATATTTTGCGTGTTCAGGGACTTACGTTTGCAGTGCAGGATCGCATCACAAACAAAACAATTCAGTTTTTGAAGGATGTCAAAGCCGCATCTCAGGATTTTCGTGTAACTGCACGCGGTATTGTCGGTCAGAACGTTACGTTTGTTACTACACGTGTGCTGGACGAGTCCGAGAATCTACCGTAAAGGATATTGAACCATGAGCGATGAGATTGTTGAAAGCAACGAAAATGCAACAGAAGATACAGCTAAAGCAGCGGAAGGAATAGACATATTTATTCCTTTTGATTATCCAAATATGGTGTTTGTGGATATGCCAGAATCTAATAATTCTGGTATGTCTTTTAGTAAAACCTTTCATGTAAAATACACTCATCCTGATTCTGGTTTACTATATACGGGTGATTTTACATGTACTCGTAGTAGTATTGGTAAGATCATTGAGCAAGGTGTTGTGAAAGCCAGACTCACACACAGTTTGCCAGTAGATGAGACGTATAGTATTGTCGCTTCATGGTTATCATATACGATAGTGATGTTAACTAAGAAGCCTGATTGGTGGAAGCCAGAAACCTCTTTTGACTTGGAGGCTCTCCATGCGATGCACGATTACGTGTTCGCATGGGAGAGGTCATTTCGTTTACGAAGCGTGGCGAACCGACGCAAAACAACTTAGAGCCGAGGCTGCACGACAATTAGAAGCTGATTGGTTAATTCGTTGGTTTTGTACTAAATATAATAAACCAACGAAAGATCCGATTCTAAAAGAATACACAGGTGAAGAGCTGATGATTGAGTTCCTGAAAGATCAAATTGAACGAGATCCAGCTCAAGCCTACCCGCAGCATGAATTCTATGAAGGCAAGAGCATTATCAAAAGTGGTGATGCTGTTGTCGATGCTTGGAATAAGGATATCGCAAATGGAAAGATTCCAGATTTCCTAGCTGCGTTGGACTCAGAAGATAGAGCTAAACTCGCTAAATTTACACATAAAGAAAAAAACCAAGATGATTTGCAAGTCTTTCATGATACATATGCCAAGGAAAAATCATGAGTGACTTAAAAGTTACTATTGAAGCAGCGTTAGACAAAGAATCACTCAAAACTGCTGAGCGTGAATTAGCATCTAGTATTATTGGCGGAGGTGGCAGAAGTGGCGGTAGTGGAGGAAGTGGCAGTGGTGGCGGTAGCGGAGGAGGTTCGAGCGCCTTTGGTATATTAGCGAGTATGGTGCAGAGTAATACTGCAGCCTTGCACCAACTTCTGAGTTTAATCACTAATACGAATACTGCTATTAATCAACTTGCACAAGTTGTTACACATACGAGCGTAACAAATACTGCAGCAATTACTCAATTAACTAGTGCTACCGCAAGTAATGCTGCAGCAAATGCAGCCATGGCTGGACAGATGACAGGTACCGGCCAAGGTCGACGATATGCAATTCCAGGTACGCACGCTATTGCTCGTGGAATATCGACGATTCATCAGTTAGGAAATGCCGGTGTTAATAATGCATCTATAGCAAATTCTGTTGGCACCATAGGCGGAATGCTTTTACCAGAGCTCAAGCCTGTTATAGATGCAGTGACATCTATTTTCACGGATTCGTTCAATAAACAAGATCGTTTCCGTGAACAAGCATTGCGACGTTATCAAGTTGGTGGCGCTGCCGGTTTAGATATCGATGAAAACCAAAATGGTTATAACATCGACGCCATTAGAAAAGCTTCTGGATTTAATATTACACAATTCTCTACGTTGTATAACAGAGGCGCTAAGAGTGGTATTTTTGACAAGGATAAATCGCCACAAGAAACTATGGCGAGTTTGATGTTTGGAGAGGCTGGTTTAGGTATTGGTAATGAAATGACAGCACTCCTTGGCGCTAGTCGCAAACAAGGAGCCTCTAATGAGACATCAAATATCCTAGGCAACGCTATCGGTCTTGCTGTAAGCGAGCACATGAGCAAGGGCCGTATCGGTGAGGTTTTTACTCAGTTGACACGTGCTGTAGACAGCAATACCAAAGCACAGACTGATATTGGTGATACAGCGAATCGTTTGTTATTTGTGTCAACACTTGGTGATCAGTATCGTGGTGACACTGGTGCTGCACGAGACATGAATCAGGCGATCAAAGGATTAGCTGGCGGATCCACTCCATTTACACAGTATACCACTCTAAAAGCTGCGGGTTTAGGTAAAGGTGTTGGTTATAACGAAGCCTGGCTAAAATCACAGCGTGGCTTAGGAACTCAAGGAGGAGTTGGTTTTGAAGACCTAATTGCAGCTAATTTTGGTAATGCTGTAACTCAATACGCTAATGCACAATCAGAAGGTGAGCGCTCGGCTGTCGTTCATACAATTTCTAGTATGACCGGCATGAATGGTGCGCAAGTTGATGACATCCTAAAAAGGTTAGCTAAAGATGATCGCTTTAACCGAATTGATGCATCACGAGGATTTAGTAATTTTCAAACACTTACTAATGTGCCTCGTAATTTGGTGCGCCCTCGCTCAGAAGCCGCAGTTGGAGAAGATGTGTTCCGATTTGGAATCGGTAACACCAGTGACCATCGTGGTTATGCTCCGGACACCTCTCCCTTTACTCTAGGCGGTTCGGCAAGTAGCAGTAGCGCACGAACCGCACCTGGCGGTGGTAACACAGCTAGAAGAGCCAAACTAGAGGCGTACGCACGTCAATTTGGATTACCAGCTAGCTCTGTTGGTTTTTTGGAGAAATGGATTGATATAGAATCTGGTGGAAATATAGGCTCATTAACTCAATTTAATGAGCGTGGTTTATTTCAGATCATGGGTGGTTACGACAGCTCACATCCGTTTAAAGGCTCACAGGCAGACATGCTTGGTATGTCTGAAAACGATCATCGTCAAACTTCGACAGATGAAGAATCGTCGCTTAAGTGGGGTGTTAAGTCTGTAGCCTTTTTGCGAAAACAAGCTGAGAAACTCAGAGATAAATTCGGATTGCAGTGGAATGAGTCCGATATGTGGAAATTAACCAAGCTTGAGCATGGTGGAAGTGCTAATGCTTCTGACTTAGTAGATAAAGCCACCAAACAGCTTGGACGTGCACCGCGAGACTGGAGTGAAATGTCACAAGCGTCATTGCCTCTAGCAACACCACAAGAGCGCAATGTATTGAATAATTCCAATAAAATGCTTGTAGAGGTGCAGGTACATGATCGCAGAGTAACTGCTACAGTAACTCAACGTCCTGGTACTACAAATGCACCAGGACAGACAGCGGTAAAAAGATGACGTCAGTTATCGAGCAGAGCTGTTCGTGTGAATTACTAGTATTACCACGTCGTGGTGTGTATAATTTGAGTTCTTTTTTAGCAGGAGATAATCCTGCAACTCTGGCACGAAAACTATTACATACGGGTACAGAGCCGATCTATGTTGGCGGTCGTTACGGTAGTGATGTGCTTACATGTAACTGGAGAAAAGAAATTGAAGGACCTTACGGTAGTTATCATATCAATGTCAAACCGAGTAATGATTTAACTGGTGAATTGATTGACTATACTACCAAAATTAGTCCTGGCGATTTAGTATTTCTGTTCATGGATAACCAGAAGATCTGGTCAGATGATACCTTATTGTCAGGTAAGCTAATTACAATAGGTATCATTGATAGAGTATCAAGTCCTGTAGTTGTGGATTCTGAAGGTGTAGAGCACGTTTCTGTAAATATCAGTGGAAGAGACTTCGGTGCTATATTTACAGACACAACTACTGTATTCGATCAAGCTTTCTCTGTTGTCGAACAGCAATTTTTAACTGACGCTTATTTTCAGCAGTTAGCTGACAAGCAGAGCTCTGGTCAGAGTCCACTTGAAAATGTGTTGCAGATCATTAATTTGATCTACAACAGTAAGGCTACAAGTAGCACACTTGTAAATGCTCAATGGCGTTTGCATGCACATAGTGGTGATACAGAGCAGCAAATTCCTTTGATCTCTTTATTAGATATCACGACATTTACGCAGACATTCATGTTTGGATACACGTTACCTGATCCGTTTGGTTTTGCTCAAGCTGGCAACGTTTGGGCGTTAATGGATAGCTTCTGTAATCGTGTAATCAATGAAATGTTTGTTGATATTCGTGATGCGTCCACAGCTGAATTGAATTACATCAGACAGGCTGGTGAAGTTGCTCGTAGCTTTTTATCTGATGCCGATCAGAGTAAGCAGGTACAGGCACGAACCGATGTAGCTACATCTGGTGTTTTTAAGGTTCTACAGACGTCCACGCCTAGCGGAAATCAGGCAAATGCTGATGGTTCTGTTCCTGTAGGGCAGCCATCGCTTTCATTGGTGATGCGGCAACGTCCATATGATCGTGACGCATTTATGGCTCTACCTCAGTCGGTAGTGACATCACATGAAATCTATGATCGAGACTTAGGATTTAGCTCTAGTAATGTCGTGAATTTTTTTCGTATTAGGACGCCTATCCTGAGTCCTGCAGTACAAGAATTAATTTATGGAATACGAGTTAATGTAGATTCAATTTTTCGTTTTGGACTACGAAGACTAGAGCCAGAGACTCGATATTTTTTCTCATCTAGTGATTTGTCTACAGCATATGCTAACGGTGAGAGTCAAGGTTTAGATTTCACAGATATCTTCGATTTCTATATTGGTTTACTCTCCACCTGGTATGCAGCGAATGAGCAGCTCTTGGAGGGTACGATTACAACTCGTCTGAGACCTGACATCCGAGTTGGTACGCGTTTACGTCTCCTAGCGCCTAATGCATTTACGGATGATGACGAAACGTTGTTTCGTTACGGTTTAGGTGACTCAGCGTATTTGGATTTTTATGTCCAAGGTGTTTCTCATAATTTCAATACCAGTCCAGGTGCTAGTCGCTCAACATTTACAGTAATACGTGGCATTTATCCGGATGGTCAGAATTTAGCGGCGAATCTCCGATGGTCGCGACTCGGATCAATTATTCCTCCTGACCTAAATACATTTGGACGTTTTACAGAGGAAGGTGTGTTTACACCTGAAAGTGATATAGCTGAGAAAATATTTAATGATTTAAGGAGAGATCAATAATGTTCAATTCTGACGATTCACCTATACAAGGTGGCTTGAGTAACAACGCTACAGCTCTTACAGGACAGTCTCCTCATTTCTCGAGTGTCGGATTGCGTGAGATGGTTGTTATCGATGTAGTTTATGCAGATCAAGCTGGAAATCGGAGTCAGAGTTATCCAGAATACACAGTTAGAGATCTCCAGACTGGCGAGAAAATTCCTGGTGTCAGAAAACTCAATGATTTAAGTGATCCGGATAACGGAGAGGAAGTTGTAATTCATCCTGCGCGGAATCTCTTACCTACAGCCAAACCTCAAAAATTCACGAAGTCAACACCCGCAATAGTCACCGATGGTACACGAGTGTTGGTCGGTTTTATTGAAGGTTCACACAGTCGTGCTGTAATTATCGGCGTTTTTGCACATCCCTCTGCATCTTATGGAGCACGCGCAGCGGATGGAGAACGTCGACTAATTACACACAGAGGTACGAGCGTCGAATTTCGTCAAGATGGTTCTTATGTTATTAAACGTGATGCTACGTCAGTAACATTAGATTCTGATGCTAATATCACTGTCAAGCACAAATCAGGTTCGACTTTAATTTTTAATGCAGATGGGAGCATAACTGTAGTACCAGCAACTGGCCAAGTTATAAAGCTAGGTAGTGATTCTATCGTAGCTCCTTTAGATGGCGTGGTTCACGGATCTGGTATAGATACGTTTACAGGTAAGCCATACGCTATTCTAGGAAACGCATCATCTGTTGTATTAGCAAAGAAGATCTAATATGGCGCTCAGTGGTTCAGCACTTAAGTCAATGATGCAAGCTGCATTTATAGCAGACGGCCGTACGTGGACAGATGATATTGATGCTAGCTGGTCTCTTATCTGTGATGTGCTTATTACATACCTTAAAGCTAATACAGTAGTAACTACAACATTAGCTGTAGCTTCTGTTTCTGGTGTGACACCTGGTTCCGGAGTATCAGGACCAGGTACAGGCACTGGTACAGGTATAATTTCATAACTGAGGTGTAATATGCCACAGGACAAACCAACTAGGCCAGATGACGCATTTGGTTCACGATTCGCAAAATCTTTACAGTATGGATTTTTTCTTTACGATATGCAGGCAGACACATCATTTGCTGATATCGTAAGAAATGCTGATCGTTATGTGCCTTTGATTCTCAATCCACAAACTGTAATAATACGTGAACCCTATGCTACTGCATCAACACCGACGCAGGGTGGTGGTTTAGTAATTGAGTCTCGTGGTGGTATTATCAAACACGGACAAATTTCAGGCACTACAGCTTACCTACCTGTTGATCGTGATGATGATGTCGTAGTTATTCCATCGACTAACGGACGGTCATTGACACCGACAGGTGCAAATGTTGATAATACGTTAGGTAAACGATCTGGTTTTTTAGCATTTCATAGACTACGTTATATTTTTCGTCTCTATCAATACGAACGTAGACGTGGAAATACGAAGATTTCACTACATTGGTTTGATATCAAAAATGATGAATTGTGGCGTATAGAGCCTCAAGAATTTACAATGCGCCGGCAAGCTCGGCGTTCTATGTTATTTGATTATGATATTTCATTTCAGCTGATAGAGCAGTCCAATATACTCGGCGAATCAGTTATTGTAATAAACGGATTTGAGTTACCAAAACCACCAAACCCACCAAATGGTTTACATACTGACGCACTGCAGCGTATTGCTAATACTATCAGTAGTGCTACTAATTCTGTACACGCATATGGCACGCCTTCTGTCTTAGACTCTGTGAGTAGAATGCGAGAATTGAGTGGAGCTGCAGAAGGTTTTGTTAATAAAGTATCAGGTGCAGTGCAGCGTACTTTTCAGAATGTCATAGCTAGTCTTAATAATGTCGTAGGCTTTTTTGATGATATCCATAGTACATTTGTAACAGCTCTGTCGATTCCTTTGGCGGTCCTGGGACAATTAAACGCAGCAGTGGACGGAGCTCGTGCAGTATGGTTCGAATTTGCGTCAGATAATATTCATGCCGAATTAAATGAATGGGCGCATGAGATAAAGCAGTTAACGTACGGATTAATTTCATATCACTTAGCTGCATTTAATCAGGCACCTGGTCAAGACATCATGGTACAGGATCAATCATTCTCTACAGGTAAAGCCAAGAGTGGTTTTACGAATTCACTCATGCAAGAGACTGACACGAGCGCCGGTTCTCCGGATCAGAATCCAGTGCTCGGAGCCAGCGGTCTGAGTTTGCAAACTAACGTTGCAGCTCTTTCTAACGTAAAATCCATTGAGATGGTTCCTATCCAGGTTGGCGATTCCATATATACTATTGCGCAGCGAGAATTAGGCGATATTAGAAGAGCCATCGATCTGATTGTAATTAATGAGCTCGATGCACCATATATCGTTGCCGACTCGAAACAGAAGCCACCGAATACTCTAGCTTGGAGTGAATTCATTGGAAAACCATCGACACAGCGTGTATCTCAAGTAGAGGCACAATCTACTCAGCAATTAATATCAACGTACTCATCTAACAACATCAGTCGTGTTGTGTCATCTACTGTGTTGGTAGATAATCAGGCAGCTGGAAATTGGTTTGAAGATCAGTGGGTTGGATTTACTATAACACTGACACACGCTTCAAGTGGTGTGCAAGAAACACGTGTTATCGTAGATAGCGACACACATGGAACACTCACTCTGAATTATGCATTTAACGTATTACCAATTGCTGGTGTTGATAGTTACACATTGAGTTTGCAAACTTTCGCGGCCGGCAGACCAGTGCAAGAAGATGTGAAAGCATTTGGTAGTGACTTTCTGCTCAAATGGAGCAGTGATAACAAAGCTACTATCGTACTTAATGCTAATAGAGATATTGCTCGCGTTTCTGGTCTTGATAATTTATTTCAGGCTATCCGATTACGCTGCCTGACAGAACCAGGCAGTTTACCATGGCACACCACATACGGCGTTGCCTGGCCTACAGGAAGGCCGTGGGATGAATCTAGCGCAATCCAGTATACATTTTTTGTTCGTCGTTCTTTGCTGAATGATCGGCGTATCGCAGCAATAAGTAATGCTAAAATCACTTTGGTTGGAACCAAGTTTACATTTGAAGCTGAGGTTCAACCGATAAAAACACGCAAATCGAGAAAAGTCAAAGTGTCGAAATGAGGAGCATATGGCATTAGCATTCAGACTAAAAACACAGCCTGAAATTCTGTTGAGTATGCTCGCTCAAGCCAGAGCTGAGTCAGACATCAATGGAAATGGTGATATTGATCTCAATGTTGGTTCTGTTGGCAGAATCTTTTTAGAAACTGCAGCTGAAAGTGATGCAGATCAATATATTCAGATTAGTAAGCTGTTAAAGCTTTTTTCAATATTCACAGCTAAAGGTGTAGACCTAGATGAACGGATGCGAGATTTAGGCTCTGACATCTTTCCAGAAATGCGGCGTTTAGCTGCAAACACATCAATCGGGACAATTACTGTCGGTGATGGCGCACTGCTAGTATCCTCAGCCTTAGCCGCAGATACAACGCAGAATGCTCTTACATTTTCCTCTCTAATCGGTGACGGTTCCAAATTTCCAATCAGTGGCGGAATCGTATTAGAGCAAGGCACTACACGGCAAGAGACTATAGTATATAAAAGATCTGGTGATGTATTTACTGTTTTGTATCCAACTACCGGATGTGTGAATTCACATCCTGTTGGAGGTACAATTCTGTCTATCGCTACACGATCTTTTCTTCAGGCTCCGGTTAGTATCGGCGCGACGATTATTACTCTACCTACCGGAACAGGTGCAGCTTGGGCTAGTAGTGGTAGTGTGATCCTAGATCAAGGTACTGTTAGCGAAGAAAAAAAGACGTTTACGAGATCTGTAGATACATTGACAGTAGCTGCACTAACATTTGGTCATAATGCAGGTACTAGTTTAATACAAAGCACATTTGGTTCGGATCGTAATATTCCATTTAGTCAGGTTTGTTATGTACCAGCAACCGACACGTCTAAAGAGATTGATTTTCGTGTATCACAAAGCAATGCAAAATTGCTTGATGGTGCATTTGTATCAGATCCAATAACAATTGAAAGTATTCTTCCTGGATCTGCAACAAAAGTTGGCTCTAATATTATTACAAAATGGCAATCTCCTCCATTTACGGGAGCTACCGTAACAAATCCTACAGCCGTTACGCGTGGTAGAGAACGAGAAGATGATAGTTCATATGTGCAGCGTGTTGTTAATTTTATTCAGAGTCTCTCTAGAGGCACACCATTAGCAACTACAACGCTAACAAACGGTGTCACAGATCCGGTTACTGGAGCACAGGTAGCTTTTGCTCAAATTGTAGAGCCCGTAGCTCCCGGAATGAGTGTCCTTTACATATCTGACGGTACAGCGACTTTTGCACTTACGCAGATACAGTTTCAAGGTAGAGACGTATTAATTAGTGATGCTGAATCTGGAGATCGACGAGGTAAGCTTTCACAGTATGGTCCTTTTGTAGTCTCAGCAACTACGCCGACTAGTCCAAGAATATTTACAAGTTTTCAGCGTGGCACTGCTACAGCTGTCGCGGCGGGTTCACTTACCGATACTACCAAATCCTTAAGTATCAATTTCTATAACGGTGCCTATCTTAAAGCAGATGACAATACGTTTTACAAAATCAACAGTAATACAGCAAATACATTTACGTTAGCTACGACGTCGACACCGTCTTTGGGTGTATACGCCATTGTAGATTTTGGAACGTTTCCGCAAATTAGTAGTACATCGACCAGCGTATCGGCTAATACATTAACTGATACTACACAGACGATGACCATAAATGCGCATGTTGGTAAGTGGGTTGTAGATTCAGCTGGGAAAGCCTGGCAGGTTACAGCAAATACAGCTACTGCTTTTACTCTTGCAGCGAGCGGTGCGACTCCTGCATCAGGAGCTTATACGCTGACAGCTGGTAATCCGATTCCTCTTATACCTGGTACTGATTATTTATTTAACCAGACTAACGGTGATATTGAATTAGTGCTAAGCAAGGCTTTGCAGTTAAATGATTGTATGTTAGCTGCATCCGATGGAGCGAATCCGTCGGTTGGTGCTTATACATATACGACTGGTTTAGGAGCTTACGTACAGCGTTTGGTAAATGGTGATCCTAGTGATTTTACGAATTTTCCAGGTATCCGCGCTGATGGTACTCAAGTCTTAGTAACTGCACCGATTACAGTGTCTACTACATTTACGTTACAAGTTATTGCTGCACGAGGATTCTCCGATCAAGATATTACAGCTGATGTACAGAGTGCAGTAGAGACATACGTAAATTCTCTTGGAATTGGTGAAGATGTTATTATTTCTGAAATAATTCGTGTGGTGAAGAGTCTGGTAGGTGTTGCAGATGTCAAGATGATCGATCCGACGTCGAACGTGACAGTGCCTGCGGGCTCTATCATGCGTATTACAGCGTCGAGTGTGGTGCCAGTATGATACTTCCACCATACAACGTACAATTTATTACATCTACATCTGTACTCAATTCTCGTAATAATACATTTATATTTTCGATGCCTACAACTGTAGATGTAGATGACACGGTGTTGTTATTTACATGGTCTGGTGAAACTAATGATTCAAAATTAAATACAGCAGCGCTGCCTAATAGTTGGTCTTTGCTTTCAGAAATTAACACACCAACACGTCAACAAGTATGTTTGCTTCGTCATACAGTGTTGACTGAAGAGACAGCTACATATACGTTTCCTGAAATTACCACAGGAGTCGGACTTCCCTTATTTGGTTTTAGCTTAGCTTATCGTGGTTTAGATCCGTCCACTGCTTTAATATCGGCAGGTGTAACGGATATTACTACTAATACTGTATTGTTTAATTGTCCAAGTACAACACTAGTGAAAAATTCTGATGTCTATTTAGGATTCACAGCTGGTTTGTCTTCGATACCGATATTCAGTACACCGCCAATTAACGCAACAGAGCGTGTAGATTCTAGTGGTACACTGATTTCAACATATCATGCATCTGCATTTGAATTACTCACTCACAAGCTTGGTACTACAGGTGTACAAACTGTAACATTAGATACAGCATCAACTGGTGTAGCTGCATCTTATGCATTAAAGGCGATTTCAGGTAACGTTGATAATTACAAAACTAAATTGATGCGTCAGATGATTCAGCGTTCGCCGCTCGATACGCGCCTGAGTTCGCCGCTTGGCGTATTACTGCATGTTGTAGGAACGCAAGACAACGTAATTGGTGGATTATTCGGTGATAGTGATTTTCTTCCAGATGATCCTGCAGGAGCATTTTGATGGCGACGTCATGGCCTTCTGTAATTCCGATAGCTTCTACACAGCCTAGCGGTTCTGTAGAGCAAATTAGCGCGATCCAGTCAGCACGAGCTTCAATGCTATTAGCTTATGCAGAAGGTGCATACCTAACAGCTATTGGTCAAAATTACGGTGTACCTCGTGCACCACAGTTAACATCGAGTGGTGATGACTTATATCGTCGGATCATCCCGGTACTTGCGTGGAGTCCGAAGATGATCAAACGGACGACGTACGTACTATTAGAGACATTATTTGGATCTCAACAGTCTCTAATTACTGCTGGTGTGCGTCCGTGGCGTATTTTTGAAGTTTCTGTTAACGAAATTGTCTTTGAAATACCAGCAAATTTAATGGCTACCAGTAATGAAAATGCCAGCTACCTTCATGGCTGGGTTGGCTACGCATTCAATGCCACGGGTAGTACTGCAAACTCATTCACAACACCTGGTGACGTACGAACCGCTGCAGCAAATTCACTAATAGGTGCAGCTGTATTTCGTTTATATCTCAGTGGAGCTTGGACTACCAACACAGCGACTGGTATAACATATGACGCAACTACGGATACAACTACTGTTACATTTGCGAGTCCTGTAATACCAAGTGGTGGGTGTCCGTTTTTTGTAGATGTCACAGGTAATGGAACTACTACGAGCTATCGTGGTGATTATCTAGCACCCAGTGTATATATCTCAGCATTCACTACAGCGCCAGGAGTTGGTACGACATCGACAATTTCTGTACTAGGTGATGCTACCAAAGAATTAGTAGCTAATGGTTCTGTTCATTTATCATTTGGAGCCTCTACAGCTGATGTAATCTTGAGTGTAGATCCAACGTATGATCCTACTACGAATCTAAGTACGTTGACAATAACCACTACAATTTCATTAGGTTTGAGTGGGTTATTATTTAGAGCTCAAGAAGCTGCAGATGGCACTTCACCAGCAACCGCACCTCATAACGATCGTGTCTACCTAGCAGGTAATGGTTTATATGAAGTGTTTCAATATTACTATGATTTGCTTGTAAGAGCTGCTGGTATTATTGTTCGCTTGGAAGTCGTATCAGATTACACGCATACACATAGGAGTGTTCCATGAGTGCAGGAGATGTCACAAATCCAAAACGCGTTCGTGTGAGTGCTAACCAGCGTGTTGACGCTGTTGATGTAGATGCACTCAGCACTGAATTACTAGAACATAATGACGCGCAAGCGAGAGCTGAATTATTTACACCTTTGAACGTTGGAGGCACATCACCTACCGGGATGATTCTGACAGGCTACAGTTTGACGCTAAACCCTACTGGTGGAAGTGATGGCAAAGTTAGAATTAATCCAGCTCTCGGTGTCGCCGTGGACGCAGATGGTAGATTGATTGTCAAAGAAAATGGAACACAAATTGACGTATCGATTCCTAGCGGCACGAATCAATTATATATTTATTGGAATGAAACAGCCGTAGATGCGGCTACACGTCGTTTTATTTCTGTAACTTCGCCTTTTAGTGAGTCACCAAAAACCACTAATACACGTTTTCAATCGACATTTGGTACATGGGTTCGGTCTGGTAACGCTACTACGATAGTAGCGACAGATAATGTGAACGGCCAAACAAAAGCGCTTGTGTGTATTGGTATTGTTACTAATACTGCAGGAGTTATCTCTGTAACAGGTTACGATACGATACTAGCGCCAAATGGTACAACCATTACAAATAGATTGAGTACGATTACTCAGCCTACTACAGTACCAGCTAATAACTCAACGAGCGGCACGTTTCAGACATTACATGATTTGGTAAAATCTCTTGGTTATCTGTTAGGTAGAGCTATTTACAATAGCAGTACGTTTTTAACGCCAAGTGCAGCAAATAATTTTGGTGCTTATAGTCAACCTGTAATCGGCGTAGACAGAGCCGGACGTGAGATTTATGATACGGTGACTATCGGTGATGGAGTATCTGTTTTTGGTTCATACAATAGAAATCAATTTGCAACTGATGACCAGATGCTTAATGCTGCGTTGGCTACATTGGCAACGCGAGCTACTTCGGGATTAGCGGTTGGCTATCTGCTAATCAAGCCAGGTGTTACATTATCTACATTTACTGGAAACGTAACTGTACCAACTAACTGTCGTGTTGTGATTCAAGGCTCGGGTGATTTATCTGCATCACCTCAAATAATTATCAACAGTGCAGTTGGTTTTACACTCGCTAGCACAACGACCAGTTTTTTAGCATTCGAGAACATTTCTATTAGTAATATCGGTACAGCAGTTTTACACAGCATAACTACAACATTTCGTGCGAAACGTTGTATTTTTACGAGAAACGGAAGTGCTGCAGTTTTACCGTTATTTACAACTAATACTGCTGTTACGACAATCTCTGACTGCATATTTGATAGATGTACATTTATCGAGTCTGGTATTAATGCCTATGATGATACGAAATACATGTTCATAGACACAGGTACCAATAATACACAAGGTGTACCAACACGTTTTGTATTATCGAGATGTATATTTACCAACACGACAAATTTCTCTCAACGAGGAATTCGTGTAGGGAACATTAATGAAGGTTTGAATATTGATGATTGTAAATTCCAATGTACACAAACAGGAGCTGCTGCTCCTGTAAATATAACACCTTTTTGGGTGGAGTTGATTTCACAGTCTGGTACTTTTGCTTCTGGCATGGATCGTAGAATTCGAGGATGTATATTTAATGCTTGCGGTGATTGGAACTCCAAACCAATAATGTGTGGTATTTCACTTACAGACGTATGTGGATTAACAATATCACACTGTGATTTCCAGCGTATTTTACGACCCGTCAATATTCCTTTAGGAACACAGGGTGGTAGTCAAGATGTAAAAATTTTAGGTTGTCGTTTCTTACAGCGAGCTAATGGTATTACGATTCAGACAAATACGAGTACATCAGGCGGCGGTGTAGCAACTGGACCTCTAAATCACATCGCAGCAATCAATACTACAAGCACATTAAAGAATTTCACAGTACAAGATTGTTATTTCGAGGCTTGGGTTTGTTATCATGCAGATAGTTCAGTAAGTACAAGTATCAATGTTACTTATCGGGGTTGCACATTTATCGATAGTATGTTGTTATTTGGAGATCCATTCTCGCCTGTATCTTCTTTTCAAACAGTAGATGTAAATCACTGTACATTTCAACGTACATCATCCTCTATTACTGCATTTATTCCGGTTCGTATTCATGGACCGACACTTAAACAAATTTCTGTTTCAAGTTGTTTTTTTAGAGGTTATGCATTTGCGAGTACGAATGTTACACCTCTGTGTATAGATCTTGGAAGTGGTTCACTTGTTACAACTTTAGACCAGATACACATTGATGGTTGTAGTTTTGCAGATTGTGATAATGAAACAATGAATTATTTAGGTAGTTCTACGACTACATTACATTCATTGATTTTCTTATACGCTACGACACTTATGGTTGATATTACCGTAACGCGTTGTCGTGCATCTACGATTATGTCCTCTGCGGTTAGAGGTACTGCTAGTAATTTACAGCACGTTACATTTGTAGGTAGTTCATCATCTAATGTTGGACCTACTACTGTTCAAAATATGCAAATTTCAAATAATGTTATAGGAGACATTAGTTCTCATTGTGGATTAGTAAATACTTTTGGTCTATCTAAATTCGTTTTTAACTCTTTGTTGATCTCTGATAATCAGCATACAATTAAAATGAACGACGACATAGTTACTGGGGCTGGTTATGATGATCAGTGGTCTGGTACCTATCTTAATATTCCGTCATCTTCTACAGAAATTTCTGGTGAATTGTCAGTTAGTGGAAATGTTTATTATATTGTTAATACAAATGGAGGCTCTGGATTAGGTAGTCCGATTTATAAAATGATATATCATCGTGATGACAGTGTAAGTGCAACATCAAGTCAGTGGGGATCAGTGCTTATAGCGAATAATGTATTAACTGTAGATATTAATGCTAGTTCAATCAATGCTGTAAACTTTATTGGTTTAGTTGGTGGACTTACTTTTGTAAATAATATAGCTCGACGCAAAGATCTTCGAACAGGCACTGCTAACGTTGCTTTTACTAAATTTTTTAGTGGTGTTAGTAGTGCGGTTCCAGCAAAGCCCGGTGCTGGAGTTACTTGGACTAATAATAATTGCTGGGTAGATCAATAAAAGGAAATAATTATGTATCCACGTGGAACACCTGTAATTATTAATGGTCGAACTGGAGGAACTCCAGGACCAGCTACGACAACTGTAGCCCGTATCAGAATTCCTAATCCAGCGCGTAATCAAGGAAAATTAGATGCTGTCGCACCTGTAGCTTTTGCTCGACGTTTACAGATAACTAATTTGGATGCTACAAATAATTTACTAGTGTATCTTGGTAACCAAGATGCGCCAGTTGATTTTTTGACTGTCAAGCCAAATACGCAGCTAACTTGGGACGTCCAGATGACGGAATTTACGGTAGCATCTAGTGCTAGTACGGTTCAATGGGAAGCTTTAGCTATCGTAGCATCATAATATATTATATTAATCATATAGGAGGAAACCATGAACGGAGCGCAGTTGTCGCCACCAACGACTGTTGACTTAGCGCAACAGATGCCACAAATGTGGCAGTATGGCGTTCTGGGTGTGGTAGTAGTGGTGTTTGCTCTTGTTATTAAATTCTTATACAAAAGGAACGAAGAGAAAAATGCGTTATTGCTGTCTAAGGTGGAAGCCAAAGAGGCTGAAGTCAGCAAAGAACGTAGTGAATTTGGTAAAGAACGTGAAGGTTGGGCTGCAGAACGTGCACGCTGGGATGCACGAGAAGCCTCTATCAGACATGAATTTGAAGAGCGGCATACTGAATTAGTTAAGACGTATGCTACACAGATTCTTAAATTACAAGATGAATCAAGAATCCGTGAGGATGCTATCCGAAAGGAAGCATTAGATACGTCTAGACAAATCGGTGAAGCCGCGGCGAGAGCAAATGACTCACTTACGCAACTCCTCCAAAAATTCTACGAGAGAATGGTTTCTCACACACCACGTGGGTACTAGGAGGATTTAGTGGCGCTTCACAAAAAACTAGATCCATTAATGGATTCTGGTATTCGCAGGATTCGTAATCGTGCCTGTGAATCTTATGATCGTCTGGCAGCTGCAGCAAAACAGGTGTCAGAAGAAATGGATAATCCAGATGTAACTCACGGAATTCCTGTATGGCCTCTCGATGATGAAGACAGCTTGATTATATCTGTAGAACAAGCTGTTAGTCGCCACAAATCAATCACTGAACCACCGCCAATTGTTCTAGATCCTGAATCTAAAGTGAAAGGTAATAAACATGAATGACTACAATGACTACGTTCGGCTCTCTGGTAATCTTATGACTGGCTTGGCATGCAGTACACAGCTGCATGAGAATATTGCAAATGGTAGTGCTAGTGCAATCTTCGTGCACATGCAGCCAAAAGATTGGAAACGTAACAAAAACACAGGATTATTGGAACCCGACTATCGATGGATTGATGACGCTGTTATGGGACGAACAGTGTCTGGTGATAGTTGCATGATTTTGGATGTTCAGGAAATTCATAATCTAGTTACCAATACTGGACGTGTGTTTCTTCACACACAAGGTTATGCAACTACAGGTATTGGATCGAACGGTCTAAATTATATTGCACTATCTAATGACGCAACTGCGCCAGCCGCTTCTGATACTACGTTAGCAGCTGAGATCGTGGCTAACGGATTATCGCGAGCTCAAGGTACAGTAACGCTGCCTACAGGGTCTGGTAACCAGACCACCGTTGCAAAAACTTTTACTGCAACTGGTACACAGGCTGCTCAAAAAGCAGCATTATTTACAGCATCATCTTCTGGTACTATGAATCACGAATTATTGTTTACTCAACGTTCGTTGATTGCTGGTGATACGCTGGCTGTTACTTTCACGATTACATTAGGCTAATTATGGCGTTATATTCACTTGCACAACGTACTACAGCCACAGCCGCAGCATCGCCATCCTGGGAGATTCGTTCTACCTCTGGAAACAAGCCAAAGGTTCTACAGTTAGAGCTCACTCAAAACACGGCCGTAGCTGGCGTGTACGGCATCGGAAGGCCAGCGGCTATCGGAGTGACGCCTACCTCGCCACAAACGTTTGTAGACGAAGCTGACGGCAACGGAGCAACGGCACAGACTACGGCAGCTGTTGCCTGGGGAACCGCTCCAACATCACCAACAAATTTTAATCGCAGATATTCTGTGGTTAACACTGCCGGTGCTGGATTTATTGCTGTATTTCCAGGAGGATTAGGACTTCCAGTTTCCGGCTCTATTGTAGTTTGGATTATCGCAACTGCACCTGTCTGCGATGTCGCAGCGGTTGTATCGGAGTAAATTCATGCCAGATGTGCTCAAAGGTAATCGTGACACGTTGCCAGATCACGGAACAACATCTGGTGATTTGGTGATTCATTCTTTGGTAATCAATATTCATGCCAGTGGAGCTCTTTCAATCCACGGTCCTCTTGAAAATAGAGAATGGGTTTTAGCTGTTCTCGAGAATGCAAAAGATGCTTTGAATAATTACCACGGACGTCGATCGTCTTTAATTGTTCCAAGTAAGGACGTATCGATTCAGGAAATGTGAGCGTACAATGCCGACCAGTTATGGATTATTCAATCTGCACTATTTCTACTCTCAAATCCAGAGTGTTTTAGATGCAGCTGATCCTAGAGAGTGCTTACTCTGGACTGATGATTTAGCCGCCGATACTCAGCAAATTCGGTGGCAGGAGGTGAGACTCGCTGGTCGTTCTCGTTTTCTTAACATGAATGGTTTGTCGCCATCATCTGCAGCTCTTGGCTATTCTTACGTTAGTTATTCGCCACGAGTAGAGCGTGTTGGATCACAAACAGGTGAATATCCACATCTGTTACATAAAACAACAGAGTGGATGTTCAACACGCTTTTAACGCCTCTGGCTACGAGTACAACATTAGGAGCAGCCACAACTTATACCAGTGAGAGTCAGACAATATACGTTCCTGAGACAAAAGAGCGTGTTTTTGAGAGTGTACGGTTTACTGTATTTGTGCGCTCAGAATTTACAGCATCTAATTCACTGACTGGTGTTAGGCTAAGTTTCAGTTTAGGCGGTGCAACTTCATTTTCTTATGATCAATTAGTGACGTTAGCTGGGACTGCTAGCAGAAATATTTCAACTGAGATTGATTTCGATCTAACTGATTATTTCAATGCACGATTTGGTAGTGGTGCCAGTCAAACCGCTCAAGCTGTCGTTAGCGCATCTACAGGTACAGCTTCAAGCATTAATGGTTTATGTTTTAAGCTTACAATAACCTACGGTTTTGATCCGCTAGCAGCTACTACGCGAATCAAAACGATTCGTATTCCTATTCATTCACAGAGCACAAGTTTAACTAATGCGCAGCAAGAAATTGGCACGGATGGTGTAGCACCTGCACCCTCTGGTCAAATTCCAGCTCTAGATACATTTTTAGTTGAGCAGAGTAAGACATACAGGAAAATATTTCTGGATTTATATGCCAATGATGGAGCGACAACTGCAGGGACGAATTTCACGCCGCAAATCCAGATTGATGCTGTAGCAGAGGTAGCTCGAGCAACAGTCGACACAACGATAGCGCCGGCGATGCCGTGGCGAGATTCTTATGATATTTCTGGTATCACTACAAACGCGACGCATACATTTAGTATGCGTTGTGATACCACAGTAACTGGTAGATTGTTTTGTGTTGGTGGTTTTATTGTAGTTAATTATGAGTATGATCATGCTGCAACTGTTACCAACAATTTAGCTACCTACGAAGCTATTGTACCGTTAACTCAATCTGCAGGTTACGGTGAGCAAGAATTAACACCATACGATGGATTAGTTTCTGTAAACTTACCAGCTAATTATCAACGCTTATTGGCAATTTTTGATATACATGAGCCTGGTACAATCATATTAAAACAGAGTGGTGTATTTTCTGTAGTTTCTGTATCTACAGCCAGCACTGCATTTACGAGACGTGTAGGTCAACAAATAGTGCGTTCTTTTACACCATTGAGCAGTATTGGTCCGATGTTTCTTGTTCAGCGCGTAGATACTACAGCTGGCTGGTCGATTGTACGTGGAACGAATCGACTGACTTTAGACATCTGGGGAAATGGTAGAACAGCACACAACGGAGCTTTCGCTGTTATTAATTATACAGCTGGAGTTAGACAAGATGTAGATCGTGGCGCACATCCTGTCAATTTCTTGCAACGTGTGTACGATTCTAATATTGTTACGTCTAGTATCGAAGTAACTCGTGAGAGTGGTGGGCAGCATCTACCGACACTTGGATTACCATACCGAATTATCGGAGCTTATATTGCCAGCCATATATTTACATCTGCTGCAATCGCAATTGGCATTGCCTTGGAACAGCGAGATGGCGAATGGGAAGGTGATTTAGGCTACTCCATATGCATAGGTACTTCACCACACGTAGTTAGTTGTGGTGTTAATATGCTTTTGCCTATCACTATTCACATCACACAAGATAATTTGCATAATAATAAAATTGATCTGACACAAAGACGTCGGCAGATAATTGCAAGTCAGAATAGTACGATGGCTGGTTGGTCTACATGGATTACATATCATCAGCACGCATTTACAGTATCTGGAACCGTAACATTATTTGGTGTACCAGCAAGTGATGGTGATGTTGTGGAAATCTACGCTGGTAACAATAGTGATCCAACTACACCCGTAGATTTGATAACACGAACCATAATTTCAGGCGGTAGTGGTGGATTTACAGCAACTGTACCTGACAATATACGAACGTATTTTGCTAGTTATAATAATGGTGTAGTTTCAGGACGTAGTCTTGTGGGAGTTCCGGTGTAATGGCGTTCGATATTAGAATTGGTGTTGTACCTAGCAGCAATTTTAATATTAATGTAGGTTCACAGGTTATTGTAGGTCTGAATGAAACCATAGTTATATCTGATAGCATTGACACTCTTCAAAATCTAAATCTAGCGTTAGCAGACTCTGTTAGTGTAACTGACACATTTTCGACACTACAAGCTTTTGGTTTGTCATTATCTGAGTCTATTAGTGTAGTTGATAATGTTACTGTATTAAGTGGATTTATTGTTCCACTAGTTGACTCTATTTCTGTAACTGACGGTGTAGTCGTTTTACAAAGTTTGAACGTACTACTAACAGAAACTATTTCTTTACTTGATTCTTTAAGTACACAGACAATTCTACAATTGTCATTAGCAGAATCGATTTTTGCATCAGACACTCTATCGACAATTGGTAGTTTTTTCAGTAGTGTATTTGATACTATTTCTTTAAGCGATAGTGTAGTAATATTAGATTCGTCTTTAGTATTATTTGACATCTTGCTACTGAGTGATTCAATTTTTTGTGTTAAGACATCAGTAATTCAGTTATTAGAGACTGTAAACTGCACAGAGAATTTTGTATTTTCTCTCACAGGTAATATCAATTTATACGAAACACCAATTAGACTTCGAAACTCGATCGATCCGCATATACCTATTACTACGCCTAGTCTGACGGGTACATTAACAGCACTTGATGATCTCGTAGGAACTTTGCGAAATCTGCAATAACTGGGAGAAATAGCATGAGTGATTTAGCAGGCTTTCTCGCGATGTTCTTAGGTGGTCCATCTGCAATTGTTACACTAAATGATGCAATTTCTATTACAGAGCAATTAACAGTACATTCTGGACCAAATGTTGGACTTGTAGAGGGAGCAATTACTGTAAGTGACGCATTTAATAATATCGCGCATTTTAATGTTATTCCGATTGAGGTTGTAACTCTTACGGATAGTGTACCTGTAATTGCTAACTTGATCTCAACGTTGAGTGATCAAATTTCATTGATAGATAACTCAGTAGCATCTTCTGGTATATTTATTTCTATATCAGAAAGTGTAGGATTATCAGATTCTGTTATTACTATATTTACTACACCTATTGCGTACACTGCGTCACTCAGTGAAACGGTAAATATTGCAGATGCGATATCACTGATGATTAATGCTGTCGTATTTCTAGCAGATACTGTACCTATAATAGACAACACAGTTTTATCGCAAGCTAGTAGTTTACTATTTAATGAATTATATTTTATTTCAGAAAGTATTAGTAACAGCTACGTATTTATAGCTAGCCTCGCTGATACAATACTCAGTGCTGAAAATCTCGGTACACAAAAAACTGCAATTATTAATAACACTGAAAATATTACGCTATTAGAAGACTTAGCTATAACTTTTAATAACGCAGTAAGCGGTCTAGAAAATGTAATACTTTCTGAAATTGTTAACGTATCTCGAAGTATGCAGTCAATTTTCGCAGATTCACTGATTATAACTGATTCACTATCAGTAATAGCGCATAGAAATGTACAAATTTTTGAAATCCCAATAAAAATTAATACTACTATAGTAACGCCGAGAACGCTAGCACTCCTAGATTTTGTAGGAGAGTTGTCAACAGAAGATAATGAGTTAATAGGAACCTTGGAGGATGCATGACAGCTTGTTGTGATATTTTGGTATCACGAGATCCATATGAACTATACCAAGGAGAAAGCCGTCACTGGGTATTAAGCGTAACACAACAAAATACAGGAATGCCACAATCAATTGCAGGAGCTAAGCTCTATCTAACAGTACGAGCTAGAATCGAAAATGTAGATACATTGATTTTACTACGCAATCAAGCGGCTGGCGGTAGTGATTCTCAAATACTCATCAGACCAGACACAGGAATCGATATCGGTAAAGCTGATGTGTATACATCTGTTTCTGATTCATCTACTATAATTCCAGGAGATTATTGGATAGATGCATGGGTAGTGCTTACAACAGGTGAGCATCGTCCAATTATTAGAACTCGAGCGTTCAAGATCAGGCCCGCGGTTACTAGATTTTAGGAGACATAATGGATACTTTTAAATTAATAGGACATTCTTCTATTAGACCGCCGATCACCAGCACGACTCTGTCGGGTGATATGTCGATAGAAGCTGATATTGATGAAGAATTAGCGCTTACACGAAAATACGCACAACTAATTCAGTTGGTTACTGATGGTGCTCAAGTTGTCAGTCTGGGTGGAATAACGCTAGCATCTTTAATTATCATTAAAACGGATAACCCTATAATTGCTACGTTTACCTCTACTGCAGGTAGTGGTGTGGTTCCGATAGGCCGGTGGTTTAGTGTAATTACAGAAGATGTACCTGTTACTGCTATCTCATTGCAGAGACCATCAGGTATCCTTACAAACGTTCGGTTGACGCTAGGCCAGCTCTAGGTACCGTGTCATCGGCGCACGCGTGTCTGTATGGTGCACGGTGTGCGTTGCTGCTCGTCGAGAAATTCCGCAGACTTGACAGGCTTGGTGTGCTCGTGAGATACACTATCTCCGATGCGGTCTGCGCTTACAAGACACACTAGAGGTGCGCGATGAAGCACACGGTTACCATACGGTTGCTAGACAATCGTCGGTGTTCCGTATTTGGTTTGGATTCTAAGATAACGCGATTGCTCGATGAGGCGTTAGCGATCGAAGTTCAAGGTGCACAATTTCAGGCATCAGTACGGCGTGGACTCTGGGATGGTAAGCGGCATTTATTTTCCAAAAAGACGAACACATTTCCACACGGCTTGCTTTCGCGAGTCGTTTCTTTTTTGGAAGATTTGAAGCTATACGTAAAGATTCGAGATAAACGAGCGAAACATATTCCTAAGCCAGATCTCTCGCTTGTGCATAAAAATATGCTCAAGGGAGATATTACGTTGCGTCCGTATCAACTCAAGGCGATACGTAGAGGCTTGAAGAGACAGCGTGGTATATTCTGGTTAGCTACGAATTCCGGTAAAACTGAAGTATCTGCAGCTATCATTAAAACACTCATTAATCATAGAACTCTGTTTCTTGTTCATAAACAAGCTCTGCTAGATCAAGCACGAGCTCGCATAGCTCTCAGACTTGGGACGATAGAAGAGCATATTGGTGTAATAGGAGCTGGACGTTTTGATCCTAAGCATATAACAGTGGCAACAATTCAGACGTTGTCACGCAAGATGCATCCGAAGAAACGAAGACTAATTCAAGCGTATTTTAATACTATTGGACAGCTACATATTGATGAAGGTCATCATAGTAAAGCTACAACATGGTATAAACTAATAAATCGAATTGATGCACAATTTCGATTTATCTACAGTGGAACACCATTCGGTAGTGGTAACGGATTGATGGTAGAGGCGTGCACTGGTCCGATTATTCATCGAGTTACCAACGATGAACTCATCAAACTAGGTGTGAGCGCTAAACCTACGATTGAGATTATACAGTGTGAAAAACCTGTATTAGCTAATGATTTGTCGTGGGTAGACGTGTATCAGCAAGGAATTGTTGAGAACGATGCTCGCAATGCTCTTATTGCTAAGCGTGCTCATAAATTTACTAAAGCGCGCCTGAAGACGATGATTTTGGTGACTCACCTTCGACATGGTGATCTCATAAATCAGCATCTAGATGCGCTAAGCATCGCTTACGAGTTCGCTCATGGCCGGATGCCTCGGTCCGCACAGCGCGATGCTGTAGCGCGTTTTGAGCATGGAAACATTGATGTCTTGGTAGCTTCGCCGATCTTCGATGAAGGTGTCGACATGCCAGCTATACGAGCATTGATTGTTGCAGACGGAGGTAAGAGTGTACGTGCTGCACTGCAAAAGATCGGTCGTGGTTTGCGTAAGAAAGAAGGTGTAAATGCACTTGCTGTAGTAGATTTTGCCGATATGAGTCATAAATGGCTTGCTCGGCATTCGCAAGACCGAATTTCTATCTACGAAAATGAAGGCTTCAAGCTGAAATGAGGAACGATGCCAAAAAAGCAGCGTAGAAAGCTTGCAGCACAACTAGCAGCTCTGTTTCATGATCATCTAATTGAGCGTAGTTTACTAACCCTGCATAGAGGACGTAAAATGCGAACTCAGTTAGATGATTTATCTAAAACAGAACGTCAAGCCTTCCTTAAAGCCGCGGCTATCGTTTATTTGGTTGGAGCAGATCCTCGTGAATTTATCGCAGCACAATTCCAAGCTTGGGAAGCTTATTCTCAGGCATTCGGAAAGTACATACTACCTCACCCAACTACTCTTTCTACTCTTGGAGCTCAAGCACGATATGCGCAGTACAAAAAACAGCAAGAGGCTAGAGCAAATCGCAAGTCACCTGTAAAAGAGAAAAGTCTCAAAGAGCACTACAGAGAAGAAAGAAAATTGGCTGGTCTGGTACGTATTATGCGCAAGCCGCCAGAGGACATACTCACACAGCGGCCAGAAGAATTCACACCGGACTTCCTGCGAGTTCGTGGAGTGTGGAAGGTAGTCAAAGAGCTCTATCAAGAGCGTACAGCTGTATGAGTACCAAAAAGAAGCCAGGTGTATTCGATTATGGTATTTCATTTCAAAGCAAGCTTGTACGTGTACTCTATGACGACGTAGATTTTACTACAACATGTGGTGTCCATCTCAAAACTGATGCATTTGAGAAACGAATACATCGCTGGTTTGCTGACAAAATAATCGAGTACGCAAAGAAACATGGGCATGGTGTTAGTATCGACGCTCTGAGGATTGGACTCAAGCGTGATGCTAAAATAGGCAAATTTCCAAAAGATAATCTTGAAGCTGCACATGCGATGCTCGAAAAACTCGAGCGTCCACTTAAGGAACGCTCTTTTATAAAGGAAGAGCTCTTCAAATTCATCAAACATCAGGCGATTCGTAGCGCAATTCTCAATGCTGCACAGGCCGGTGGTCATCTCGATCACGGTGATTACGATGCTATTGATGAGGATTTTGCTAGAGTCACTGAGATCCAAGAGTCACTCACAGGTGGCTTAGGTACTTTTTTTGTACGTGATGTCAAAGCACGTACAACGAAACGTAAAAAATACACCAAAGATGGTATCAGCACGGGGACCAAAGCTGATGACTATCTAAAGCCAGGTGGAGTACCTCGAAAGAATCTGGCTGTAATTGTAGCTCCTTCAGGCAAAGGCAAGAGTCACAATTTAGTTCACATTGGTAAAAGCGCAATTGTTGAGAGTAATGTCAAAGTTTTGCATGTTACATTGGAATTGTCTGAAGATGCTATTTTAGATAGGTACGATGCGACGTTCAGTGATATTCCTGCACAGCGTCTAGAAGAAAAGCCTATAGCTGTCAAGCGTGCAATCAAACAACTTGGTGAGCAGTATGGTGAATTCTTGGTAGTGAAAGAATTTCCATCTGCGACACTTACTGTCCCTGCATTGCGTGCATACATTCGCCAGTTGGAGCGTATCGCATTTTATCCAGATGTCGTAATTGTAGATTACGCGGATGAAATGCTGCCATCGTGGACATCTAAAAATGATGATCCGTATGAGGCTATGGGCCGCATTTATCGCGAATTACGCAAAATGGCTCATGAGCTACAAGTTGTAGTCTGGACAGCAAGTCAAACCAACAAAACAGCACTTAACAAAGAATTTTTTGACTGGAATGATATTGCAGACTCATCCAAAAAAGTGATGATAGCTGATTATGTAGTGTGTTTCCTACAGACACTTGCAGAGAAAAAGAAAAAAGAAGCACGTTGGATGGTAGCAAAGAGCAGACTCGGTCCTGATAAATTTGATATTAAATTGCGTGTTGATTGGTCGCGTTCACAAATAAGGAGTGTGTAATATTAATCAGTAATCTAATTATAATAATTAATAATTACTAACTTAGATTTGGAGATGACAATGAAACAATTAGTTTCACAGATCATATTAGCAGCGTGTATAGCTATACCTACAGCAGATGCCAATACAGGATTCGGGCCTGTTACCACAATATCTCTGTTTGGAGGAAATAATAACGATTTGACTATTGGAACTAGTTTCGCACTGATCACACCACATGCGAATGGTACGTCTGTTGTTACTGGTGTTAGTCGTAGTGGTTATTCGGCTAACGATATCGTTTGGATTTTTAATGCATCATCAACATTAAATTTGGTGATGACAGCAGATGACAGTAATTCATCTGGAATTAATCAACTGCATTTGCTAGATCCAACTGTTACTGTATTACCTTGGCATTCAGTTGGAATTATTCTGGATTCGACAAATGGCTGGCGCGTGCTTGGTGGATCATCGCAAGCTGGACCTACAGGTCCAACAGGTGCACAAGGTCCAACTGGACCTACGGGTGCACAAGGCGCACAGGGACCTCAAGGCATCCAAGGAATTCAAGGCTCGCAAGGATCACAAGGTCCAATTGGTGATACAGGATCTACTGGTCCAACTGGATCTACAGGTCCTGCAGGACCTGGATTTGGTACAATTTCAAGTGCGAGTCCAGCACGTACATTAAATAGTGCCTCATTTACTCCAAGCACAACCAAGGTTACCTTGGTGCATTATTCTGTACGTATTGCATCTAGCCTGACACTGACATCAGGTGCGGCTGGTCGTGTGCAATTGGTGGTTGATGGAACGGTGAGAGGTAGGTGTGCAGGTGGAAATACTGGAACTCTCACGGTTGGCTTGAGTTTGGTGACCACAACAGAGTGTATGTTGACATATTTAATACCAGCAAATAGTACGGTACAAATTAATACCGTAAATGAAACTGGTACGCCGACATATACGTTGACGACGATCGACGAACAGACTCTGAATTAACCAATCATGGCACTCAAAAGCGAGAATGGCTTACTTCGATGTCCGCGATGTGAAGCGGACATTTACTTTGGGCGTTGCTCTTCTCGCGAGTGTGGTTGGCAAGCGCCGTGGCGCTTAGAGCAAGAGGCAAGGCGTAAAGCTAAAGTCAAACGTGGCTACGGAACACCGACTAAGCTTGCGCCTAAAGTTGGAGAATTTCCAAAACCTAAGCGTGTTGTAAAAACTGAGAGTGGTAAAATTATACGACAAGAGTACAATTGTCCTATATGTAAAGGAAAAGGCTGGTTACTGAATCCGTGTACTAGTTGTGAATTGTGCTTTGGCAAGGGTATTATAGGTTATATGTTATTAATGCAATGGTGGAGTGTCGTAAAAAAGGATCAAGAGTCATGAATCTCGGAGCTCGTATGCGAGCGCTTGTCAGATTGTTTGACATCAGAACATATTTGAAAAAATATGATCCTGACGCAAAAGATCACGGCAAAGAAATGTCCGTGGATTGTCCATACTGTATCGAAGAAGACAAGCTAAAAAAGCTCTGGGTATTGTGCGAAGATCGAAACGGAAAACGTGCTGGACACTGGATTTGTTATTACTGTCAATCAGGCGGCACTGATGTTGTCTCACTCATACGATATATTGAGGATTGTTCTCTCTTTCAAGTTTTCGAAATTCTCACAGCTGATCGTGCAGATGCACAGCATGTTGATTTACGGATTCTGATTCAAGACACACTTTTTGGTGTAGATGGTTCAATCGAAGCACATTGGGATGAAACACCAATCAAGCCTATTCCATTACCTGACAGTTTCAAACGTATTAGAGATGTTAATCAATATCCGTATTTAGCACGACGTGGTATTTCTCAAGAGCGTGTTGATTTATATGGTTTAGGCGTGTGCACAGTTGGTGCAGGCAAGGAAGCCAAATACACAAATCGGCTAATAGTACCTGTAATATTGCACGGTCAACAAATATTTTATATCGCACGATATATGAAAAAGATACCTCCTAAAGGAGTGAAAAAATCACTGTATCCTGTAGGAGCTAAATCTGGTCGTACATTATTTAATTACGACACAGCGAAACAGTTTGAACGTGTGTACCTGGTAGAGGATGTATTTTCCGCGATGGCTATAGGCAAACGTGCGATGGCTACATTTGGAACATCTTTTAGTCAGTACCAAATGGATTTATTGTTACGTAGTGCAGCGCAAGAAGTAGTCATCATCTGGGATAGAGATGATGGAGCAAAAGCTGGCCAGAGTGGCTATGAGAAAGCGCAAAAGGTGGCAGAGCGTCTATCCGAATTCTGGCGTGTGAGGAATGTACGGCTACCAGACGCACGAGATCCAGATGAGATCAAACGCTCTGAACTCCGACGCTTGGTGAAGGCTACGTCTGTACTCGATGAAAGCTCGGCGTGGCGAGCTACTGTGCTTTCTCGTTTGTGAGCTCTGCTAGCATCCTTGGAATGCTAGCAGCCGATGTAGGTGCAGGTAGCCTGCTGGCTAAGTTCCTGGCGGACCTCGTAGGAAATCGTGTAAGTGTGCGATTTTGCTACGAAAAAAGTTAGCGCATAAAATATCCTGCATGCTCTGTATAGACATGGCGACCTCGAACGTAACGACCGCGAGCAAGCAAGCTAACAGCTGGCAATTTACGTGTAATTACACATACAGCTCTGGTCGTAAGTGTGATGATGAAAATCTCCATCGTCGATACAAAGATCCGCATAATCATACTGCAGAAACTAGTCTCTGTTGTGACCGCACTGGTTGTGATCTAGCTGCTAGATCTGATCAGATATACATCACCATAAGAGCGATAGATCTCTACAAAAAATTTTGTGATAAGCACTGGCTTGAAGAGTCTTACGCTCAGCGCATGTATAATATTGGTCTTTGAACAGAGCTCGAAAGGAGAGGGAAAATGGACACGAAAATTCATAGCGTGGCAGTATTCGGCTCTAATGGATCTTATCTAATAGGCGTAGAAACAACAGAGGTCTCTCCAAATCTGATAGCTTTGGTACGTCGTCCAATCAGGAAGACGGAAGTTCTCGGTTACGCAGCATCAGAAGGTACTCAAGATATATTTTATGGTGTTGTCGTTTTGCGTGAGACAAATGGTAAATTATCACAGTGGCGTATCTCACGTTCCGGAAGCAGTGAATTTACACCTACTGAGCCTCCGTATTATGTGCCTTATCTGAATTTACCAGATGAAGAGCATGGATGGAGATGGCAGGAAACACCTGTAGATTTGCCGGGGCCGGCTGATCGATTTTTCATCGGTACCAAAGAAGTAACCTCAGAAGAGGCACATGCACAATGTGCTGCTTTTGAAAAAATGAGAGATGCTGAGATCAACAAACTCAAGCTCTATTAAATAAATCATGATCATTATTGATTTTTCGCAATCAGTGGAGTTGGATAATACAACAATTCTGTTTCGACGAGTCGCACTTGAGAGGCTTAAGGAATATGGTGCGGCGATTTATGCTAAATATATCCTTCCAATGGTTGAAGACTGTAACGCAGCTCTTACGGGTGATGTGGTAGCTCGTCAACGCGTTATTGAAACTCTGAGAAGTGAGCTCGCACCATTTAGCGGAGGCGTACTGTGTTGATGACGCAAGAGTATTTTGATTTTGTGAGCATCGCACGTGCAATAGTCGTTAAGAAATTGGCAAACAAATTGAACACGTGGACAACAGGTCCGCGTGCTGGACAAATGTTTCACAAGAATTTTAGCGATCATCGTGCATTCAAACGCATGGTAGATGCGCATGTTCGAAATGAGTTTCAAAAGTATCTCCATATCGGTGCTAGGATACGCGCTCTAGCAGATGAGGATTTGATTAAATAACTCCTAACGAACGAGTAGTACAAAAAAATGACGTTATATGCGAAGCCTCTTACGCTTGCGCAACTTGCCGCAACGCTTAGACCGATGTATCGAACGCGACAGCCGAATTCACCTCAATTGGTGTATATCGGTGAAGTTGTGTTAGATATGAAAACCGCTGTATTCATCTCAGGAGATTCTCATGTGTGATCGGTGCAGAGAAAAGATTATAGCGATCAATACTTTTCTGGACAGACTCAAGGAAGTACACGGTCAGATCGAAATCATCGGTTTCGTGAGAGATACTGACGGCGAACCTATGCCGATTATGTTGATCGAGGCTCCACCTGAACATCTGATCGAAATCCACCAACTTGGTCGTGCTGCAGGTATTCAAATGCCCGAGTCTCCAATTGCCGTTAAGGCAAGAGAGTTTGGTGCTTCGTGATCACTCAGAACTCGTCAAATCAAATATCAACAATTCCACTGAGCGAACAAAGACGCATTCACGAAGATGATGAAGTCCGTTGCGGAGATATCATGTATCTTCGTGATGACGGATCGCCATCACGGCGACTGTGTGGAGGTTGCAGCTCGCTGACTGATACCGGGATGCAAAATCCAGACGGCTGCATGGAATTACTGGAGTCAACTTTAAGATGATGTGGTTCGCGTATGCAGTTATTTGGCTCGCAACAAGTGGAGCTGTTTGTTTTGGAATTTACCGTACAGGCGATATCAGTTGCTTGTGGGCATTATTGATTCCTGGTTTATTAAGTTTTTCTTCTAACAGATCCGATAAGTCCGTCAATGCAAACTCTCAAAGGAAAGAAACTGACAATGACGAAGACTGATGATAATGGCAAGACGCTTCCTATGCTTGTTTCCATGCGCGTCAATGTAAATACTTTATGCAGTAATGGCGGCAAAAATAAAAAATTAATTCCTGGAGAACTAGTCACACAAAATCCAGGTGAATCTATAAATGCTTTCGCACTTCGACTTGTCACGTATATTACTGCAGAACATGATCGTATTACTAACAGTATTATGAATATTGATATGGTGAAAGACAAACTGATATCACTAGCTACAGAACTTAAGGACATCGGATTCACTAATATTGCTGATGGACTTATGAGAGAAGCCAAGTATTTATATCCGTCATCTATTGGTGAATATAAAGACGATGACGAAGATGATGAAGATTAAAAACTAAAATCCATTACACACGAAAGAGAAAGGCAGCTCTATGGAACAACGTCAAGACCGTCCTCAGTGGAAACTTGCAAAACTCTTCACTCACGATGAACAGCTTTTGCTGAGTGGACCACGTTATGCGGTTCGTGTGAGCAAGCTCGATCAAGGATACCCACGCTACTCCATCATGGTGGGAGCCTTGGTTCCACCTCGAATCGAAGCTGAACACAATGGTGTCGCTCGACCAGCCGCAATTCCATTTGATGTCAATACGTGGCGATTCGTAAATCACATCAATCTGGTTTATACCACGAACAATGGTGTCGCTATGCCAGATAACGCGATTGAGAAGATCAACGCGTTACTGGTATTGGCACGTGGTTGGATCACCTCAGAGGTGCAGCGCCACACCGATGAATTTATCGAGAGAAAGCAGTCACGCGAAATGCGTGATATCAGTCGTGGTGCACCTGTCACGGCACACACCGGAAAGACCGCCAAGGCTAAGGCCAAGGCAGCGTCCAAGTAACTTACTCAAGCGTTAAATGCAATAGCAGCAAGGAGAGACATATGGCAAAGAATGCAAAGAGCAAAGAAAAGCAAGATTACGGATACTCGGCAGACAAAGATGTTGTTCTGAAAGATTTAGGCACAATCGAAGGTGGAGGGCGCGGCGGTGATCTTTCTCTTCGAATTGTGAGCTACGCTGGCGGTGCAGCCAAGCTCGCAATCACGCGCACTGGAGTCAACGCGGACACGAGCGAAACATGGCATTCTCCTAAACTCGGTCGGTTGAACTTCAAGGAATTGGAAAGTCTGATGCCACTCATGGAGAAAGCATTGCGGTATCTGGAAAAGAAAAATAAGAAGAGCGAATAACTAGATTCGCGTTTTCGTAGACGGCGTGTGCAAGACACACGCTGTGTGCGAGAATAAAAACCTTGGAGGTAGATGCATGCGTGATGTTACTGTAACGTTTCTTGGTGTTGGTGATCGTGAGTCAATTATCGAAATGTTTCCATTCGCTGAGCAAGCCGACGATGATGTTGGTAGTACAGTAACTCAGCATCTAAGTTGTCTACAGCTTGTAGAGGGAGCGGACTTGGAAACAGACCAATGTTTTTCATCCTTCATGGATGCTGTAGTCTTGCAGTTTTCCAGAGAAGTTCCTTCTGATGTTGACTTGGATGTTTTAATTAGAAGCATCCAACATGAAGTTACGTTAATACGCACGCTTTGGCCTATGCTTAATGAGCGTAGAAAATCCATACAAGACGACAGAGATAAATTCTGGTTCATGTTGTCGTGGTCTACATCAGATGAGGAGGAATGCGATGCAATTCACTGAGTGCAAGTGCGGTAATGCTGCGCGCTATATCAACGCGCGTGGTGAATTGTGTTGTGGCATTTGCCCTCTAAAAGAGCGCATCGATTCGATTCAGCTACGAAATGTAGCTCCACTATTAGCATGGGTACGCAAATACCAAGATAATGTTTATCGCATGCAGAATACATACATGGATCACGCTTCTGCACATGAGTGCAGGAAAACAAGACAAGCACTTGATCTAGAGCTAGCTGATATCGTACAAAACAAACCGGAGTAGCTGTGGATAAGCACCAACATATATGGGTGCGAGTCGAGAGGCGTGATACGGTTCGTGTTGTTTGCGAAATTTGTAATATATCACCGCCAATTAGTAAGGCAGTGGTGCGTTTAGTTGTTCAGAACAAAATGGTGCGGTGTCCGTACGGATTTACGGATCACATGCTCACCGTCATGCCAGACGGCAAACGCGTACGAAAAAAACAACCGTTGCATGATTGTTATCTCGACAGCTTGACGCCTGGTCATCGTTGCCGTGATCCAGAAAATACTGGCGCAGGACGTTGTCCTCACGTCAGAAAATTGATGAAAGAGCATGGCCTACGAACGTACGATCGCGTGCTGGTAGCGACGCGTGCGCGGCGTGGCGTGCTTCATCAGGAGTGGCCGCTAAACGTCGTTTACGCGCCGCTGGACGACGCTGGACGCACGTGGACGGCCGTCAACACGTTCACCGGCCAGCGTCATCCGGTGAGTTTACATGCCGAGCAACCGCATCGGCGAACGTTAGCCGGCGCTGACATTTGCCAGGAGTACGAGCGCTCAGTGGTCACGGTTAACGGAATGATGGTGCAAACGCAAAAAATAGGCTTGCCGTGGAACGGCGTACCGCCACGCGATAAGTGGCGGTGTACATGCAAAAATTGCGTGAAAGGAGTAGTAGTGGCGCGAACGCAGAACAAGAGCAAGAAACCAAAAAATGAACAGCCTATTGACAAACCTCCATCATCGGATGCGGCTCCATATGTTCCAGCACTTCACAGCATGTGGAAGCGTGATGAAAAAGGCATGGTCTATGCTGGACCAAAAAAACCAACTGGTCGTCGCTTCAAGAATCAAAAGGATTTTGAAGACTATCAAACAAAACACGTGACACCTCCGCAGCCGGCAGAAGATAAAGCATTAACGATCGGCGAAGCCTTAACCACAAGACTTCGTACGATCGCAGCTGGTAACGCCGCTGCTGATAAGAGAATTGCAGCATATCGTGCACGACCTTGTGTTTTATCGAAAGACAAAACATGGTGCACAGCGCACGATCGGCCTGCAGTCAAAAAACTGTGCGATATCGGAAGAGATAACAAGCGCAAGAAACTCAAGAAAAAAAAGTAACAAAATTGATGTCGATTGTATGTGAGGTTTTGCAGGCTGTTGGATTGGGGTCCATTATAGGACACACATTCTATTGGCTTGGTGTATGGCGACGTCAGAGACAACATAAGAAGCTGTACCTGAAGCAGCGACAGAAAATGCTATCAGGTGATTACGAAGAAATCAGAATTGAGAAAATTAAATGAAAAAAGATGCAAAGTATTGTAAGGTGACATGTCTCGAGTGTAATGAGTATGAGGATCATATTCTTGTGCCTCATATTCGCAAAAAGCATGAAATGGATCCTGTGGTCTATCTGGAGAAACACGGAGGCTTGGATAAAGCGCCGCTTTGGTCCAGCTTTGGTTATTCTTACATAGCTAAATTACATTCTAACGCGAATGTTCCGATCGCCAGACCGAGGCGACGAATACAGGTGAGTAAACTCTTTCCAGATTTTGGAAAGCGCACCAATACGATACCCAGAGGCAAAGTTTCTGTATTCGATACACCAGGTCCGCTCACGCCAATATTCAATGAGCATTATATTTTTCCTGAAGAGCAAACTCTGGACCTGATTGTGCTCTTGGAAAAGCCTCAGCGTAATCGCGCGTGGATTCAAGGATGGAGCGGTACCGGCAAGACGGATCTTGTTCGGAATCTTGCGGCGCTGGTCGGTGCTGAGCTCTTGCTGTGGAACCTCGATGCGTTTCAGCAGCGTAGCCATATTGTCGGCCACTGGACGGTAAAAGACGGCGCTACGGTGTGGCAAGATGGAGTGCTACCACGCGCCATGAAGCAAGGTTATTGGTGTTTGTGTAATGAGCTGGATACCAGCAATCCGGACGCCATGAATATCCTCAAGCCTGTGTTAGAGGATCCGCCGTATCTGATGATCGAAGAAACAGGTGAAATCATCAGTGAAGGTCATGGCTTGCATCCTGATTTTAGAATTATTGCTACAGCCAATACTTGGGGTCGCGGTGACACCACAGGATTGTTCGTTAATACGAACACACAGAGCGATGCCGATTTGAGACGATGGAGTGGTAGACTTCTTTTGGATTACATGCCAAAAGAAGATGAACACAATATGCTCGAAAAATATTTCCCAGATAAACTCGACAAAGACGAAATAATCAAATTCGTGAGTGTCGCGAATAAAGTTCGCGATGCATTCAAAGCAGGTAAGATTGACAAGACGTTTTCACCAGCTGAGTTGATTAATTGGTGTGAAAACTTTCTTGCCTTTGGTAAGACCGTGCATCATGCAGCACGTGTCAGTTTCCTACAATCATGTACGCCAGATGTTGGATTGGCTATTGGTGAAATGATTAACGCAGTGTTTGGTGTGGAGAGTGGCACCGCGAAAGCGGAATAATATGTACGCAGCATATTTGCTCTGCACAAAATTCTCTAAATACACTGGAATATTTTTAGGACAATTTGACTCGCCACCACAGGTAGTATTGAGCGTAGGAAAAATCGGACACATCCGTGAAACGCTCAAATATACTTCCACAAAAAGCGGTCCTTTTGCAGATGCAAAGCACGCTTTTAGGTACGCAAAGAAGATTGAAGCGTCACGCTTAGATATGGATGACTACTTCGTAGCCTGGTCATTGACATCATCGAACCAATGGCCAAGGCTCGATGTAGAATTTGAAGCGCCTAACGGACGACTGAGTAATGTATACGCAGGAGATGTACCCGCATGGTGGTATGATTTACTAACTTCTGCAGCTGGTAGTGCAGCACTACCAAAAACTGCCAAAGCTGTTCTAGCTGCGCGTAAGGAGCGCCATAGAGAGCTCAAAAGTAGATTCAAGACGCTGGCAAAAGAGACAGACGAATCAGTAGAGCCAGAAGAGAAAGAAGATAACAGTGAGCAAGTCATCAAAAGAAAACCGCGATTCAGGTATGTCCCACGGAAGTGAGTTGTCTATCGCGATTGAAGACTACAAGAGTGGCCTTGAAAAATTCGTAGCCATGTTTGCGAATAACTATGGCTTGAAGCTCGTTTTTCGTGGCGCTAAGGCATACACGAACGGCAAGATCATTGTGGTTCCAGAGTTGAGCATGCTCGAGCGGCCACGCATGAGTAAGCAAGACGTAAAAGACGCGCTTGATTTTCTCATGTGTACACGTGGCTTCGTGTATCATGAAGGAAGCCACATCATTTACAGTGAATTCGAAACGGTCAAGGATCGGATCGATAAAGTTGGCGGCAAGAAATACCACCAACTGGCGAATGTGTTGGAGGATGATCGGATCGAGTATCTGGTATCTGGAGTGTACCCAGGCGCCAAAGAAGTTTTGATCTTTACACGAGATTTTGTGTATGATCAGGCAATCAAAGCCTTTGATGACAAAGCTAATAAAATCTCGAAATATACATATTTGATGTATGCGATAGGACTGATCGGTGCACTGTCGTCAACGCGACATGCTCTGTGGTCGCATATACCAAAGGACATAAGAACACTAGCCGAGGAGTTGAGACCTCTCATCTTGAAGGCCACGCGAGCATCGGCATCAACATCTAAGATGCTCGATATTGCAGAAGAAATTTGGCGACGACTGATCAGTGAAGATGAACAAAAGGAGACAGAAAAGGAGAATAAAAAAGACAGCAAGAAAAAGAAAAACAAGAAAAATAACAAAAAGAAAAACAAGAAAAATGAACGTAGCAAAGGAGACAAAGATGATAGATCTGATGGACAAGATGATGATGGAGAAAATAGTGATGAATCTGGAAATGTTGGTGGAGATGATGACAGTGCTGATGAGAGTGGAGACGACGAAAACGAAGATAATAGCGATGGAGCTACAAGACAGCGACATGGACAACGAGACGAAGACGAAGACAACGGAGGAGACGAGACTGGAGACAGCGAAGATAAAAGTGAGAGTGATGAAACGGGTGATAGCGAAACTGAAGACAACAATATTGGAAACGGAGACGGAAATGAAGAAACTCCAGGATGCGATAGTAGCCGAGGAAAAACTTCGGCGCTAACTGATGACGATGATGTCGATGATCTTATCAACACAGAAGGCGTACTCACGAAGAAAGCGATAGAAAATATCGCGCATCAGTCTACGGGTGTATATCGAGTATACACCACGGAATATGATCAAATTCAGCATCTGAATTTACCAGAAAATAAAGATGGCCGTGAATTTGTGGCACGTCTAGACTCAGAGACGCGAAGTCACTATGGACCTCTGGCTCGTAATTTTGAAAACCTACTCAAGGCGCGTTCGCGTCAACGCTATGTATATGGTTTGAGTGAAGGTGACCTAGACGAGGCTAGTTTGTATCGTCTGGCGCAAAGCAATTCGGTCAAGAGCGCCGCGTTGCAGAAACAAAGCAGAGCTGTTTTCAAGCAACGCACAGAGGTGCGCTCTTTGGATGATACCGTGGTTGCCTTGACAGTAGACCGATCCGGTAGCATGTCCCACAGAGGTAGTGGAAGTAACAGCCGCAAGGATAGGCTGGCTATGCAGTGCACTGATATCCTAGGTCAAGCATTGCATGCGGTAGGAGTTCCGTTCGAGGTTACAACTTGGACCACGAATAGTGGAATACCTAGCGCTGACATCGACCGTACTATTTCTAATCTGTACACAAGATTCTGTGGCTTAGATTTTTTGATCCTCAAGTCTTTTGATGATGACTGGAAGCTTAAGAGATCTAATTTACAGTATCTAGCAGCACAGCGCTGCAATGTTGACGGAGAAAGTATTTGGATTGCAGCATCACGACTAATGCAGCGTCGTGAGAAACGTAAAGTCATGTACGTCATAAGTGACGGCCAGCCAGCCGGAGAAAACTATGACGTGATCCTAGCATTATATAAGCATCTCAAGGATACTGTGATTCGCATCAGACAGGCTGGTGTAGAAATTCACGGTGTAGGAGTAGGAGCACCTGAAGTTGAACAATTCTATAGGCCACATTTCATCAATGTGATCTCAGCTTCAGAGCTCTCGACCATGGTAATTACACATCTCAAGCAAATGTTGCATTTGTGAGGAGGTATTTGTGAGCAAGAAAACAACGAATCTGAAAAAGAAAGCCGTGCAGTATTACCACGAGCACTATGCTCAATATAAACTTCCCGCAAATAAAGTCACTGCATTAAAAGACGTGATATTCGCTGCGCTCAGCAGCGATGGTGATGTAAAGAAGCTGGTTAATAAATGGGCAGCGCGCAAAGGTGTGACGCTGTCTTCGTCAGATGTGACACGCACGGAGCCTACGCTTCTCGATAAGAAGAGCCTGAAAGAAGTGCTCACGGTTTTGAACGACGCGAATGTACCAAACACGACATATGAAAAAAGTGAGAGCAAAGAAGAGCTGGCGCAGCGCGCAACAGCTGCACTTAGCAATTTGCCATCACCTAAGTTGATACAGAAGCTCGGATCAATTGACCCTGAAAAACTCAAAATGCTTCAAGGTGATGGAGCGTGTCTCGGTCTGTTTGTGGATCTGAAACAGCCCGAATGCCAGGTCTGTACAGATAAGACCGCTTGTGTGTCTGCTTATATAACTAACTTGAATGATAATTTGTCTTCATTCAAGGATGCGTTGATAAATCTGAAGACAGATGTACATGCATCTGAAGTGTCTGGAGAAGACATGAAGAAAATCAAAGAGAAGAGCAAAGAGAAAAAAGTCAAACATGTCAGTAAGCGATTGGCATATAATGCTGAGACAGCCGTATATGTGATGGACATCGCAAATCCGCTGAAAGCTTCCAAGGAACCGGAAGCTCATGCGGTGATCGCTTCGGTCCTTAAGCGTGTACCGACGACGTTAGGAGAAATCCGTTCGCTACTTGAAAAGCAACACCAGTTGGTGTATGACTCTGACCGTGAATTTATGGAGGAGATGATCGAACAGCTGCGTGACTACGGTGTAGTATTGCTATGGACTGACCTCACAAAAACTCAACGTCAACAGTATAAGAAAGATTATAGTTCGGATGATGAGGATGATGATGAATAGCAGCTAACTATGTGAATGACTAAGAGTAGATTTTATTTTACCGTTTGTGTCTCTGACTTGAAAATCAAAGGAAACTACAATGGCCAAGGTTCAGATTTCACCAGAACTCGCTCAGATTCTTCTCGCTCTTGCCAAGGATGGACTCAGCAAGGAACAGCTCAAGCTCCTTAAGGCTGCAGCCAAGGCCAAGGCGTCGTCTGACGACGATGATGACGATGATGACGATGATGATGACGATGATGACGACGATGATGATGATGATGACGATGATGATGACGACGACGATGACGATGATGATGACGATGATGATGATGACGACGATGATGACGACGATGATGACGATGATGATGATGATGACGACGATGATGATGACGATGATGATGACGACGACGACGAACCGAAGGTGAAGGTTAAGAAGCGTGGACCAGGTCGTCCGCCTGGCAGCGGTAAGAAGGCCGCTGGCAAGCGTGGACCAGGTCGTCCGCCTGGTTCCGGAAAGAAGCGTGGACCTGGACGTCCGCCAGGCTCCAAGAACAAAAAGAAGTAGCCTCACGTAGGCTACGAGCATTCTCCTAAAATCGGAGAGTAGGTACTTGCGGTGAAGTAATGGCAGATGTGAATAATTTCCTTCTGCCGTTACTTGTTTGCGCGAATGGTGGAACGGTAGACACGGCAGACTTAAAATCTGTTGCCTCACGGCGTACGAGTTCGAGTCTCGTTTCGCGCACGGTTTAGGATCTGTAGCTCAATGGTAGAGCGTGCGTCTCATAAACGCTTGGCCGCTGGTTCGATCCCAGCCAGATCCACGTAAATGTGAAAGGATATTATGTATAATATGTATTTAAGATTCTGTATTTGCATCAGTGCACAACAGCAATATGAATGTGCACGCTGTCAGCGAACATTTTGTATGTCATGTGACAGACCATCGGAACGTAAAGAGACTAAAACTGTTGTTCGTTATTGTCCCGACTGGAGATGCCAACGTGAGAAACAAATTGAAGAAGGTTTGCTCACAGTAACTCCAAAGAAAAAATCATGAATATCCTGACACTCATTGGAATAATTTACACAGCAGTTGGTTTGGTACACGTTGGTTATTGGCGGTTTCAAGGAATAATCGGTGGTTCAGATATCTGTTCTGATGATGTTATTGACATTGTGTTCGCACTTTGTTTCTGGCCGCTCGCTGACATAATTCTTCTGTGGTTATTATTAAAAAGGAAGAGTAATTAATCCATGCGTGCTCCTGTAACATTCGTAGACACGCCTAAAAAAGCCCGCACGGCGATGGATAGGTGGTACAGAGAAGCGCGAAAGTTGCCAACGGCATCAGATACTGAATTCGAGAGTGATGGCTCGATGACATTGATGTCGCTATCGTGGGATAGCTACAAGGTTAGAATCGTTGTAGAAGGCTACTTAGTGAAGGATTTTTTTGGTGAGCATCTAACCGATCCTAAAACTAAGTTAGTGTTTCAGAATTATGATGCAGATGCACGTACGTTTCGATCAGAACGTATGAACCTCGATGCAGCTTTTCACGCTGATACGCTTGTGCTCGGATGGCTGCATGATGAAACATTGAGGAACCATGGATTGAAGCCTCAATCCATGCATTTTCTTCACTGGCCTCGGAAAGAATACCAAAATTTATTTGCCTACGTTCCTGTAGGTAAACGCAAGCCTGTGATCTTGTCTCCTGCAGAATGTATGTACAAGTTGCCGCAAGAGGCTCTCGATGCAGGCGCAGATCAGGAAGTGCTTCGTGAGTTGATGATCAACTACAACGGAGATGATAGCGCCAGCACAGTAGCGCTATACTGGAAGCATCGGCGGTACCTGACAGAGATCGGCTACTGGAAAAATTACCTGGAAATTGATCGGCCGTTCACGTTGACGTTGATGCAGTGCCAGGATCGCGGCGTGCTGATTGACCTGACACGCATCGCGACCATCCGTCGTCTGGTCGGTCAGCGCATCATGCGCAGCGTACACGCGTTCCGAGCGCTCTCAGGCAAGCCTGACATCAACCTGAACAGCGGTCCGCAGCTTCACAAGCTCCTGATCGAAGAGCTTGAATGGCCGATAAAAACCATGGTGGATCCTCGCACTGGAAAAACCGTACTGGATCCGATGGCCATGACCAAAGGTGGTAAGACCTCAAAGCCGCGGCCTAAGCTCGGTGCAGAATCTTTACATTGGTGGGCAGAAGAACATGGCTTTCCACTTGCACAAATTAAACTAAATTATAATCGCGAGGTCACCAAAGAACGTACCTTCCTGAAAGGTATCATTCATGGTGTAAGCGATGACGGCCGATTACGTTCACGATTTAATCAGATAGGTGCAGATACTGGCCGCATCAGTAGTCGCAAGCAAGACAAGAAAATTGTCATTACCTTCACCAACCGTCGCGGTGAAGTAAAGCTCAAAGAAAAGAAGGTTAAGGTCGGTGCTAATCTTCAGAATATTCCATCGCGTAAGGAAAAAGACCCCGATGGTATTCGTGGTGCTTTTATCGCTCCAAGTGAGCATCGTATCACAGCACGTGGCTTTGTTGCTCGTGAGCTCTTTAACCTGGTAGTAGCTGACTACTCTGGTTTTGAGCTCTGCATGATGATCTACTGGACATATGCCATTAGAACGAAAAATAAGCGTATGCTCGGTATCATGCAGAAGTACAAAAGTCCGTCTGCATGTCATGCGTTTACTGCTATTAACATGTACGCTCCATCTACATGTAGAGTAGAAACACCACAGGCAGAAAAAGCCGCTAAGTTAGGTTTCAAGCTCAAAGCTGGACGTTTAGAGAAACTTGGCGATATTCCAATGGACCATTGGAAATTAGCTAAAATTCTTTTTCCAGATCAATACACGCTAAGTAAGAACAATAATTTCAACCTGCTCTATGGTGGTAGCGCGCAGATGATGGCGCGCTTACGTGGTTTGAATTATCGTGACCGCAAAGTGTTGCGAGAGTGTGAGCAGCAAATGGAAGCGTGGAACGACACGTATCCAGAAGTCGTAGAATATCAACATTACATGGTACAGCATGGTTACGAACATGGTTGGGTACCTACGATTTCTGGTCGTAGAGCTAATGTTCGTGACTTGCTGGAAGATGAGTCACAGAAAGGTCACGGTGAGCGTAAATGCATGAATACACCGTGCCAAGGCTCAGCGGCTGATATTGTCAAAGTAGCAATGAATCTCATCGAAAATGATGAGGAGTTAAATAGCTACACTACTAAGGCAAAAGTCGAGAGTCGTAAATCACGTCAATTTCGTGATGCGCTCAAAAAAGCTGAGCTCGCGCTAGTGCCAGCTGTATCATTGTTGTTTCCTGTCCACGATGAAATCATCGTGGAAGCTCCTGTAAGGATTATAGACCCCGTGACTCAACGTGTGGTCTATTGCATGAAACAGCCATTTAAGGAAAAATTACCGTTCGAGCTAGACGTCGAAGCCAAAGCTGCGTTTGATTGGTTGTCTGCCAAAGGATAAAATCATGTACATTTGCGATTTTTGTAGTGTTTGTCAAAATCCTCGTACGACTGCAATTAAGGTGGTTACTCAAGTAAGGACATATGATTTGAAGGATCGTTTGGGTTATGATATTACACAAGAGATTAATGCGTGTTTTCAGTGCGCTGTGCGTGCATCGCAACTCAGGCCAGAAGCTGTTAAGGCACGTAGTACGATTATGCTGAATACTTTGCGTATGCAGTTGGTGAGCCTCGGCCTGTCACAACCGGATCCTGATATTCTGCCAGATTGGCAGGTGGAATTAGCCTTGCGAGATATGTTGCGTAAGCCAAATCCACAGCCGATGCCGCTTGCTCAGTTGTTTGCTTAATTTACGAATAAGGATAATGATTATGGATGATATCAATGACAACAAGCACGAGAGTAGAGCCGTGAGTGACAAGCGAGTTGATTATGTACCACGTGGATTTCATGACATATATTATTGTCATGTAGTTAATGAGCCCGAAATTCTCTAATATCGTGATAATTTGCCTATATGTCTTCACTGTGGTGAAAATCCCGTCGAGAGTGAACACAAGGACGGACTTCACACATTCATATGCCATATCCATAAAACACCAAATTATGGACCATGGATTATAGACGACGTTGCCAAAAATAGTTGAAGAAAGAAAAAGATCATGAAGATCACTGCATGCAAGCTTGGCAAATATTTTCTTGTTCATCAAACCATGTCTACCACTGAGGCATTGCCTTATTCAAATAAACGCGCTGTGAATCACGTTGTGGTACTTGATTGTAGTGGGAGTATGACTTGTGATCTTCCAAAATTGCGAGAGAATCTCAAGGCTCGCTTGCCGCAACTCATCGGTGAAGATGATACGCTTTCTCTCGTGTGGTTCAGTGGACGTTCTGAATTTGGTGTTATTGTCGAAGCTTTGAAAGTCAGCACTCTGAAAGATTTGGCGTCTGTCAATAAGATTATTGACCGCTGGCTGCGACCGATCGGCATGACTGGATTTGTCGAGCCTATTGCAGAAGTTTCGAAATTGATCGAGCGTGTCAAAAAGAATAATACCAACGTATTTTCTTTGTTTTTCATGAGTGATGGTTGTGACAATCAATTTTCACAATCGCAAATTCTAAGCGAGTTGACCAAATTGGATGGTCAGTTAGCGAGCGCCACGTTTGTGGAATATGGCTACTATGCTGATCGTCAACTGCTGTCCAAAATGGCGGAAACGGTTGGCGGTACACATATCCATTCAGATAGTTTTGAATCATATGAACCTGTATTTACCAAGGCTCTGTCTCAGACAGGTCTTTCACCTGTCAAGCAAATTACTGTGGAATTACAAGCTCAACCTATTGGTGATTTTGTATTCTACATACATAATAATGAAGTAATCACACATAGTGCGAAAGAATCACGTGCCACGATTAACGATGGTACTCAAGACATATTTTATGTGTGTAGTGAGATCATGCATGCTGGCGTTGGTGTTAGTGATTCATCACTGTATGCAGCATTAGGTTTATATGCTGTACGCATGAAATCAGACGTAGTTATGGAAATTCTTCGATACACAGGAGATGTAAAATTCATTGATATGTTTGCCTCTTGTTTTGGCAAACAAAAATATAGTGAATTTGTCAAGGCAGTTTACGCTGCAGCATTTTCGCCTGATTGTCGATATACACAAGGTCAAGACTACAATCGTGTACCCGCAGATAATGCGACCACACTATTGGATGTTTTAGATATTTTGGTGAAGAGCGATGCTTATGTCTTGCTCGATCATCCTGCATTTCAGTATAATCGTATTTCACGTGGCACATTAAGTGCAGATGAGAATCTGTCAGCTGCAGAGCAAGACACTATCCGTGACATCCAAGCCAAGATGTCAACGGAAAAGAACGCAAAGAAACTGAAGGCATATCAGGCTCAAATTGACGATATTCTAAACACCAAAAAAGATGCCTTGGTATTTGAGCCAAAAGCAATGCCTGGCGGTTACAGCATTTCCAGCCTTACCTACAATGAAGAACGTCCCAATGTTTCTATTCTTGTGAGAAAGGCTGGTACTGTAAATCTGTCATCTCGTGCTGATACTGCACCAACCGGCAGTCCTGCATTTATGAGTTTGATGAAATCAGAAGGTGCAGTAATTCACACCTTCATTTATCGTAATTATGCCATCATCAAAGATGGTCTGGTCAACGTTGATAAATTGCCCGTGCGAGTAGATCAGACAACACAATTGATGCTTACGGCATCTGGCGTAAAGATGGAGCCACTGTTTTCAGAAAAAGCCGATGAGTGGTTACTGGATTTCAAAAATTTGCCAATTGTTAATCGCAAAATGGTCAAAGATGTATCTGCCGAGGAAATGGCCAAACTGGAATTTAGTCTGATCAAGGCACAAGCTCGTGCCAAGGTGATAAAGCACATTAGGAACGAGCGTTATCCTGATGTGAAAATTGAAGGTTGGAAGAGTGTGTATGGTGACGAAGCCACACACTGGCTAGCAGAGCAAGGTCTGACAGAATACAAAGGATATTCGCCAAAGACAGTACAAGCACCGGCCAAGGATGTGTACAGAGGCAAAGCTCTTGAAGTCAAGCTTGCCGGGTATTCTGCACTGCCACCTGTCGATAAAGTCAGAGAAATGCTTCGTGATAGTAAAGCACTCAACGGTCCAAGCACGTTGATGGCAGAAGCAATCAAAGATGTTGAAACTTGGCTGTTCAAAAATCCTGAAAAGCTTCACAAGAATTGGCTTACTGAATTGGAGAAAGTCGAAGTGTCCAACGTGCGTAGCCTACAATTTCAGGCTGCACTAATTCGTTTCAGCATTATTGTTGGTCAGACCTGGTTCCAAGAGTTTTCTTCGCTTGAAGAGAATACGTATTCTTGTGTATGCGATAAAACAAAAGTGAAAGCAACATTTGTGTTGAGTGAAGTAGATATTCCGATCTGAAAAATACTATGCTAACTGAGAGACATAGCGACATCCTGAAAAAGCTAGTATTGGATTTGCACGCTAATAATGAAATCACTGTAATGGCTTGTGATACATTATTAGCAACAATTCATCAACTTACATTTCAAAAAGAACATGAACAGTGGTTGTGGGATTTTCTTCTGCGCAGTGATGACAATTTAGCTACGCAACTGCTTAAGCAGTTGCTTAAACAGTGAGATGAGTAAACGACGCAAGAAATTTTTTGCTACACGTGAGTGTGCAGCTATCATAGCGCGTCACCCTACCACAGGTAAGGAAATCATAGTTAATTACCAAAAAGACGCAATGATAGGACCAAATATCGATGAAGAATTAACACGATTTCCTGGTCTGTTAGCGTGGTGGTTGCAACTACGTGACATCGCCAAAGATGATCTAGACGATGCACGACACAGAGAACATAATATTGAGGAAGATCTCGGCATCAAAATCCGAGACATGACGGAAAAACGAGGTGAACGGCCGACAGAAACTTTGATTAAGACTCGAGTTCGTGCACATCCTAAAATGCGCTCAGCCTTTCGTAAGCGCATGTTGGCTGAGCGCAGATGGCGACAGCTCAATTCAGCTGTCGAAGCAATGATTGAAAAAAAATGGGCGATGCGTTCTATGATAGAACATAAACGCATCGATTTTGTATCTAAAGACTCCTACTAGGAAAAGACACATGAAGATAAACAAAGGCAGAAAAGTCAAACGTCATTCTGACAAGAGTGAAGATGACGATGATGACTTAGCAAACATGCGTGAGAAGTATCGGAAGTATCAGGCACGTGAGGAGGGAGGTGGTGGAGATCGTGGTGATTTCGATGTCTTGAAAGAAGGCAGTAATAATCGACGATTTTTGCCTATTAAAGGCACAAGAGAATTCTATTTTGAAGCGCCTGTTCACTGGAGTGTTGGACCGACAGCTCAGAAGGTGCGATGTATTGGTGCTTTCAATGAGAAAGGCTATATTCTCCCTACCACGAAATGTCCTGTTTGTCGACGGTTTTTGGTAGAGCAGCAGAAAGTTAATAAGAAGTATAAGAGAGGTACAGAGGAAGGTAAGAAAGCGTATTTCGAGGTCAAGAATGCTTACCATCCTAAAGTGCGTTATTTCAGTAACGTTCTGAATGAGGAAGGCGAAGTTAAGATCTTAGAGTACGGAGAACAGATTTTTGGTCAGTTGCTTAGTCACTGGTTCGAAGATGGCTCCAAGGTCGGTGATTTTACGGATATTCATGATGGCAGGTGGATGAATATCCGTAAGATTATCCCAAAAGGAAATACGAACAAGACTAACTATAAAGTCCAGCCTGATGATGAAACATCAGAAGTCGAAGATTGGAAAAAGATTCGTAAGCAGTTGCACGATCTCAACAAAGCAGCAGGTGAGCTGACAAAGCCAAAGGAGATCAAAGCCATGCTAGATGGTGATGACTTGGATGACGATGACAATGATGACGATGACAATGATGACGAAAGTGATGATACAAGCGAAGACGATGATGAGAGTGACGACGATGATGAGAGTGACGACGATGATGAGAGTGACGACGATGATAGCGATAGTGGTAGTAATGATGATGACGACGATGATGAAGAAGACGACGATGATGAAGAAGACGACGATAATGATGATGATACTGATGATGACGATGAAGATGATGAGCCTGTGAAACGTAAGAAATCCAAAAAGCATCGTCGTCATTAATGCGTAAGAAAAAAGCACCTAAAATTATATACAAAGATACTGGAATTTACGCACAAGACGATAATCATATTGTGCGTATATCCAAAAAAGAACGAAAGAAAATTGAGGCCAATCTCGCAAAAGAAGTTGCGAGGCTTCACAAGAAATATGGCGCAGAGAGCATCGTACCCGTTGTAGGCAAGCGAGGCGTTAAGGTAGATACATTTTCTACTCTAATGCCAGAGCTCAATGATTTATTAACAGGAGAATCTGACGACGATAACAACACCATTGCCGGCTCTGGTACCGGCATGCCTAAAGGTCGGATCATCGAAATCTACGGCCCAGAATCGTCAGGAAAAACAACGCTCACACTTCACCTTATTGCAGCTGCACAGCGACAAGGTGGAGTGTGCGCGTTTATTGACGCTGAACACGCGCTAGATACGGCATATGCGGCGAAGCTACACGTCAAGCTACGACGACTCTTGCTTAGCCAGCCTGATTCAGGTGAACAGGCTGGTGATATTCTGAAAGACATGGTCAAGAGCGGTGTCTACACCTTGATCGTCGTCGACTCTGTAGCGGCGCTCGTACCGCAAGCGGAGTTTCTCAGCAAGAAATCTGACGGTGAGCGACGCACAGGTGAGACAGTGATGGGTGGTCAGGCTCGGTTGATGAGTCAGCTACTTCGTAGATTGACACGCCTATGTGCCAAGAGTGGAACCACTGTAATATTCACCAATCAAATTCGTATGAAGATTGGTGTTATGTGGGGAAACCCTGAAACCACTCCAGGTGGCAATGCGCTGAAATTCTATGCATCGATACGGCTCGATGTGCGAAAGGTCAAGACACTCAAAAAAGGCACAAGCGTCACAGGCCATCGTGCACGTATCAAGTGTGTAAAGAATAAAGTTGCGCCTCCATTTAGAGAACTTTACGGAGATATTAAGCCAAATCGCGGTATCGTGCAGCTCTACGCAGATCCACATTTTGGCAAGAAAGGAGCCACTGATGATTGATTCAACACAAATGATCGAGCTTGACAAGCGCCTATCAGAGCATGAGCGCGCAATTGAGCGTGCTATGACTGCCGAATTTCACATGCAGACACTGTCTCGAGAGATCGAGCGTGTTCGTGTAGAGATGACATCTGCACGACAGCAAGTATCAAGCACGAGAGCTCTACTGCTCGCGTGCATCGAAGAATTGAGTCCTACAGCAATCTTGGCTGAAGGTCCAGATGGGTTGTATCTAGAAAAAGAACAAACAACATCGCCTATGCCGAATATAGGAGAACCGTGCAACTGTGCGGTTGCTGGTGTCAGAGAATGTAAGCGTCATGGAGTTTTGATAAACGAAGTAGCAAAAAGAGGAACAAACACATGAGTGAATTTAAACAATATAGACGTAGTCAAATTGCAGAATTACGTCCGTGGATGCCTGAAGATGATCTAAGTAATGTCGCAATCTCGGTACCTGATCGTAATAACGGAAGTCCAAAACAAGGAGACATGATCGCACGAAATCCCAAAAATCACGAAGATCAATGGCTTGTATCAGCACAATATTTTGCTGATAATTTTGAACCTCTTGTCTGAATTCACACGTTACAAAGGAATAAATCATGGAAAAGAAAAACAAGTCTGACAAGATTAGCATCCGTCGTGAGTCAATTCGTGAGCTGAATCCCGTCACGGAACTACCGACCGTGAATGGTGGCGGTATGTGTAGCACTGCCGCACCGACAGGTATGTGCTGCACGCAAAGCAAGACGTGCACTAAAACGCTCTGACTTGTAACTAAATAATTTAGTCTAGCTTAATCTGTAGCATTATGCGAAGATAAGGAGCGATATGAAAAAACGAGACAAATCTCTCAAAGTCAAAAAGCGCAGAATTCGTAAGGATATTGATAGGCGAGAAGAATGCATCAAACGATGCACACGTTTGTTATTTCGTCTTGATCGTCTGAATCGTCGTTATTTTAGAGGTGATTCAGCTGATATCAGACTTTGCAATGAATCGCTAGCACGCATTGTGGAGTACGTAAAAACGATGCCTGCGTCGTGGAATCCGCGTTCTAAAGGAAAGAACGCAATGATTCCTGGAATGAAGATTAGAATACGTGACGGTATTGAAAAATCACGTATGGCTACGATTAAGCATCTTGGAGGTCCAAAGCGTTTCTATGGAGCGCTGATTGTATCAGAAGACACACCCAAGACATTCATTGTCAAGCTAACCGACGGTGTGAAGACAGTTGCTTGGAAGCGCGACATTGAACCAATTTGTGAAGGCGGACCAGAGCCTGTGGTGATTGATGATACACCTGAACCTGTGGTTCGTGAGGTAACGCCAGTAGATCCATTACAGAAGAAAGCTATTGAAAACAAGCACATCGAGCATGCACTGGCCGCACAGGCGGAAGAGAGCAAGAAAACAGGTGCGTCTTGAATCATTTTGTGGTTACTGATAGCACCATGATCCTGTGCATCGGTTACGACAAACACCAGATGCAACTAGAAGTTGTGTTTTCAACGTCGCTTGACTACGTGTATGAGTATAAGAATGTACCGCTACAGACTGTTAACGGTTTGATGTTTAGTGAGAGCATCGGTAGTTATTTTGCAGCCAACATCAAATCGCACTATCACTTCACCAAGAAACCTATCTCTGCTACTCTGAAACGAAAGCTTCACATCAAAGGATAAATGACTATGAAGAAAGATAAGAAGAGCAAGAAAGCTGACAAGGCGACAAAGAAGTCTAAGAAGGCCAAGCGCAAGATGCCCAAGGGTGATGCACATCCTGCATCCAAGATCACGGACGCCAAGATCGAGAAGATGCGAGCGAAGTACGAGACAGGCAAGTATACACAGGCAGACCTGGCTAAGACCTTCGGTTTGTCTTTGCCGTATACTAATCGAATCCTCAAAGGACACGCACGGTAAGTCATGCCTCGAATTTTCGTTGCTGTGAGCGATAAGAAGGATGACGTACCACGTCGTCTGGTGACAGGTGGCCTAGCAAATCTCAAGAAAGAGATGAAGGAGTATCCTGATACACGGTGGGTGGTATCGCTGTACAATTTTAAACCAAGTGTGGATAATATCTGCACATTGATTAAAGGCATCACTTCAAAGAAAGCCATGAAACTCGTAACAGAGAATTATGAGTTTGAGGTGAACAGCGGAGGTCGCCTGCGTCAAGTCAGTTAATTGCCACCACAAACGCTCGACAGATTTAAGGCTCTACGTTGAATGCGTAGAGCCTTTTTCTATTCTCATTTAAAGGATAATTTGGCTTATGCCTCGTTTTCTCGTGACATATGTAATTCCTGAACAACACCACAAGCGAATTGTAGAATTACCATCTCCAGAAATTGCTGCAAAATTTGTGACAGATACGACACTTAATGCAATTAATATTAAAGTAGAGGAGCTTGGTAATAATGATGAGTGCACATCCAATCTAGAAGTATATCAATGGTGTTCAGAGTGTGATCTTCCGATTTGGACATCAGATCCCGATGATTCTTATATAGGATGTAACGATCCTAGAAATCCATTCGTGCATACTGCATGTGCAAAAGCTCGCAAGAATATACTAGAATATACTAGAATGTGCAGAAAGCCATAAGAAAATATGAAAGCATATATAGGATGGATCGTATCAAAATGCATGTAGTCCTTGTATCGGATATTCATATCCATCCGTGGCAAGAGCATTCGTCTTTAAGACACGATGGTCCTAGCCGCTTACTGGATTGTGTTACTGTACTAGATGACGTGCTTAGATACTGTCTAAATCATAGTATAGAGCACGTAATTGTAGGCGGTGATTTATTTCACAAGCGTGGAATTGTATACACGCAAGCTTACAATTTGATCGTGGAAAGATTAGCTGCGTTCAAGAAACATAGAATATCCGTGTATATGGTTGACGGAAACCACGATCATGCAAATAAGACAGGTACAGTGCACTGTGTGCAAGCCTTAATTGCAGCTAATTTGGTTTTTGGCATACCAGCATTTAGAGGCTACACGCTGTGGGACTTTAGAGAGCCTAAAGAAGCTGGTACTGAACTCATCGTAAGTGCGTTGTCTTACTGCGATGATAAACATCAATTTGATAAACGACTAACACGTGTTTTGAATCAGTACGAGCATACTAGTAAAGGCTATCCTCATATTTTGGTGTGTCATCATGGATTCAAAAATGCACGTGTCGGTACAGCTCTTGAGTACCAAGTAAAAGAAGAAATTGATCCTGAAATACTCAGAGGCCATTTTGACCATATTTTCAGTGGTCACTATCATACGAGACAAAAAATTGGTGCATTAGATAACGCAATTTACATCGGCTCACCTTTGGAAAATACCAGAGGAGAAGGAGGAACACGTAAAGGATTTATTGACTACAACACGAAGACACATGATTGGAAATTAGTACCTATCAAGCGTCCGAAATTTATTGTGTTATCACAAGAAAGCATCAATGATAAAAATTATGACGACGTGGAAGGTAACTACGTTGATGTGGTTTACACTAAACTGAAAAATCCAGATGCATTTAGAGAACGACTGTTCAAACTCGGAGCGGCTGGTGTGAAGTTAGTACCACGAGCTCAAAAACGCGTGTCAGATGCGCCAGAAACGCGTTTGGATGTGAACCTCGGCATGGATGGCCGAACGCTCTTGAAGCGCTACCTGGCGCATTGTAAAGCATCTAAAACTCAACGTACGACATTACTTGAACTTGGTATTGAGCTCTTAGAAAAAGCACAACAATGATATTAAAGCAATTTCTGACTGTCTACAGAGGCGCAAGTGTGGATACAGGAGGACTTTTATATTTTAACAATGCATATTATGATACATTAAAACAGGCTATTGCTGATTCTAAAGACATTCCTCATCAATATAATTGGAGACCAGAGCCACAACCTGCTATAGAACTCACAGGAGGAGAAATATACATACTAACTAAAATAATATTACATAAATACGATGATGATGCTAAACGCATTAAAGCGCTGGCTAAATTAACTGACGAAGAAAAAATATTATTAGGTTTGAAAAAGATAATAGATTTGAAAAGTGAATCCAACAAATGATTCAACAGATAGAGCCAGCTGGAGCCAAGGCCAAAGAGTGGGACAAACTAAATCCACTTTTTGCGGATCCGCAGTGGACTATAGAACCTAAATTGGATGGATGGCGTTTTCTGTTACACGTTGGAAATAAACTTCCACGCGTTTATTTGACAGGACGACATATTACCAAAAAGACAGGTACGTACAGCGAGAAAGGAGAATGTGCACCTCACTTACTTCCAATTGGTAACACACGTCGAAAGATGCTTGATAAGTTTGGATATACAGTAATTGACGGTGAAATTATGCCGCCGCTAGGCGCTGGATTTAGAGATTTAGCTGGCATAATGAATGTAACGCCAGACAAAGCACACGCACGGATTGAGGAGATTGGGTATCCTGAATATCATGCGTTTGATTTATTATATTACGATGGTAAAGATGTACGATCAAGACCACAATCGTGGCGCTATGCTACGCTCCACGAGCTAATTTGTACTATGTGGGAAGAGCATACTTACGTATATGGAGTACAAGGCTTCAGTAAAGATAAACTCTTGCGATACAATAATTGGGTGGCTGGTGGAGGTGAAGGCGCCATCCTCAAAGACTCTAACGCCGAATACGGCAAAGGATGGGTGAAGGTAAAAAAGAGCGTCACATTAGATGTTGTAATTACGGGCTTTACGGAAGCCAATGAAGGCGTTACTGGAAAATATAAAGGCCAGATCGGTGCAGCTCTCATCAGCGTATACGACCAAAATAAATTAGTCGAAGTTGGTCAAGTGAGTGGCATGACTGATGAGATTCGACTTGACATGTCAAGTCAACCAAAGAACTACATTGGTAAAGTCGTAGAGGTACAAGCGCAAGAGATGGCAAAAGATCGACTCAGGCATCCGCGGTTCAAGCGTATGCGTCCTGAAACAGCTGCAAAGCATGCAACGATGAGGAAGCTGTTAATTGATTTATCTAGTATGGCTGTGAAGAAAGAAAAAATGCCATGATAAAATGTCCGCGTTGTAGTTTGAATCTACTCAAGCCTGCAGATGTTGTTTACTACAAATGTCCATGTGGTTGGACAGGCACGTACGGAGCAAATTTTATTTCTTCTGCTGTTAAAAAAGAAGAAGCAGAATTTGAAACATTCGAATTCGATGAAGACTTGGCGTTTGCAAAGCTCGTACTCAATTCACCACTGTACAGTGATGTGACCAAGAGTCTCGCGCGACACGTTATAAAGCAAAACGAAATCGTACGTAATTATATCAAAAATAAGGATGATCCTAAAACTTTTGAAGTAATCAAAAGAGCATTTTCGTGCGACTGATTACAGTTAGTGCTGAGAATTTTATCAGCATAGGACCGCGTATTACGCTCAATCTACGAAAACGTGGGTTGGTGTGTGTGGAAGGTGAGAATCATGACGATCCATCTACTAAGAGTAATGGATCTGGAAAAACTACTGTATGTCTAGATACTGTTAGTTGGTGTTTGTGGGGTGTAACCACGCGTGGCTACGAAGGTGATGATGTAGTAAACAGACATGTAGGTAAGAATTGTCTTGTGCGTGTGCATCTATCTATACACAATCAAGATGTGATCGTAATCCGTGCACGTAGTCACGATAAATACAAACACCAGCTGCGTCTGAAGATAGATGGCCATGATATGACTGGCGCGTCTACAAAAGAAACGCAAACAGCAATTGAGCGTTTGTCTGGAATGAACGCACAGACATTTCTGAACAGCGTCATGTTCGGTGCAACGCCGGGATATCGATTCAGTGCGCTTACAGACAAACAGCAAAAGGACGTATTTGATGATGCTCTTGGTATGTCTCAGTACACGCGAGCTCATGCGGTAGCTCGTGAGGAATTGCGAAATGAACAGGCTGCGTTTGACAGCCTAGAGCTCATTGCAGCCAATGTTCGGTCTTCATACCACGAAGTACGCCGACGATTGAAGACGCTAATACGTAAAGATAAGCATCATACTAATAAACAGCGACAAAAATTAGTCCATAGGAAAAAGAAATTAGCTCACGAAATCACAAAACTCAAAAGTCAAGAGCTGTCTAAAAATAATGTATCATCTAGAATTAAAAAACTAGATGTACAAACAGCAAAGCTTGATACAAGACGTCTAGCACTGCATGGAAGAATTTCTTTATTTCGTACAAGATTATCCGTACATCAGAACAAAATCAAACAGCAAAACAGAGCGCTAGCACGTAGTGCGATCAAAGAAGAATCATACACTTGCGAAGAATGTGGTTCCGTAATTACAGCAGCTATGCGTCAAGTCCATGAGGATAAGCTTACACAGGACAGAGCAGCAACTCTGGATTTAATAGCTAAGGTAGAATTACGAATCAACAAATTAGAACAACAGGAGACGAATATTGAAAAACAAATACAAGTTTTGTCAGAAGAGAAAAACAAGTTTCAAAAGAAATATGTGAATGCAAAAATCCTTCTAAGCAAATTAGAGGATAAGCGTGATGAGTGGCGACGCATAATACAAGAAATCAGAGATTTAGTAGATCAGGTAAGTCCGTATTGTTCACTCATTGACACAGCGAAACTAGAGTTGCGCAATTTCAAAAAAGAAATCAGCAAGACAGCACAGCAACTCAAAAAACACAAACGTGCAATTAGTAAGTTGGAATTTTGGATTGAAGCATTTGGACCTAAAGGTTTACGATCCTACTTGATAGATACAGCATTGCCGTATCTCAACGAGCGTGCTGCTTACTATACGCAGATGCTTACTGACAGTGCTATAGACATAGAATTTCGAACACAGAGCAAACTCAAAAACGGTGCTCTTGCTGAGAAATTCGAAGTAGCTGTGCGCAACAATCATGGCGCTGCTACCTACCGAGGTAATAGTGGTGGAGAAAAAGCCAAGGTTGATCTCTGTGTCGGACTAGCGCTGCAGGATTTGGTGATGTCACGTGCTGTCACGCGTACTAACGTGGCTTTCTTCGATGAGGTCTTTGATAAGATGGATGAGGCTGGTGTAGAGCGCGCTGTGAACGTGCTCATGGAGGTAGCTAAGGAGCGTGAAAGCGTGTTCGTAGTGACGCACCTAGAAGCTCTGCGAGATTATTTCCCGACATCTATCACAGTGGTTAAGCAAGCTAAAATGTCAAGATTGGAAGAGTAAGATGCAGATTAATAAAGGTTTGATGATGCGAGATAATCCGATTATCGGTAAACGTTGTCACATTTATCCCGTCAAGCATGAAGAATCTCACGATCATGTAGAATATGTAGTATTAGATGTTACGACACTATACGAACCCATATGGGAAAATAGAGCTATAAATAATCAAATTCAACGTATCTTAATTGATAGTAAAATATCAACATATTTTACTGTGATGACACCTACAGGCTATGTTCAACGATTTGAACTCTTTGGTGGTGACTGGGAAGCTAGAGTTCTTGGCGTAGGAGATGATAAGTGACACGAGAAGCACGACTTACTGTTTGGCAAAATCGTGCGAATAGCTGCAAAAGATGTGATTTTGCAATCACACGTACTAGAGCTGTGTTTGGTGAAGGCTCTCACAAAGCTAAAATTATGTTAATAGGTGAAGCTCCTGGCGAACAAGAGGATTTGTCTGGTAGACCTTTTGTTGGTCGTAGTGGTAAACTACTTGATTTTTTATTATCCAAAGCTAAGCTAAATAGGACAGAAATATACATTGCCAATACAGTAAAATGCAGACCACCAAATAATAGACAACCTACGAGTTTCGAATTAGATGCATGCAAGAGATTTCTCGTAAATCAAATACGCATAATTAAGCCTGCAGTAATCGTAGCGCTTGGCCGTACCGCATACGATGCACTCACACAGCCTGAATATGAAGAGCCCGTATCAAGCCTACGTGGTATAGCTATGAATGGTCGGATACTGCTTAATGGCATAGGCAAAGATGATGGTGTAACAAAAGAGTTTGCAGAGAGCTGTCACGTAGTTGTCACGTATCATCCGTCTTATGTGCTACGAACGCCCAGAGCGGCTAAACTCGTCGTGAAAGACCTGAAGCTTGCAAGCAAACTCGCGATGCGATAAGCTCGTATCGAGGTCAATGTATGAAGCGCGATAAATTGATACGGCGAATGAGAAGAGCACATATAGCTGCGCAGAGAGAACACACGTCTACAATCTCTAAAATGAAGACAGCTCTGGCCAAGAGCATGGTCAGTGGTTTTGACGACGAGACATTCACGACGACCAAATCTCGTAGCCTCAAAAAACTGCGTAATTATACGTTCGCAGGTTGGGCGCGCTATAGCGTAAAAGCACGAGAGCGCTGCAAGCATAAGCGCAAAATCAAGGTTAATAAACACTGGCGCCAGTGTCGACGATGCAGACTGTGCATACCGAGACTCGGTAAGCCACCAAAATTCATCAAATTACCGCCGATTCTTAAGGACGTAATACTTCCACCACGCTACGAAGATGATCAGAGAGCAGACCTTCGTGGCATGCTGACTGAGTCAGGAATTGCACTTAACAAATTTATTAGACTGAATGTAATCCAATACAATTGGAAAACAGATCCGTTCATTGATCGATTCAGTGTGGAATTACGCTTTGGAAAACTTGGATGGAAGACAGTAGCAGTGGTATATGAAACGCACTGGTACAAAATATTGCCGCTTGTACAAGCAGCGAATCCAAAGAAACCCAAAAAGCTGTTCTATAAACTACAAAAGAAATTAGGCACTCAATGGCCGGAGCCCTGGCTTCCTTCTCCATGGAAGCGGAAAGGTTCCTGGCGTTTATATTGGGACAAGAGCACGATAGCCACAGTCAAGAATGGAACCGTAATTTACGGCAAAGCTAAGGAAAAAGTATGACTTTCTGGTGTGGAATTATCATAGCTGTAATAATATTTGTTGCGCTTTCCTTTGAACCGCAAAGGAAGCCATAATGCGAGGTAAAGGAAAACGCAATAGATTAGCTGTGCATATGAGTAGCGCTAAAATGACATGGCGTTCTCCCACACCTCTAATTAAGAGACTCAAAAAAGCATGGAAAAAGCATGGAGGTATTGGTCTTGATCCATGCGCTAGCAGCAAACGCAAGCATTGGTTTGCGTCACACAATCTCACAGGTGATGGCACATCAAAAGACGATGGCTTGGATGCTAGCTGGCGTGGATATGGATTGGTCTATGCCAATCCTGTGTATGGTTACAAATTGAAAACCTGGATCATGAAAGCAGTCTACGAGTTTAGACACAAAGAGTGGACTGCAAAAGAAGCACTGCGATGTGAAAATGATGAATTAATACTTCTTACACCTGCACGAACCGATACTAGATGGTTTCACGATCACTTACTTCCTTACGTTGACGCTGTGTGCTTCATCAAAGGACGGTTACACTTCGACGACAAGAAACATCCTGCACCATTTCCATCCATGTTGACGTATATCGGAACACGTAAAAAACTATTTAAGCAAGTCTGCAAACGCTTAGGATTGGTGATAATGCAATGAAAGGTCGAGTAAGACTGACTGACGAGCAAGCGCTGAAAATGAGCGCTGAGTACAATCTCCTGCTAGAGCAAGCTGCAACACAGCTTTCAGACCATAAAGACTGGTTGGTCCAGCAGATTTATCTCGTCTCTCAAGAGAATTGGGAAGAGATTTTGCTGAGCAAAGGTGGTGCTAGTTGCTCTCTTACGGAATATACGGCTAGGATACTCATTGATATTTACCAGCTTAAAATCGCTCAAGTCATCGTAGAGCCGCATGCTAGAGATAATAAAGGAGAACTCACATTATCTATTATGTATGAATATCCTTTGGAATTGTATGCATTCTTGCGAAACGAAAAAACACCTAAAGCTCTGAGAGATACACTAGCAGGCGGCATCGATATTGATTGAAAGGTATGTTATGCGTAAACTTATTAAATTTATATGTTATGCGTAAACTTATTAAATTTATATGTCCTATTGGACACGAAGAGGATCGTTTAGTTAACATTGATATAACTAACGATTGTTGGCCTCTATCACAAGAGGTAGAACGATGCACTATGAAGCCACAAAATCCAAATCCTGAATATATTTCTGATTTCATCAAGTCTGAAGTTAAAATGCCACCCGTATCTTCAGTTTTCAAATCAGAAGCTGAAATACCAGCTGAAATGTCACTGTGGCAAGTACATCGTTGTGATTTAGCACCCGTTGCGAAAGCTTGTGAAATTCACATAATTGATACGTTGAGAACATTTAGTGGTTGGATTATTCGTGATATGTATAGTGGTGGATGTAGCCATGGCCTACGTCGCTCTGATGCTGAGCATATTGTCGCGCTTCATAATGCGTCGATTTCGCTCAGTGATACTAGTGAAAATTCAACAGATAAAGAAGCAGAGGAAGTTGATCCACTATTCAATCTAGAAATTGATACACTCAAAAAACTATTGCATCGAATTGCGTCATATACTACAGCTGTTGATGATGTTTCTGCGCTGGTAAAAGCATTTCTTGACTTAAAAGAAAACGTGTACGGAAGCTAAAATTATGAAGCGTGATGACTCCGACCTTGAATGCATGAAAAAACAGCTACGCAGGCTGTCTAGTAGAGGTCCAGTGCGTGACACGCACAAGGAGCCAGACACGTCACTAAAACGCGTCCAGAGCAAGCGGAAGCGCCAAAACAGCAAGACCAAAGGCAACTCCTACGAGAACAGAATTGCAAAGAAATTTGCACATTGGAGTGGTCTAGAGATTAAGCGTACGCCTAGTAGCGGTGGATGGGGAACAGCCGCATTTGGAGTTACTGGTGATTTAGTATGTACCAGTAAGAAATTTCCATTTCACGTAGAGTGTAAAAAGCGTGAAGGCTGGACATTGGATGATCTAATCATTGGAGTTCGCAAGCGCGATACACGCTCTATCATTGCATGGTGGCTGCAATGTATAAATTCGTGTCCAAAGAATAAAATTCCAGCGTTGGTGTTTGCTAGAAATCATTTACCTGATTTGCTCATGCTCAAGCGCACGGATTATGGCTCTCTGTTCAAAGTCGGTGACTTCACACGTGATCTGATTCCGCACTTTGTATTCAATATGGACGAATATGAAGTGGTGATAATAGCACTAGATGATTTCTTTTTGCGAGTCAGACCACCGAAAGGTTGTAAACATCGCAAAAAATGGGTGGCTGGTAGTGCAGGTGATTTAATAAAAATAGCCAGAGACAAAAACGACAACACGTCATCGGAGGATTGAAAATGTCTACGACAATTGTTACTGAAATCACGACGCTTTTCCAGGATATGACAATGGCCGTGTCGCAACGCATCGGTGCACACGTAATTGCTATGGTCAATCATGCATTTAGTACCGTAAAAGATATTAACCACGTATTTAGTTTATTAAATAATGTAGATACAATTTCAGTACGACGCAGCAAGAAACAGCGTGCTGTTAGTCATGCGAAGAAAAAAACAGAGAAACAGCAATCGACAGAAACTGCTGATACGTCACAATCAGCAGATAAGAAAAAGATCCAAAAGAAGTTCAAGAAGCGAGAAAAGAAGAATAAGGATAAAATGTATCGTCTGCGTAAATTGGTTGCATCTGGTGTCGGCCTAAAGCCAGACGACGTCGAATTTGTGAAGGAGTATGAACGCAAGCACAGTGTGAAGGTTTCGCTTTTGGCGCAATTGAAAAGCGAAGCGAAAGAGACAGAGAGTCATGCCCAAGAGTAAAAATCGTCGTAGTGTCAGCATTACAGCTGAGACTTACGATAGATTAACAGTGTATTGCACTCACAAGAATAAGAAGCGCTCTCCGATCGTTGAGCAATTACTGCTCCAATTTCTCGATCGAGAGGCTCAATTTACTGTACCTAACGAAAATCAAGAAGATGGCTAAGTACAGATTTATCGATTTTGAGTGTCCACACTGTGGTCATCAAGAAGAACGTTTTTTACACTTTGAAGGCGACACACCACCCGAGCAAGTATGCGGAGCGCTGATATATGATCCAAACCTGCATATCGTAGGTCAAACTGTTTGGGGAGTCCTAGAGACTGGTGTCCATTTTCAAGTATGCAATAATGTAATGCATGCTCTTGACTCATGTGCACGGATCAAGACAATCGTAAAAGGAAATTCTGATTATAACGATCGTGAACGACATCGCCTAGAAAAGCGTTCGAATGAGCACTGGCTCAAAAAAGGACGTGACGAAGCCATCGACAGACAGCGTTTGATGAATAAGAAACTTGAACTCTGAAGGAATATTATGAGATCGAAAGTACCAAATAAGATTACGAGCGAACATGTGGATGAGATTGTGAATCTGGTAGAAACAATCGTCTGCATGATTGTTGACAACGCAGAGACAGTCACAATCACACCAACCGTGTCCGAGAATAAAACTGGCATGATCATCGAGATCAACGTGGATCCTGATGACATGCCATTCCTTCTCGGACGCGACGGCCAGAACATCGGAGCCATCGACAGGCTCACGCGTGCGGCGTGCGCTCGGCTCGGCGTGGATTGTCACGTCAACGTACTGGAGCGGCACGACATGACCGAGCGTCGAACGGATGGGTGAACGCACGTTCCGGTATCTCCAGTGAGGTCTGTGACATCACAGGCTTTCGACGAGAGCTAACTGATTCTGGCCTCTAGGTTGATGCTCCCTTTGTGATGTGGTTGCGCTGTGACAAATCTTGGCTTACGCTGTCCTGATGAGAAAAACAGGACGACGACGCAAGAGGAGCATCAAACTGCAGGTACAGCATCGTAAGGCGATGTGGTACATGAGCCGCGGCTACCCCGCTCGGTACGCCGCCTGGAAGCTCGGCGTTCACTATAAAACGGTGGAAGCCTGGCATCGGAAAGCAGGCACGGACGGTCGCGCTTACCGTCGGTTATTGGCTCGTGTAATGGCACTTGAGCCTATGCGTCAAAAGCAGTTTGCAGAGAAACTCAATAGCACTCTCTACGGGAGTGCCAAATGAGCAAGAATAAGAAGCCAAAAGAAAAGAAGTCAAATGGAGCTGTACATACTCGTAGTGGTAATCGTGATTCTGCTGTTATTGCAGATACAAATTCTGCTGTTAGCAAAACATCTGGTAAAGAAGAAATAGAAGATAGCTCTTGGACGTGGACTCCACAGCGTGAAATGTGCCTGGATATGATGTTTAAAGGAGCATCACAGCGCGCGATCGCTCTGGAAACTGGAGTTCATTATAACACGATAGGTAACTGGATTCGACGTCCAGAATTTATGCAACGGTTGGCTGAGCTCGGAGCACAGCAGGCTCAGCAGGTGCGGTTAATACGCATACAGCAAACTAATGCATTCACGTCACGTATCAGCAAACTTGCTGATATTACATTAAAATCAGCAGAAGAAAATCCACGAAATTCTGTAGCTGCAGAAAAAGCTATTGTATGGCTTGAGCAATTTAAGAGTTTCAGAGAAGAGGAGCGAGTCAATGCTGGTGAAAATGTTCACCGCGTTCAAATGTCTGGTGTGGTTGGTCATGTGCACGGCGTACGCCAAGCCAGCTTCAGGAGTTTCCTCACAGAGGCTGTAGAGAAGAATATTATCGATGTGGAAGCCATCGAGGCATCTGGTGACAGCGCTGGTGATATAATCATAGCGATCGTGCAAGCTGCACTCAGAGAAGGTGATGTGCTAGATACCATCACTGAAGAGGATAAACAGCTTGCGCTGGCGGAAGGAACTCCGCAGTGAAGATCGTCAAAGGCTCACATATCAGCAGTGTGGATGCAGCTGAGATAAAACGTATTCTTGGCAAAATTCCAGACGGCTCCATCGGTGATGTGCTTGAACAGTTATCTAGAGAAGATCCTCTCATTTTCTGTAATTACTACAGAAAACTACGAGGTTATCCTCTAACATATGATGCTCGTAAGGCACTCAGTGACACAGCGATTGCTGAACTCAGGAAGAAATATCCAGACGATCCTGATGATCAAAAATCACCATTTAAATTACAGCTTCTAACCACACAATTACGACATCGACCATTTCTGATCCAGCCATTGCGAGACAAGCATCGGCATAAAGTTTATCAGAAGGCTCGCCAGGTTGGTGTAAGTGAGCTGTCCATTACGGAGACAGCTCATTTTTTGTGGGCTAATCCTAATAAAAAGTGGATATATACATTTCCTCGTGATACACAGCTAAAGGAATTTAGCGTCACACGTATCTCAGAAATGTTCAATGAGACAGCGCGCACCAAGAGCATGCTCACTGCGCCGCCTGCTACCTATGTGCGCAAGATTGGTAGCAGCTATCTCATCCTGCGTAGCGCTTGGGAAAGCCAGTTAGGTGAAGGTGTTGACGCCGATGGTGTCACGTTCGATGAGAAAGATCGAATGAAGGAAGGCGTGGAGCTGGCCTTCATTGAGTCGATGAAATCTTCACCGTATAGCCTACTACGCGAGGTGAGCACACCGACCATACCAGGACGCGGCGTCAATAAATCATTCATGCACAGCGATCAGCAAAACTGGCTAGTACGCTGCATGAAATGCACACTCGAGCAAGAGATCGAGTATCCAGATAACATCCTACAATTAATTAATATTCCAACAGGTGTACGAGAAATACCACCGAACAGCTACGATTTTCGATGTCGTAAAACGAAATGTCGAGGTCCGCTGAATCGGATGGAAGGTCGCTGGGTACCTAAATATACACAAAACAAAGATATTCGTGGATATTTTATACCACAAGCCATAGCTCCGTGGATCAGTGCCACAGGCATGATGGCTGAGCGACTGATAAAATACCAAGGATTCTGGCAATTATGGACTAACTATGTCCTAGGATTGCCAGCGATGGGTGAAAACATCCTCGTAAGTGAGGATGATTTTAAGCGTGCCTGCGCTGGTCATGGATTACTCGCACATCGTACAAGTGATTGGGATTGTGTGAGTGTTGGCATCGATTGGGGAAATCTCAATTGGTGCGTGGTGATGGCACGCAACGTACACAATAATAGACCATATCTCATAGGACTGTATATTGCTCAAGACAACGACGCAAAGGAGCTAGATGCAGCTAAAGCGATCGAGCGATACATCGGACCATTTCAGCCGGATATTATCATCCCTGACGCAGGTTACGGTAAGGATCGCAATGCTTATTTGCTTCGTAAGTTTGGTCAAGGCAGGCTGTATGCATGCTGGTACAACCCCAGCACTAAGGCATCGCGTACATTCCAGCCTGTATGGAGTGCACCTGAACAAGCACGCCTATTGGTGGACAGAACGATGACGCTGAAACGCACATGCCAAGCGTTGCAGGAAGCTGAATTTGGTCTACCTGATCTTGATCTTCAGGATATGCAGACATTTCAAAAGCATTTTCTCAATCTCGCGCCTTTACGTGTAGAAGAAGGCGGCGAGATATTTGAAGAGGTTACGAGCAAAGGTGATGACCACTTTGTACATGCCTGTGGTTATGCATTTATTGGATTAGATCATCTCATGAAAGGTGGAGCATTTAACTATGATTTCTTGTGAGTGCTTGAATGTGGTTGAAAATCAAGGTCTAGATATTACACCAGTGCTGGATAAAGACGGTACCATCTTATGGTGGTCTGTCGGTAAACGCTGTGTGGACGTCAAAACAGGTAGAAACTTTACAGTTAATACTGTGGAAGGTTCATCTATCTGTGAAGGCGTTTACAATTTCATGAGCAAATATCCATTATGTCGTTCCGACTAAACAATAATTTATGTATTGGTGTGGCTAAGCCGGACGGCGGACGCGTTCATTATACTGAAAGAATCGTTACTCGTATCGTGCTGAGTGAACCTATGACATTAATTCCCGGACGCATTATGCGTTTTGAGGTTGGTATATGTGAGATATGTTACGACTACATGAATCCTCCTGATGATGAGGATAAAGAAGACTCCACAGTTACGGAAGTAGATCCTCCAAAAGAGATAGGATAATGATCAATGACTGAACAAGAAATCACAGAATCAGCTATTACTATTCAAAACGAGATTATAAGAATTGTAGACAGTAATGCTGAAATTGGTCTTATAGTTTTAGCTATAATAGTAGACAAACTCATACGACTTGTATGTCAAACACCTGAAAAAATCTTATCATTTAATCAAGAGATACTAACTAAACTCAAAGCTAAAATTCTAGAACTAAATCAAAACTAAAATTCTCGAACTAACAAAGGAAAAACAAAATGAATCGTCATGCTTTGCTTATTCTGCCATTCATCATCGCTTGTCACAGCTCTTGTCGCTCTGAATTTCAAACCAAAACACAAAATGCAACACAAGCTGTCAGCGCAGGATGTCCATCTCCTGTTCCCAATGACGGACAAGACGACACCGCTCTACTGCAACAAGCTATCGATAATCGCTGCTGCCTAGATCCTGGCATCTATGACGTGATAACACCTACACCAATTCCTGGGCAGCGTCGGCGTTACGATATGCTCAAGATTACACCGAGCGGACAGCTCTGTGGTTCCAACGCAGAATCCACAATTATCGTATTTCATGGTGACGCTGGAAATCAGGACTGGCGTGGCGTGGAGATGACAGGTTCATCCATCTCTGACATCACGCTACGCACAGACAGTGCGATGATTAACACGGTGGAGCAGACGCATCTTGTGCACAGCACAGGTCCAAGCGTCATTACTGTTGAGAGAACAGTCTTGGATCATCCAATTCGAGGCACGCTGCCAGGCGGTGATTGTCTGGACCTAGTAGGATATTCACCAGACCAAATCATCACAGCTGTGGTGAGGAATAATAATTTTCTTCATTGTGATCGTGGCGGTCTGCAGGTTCACAGTGGCGCTTATGATCTGATCGTAGATAGTAATGTATTTAACGATACAGGTGACGTCGACATCAACAGTGAAGGCTCTGGCGGGTCTGGTCGATGGACAATCACACGCAATAAATTCAAGAAATCCGCGAATAATCAAGGTGCATACGCCATAGCTCTTGATTTGGTTGATGACGTTGTGGTGGCAAATAATACCATGGAACGTGGTATGTATCTATATTCTGCTACACGAGTAGCCATCACACACAACGTGATTGACGCGTCGAGCGGCAACAGTGCTGCTAGTGGCGCTGTGGAACTCACCAAAGCGAGCAATCAATGCCAGATTATGGATAACGTCATCACGAGACGTGCAGCATTGCCAGCTGGACCTGTGGTGCACGTAGGTCCGCACGGTACAGAACAGGCTCAAGATGTTGCTATCACGCGAAATGTGATGCACCAAGAAACCACCAATGATGTGATTTTCTTGGAAGGTACAGCGAATATATCCATGTTCGATAACACAATTTCATACGAAGGTGGCACATCTACATCAGTTGCTGGACTGCGTTTGCTCGGTAGCGGTGGAGCATCTGGCACGATGACATCTTATATTTCTCTCATTCACAACACATTCAATGGAGCTCTGGCTCAAGCTATTCTCACCGGAGGCGCCAATGGACGTCAGAATATAGGTTCACTACTTGCGGCATGGAATACAGCATCTGTCAAAGGTTTGCAATGTGTAAATCTTAGCGGAATCACAGGACCAATTATGCTTGTGTACAATCAATGGTTAGCTACTAGCTGCGGCGTACCGTCGATTGCTGTAACTATCCCATAGACATCATTTGCATTTATGCAGACTAGAGGTTCAGCATGTTGTCATTTATTCAGGATTTTGAAAGTCAAGTTAGTAAACTAATTACTTGTTTATATGCACACACAGGTAAGAACGCACTTATTAGTGTAAAACTAGCATCACCTGCGTTTGATACAATTCGCGATTATTATGTAAGTCGTGCAATTGTACTTAGCATGACAATTAAGGATTCGTACTTCACCATAATGATATTTGGTGGTTTAGTGAAAATCGAACGAGAGGAGTAATCTAAGTGAGCTGTCCACATGGTTCGATGTCAGACCCTAAGACGTGTAGTCAATGTCTTGGCATTGTTGCGAAACGCATTACCGTACATAATGGTGAAGTACGTATTAATGCAGTACCACTAGACGTAGAAAACAAACCGCGAGGTCGTGAACTAATTAAAAAGTACAACACAGCAGCGTTTCGTACTGCCAGAGACTCTAAGAAGCAACGCGCTGCAGCTGTACACCGGAAGCAGAAGTAAATCAGAGATTAGCAGTCATGAAGCCATCTGAGCGTTCTGCAAATAGATTCTTGTATCTTCAAAAGCTGAAGGAACAGCGTACAGCTAATAAGGAACTCATCAACAGGAAAAACGCTTGGAAAGAAGCGCAAAGGCGACAGCAACATATATTCACAACTGAAGAAAAAGTGCAAATATTATATTCTCTACGTCGTCTTGCTGCAAATCTAGAGATGTACTGTGCTTTGCTAATAACAGAAGATGTCAACTGGAGAAGTAAATATGCAGATAAAAAAGGCTCGTAGAATTTATAATACACAAAATTATCAAACACTTATTGATACTATAAGACATATAGTTGAAGAACACGCAATAATTATAAATGTTCCCTTGAGCTCAAGTTACGAAACAACATCATCTATATCTATTCCGTTTTCGTCTTATTCTTACTGGTTCAGCCAACGCAACGTACAGTGACAAGATCCAAAACATCAAAACCAAAGAGCAGTGATCTATTACGAGCACGTCATGCGCAATGTATTGGTGAGATGGTTGGTCTGTACCTTCAAATTGCGTACAAAACTGAGCCGTGGTGGCGCTGGACATGCTCACTCGCCATAGCTCTGCAGCTACAGAAAGCTATTATATGCTCAAAGACGTAAGCATATATAAAGAATTGGCACGCTATCCAATTAATAGATGGCGCTCACAACTCGGAAAACATATGCACATACCAGCACGCTACTGCTCTAAGCTCGCATGTGAGATTCAAGATCCTGACACGCTAGTAAACTACAAAGATGCACATCGTCAAGGGTAGACGTAATCACTCACTGTGTTTAAGCATTACATCACAAAAATATATTATTACATATTTTGGTGCAAGGTTCGGATTTGATCTTAAATCTACTGTGTTTGAATTCATAGTAGATTTAGTCAAACCACGTCATGAAATGAGGGCACCATACATCGATTATGATGCTTTTAATTCTGTATTTAACCATCAGTTACATATAAATCGAGCTCAATATTCAGATATGTGGATTTTTACATGTACGTGTCTTCCACATGTAAAATACGAAATACCATTAATTGATCTGGCGAATAGAATTACTTACGGAAACGTCGGTGGTCCGAAGAGCGTCTATATGCAAGACACAATTACTATATCACCAAAATTAATTGAACAGCTCACAAACAAACTGGAATCTTACACTGGATTATCTCGGCTGAATGGTCGAAATTTCGTACTGTATTGTTGTCTCTGTTCGTGGATTGGTGAAGTTAACGCAGCACACGCATTTACAATGACATGTCCTGACTGTAAAAAACAATCTATTAGAATTTGGGATTCCGCCAAATGACTCAAGAATATGTCGAAACCTGGTACAGCATCTCACAGCATGTTGGCAAGTCCGAGCGTGCTGTGCGGTACATGGCAAAATCCAAAGAGCCTCTACCTGTGATCAAGATTGGAGGTGTGACTCGGATGTATCTCAAAGATTACGATGCCTGGCTAGAAGCACGACGCCTTAGAGTAAAGCCAAAATTAACAGCTTCAGAAAGAGAAGACATAAAAATTATTCTAGATAAGGCTGGTGTTCCGAGTCTCGATGAGACTATTGGATTTAGTAGTATTATTGATAGAATTCAATGGCTGGTAGACCGAGTGGAGAATGCGCAGATCTCAGAGGTCAGATAAATGCCGACACGTCAAGAGCTGGAGCAAGAATTGCCGTATATGATTCGTGCACTTGAGAATTTCTTGCAGAATAAATTTGGCGTACGTATGGGGCTTACATTGTTCTTATTCGAGCTCAATAAAGAACCAAGCAGCGTTGCGTACATCTCGAACGCGCAGCGCGCTGATATGATCGAAACAATCAAAGAGTGGATCGCGCGTCAGGAAGTCGGAATGATGACCGACCCGGCCGGTCCGCTTGGAAGAGCATGATGCGCAAGCTCAAATTGAAGATCGATGCGCTCTTACTTATTTGGATCACAGCTCTCGTTATGCTAATCATAATGTGTGTTATGGCAGAGCAGCAACATGAGATCTGTGAAGACACGGGTGGACATATTGAACAACGCGATTGTGTCGTAGTACCAAGCTACATGTCGTGTGGTGATGGATGTTCGACAATCATATCAACTCCAATCTGCAATTTTGTATGTGTGAAACATGAAAGTCCATAAAATCATCACAATAGCAGAGGCTCAAGTAGGCATGCATGTTACAAAAGTTTATAAGTCTACAGGCTTGTCTGTTAATCCTAACTCAGAATTAGTACGTAAAACATTACTTAACCGGAATAATCCGCATTATATAGTATGCTTCAAAGATTTTGAACCTGATTTTGTACATATATACAAAGAAAAAACTCTATTGGAAATTGAAATCGAAGATACTACTATCTACAGAAGCACGTATCCACACGTATGTCCTAGATGTGGTAAGCCAGCATATGTGGGACTTAATAACGTAGATTGTTCAAATAACTGTGAGATAAAATGAGCAAAGATAAACCGTCACCAGAGTTAGTTATAGCAGTTATTGTTACATTTATTCTTTTCTTCTTAGCTACCAAAATTATGATTGCAAATGTCATATACAATGAATGGACATGTGCATTTGCGCACTGTACCAAAGTAAAGTGAAGAGGAAAGCAAAATGAGCGATTGTGAACATCTAAATTTTAGTGCAGATGTAAAAGTTGGACGCCTTACCGAGAATGAAGGTGGATCAGTAAATAATTTCGTAGCAGATATTAGCATCAAATGTATTGAGTGTGGTGTACCTTTCCATTTCCTTGGAATCAACGCTGGATTTAGCTACTTAAATCCAACACGAGATGTCGATGGGACCACACTGCACGCACCTATTGCTCCCGGCGAAGTGCCATGGCCAGCAGTCGGACGGTTGGTCTTTGATTTGAGAGGCGGCGGGAAAGGTCAACAATGAGCGATGATGTCATGACTGATAGAGCGCATGCAGCTGATCAACGAAACAGCACAGCTGTCAAGATAGTGGAAGAATCTGAGCGCATGCTCACGAGCCTATTAATGAATACTGGACCAGAACGAATGGCTCTCAATGATCGTCGAGTAATCATTAAAGTGGTTGAACGCTTGCGTCGCATTCGCAGACTATAACGAAAATAGGAGAAACGCAGATGTCAGACAAAGATATTGCATTTTTCGTGATAATTCTATTTGCATTAATAATGCTAGGTATGATTCAGCTACTATTGAGACAACGCAAAACTCAGACAAACACAGAAGAAATCTCCTACGATCTACACAGCTCAGAAACAACTCCAGTGCCTTGCTCAGCTTGTGGCAAAGCACCACGGCTAAAGGAACGTTGGTGGCGAAACACACCAACTGGACCTCTTCTAGTCACCAAATGGTACGAATGCAGGCGCTGGTTTGGATTGCGTCTGTGTAACATTGGACCAAATCACACCAACGAAAAAGCCTGGGGAGATTTAGCATCAAAGTGCGCACTGTATAAATGGAATAACACTATGCGGAATGAAGTGCAAATTAATGGAAATAAAGAAGGCTAAAAGACTAAATGCTATTATCAATTACTTAGTATTATACAATAACAAACCTGCCTGTCTGCCAAGAAATGATGTAAATTTCCACATACTAGATCCACAACACAATACTTGGGATAAAGCGAGTTTCTGGGAACTAGATAATGCACAAGAATATGCCAAGAGGTGGCTCGCAATAGTATTAGCTGATACATCATTTTTTCCTTGGCCTCTAGTGCCAAATACAGTATATAGGCATATACCAGAGAGATCTCACGTTTTCACAATGGAAATTAGACAAATTGATATGCAGTGCGTGCGGAAGGATTATATTCTTTGATGGATTTAATTGAACGATTTTTAGTTGGCTTAATTCTTGGAGCAGCTTGGGAACAATGTCTCAAGAATTGCCATCTCGTACAAGATCCACTACTGTGGAATTACGATCTGGCAACTCAACATGTATTTCAGAGATGGCCAATCACTGACAATTAGAGATAAAATGAGCACTCTATTAATATTTCTGGCTACTTTTGCATCTGTCGGTCTTGGATGTTTCCAGACAATAAATATTGTCAATGGTTATAAATGGCGTACCGCATTAACTTCAACTGTGCAAAGCATCGCAGCATTAACACTGTACAAATATGCACCACATGTAAGCACTATTGACGCAGCATCTGCATTTATTTTGGGCGCTGTTTGTGGCGGTCAATTATCCTTGTATGTTACAACTAGAGAGTAATCATGAGCAGAATCGAAGATGCAGCTATCGCATTACGACGTGCCGATGAGGATGTCAAGCTGACACTCTCCAGACACAACGAAGCTCTACAACGCCGTGATGCAGCTCAACAATTTCTCAATGAAATTGTTGATAAAGAAATTCGACGACGCAATGAAAATGGAATTACTAAAACAAAATATCAAGTATTGGATAATAACAAGCTCGCATGTTATCCGCACCATGACGTAGACGAATCTTGGAATAATGCGGAATTCGACACAATTAAAGAGGCACAAGAATATGTCAAGAAATGGCTTTTTATTTCTTGGAATGACTACCTTCCAGAAAATATAGAATTGAATAAAAAATATAAGTGTTCAGCATACGGTGACATAATAGAAATCAAAGAAATGGAGTATTGGTACGACACTACAGAAGGAGAGAAATCCAAATGAAGCAATTATTTACATTTATGTGTCTTAGAGGACACCAAAAAGAGTGGATGTTGGAGGCTAATGAAGACGGATCTCCAATCTATGAAATACTGCATGGTCGAGAAATCAAACCATTGTGCTTGCCATTTAGATAATAGACAATCTCATGGGATTAATATAGAATCTGAGAGCATGGCTTATCTTGAGAAAGACAAGGACAGCCTAACAGAATCACAGTGTGCACAATTACGAAATTCTGGCGAATTTCAAACCAAATGGCAGCATCCTTCCACTAAGGAAATCTCAAAATGAACATGTCACCAGAAGTGCTAAGAGGTCTAGAGCTCCTACGCCGTCACTTAGATGAAGGTGGCCACGATTGGACCGAAGGAACTCAAATGCAAGATGTGCAAGCCGCAAAAGACTGGCTCATGCAAACCACGCACACGCAAAAAATCACGTACAACTTCAGTACCAAGAATCTACAAAAACACATGTGCACAGGAATAGTCACCGGACCACAATCGGAGAGATTCTTCACACTGACGCTAGAAACAAAAAGAAATGCAATATCTACATCTACTAAAGCTATCTGGGACAGCGAACGCCTAGAAATCCGTACAGCTCTAGAATCCATCTTCCAGGAAGTAGAGAAGGAAGAGGCGAGAGACTTCTCAGGAGGAGACGTAGTACCTACACATTTTCCATCTAATGCATTCGGTCTGTGCAGATGTCCACGCTGTGTAGCTGATGGAAAGAATAGGAAGTAGAGTAGAGAACATGGAGATATTTTGGTTCGTGCTTAAGCTGACAACGCTCGCTACACTTGGTATAGATCTTGGTTTTGAGATTGGAATTTAGAGTAAGAGGAGAGAAAAGAGGAATAAGTAGAGAATTACAGCAAAATAGAAGTCAGGAACTCGGAGTAATGGAGGAGTTTAATCAGTAGTTACAGCGCAAGACGACGGTATTATCCCACTATGCGTGTTCCACCTGGAGATGAGGGAACTAAATTGGCATTTATTTATTATTTGATATTTCTCTGAATCTAACATCAGAGTAACGAGATAGCCAGCACCACCCGGTACTATCGCAGTGGTGAGTTGTGTGTCCCTTCTCTAGTACGCACTGGTCTTTTCGTCCATTGTGCTCCCAGACTTCTTGACAGAGATTAGTTCTCTTAGCTTTATTTATCTGCATTTTTCCATATC
>Ga0097620_100000123_pt1 | contig 73724 bp, 84 predicted proteins | sample KBSSwiS22_FD_77030 | JGI IMG/M metagenome (GOLD analysis project Ga0097620, IMG submission 77030) | Switchgrass rhizosphere microbial communities from Kellogg Biological Station, Michigan, USA - KBS Switchgrass S2-2 (version 2) (version 2) | ecosystem: Host-associated > Plants > Roots >...
AACCTTGAACGTCTCGCCATTGCGATGCCAGCCGGTTTCGCGCTTGCTGGTGATGAACCGGAAGGCGAGCTTGGCTTCAGCCAGCGGAACGGAAGCCCCCTTGCTGGTTTCGAGGATCGTTTTTTCGCTCGGCGAACACGCGCCGGTTTCATCCGGGATCAGACTCGCTTTTGCACGCAAGTAAACCTTGGTGATGTGATGCGGAATCGTCACCAGCTTGTCACCAGCCAGCCAAAGCCGGATCGCGTCAGCCGCTTCAGCTTCCTGCCGGGCTTGCTTGGCCGCAGCCGCCTTGCGTTCACGGGCCGCAGATGCCGCCGCCTTCGCCTTCAACGCGACCAGATCGGTCTCGCCCGGCACCGCGAAGCGCGTGACGAAACCGAAGTGCTGCGCGAATTCGTTCGCCTCATCGACCAGCCGCGTCAGGCATTGCAGCGCAAAATCCGGGTTGCGGGCACGGGCCGCAGTCAGGGCCGCTTCCTTGATCCGTTCGCGGTACTCGGCCAGATGATCCTTGCCCGGCCCCTTCAAAACGTCCGCGACGGTGAACACCTTGAGATGATGGCAGGCGCTCCGCGTGATGCTGATATGCCGCGCCGTTGAACTGCTGTACCCCTTCGTGGTGAACAGCACCGCGCCAAGGTAATGCCGGGCAATCGGGAAGTGATGGCCGTAAGAGTAGATTGTGTCGCCGTTGAAATAGAAGCTGCTTCCTTTTGCTTCTGCCCGTGATTTGTTCGCCCAAAGATGGGCTACCTGTTCATTGTTCATTCGATTTCCTTTGTTTTTTGAAGCGTAATTGCTTCAGCCCGGCCACCGGTTTTTACCGGTGCCGGGATGAAACCATCACGGGCAGGCCGCAGCAATCAGCGTTTCGGCCACGAGCTTTTTGTGCTCCTCGATTGAATACCGCGCATGATCCTCCGCCTCCCCAGCCATGTATTTTTCGCCCTCGTCATCACCCTCAAATCCCCAGCATGAATCCCCTTCGATTGTCCCGCCGTCCGGGGTTTCAATCGTCGTGGTGTAGCCCAGCCAGTGCCAGTCATTGTTACACCAGCCCCGGCAGTATTCAAAATCGCGCTCGACCGCCTCCGCCGTGATTTCCTTCACCGTTGGCGTGCGGCCCAGCTTTGCGGCCAGCTTTGCCTTCGCTTCTTCGCCCAGCCCCCAGCCTTCCGCCTTGGCCTTCTTGATCGTGGCCGGGATGTCATAAAACCGGCTGCTGCTCCGGTCTGAAGTCAGAACACGTTCACCGGCCCGCTTGTCGCGCCGTTCCCAGCCCGTCACAATGCCGTGGCCATCGTGCTCCTCCCATGGGGCACCCATGAAAGGATCGTGATAGATTGAGATTCTGGCGGTGTAGCCGTCCAGCTCGAATGATTTTGTTTTAATTGCTTCCATAGATTTCCTTTTTGTTCTGGCGAGTTGAGTCTCATCAGCAGCCGCAAAACGGCTGGACGGGCTCGCGCCCGTTTCGACTTCAGCCATAAATCACTTCACCAAGGCAGGCCAGTTGCGCGAAGGCGTCAAAGCTGGTGGCGTCCGACTGGCCCAGCCAGTCGTCCCATCTTTCCCAGTCGGCGGACAGCGGGGGCGGGGTGCAGCCCTTCGGCCATTTGTCCGTGAACATCAGCGGGAATGCGGCCAGCAGCTTGGCCTTGTCCAGCTCGTAATCCTTGCCCTCCTCGTCGTCGGTGAACGAGAATTCAAACGCCTTGTAGCGCCAGCCGTGGCAACGGAGCGCGCAACCGTTGGAAGCTTCAGGAAAGTTTTCCATGATGCCGCCGATAATACGCTCCACCATTTCCAGCGGAATTTCGACGGCCAGCTTCAGCGCACCACTTTTAGCGGCTGGCGCATCATTCACGGGCTCCCATGTCACGCTGAAAACCCATTTTGCATTTGCCACGGTAGCGGCTTGATGGAAGCAATGCTCAACATGAAGATCACCCGCACCACCCTCGCTGAATTTCAAAAGGGCTTCATCCAATGTGGTAGCAAAGCAGGTACGAAGCACGCGGACTGAATCCGCCAGTTTGTAATGGTATTTTTCACTCATAGATTTCCTTTGTAGTTTTGACTCACCTTGTTGCCAGACTTGTCACTGGACGGGTTGAGACATTCAACGCCGTGTAGGTTTAAAACTTGGCTTTTCAATCGGTTGCCGGGCAAGGCGTTTAATCCTCATCCATGTCCCCGTCGTTCTGACGGGTTGACCGCCCGGTTGCGTCACCTGACCTGATACCGGGATCAAACTGCTTACCAGTTGCACCGTTTCTACGCTCGGCAGCGGGCTGAATCTTTTTCGTCCCGGCCATCGGGACTAACCTTACGGTGATACCAATTTAACAGATCGTGTTAAACTGTCAACACCTATTTTGACAAAGTTGTCAAAGCTGTTTGAGGCAATAGGGACGGGCTGGAAGCGTGCCCGCAGTCATCCCGGTGAAATTATCGGCGCGATTTTTTGAGGTAGGCGTCAGGCCATTCGCCCCACTTTTTGAAAAACGCCCGTTCGTCCGCTTTGGTAGTCGGATCATTGGCCACCTTCAGGCGGATGCGTTGTTTGCAAGTAAGGCCGGATTTATTGGTCGAGAGCGGTGTTTTCATTCGAGGCTGGCGAAGGGGTTGCGGGTTGCGAAATGCCGTCAACGATTTGAGCGGCGGTCACGTTGTTACCCTTGTTGAGCTGATCGCAGAAAGCTTTTTCGGTGGCTGATCCGGCTGACCATGTGAGTGATTCTTTGGGCGGTTTTGGCGCTGCTTTTTTCTTGGCTTTCCGCACCTTGGCCTGCGATGCCCGCCAGCTTTCGCGGAGGGCTTCACGATCCTGCACACCCCGGTAATACGAGTAGCTGACGATCATCCAGCCCCAGTCGCGGCCAGCGTCCAGCGGGATCAGCCGCCGCCCGTCGTGCTCTTTGTTCTGGGATCGCGGATCAGGCTTGCACAGTTGCTCGATGCCGAAACGGATTTTTTCCAGCGGTACATTTGCACGCCGGGCGATGGCCTCCTGCGTCATGTTCACGGCTCCGGTTCTGTCTGCCATTTTGAGCAAGTCCTCGAACACATGGCGCACCTCGTAATTTTCAGCCAGTGAGGAGTCGAAAATCGCCGTGAAGATTTTTGCGTACATAAGGCCGACATTACAGGCGATTGTCGTGGGTGTCCATGACAATTTATGATGTCAAAAATGTCTGTCAAAAGTCCACAGAAGCAGATGCAGAGGCATTGCGTAGCATGACACGGTTTGACGGTGGCAGGATCGTCAGCCGGATCAGTGGTGAAGTCCATGAATGGGACAGTGAAGATTTGAGTGGACGGATCGGACGTGTCAGCGCACATTTCTCGTTAAATGGACGCTGAATTGGCCTACACTCGCGCTCGGTCATCCGATGCCCGGCCTTTGATCGACGATTTACTGCTTGTCCATGATCCTCGGCGACTTGCGATGATGCTGGGGATCAAGCGGGCGGCACTTTCATGGAAGAAACACCCCGTCCCAGTGGCTCGTGCTGCGTTAATGCTTCACCTTATGACGTTTGCACCGGGTCAGAAGGTCTCGCTGTTCGACATTCTTACGGGGTGCCGGTATAAGATCGGATCATCTTGTGGCATGGCCAAGCCCCAGATCGGCAGGCCGGACGTTACATTTAATGCCACAGATGTTGCAACCCCTTGCAAATCAGGGTAAACGCCTTGTGGTCGGCAGTGAATATATGAACGATTGTGCATCTTTAATTCAAATCGGGACACTGGCTGGACGGCAGGCCGGGAGGGGGATTTTGGGGGTGCCGGGGGTCGTCAGATTTCAACGTATAGGGTGCTGCGGTCTATGTCGTCCCTTCAAAAAAAACGCAACGATCCCACCAGCCAGCGCGATTCACCTTGCACCCTCTGCGTCGTCAGGGTGTGCAACGTGCAGAAAAACGGAAAAGGGCTGGGCCGTCGAATTTCCGAAAAACTGAAAATTTTTCTCGCGCCTGCGGCGATGATCGCGGAGAGTGCGGTCATGCTTCAGCGCGTACCACGAAACCGGGTGCCTTACCACCAGCTCGATACGCACGTCCACATGAAGCCCCTGCTCAACTCGAAGGCCACCATCCGAAAAACGTCGGTCAAGAAACCATGAGTCAGGATGTCATCGGCGGAATCTCTGTCATCCAGCGCAGCCGCTTCTGGTCGCAAGCGCCGATCTACCGTGTCTCCCACATCCTGCACCACGCGGACGGTCGCCGGGGCACGATCTGCCTGTGCATGACCGAGGGGCCGACGGAGCCGCCCGGTGTGGCGGAGATCGCGGGCGAACCGGTCTGGCAGTTCATCAAGGGCTTGCCCGGCCATGGCTGGATCGCGTGCCATCCGAGCGTCCGGCAGTTCGTGACCGTCGAGGGCGTGCAGCGTGATCTGTTTCACAATGCCTACGACTGGCAGGTTCAGTACGTCGAGATGCGGTGGCAGGAGCCGGACATCGGCCAGCAGCCATGCCAGATCGAGCGGTACGATGTGCTGCTGACGCTGAACAACCCGGAGTTGTCGGACGCGGAGCGGGCCGCGAAGTTCGCCGAATTCAGGCAGCACGGCGTCATTTACTGATTGACAAATCTGTCAAACATGGCAGGGTCGGTGAATGATACGAACCGTATTTGAATCCGTCCTTGGCGTGGTCATTTTAATTCTGGCCCTGAACATCTACCTTGAAAAGCGGCATCATGTGCAGCCCGGCCCGCATTGGCACGTCGAATTGGACTGCCGGTATCATACCCATTCTTGGGTGGCGGACGCGGAGCCGACGTATGACCAGCAGGCGCATCTCCTGCGGTTCAGCGTTGATGGCGTGCCCACGCTCGTCCAAGGCGATGTCGTGATTACCTACAAATAACATGAAACTTTTCCTCACCCCCGGCTGGAACGGGACATACGAGCCGACGACCCTGCTGATGATTCTCATCCTGCTAGTCCCGGCCTGCACCCTCCTGTTTATTGTGCTCCTGTGGCTCGACCAGAACAACAAGGTGCCATGGCTCTGCTGCCCGCTGTTTCACCGCAGGCACCGTGTCCTCTGGCACTCGTCCGACGGCGACTTCATCAAGTGCTCGCGCTGCGGGCGCGTGGAAAACTGCCTGTGATATGGCCAAGCGCAAGCCCTGCCGAAAATCCGGGAAAATCAAATTCCCGTCGCACGAGGCGGCGGCGATCCGGGCGGGCGAAATCCTCGCCAAGCAGCCCGGTGGCGCGAGCTTCCTGCGGACGTACCTCTGCGGCTTCTGCGGCAAATGGCACCTGACTTCCCAGCCCGCGTAATACCAGAATCAGATACAACTTCAGAATCAGATACAGACTCAAGGTGCTAACGCACCATGTTACGGTGTGTTACAAGGTAACATTTTAATTGACAACCCGGACAACCAGCCCCATTATCAAAACCATGAGCCAGCTATACGCCCGCGTCTTTCTCCAGATTCTTGATTCATCCATCTCCGAGGATTACACCATGCGCCACATCTTCGAGGACTTGCTGAAGCTGTGCGATCACCGTACCGGCGTGGTGGACATGACGCGGCAGGCGTTGAGCCGACGGCTGAACATCCCGCCCGACGTGCTGGACGCCCAGCTTCAAAAGCTGGAGTCGCCCGATCCGAACAGCCGGGACGACGAGTTCGAGGGCCGTCGCATCGAGCGCCTTGACGAGCACCGCGACTGGGGCTGGCGGATTCTGAACTGGGCCAAGTACGATTCGATCCGGGTGAAGGCCGACCTGTCCATCCGGGTCGCCCGGCACCGCGAGAAAAAGGCGGCGGAGAATCCGTCGGAGAAATTCAAGAAGCCGACCGTCGAGGAGGTCAAGCTCTACGCTTCCGAGAAGGGGATGCCGATGTCGGAGGCGGAAAAGTTTTTCCATTACTACGAGGCGAACGGGTGGCGCGTCGGCAAGAACCCGATGAAGAACTGGCACTCGGCGGTCGCCAACTGGAAAAAGAATTTCGAGGAGCGCAAGTACGGCGGCGGATTGCCGCCCGCCGACAAGCCGGTGCGCGATCTGGATGTCTGGCATCTCGGCAGCGGCAAGTACAATCTCACCAACGGGCCGAAGCGCGAGCATTTTCCAAATCAGGCGGCGTTCGATTCGCATCTGCGGATGTGGCAATCGTGGCAGGCCAACCGGCTCCGCCAGAAGGAGGCGAAATAAAATGCCCGAAGAAACGACCAAGGAAAAAATGTTGAGCTGGGCTGACAAGCTTTACTGCGATGCGAAATTTGTCCGGTCGCAGCTCGTGCAACTCGCTCCGCAGTACCGGCAGAAGGACGAATACAACCAAGAAGGTTTGTATCTCGAAAATATCAAGGTAACGCTACGCCTGCGCCGTGTGGTTTTACAACTGGCGGAACGATTAAAATGATCGACTCCGTATCAGAGCACGCGGGAGAGCCAGACTTCCGTGGATCACGTCGGCCAAAGACGTTGCAGGAGCGCGGTGCGGCCACGCTCGACCGGGTGCCGCCGCATGAGCTTCAGATGGAGATGGGCGTGCTGGGCTGCATCATGCTGTCCCCGCATGAATGCCTCAACGAGTGCATCACCAAGTTCAAAGAATTCGGCAAGGAGGTTTTTTACGACCTGCGCCATCAGGCGATCTACGAAACGATCCTGATCTTGTACGAGGCCCGGTTGCCCGTCGAACTGATCTCGGTGCAGCAGAATTTGAAAGACCGCCAGTTGCTCGAACAGGTCGGCGGCATCGCTTACATCTCGCAGATTCAGGACAGCGTTCCGAGCGCGGCCAACCTTGGCTACTACATGGAGGTCATGCTGGAGAAGTTCATGCTGCGCCGGATGATCGAGACCTGCACGGGCGTCGTTGGCCGCATCTACCAGTACGAGGGCGAAGTGGATCAACTGCTCGACGAGGTGGAAAAGGAAGTCCTGAAGGTCGGTGATATGCGGCGAAACACGGACGAGATGCCGACGGACAAACAGCTCGTCAACGAGGCGATCACGCAGATCGAAACTTATTTCAACAAGAAGGGCGAGCTCACCGGGCTGGCCACCGGCTTCCCAGACCTTGACCGGATGACCGACGGGCTCGTTGAGGGCTTCTACGTCATCGCCGGTCGCCCGTCCACTGGGAAAACTTCGCTGGCGATGAACATCGCCGAGCACGTCGTCATTGAATTGAAGCAGCACGTCGGCGTGTTCAGCCTTGAGATGTCGGCGCAATCGCTGATGCTCCGCATGATGTGCAGCGTCAGCCGCGTGAACCTGCGGATGATCCGGGATGGCTTCATGTCCGAGGCGGATTTCCCGAAGCTGATGAACGCGGCGGGCAAGCTGGCGAAAGAGCTGCTGCACATCGACGCCACAGCCGGGCTCTCGATCATGCAGCTCCGCTCCCGCGCCCGCCGCATGAAGATGCGCTTTGGTATCAAGCTGCTCATCGTCGATTACCTTCAGCTCTTGAATTCCAGCAACCGCAAGGTCAAGAGCCGTCAGGAGGAGATCGCGGACATCAGCGCCGGGCTGAAGGCGCTCTCGAAGGAATTGCACATCCCGATCATCGCGCTGGCCCAGATGTCCCGCGATTTCGAGAAGAACAACACGGGCAAGAAAAAGCGGAAGCCGCGCATGAGCGATCTGCGCGAGTCCGGTGCCATCGAGCAGGACGCCGATCTAGTGGCGTTCCTTTTCAATCCGAACGCGACGGACGACGAGGATGAGATGGAAGCGCAGCAGGAAGCCGACGGCCTCGCCATCGACCTGCTGATCGCCAAGCAGCGTAACGGCCCGACTGGGACGGTGCATCTCACCTTCCTGAAACCGTACACGCGCTTCGAGAGCGCGGCAAAATTTAGCAACGACGATATTCCCGACGGTAAATAACAAACAACCAAGAAAGAAAAAATACTATGGCCTCGTTTAACAAAGTAATCCTGATGGGCAACCTGACCCGCGACCCAGAGCTTCGGTACACGCCGAAGGGCATGGCCATCGCCAAGATCGGCCTTGCCGTAAACCGTGTGTGGACGAATGAAGCAGGCGAAAAGAAAGAGGAGGTGACGTTCGTGGACGTGGATATGTTCGGACGCACGGCGGAGAACGTCGCGCAGTACATGAAGAAAGGTCGGCCCATCATGGTCGAGGGCCGTCTCAAGCTCGATCAGTGGGATGACAAGACGACCGGCGCGAAACGCAGCAAGCTTGGCGTGGTCGCGGAGACTGTGCAATTTCTCGGCACCGCTCCCGGAGCCGGTGAAGGTGGCGGAGCGCCCGCACCATCGCAGCGCACCCAGCGTCCATCCGCGCCCCCTGCCGCGCAGGGCGAACTGCCAGTCGAAGGCGACGGCCCGCCTGAAGATGATGACGGTACGAATGTTCCTTTTTAATGTTTGACATACTTGGCAAGTTCCATTTTAATACCCACATGAAGCGTTGCTTCAAATGCAAAAAAGTAAAGCCGCTGGGTGAGTTTTATGCTCACCCTAAAATGCTCGACGGCCACTTGAACAAGTGCATCGACTGTGCCAAAAGTGATGTGGCTGCGAGAGTGATCGAAAAATCACAAGACCCGAAATGGTTGGCCGCAGAGCGTGAGCGTCACCGGCTGAAGCAGGCAAATTACCGAAGGCTTGGTATTGCAACGCCGGTATCAAAAGAAGCGCGTAAGCAGTGGGCAAAAAGAAACCCGCACAAAATAAAGGCGCAACGTAAGGCTAATTGGGCCGTCCGGTCTGGCAAAATCAAACGTAAGAAAAAATGCGAAGGCTGCGGAAAGCGAAAGCGATTACAGATGCACCATGATGATTATTCAAAGCCGTTGGCGGTTAAATTCCTGTGTTCGGGATGCCATGGTGAAGCCCATCAGAAATGAAAACGCCATCACGCAAACCCTGTTGCATCCGCAACTGCCGGAAGTCGGTCGGGCCGTCGGAGAAAAGCAATAAGTGCCATTTCCACCGCCGCATGGCTTTCAAGAATAAGTTTCCGCTGAAGTATTCATTCGGTTACTTGCGGCGGCGGGCCAAGGTGCGCGGTGTGGTTTTTAAACTGACCTACGCGGAGTATGAGGCGTTCGCCATCAAAACCGATTATGCGCGGATGAAGGGCCGGAGCTCGCTGTCGCTGTCGGTGGATCGGATTGAAAACTCGCTGGGGTATTACCCTTGGAACATTCAGGCGATGACGATCCGGGAAAATGCGCGGAAGCAGTACGTCCCGTATTTCAATGGCGGCAAGATGCCGCAGCGGATGGCGGAGCAGCAGCATCACTTTGACAAAGAGTACCGCGCAAGGTGCGAGGGGTTGGCCCGGTCTGTGGGCGCGGTGTTCGAGCCGGGCACAAAAGAATTTTGGCGGCTGTTCCGCCATCGAAAGATAAAAATGTTTGAACAAGTAACAGCATAAAATTATGAGCACAACATTCACTGAATTCGTAACCCTTGAACGCTGCACCTGTGGAAAGTGCGGCGGCGTCTTTGCTTTGAATCAAGACGTGCTGACCTATGCGCGTGCAAACGCTGGTCATTATCATTGTCCATATTGCGAAACCGAATGGGGTTGGTCTAAATCCGAAGCGCAGAAATTGCGCGAGCAGCTTGAGCAGACGCAGCGCGAATTGCGCGAGGCGAATTGCCGGGCGATCAATGAGCGGGCAGCGCGTGAATCCGTTGAGAGCGAAAACATAAAGCTTGGTAGAAAACTTGTCCGTGTTCGCAAGGGTGTATGCCCATGCTGTACCCGCTCGTTTTCAAACCTCAAGCGCCACATGGAAACGAAGCATCCTGAAGTTAGCAAGGCATGAAGCTCCTGATCGTAGATGGCAGCAACATCGTGATGCGTGCCTCGTTCGGTGGAAAGATTGATCCCGCGCAATCCACACCGACAGCCATGGGCATGATCGACCGCGCTTACCGCGATCTTGAAGCCACGCATCTCGTGATCGTGTTCGACTGCCCGGATTTTCCGACGTGGCGCAAAAAGCTTTACCCGGAATACAAGGCTCACCGCGAGACCGACACGCGGCCATGGATCGACGCCGCGCTCCGAGACTGGGATCGCTCGAAGCAATGGATTGAAGTAGCCGCAGGCTTCGAGGCGGACGACATCATCGCCACCATCGCCGAACACGCGAAGCAAATGTGCGAAGTCTTGGTGCTCTCCAGCGATTCCGATCTGTTCCAAATTTCCTGCCCGGAAGTTTGCGTGTGCCGTCCGGTGAATGGTGGCGGAGTATCGGCAATGACGGAGGACATGATCTGCGAGCGGTACGGCATCGGCTACCCGGAGCTCATCGTGGACTTCAAGGCTCTGACTGGCGAGGACGGCGACAATGTGCCGGGCGTCGAAGGCATCGGAGCGGTCAAAGCCGCGCAGCTTTTGAAAGCCTACGGCACGCTGGAGGATGTCATCAAGGCCGGGCAATCGAAGTCATGCAAGGGATCAACCAAGGTGGCGGAGGCCGCTGAAACGGCCCGGCTCGCCCATCGGTTGATCTCTTTGGACAAAGCAGCGCCAGTCGTGAACTTGCTGTTGAAGCTTTTTTGTTTGAGCGAAAATTTCAAGCTCGCGCAGGATCAGTATCCAATGACGCTGCCGGAGCAGCGTGAGTACATTTACACTTTTCAGGAGCGGCTTGGAATTCTTGGCGCGGATCGCAACCCGACGGACGATCAGATTATTATTGCGAAGCTCGACGCCCAAGCGGTGATTGAGAAAATGAGATTATGAGCCTGACCCGCGACCTCATTGCAAAAAAGCCTTGGGACTTTGCCGCCGAAGAAAAAAAGCACGCCGGGTGGATCACCATCGCGCAGCGTGTCGTCAATGGTGATTACAGCAAGGCGGACGGCTCAACCCGGACAAGCCTCACCATCGGTCTCCGTGGATACCCTGATGACATTTGCCAACGTGCCGTGGAAATTCTGAAAAAATATGAACGCTAACGATTACATAAAGCAGGCCGAAAAAATCGAACCTGAAAAAGCGGTGCGGATGGGCCAGCAGTACACGCAGCTCTGGTCAACGTCCGAAGTGACTTGCCACTGCGGAACAAAGATTCATTTCATGGACGCATTTCGCTGCCTCTACTGTGGCGAGTTTTTTTGCCAGCGGTGTGCCGAGGTTCACTTCGGCCAGACGCACCGCGACTGGATGAAGCAAAAGCACCCTGAAGTATTGAAGCAACTAGATGGCGAAGCGATGGTCGAGTATTACAAACACCCGTCAAGGCCATGATTAGCTTGTTGCAAACCATCCAGAATTATGTTGCAACGAAACTGAACTTGTATAATCTGGATGTCATGCACTCAACTGTTAAAAAAGATAAAAGGTGGAAGCATGGATTTGCTGTTAAAAAGCAGATCGCTCCAGAGTATAGTTGCTGGGCTACAATGGTTCAGCGTTGCACAAATAAAAAATCAAAGGATTATAAATACTACGGAGGGCGCGGCATCAGGGTTTGCAATCGCTGGCGAAATTCATTCGTAAACTTTTTAAAAGACATCGGCAAAAGACCGTCCAAAAAACACTCTCTGGAGCGGAAAGATAATGACGGTCACTATACGCCATCAAACTGCCGCTGGGCAACAAAAGCAGAGCAATCAAGCAATCGTCGAGATAACAGGATTTTAACTTACAAAGGCCAGTCAAAAACGATTACGGAATGGGCGCGGTTGACTGGCTCAAAATTTATGATTATTTCAAGGCGCATAGCAAGGGGGTGGAGCGTTGAAGATGCCCTGACCGAACCAATACAACAGCGATGAGCGTCGAGAATCTAAAAAAAGTTTTCGTGCAGGCGAACGCCAGCGACATGGCTGACGGCAAGCGGTCGTACCAGCGGTACAACCAGTTGATGCGCCTGATGGGTGAGCAGAACGGATACGATCACACGATTGCCGCCGCAGTGTTCTGCGCCCTGTCTCCGAACAATGATTTCAACGGCAACCTGCGGGATGCCCGCAACCTCCTGAAAAATCACCGGGCCGGGCGCGGCATTGACGATTTCAAGGTCTCGACTTACGGCAACAACAAGCGCAAGGCGTGGGCCATCGTAAACGGCGCTGATCCGCTGGAGTTAATCAAGGCTCCGAAAACGCGCAGCTTTTTTCTGAACGTCTGCGATCCGACCGACCACAAGCCGGTCACGGTGGACGGCCACATTTACAACTGCTGGAACGGAAAGCGGATGAATCTGATCGGACTCCGCACGCTTGGAAATTACGACGAGGTGGCCGAGGGCGTGCGCGAGCTGGCGCGGGAGGAGAACATGGTGCCGTGCGAAATGCAGGGCATCCTCTGGTTCACATGGAAGCGCATCCACGGAATTTTGAGCACGCCGCAGATGTCGTTCTGGCACGACGACATGATCCTCGCCGGAATCGGATTTCACCGCACTGAACAATTAACCGCCGCTGTCGCATGAGAAAAATTTTTGAAACCAGAATGTACTGGCCGCGCATCCCGCTCGCGCCGGTTGCCCACAAGATTTGCATTTACGAAAACCTTGTGGCGTTCAGGACTGAAAAAGAGATGGGAACGTACCACGAGAAAAAGTGCTCATCCTGCCCCATCTACCGGAAGTGGAAATGCCCGGTCTGCAACGGCTATCATTTTCTGGCCAAGGAGATGCCGGGTGCCGGTGGATCATCGGGCACGCAGCGGGAAAATACCATCAAGCTTCCGCGTGCCGAATGGGAGTTTAAAATCAAGCCGCAGGAGCCCGGTACGCAGTTCAATGTGATGGTGTTCACCGAGCAGGATCGGGCTAGATTTGGCAAAGATGCCTCCGAAGAAGTTGTGCGCCGACTTGAAGGATACGGCGTAAAGATTGAGTGGAACAAAGGTCTGCCGATCACGGACGAGCGCGCCACACTGATGTTCGCCACAACTCCGATTCATTACCGGCGCAACGAGGCCGGTGACATGATGTACGGCTGGCACGAAAAAGTGGCCGATTTGCAGCCGGTGTGAAATCTTGAAATCAGTTGACCTCACGGGTTTTGGGTGCTAAGACAGCACTATGGCAGCAACGGATAAAGATCGTTTGGCCCGGCGTTCGGACATCAGCGGCGTCCAGCCAGTGCCGGAGATCAAGTTTCCGAAGCTTCCGGCGAGGATAGTTCAGATTGATCCAGAGGGTTGCAAGCAGTACCAGCAGCAGCTCGATCAGGTTTTTAACGACTGGATTCAAAAGCTGAACAATGTAACAGCCGGGCTTGCAGGCCAAATAAAACCGTGAAACTTTACTCTGCACTCGATACCCCGGCGCTCAATGGGACTACCCAGACACCGATCCGGGATTTGACCGGGAGGATCACCGGATATTCAACCAATGGCACCGGCATCTCGACGCCGCTCTATGGCGCATCTCCAGTTAAACCGACCCGCGCCAAGCCACAGCAAAATTCCGAGGGCAAGTGGATCGACACGAGCACGGGTATGCCGTATCACGGAACGTACACCGACGAGTCGGGCCGCACGCAGTATTACTCGAACGGCCAACAGGTGAGCAACGCGGCGGATGTCGGCATCCAGCAGCAGCCTTTCAGCGTTGAGCGCACGCCGAAAAATCCAACGATCAGCGGTGCCATCGACCAGCTCCAGTCGGAAATCCCGAACACCGGCCTGATGTCGAAGTCGTTCCAGAATTATTTGTCCGAGGCCAGCCGCGTGAACGCCGATGCGAAAGGCCAGCTCGCCAAAGATCAGGCCGCATACGACACGACCAGCACCGAGAACCGGCTGAACAACGACGTGGCATCGCAGTCGGATGCGCTGCTCGCCAACAACCGGAATTACGAGCTTGGACAAAATCAGGTTTTGAACGATGTCGGCGCGGCCACCCGGAATTACACGGGCGACCTTACCACCTCGCTCGCCGGGCTGGAAAAAGGCACGGCGCTCACCGCAGACCAGTTGCGGAAGAACAACGCCGATTATGCAGCGAATCAAAATAATGTTCAGGCGGATGTCGCCAATCAGACCCGTGATTACACGGCTGGCGAACAGTCGCGCATCAACGATCTCAATCAGCGGGCGGCGACAACCGATGCCAATATGCGTGCGAACAACGCGCAGTATTCCACGCAGCAGCACAATGTTCAGGGTGAGATCGCCGGACAGAACCAGACCTATTCGACCACGGTGGCTGATCGGCTGAACAAGCTGAAGTCCGATCTCGATACGCAGAACGCGCAGTACGAGAAGGCTTCGCAGGCCGTCGCGGATCAGGCGTATGGCGCGGCCCAGAAGCGGAATGATCTTTACCAGTTGACGAGCGGCACGCCGACCTCCGGCAGCGGCAACCTCGACAACCGGTACATCAAGGCTTATCAGGACATCAACATCCCGCTGCAACAGCAGCTCGCGGATCGCCGCTATCAGCAGGTCAACCAGCTCGATGCCGCGCACGCCGGGGCGGACGCGCAGAATTATCAAAACCTGATGTCGCAGTACGCGGGTGAATCCGCGCTCAACTCCGACCTATCCAATCGCGGTATGTCGCTGGAGCAATACCTTTCCAGTTTGTACGGCCAGAACTACAACGCGAACGAGAACGCGGGCCACAACATTTACGGCGCGAATCTTTCCGTGGACGCCGGGGCCAGCGCGTTGAATTCCGATCTGGCAAACCGCTCTACGAGCCTCGACCAGTATCTCCAGAGCCTTGGCACGCAGAACTACGGTGCCGAGACTTCCACTGCCGGTGCTGTGAACAACGCCCGGCTCGGCCTTGCCAGCACGACGGCTGGAATGAATACGGATTTTGCGAACCGCAACGCGGACACTACGAAGTATCTGGCCACGACCGACGCGCAAACTGCATCGCAGATTCAGGCGCTCCGGGTGCAGACCGCAGGAATGTCCCGCGCTGCCGCCGCCAGCTATCTCCAGCAGCTCGCCGTGCCGACGCAGATGGCGCAGCAGGTCTTGGGCAACGACATCGCCAACCAGAGCGCAGTGCAAGGTCTCGACGAGCGGGCGAACGCCTACACGTTCAACACGCCCTACGACGCTTCCCGCGTTCCGGCTTCGCCCGGATTTTCTGCGGTCGCACCGCGCAGCTACACGGCCACCTCCGGCGTGAACAACGGCCCGGTGTCCGGGAATTTGAACAGCCTGCCTTCGGGCTACACCGATACCGCAAGCAGCGGTCAGGTTGGAGCCGCTGGCGCAAATGGCTGGGTGCAGGGATCGGATGGAAATTATTATGTGCCCGATGCCACGCAGAAAACCGGCTACCGGCTGGTTTGGCAGAAGCCCGCGACTTTGGGTGGCCCTTACAATGGTAACACCTACAACGTCGGTGGCCGCACCTACAACTACGGTGAACCTGACAGCGGCAGCGGTGTCATTGATTACGGAGTACGCGCATGATTCTCTACGCATCATCTCCTGATGGGGTCGCCCAGCAGCAGAATTACTACGACCAGCTCCGAATGAACGCGGAGCAGAACAATGCCGCACGCTTCGACGCGGCACAGGCCCGTGCGCTTCAGGCCACCCTTCAGCAACGTGAATCCGACCGGCGCTCGCAGGATGCCGCCGATACCTCCGCAGAGCAAGCTGACCAGTTCAACCAGCGTCTTGCCTTCGAGGGTCAGCAAGGTGATCTGAACCGCGCTTCACACGAGAAGGACGTGAACACGCAGTACAGCTCGACGCACGCCGACCGGCAGGATGCGATCAATCAGCGCGATTTCGAGCAGGCTCAAAAGCTGGCCATGGCTGGTCAGATTCCGCAGACCGAGGAGAAGGTTGCCTCGCTGTATCCGAATTTCAGCAAAGACCAGATCAAAGTTTTGGCGGCGGCAAGCTCGCAGCACGCCTTCGACCGTTTCGGCACCGCTCTCGATATGTCGATCCGCGCCGGTAATCCGTTGCCGCTTGAAGCCGTCTCCAAGATCGTCAACCCGGACTCTCCGATGTACAAGGACGCGATTGATTTTCGCACCGAAAAACTCGCGCCGTTCGTCCAGCAGTTCAAGACCGGTGAGGACAAGGCCCGCAAGGGAAATTTAGCAGCAAAGATTCAGGCTGATACCGAGGCTGCACCGCTTCCGACTTCATTGAGCGCCAATACCCCTATGTGGGCTGGCGGTTATGCAAATCCTATCAACTGGGGTATTCGGCTCGGCGAGCATTTGTTCCCGGATATTACCCCAGATAATACAATCCAGCCTCGTGGCGACTGGCAGACGCGGGCTCCGTCGATTGTTTCATCGCTCCGCGCTGGGAATGATCCGGCTGTAACCACAGACGTTACAACTGGAAAATTTGTGAACACGATGCTCAATCCGAACGGTGGCCCGCAAGCACCGGAGCCGATTGTTCCGCCGATCCAGCCCGGCCCGGTCGCTCCTGTCCCCGGCGTTCCGACGGTCACAACTCAAGCCCAATTTGATGCGCTGCCCAGCGGTGCCATTTACATTGGAAAAAACGGTAAGCAATTTCGCAAGCCATGAAGCAAGATGATTTTGGCGGCATCGCATTGGACGATCCACAATCATCTGACGAATTTGGTGGTGTACCGTTGGCACCTTCCACATCGACAGATGAATTCGGTGGGGCACCTTTAACTTCACCGGCTCCGATTCAAGTCCCGGCGCAGAGCCAGCCGATGCCGGAGCCGATTCCATTCAAAAACCCGGACATCATCGCGCCCGCGCCGGAAGCGCCGTCGATCCCCGGCGTCTTGGCCCGCAGCGCGGCCAGAAATGTTCTGCCGACCGCAGGATTTATTGCGGCTGCGCCAGTCGGTCGCTTGGCCGGTGCTGCTGCTGGTGCCCGCACTGGCGCTCTGCTTGGAGCTCTGGTGCCCGGTCTTGGTGAAACTGGCGTCAGTGAGGGCGTTGGCGCAGTGATTGGTGGCCTTATCGGTATGTTCGCCACTGGAACAGCGGCGGCAACTGCAACGAAAGCACTTCAGACTGGCGCTGCCGATTACGTCGCACCAGATTCTTTCCTTGGAACGAAGTCGGAGCAGGCGGATATGGCGGCACATCCCATCGCCAGTGAGCTGGGAAGCCTTGCCGTCATCGGAAAACCGAATCCGTTCAACATCATCCGGGCTGCACGCACCATCGGGTCGGATACCGGACGCGCAGCACTCGCCGATCTGTTGAAAACTGGCGCGACCAAGGGCGGCTATCAGGAATGGGCCAAGACTTACTCGCCAGAGGTGCAAAAATCTGCTGTCAACGTGCTCAACGTCGCGCAGGCGGGCGGCATCAACGCGGCTTTCAATGTGTACGACCAGATCAAATCTGGAAATTACAGCGCGGGCGACCTTTTACGGTCGGCGGCGGAGGGCGCTTTGTTCAATGAGCCTTGGATTCACGCAAAAAATCCTGCGACCGACTCGTTTGATTCCGCACTGACACCCGAACAGGCCACGGAAGCGAATAAAAACCTCCGGGCGTTGAGCCCGTACCCGGAAACCGGGACGCCGACGAACATCTCGAAGGGGATCGTGGCCGTTCCGGTCGGTCAGCGGACGCATATCATCCAAGTGAACGGTCAGGACGCCGCCGTTTTGAAGCACGTCGATGGCGCGGACTTTCAGAAGGCGCAGGACGATGCTGGCGCGTCCGGGTGGGACGGATATTTTCTTAAAAAAGACCCGGAGAGCGGCAATCCGACGATCTACATCAACATGGATCACCTGAACCGTCAGGATTCCCTGTTCACGCACGAGTCAACGCATTTGCTGGAGGCCATGGGGCTCATCAACCAGCAGCAGATGGACGCCGTGAACACGACCTACGGCCAGATCAAGGTCAAGGACGCCGACGGAAATGAATTGCCCATCGCTCAAGAGGTGGCGAACCGTTACGCGAAATTTAATCAGGACAACAGCCGACCGGATCAGACGCCGGAAGATTTTCAGCGCGAACTTTTCGCCAACATCCTGCAACACTGGCATGAAACCGGGACTGCGCCGAAAGACACCTTCATCAAGCGGGCGATTGATTTCATTTCCGGCATTGCCGGGCTCGATAAATCGGGCGAACAGCACGCGAGAGACTATATCGCTGGCCGTTTTGAGAAGGCACCTGAAGAAGCCGGAGCTCCGGCGACCGCCGATCTTGTTCCGGCTGGCGCAGCGAGCGCGGCTCCTTTGCCAAATTTGGCATTTGACAAAAATCCTGTTCCGTCGCAGGCTACGGGTGATGTCAGACAAGCCGAAGAACGAGCAGGAGCCGGAGTACCACCGCCCGCCGAAGGGGTGGAAGCCGGGAGGCCCGCCGTTGGTGCTCCGCCCGCCCGCCCCGGTGCCGAGCCCAACGCCGCCGTCCAGCAAGCCGCCAATGCCTACAACGAAGCCGTAGGTCTCGGCCCAACGCAGCCGCATTACGTCCCGGTGGACGAGGCCCGTGCCCGCCAGATCGCCGCCGAGTACGAGAAGCTTCCGAAAACCGACCAGTCTCCGCAGACCCTTGCGTCCTACGAACAGCTTGGCAAGGAAATCCAGCAGCAGTGGGATTATGCCCGGAACAAAATGGGCATCACGTTCGAGGCTTGGACGAAAGAGGGCCAGCCCTACGCGAATTCCCGCGAGATGGTGAAGGATGTCCGGGACAATCATCACCTTTATTTTTTCACAGGCGGCGATGAGCATCCGCTGCTCAACGTCAAGGACGCTGACGGGCTCACGCTCAATGACAAGCTCCGGGCTGTCCATGACCTGTTCGGTCATGCGGCGGAAGATTTTCAATTCGGCGCACGCGGCGAGGAAAATGCGTGGATCAAGCACAGCCAGATGTTCACTCCCCTCGCGCAGAAGGCGCTGACGACCGAGACCCGTGGCCAAAACTCGTGGGTGAATTACGGGCCGCACAATTACGAGGCGACCGGTGCCCGGAGAAACATCAAGCCGCAGGATCGTCCGTTTGCGGATCAAAAAGTTGCCCTGCTCCCTGACTGGGTGCATGATTGGAAAGGCCCGTTAAATGAAAACCAAAAAGCACAGTTCAGCGTCCCGAAACAAGCGCCCGATTTCACCGACCTCCAGTGGTGGAAGCGTGACAAATCCGAACCGGATGCAGGCGCTCGTGAATCTGGCGCTCCAAGAACTATCGCAGGTAATCCCCGCGAGCTCGCCCCCGGCGAACGCGACGGCAAAGTAACACTCACGCACTGGTCGAACTTCGACCTTCACGGAAAGGCGATTGATCCGAATTTTTACGGCTCCGGTTATGCCGGTGAGGAAAAAGGCCGTCGGGTTTTCAAAAAGTCTTGGCTGAACCGCAGCTATTTTGGAATGAAGGGCTACGTCAAAGAAGGTGGCCTTGGCCGATTCAAGCACAGCGTCACGGTGGACGTGAACAAGCTCTACGACCTGAAGAATGATCCCGACCGGCTGGGTGAAAAAGTCGGCGCGATCTCCGACCGGCTGTATCCGAAGGGTGGCACGCAAGCCGATCTCACCGTTTACGAAAATCTCATCAAGAAGGCCGGGTACATCGGATACTACAACACCGATTATGCGGTGGCCGCGCTGTTCGACAAGGTGCGCGTCCCGGCCCGCGTTTCAATCATTCACTCGGTTGAAAATTTCAAGCCCGCCACACACAAGGACATGACGCCGGAGGAGCTGCTGACATCGGCGCAACAGGTGCGGATCAAGGCTCCTTCCGGGACTACCGCATTGCGTGTGATCGACTCGAACGGCAACACCGTGATTCATAACCTGTCGAAATTCTCGACCAGAAATCCGCTGTTCAACAAGGATGTGGTGCGTGTCAGCCCGGTATCGGTGAAAACCAGTGGCGTGTACAAGAACCATCCGATCCCAGTGAAAGGGCCAGTGCGCGTCGAGCCGACGGCGATGTTTTCGGTGCCGAAGAAAAAAGAATTTTTAGATGCGGGCGAGGAATCTCGCAATCCAAGACCTAATGCTACGACATTGCCGACTCCACCGACAGGGGGGCTTAAAGAAATCGGAGATCGTACCGCATCTAAGTTTAATTACGATAAAAACGTGCTGGATGAAAATGGCGCGATGAAGCGATTTTATCACGGAACAGGAAAATCGGATCAATTAGTAAAATCTGGAGGATTTAGCTATGAAAAAGCCAGCGACGAATCACTGTATGGAAAAGGATTATATTTCACTGAAAATCCTGAAATTGCTGGAGGAACAGTCGTAGGCGCTGATTTGGTAAAACGCGGATATGCTGGCAGCTCTGGTGCTGTCATTCCGGTCAACATCAATGCCAAAAATCTTTTTGATGATTCGGTCGGTATTCCGAAGCAGCAAGCCGAAAAGCTGGTGCTAAAATATATTGATAAAAACGGTGAAAACGATGTCCAGCTTAACGGCAAGTATGGATCATTCGCCGCCGCAAAACCGGTAATTAAAGCGCGTGAATCAATAGATAATTCGTTTCGAGAATTGATTGATGATTTGGCGCAAGAAAAATCAATTCGGGATTTAGTTAAAAAATATGTTCCAGCCGGAAGTTTATCTGGAAGCCAGACCATAAAAGATCGTTTGAGCTGGGCTTTTGGTCGGCGCAGTATCCATAACTCAATCGCGTCTGAACAGGATAAGTCGGCTGGTGGAATACGGGCTGAATCAACAGGTGATATTAAGCAAAAAATTTACCAACTCGATGATCTTGAAAAGCAAAGCAATGCTCTTGATCGTCAAATTTCAGAGGCGATGGGGCAGGTTGGTAAGTATTCTGACTTTGTAAAAAAAGTAATTGAAAATGTTGATGGCCCTGTGAAATACGGCGATCTTACAGATATTTTTTTACAGGACAAAAACGAGGTCAATAATTTTTTAAGAAATTCTGGATACGATGGGATTACTCATATTGGAGGAACTATCACAGGTAGCGATCCACATCGCGTTGTAATTGTTTTCGATCCGAAGCAGATTCGCTTTGCGATTGGCGCAGATCAGCCTTTCTTTTCAGTTCCAAAAAATTCATCTCAAGAGCTGAAAAAATTTCCGCGCACAGCCATCGACATTCTGATGGACGAATCGGTAATCAATCCGGTGCGTCCGAAGCAGGTTGCCGAATTCGATCTCATGGGCGATGACGAGGCCGCAGGATCGACCAGCTTCTCCCGCGTGTTCGCGGTTGCCGACCACCTTTCCCGCCGATCCGCGCAGCTTGGCGGTGGAGCCCTGCACGAGCTCAACGACACAAACGCCGAGACGCTGGCAAACACTGTGGCGAACGAGGCGGAGTACGCGATCAACCGCGATCCGAAGGCGATTGGCTGGTACGACCGCGAAATGAAGGCGGCGATGGGCCAGATTTTTAACCGGCACCCGGAGCTGAAGAAAGATCGCGGCCTGCAATCCGTTTTCAAATCCATTCTGGCGATCACCAACAACGGCCAGAATGTTTTTGCGAATTTCGCGCAGGCGGACAAGCTTTACACGGATTGGCGCACGGCGGGCAAGGTGCCGGACGAGGAGAACTGGGGCGGCAAGAGTAAGGGCGCGATCAACGACGGCCTGAAGATGCTCAACCTGCTCATCGAGAAGCTGGGCACCGCGAATCTGGAAAAGTTTTTGGCCAAGGAATTCAAGGTTGGCGATCTCAAGAGGGCTGGATTCGACATCAGTTCTGAAAACACCGAGCACATGGCGCACGGCTCGCTGATCTACGGCCCGAAGGTCGGCGGCGGATTCTATCAAAACCTGATCGGCAACCTGAATCCGATCACGATGGATATGTGGCTCATGCGGACGATCAACCGTATGCGCGGCACGCTCACCGAGCCCAGCCTCACGGCGCTCCCGGATCAGATCGACCGGTTCATCAAGTCGATGAAGAAGCAGCCGGACAGCGAGGCGATTATCGCGGATGCCAAGCGCGTGAAGCAGCAGATTTTGGACGGCACGCTCGACGTGAACAAGGAGAAGGATGCTCCGGGTGTGATGCTGACCGCCGCCAAGAATTTGTACGACGATTACCGCAACAGCGGGTTCGTAAAGCGGACGGAGCTCAACCGCAGCTCGAAGCTGATCGCCGAGGAATTTTTCGGCATCAACGAAGCGCCGACTTCGGCGTCCGAGCGTGATTTCATCCGCAATGTTTTCGTCCGGGCGCAGGAGAAGTTGAAAGCGAAAAAAATCGACATCACGAACGCCGACCTGCAAGCCGTTCTGTGGTATCTTGAGAAGGATATTTATGGAAAACTTGGAGCAACCGACCGCCGATCCGCGCCCGCCAGCTACTCGGACGCCGCCGCAGCCCTCAACCGAAAACAGCTCGGACTTTTCGATGAAGAACAAGGACGATCAGGCGATCTTCGAGGAGCTGAATCCGCTGGCCCGGAGATCAATCGCTTCGGTGAAGCTGGCAAGCAGCTTACTGGCGCACAGGCGCTCAAGCGGGTCTCCGTCCAAGAAGCGGAGCCTGTACCGCAGTTCTCGGTGACGAAGAAGCTGAAGTTTTACGAAGGCAAACGCTTCGGTGACGTGAAGGACGAGGTGGTGCCGGAAGTTCCGCCGTTTCATCCGCTCGGCGTCGAACAATTCAAGCAGGCCCGCGACAGCATCGTGAACCTCGCGCACACGACCGGCGCGATCCAAGCGCGTGGTATGCGGATCAACTTCGCCAACCCTGATCCGGTCACGGCCAAGCGCCTTGGCGTTGACCAGAACAGCATGGTGGCCCGCGCCATCCACGCGATCTCAAATTCCGACCGGCGCACGGCGAACGAAAACAAGGTGCTGCTCGCCGACAACATTTTGAACACGGTGAAGCAGGCTGATTTCGTCACCAAGATTCAACGTGATTCAACGGACGGTGATAATGTCGGCCAGTACGGTACGGCATTCATCAAGGCTTACGATATTGACGGCAAGAAGGTCTGGCACCTTGTCCAAGTGGACGGCAATGGTGATTTTATCACGCAATTTTCTTGGCCGGATACGGAAGCTGAAAATGGACGGGTGATGCGGTCGCAGATTGTGCAGGTTGGTCAGCGGGTTGGTGGTTTGCTAGAGTCGAAGGTTAATCCGCAGGCCGAAGCCCCGACGCCTTCTAATTTCGCTCCGCCAACCGCTGACCAAGGTGAGATTGCCACATCTGGCAAAGAGGCGCAACCTCAATTTTCAGTAGCCAAGGAGGAGAAGCGGGCGCAGGTCGGCGGCATCCCTGAAGTCGGTCAGGTGCGCGATACCGAATCCATTTCCGACAACCAAGCGCACATCCGCGAGCGCCTGTTCGACGGCACGCAGCCTGTTTCTGACGAGAACACATCCGCCGCGTGGCAGGTATTCGACGAGATGACGGGCAACAACCGCTCCCAGATCGCCGGGCAGTTGAAAGACGCCTTTGGCGGATCGCGGCTGCTCCTTGGCCTATATAAAGGCGAGGTCTGGAAGTACGCCCGCAAGCTGGCGGTCAACGGTGACGATTCGCTGCTGCGGGCGATGTACGATCACAGCGAACAGTTTGAGACCCTTGCCGGTGGTGGCGCATCAACCGCTGGCTCCGCGCTCCGGGCCGAGGCCGAGAATGCAAACGATCCGGTCAACCGGGCACTCCAGTCCGCCTACGAGACCGAGCGCGAAAATGCGGCCCAGTCCGCCTCCGGCATCGACCGCGAGACCTTCACCGGACTGCTCAAGCGCCTGCGTAGCCTGAAGCTGACGCCGGACGAGGTTGAGAAGGTGGTCAAGGAGGGCAAGCTGCCGGACGGCAAAACCCTCGAAGAAGCTTTGGACGAGCTTACGCCGGAATCGAAGGAGGCCATGGCGTTGCTCGACAAGTATCAGCGTTCGCAGACGGAATGGCTGAAGCCGGACGTGAAGAAGTCGATCATCCGCGTGATCGTGGACGCCGCCATCGGCGAGAACAAGCTGGCGCGTTACGACGAGAAGGATTTTCAGGATCGGTTGTCCACCCGGCTGCAAGAAGCCACGGTGCCGAAGGAAGTCGCCGACCAGCTCGCGTTCGAGGTGTGGAAAGACAAGGCTGCACGCGAGGCCACCAAGACCGACAAGGCTGTCAAGGCGGATGCCGCGTTCGAGCAGAACCGGGCGCAGGCCATTCTCGACAAATTGCAATCTGACCAGACCGAAGTGTTCAGTCAGGCCCGGCGCTCGAAGGTTGCTGACATCGTTAAGGCGTTTTACAAAAACCCTGCGGCGTCCGAAGAAGTGCGAGCCCAGCAGATCGCGCAGCTCGAAAAAGATTTGGTTAATGAGACCGTGAAACCCGCAACGGCCAAGGAGCTGGCGCGGGAAGCTGGCCAGCGCAAGCTGGTGCTCGAAGCAAACGACCGGCTGGCGCAGGAGAAGGTCACGGCCAACGAAGCGCAGCAGACCGCTGAACGCGAGCTCGCAAAATTCGAGGAGAAAAACTCCGGTGTCGAATGGCTGAAGGAAAAAGGCAAACGCGATCAGGTGCTTCAGGCGATTGCCGATGCGCTGAAGTCGAAGTCGCCGATCCTCGATGATCCGACACCGCTGGTGAACGAGACCAAGGCGAAGCTCACTGCGCTCGGCGTAGATGAGGCCACGGCGGGCAAGCTGGCTTTCGAGATCGAGACCGTCCGGCGCACGCAGTTCGCCAACAGCCGCGTGAAGGCGATGGAAAATGCCGCCAAATCTAAAAGCCTGCGGTCGCTCATCGAATCTATCCTCGAAACCCCGTACCGCGCCCAGTCCGACCCGAAATGGCTGCATGAAACTGCTGTCCGCTGGTTCGAGTCGAACGGTCTCGGCAAGGATCAGGCTGAAGCCGCCGCCCGGCTGTTCGACAAGGAGTTTAAAGAGGCGTTGGCGCAGGCCAGCACCAAGGTTGCCGAGGCTGAACTGAAGAAAAAAGTATCGCCCCGCACTTACGATGATCTGGAGCGGTTGATCCGGGCCGGAATTTTCGACCCGGACAAAAACTGGATCGACCAGCTCGCGGCGAAGAACGGCTGGAAGAAGCCATCGCGTGACCAGATGCTCAAATTGCAGGAATTGGAGCACAAGCTTTCCGATCCTGAATTGTCACCCGAAGAAGTGCGCGACATCCAAGAGCAGCAGATGCACGTCCTGCGTCACGTCGGCAAAAAAAGGGGCCAGACCCTCCGGGCGCTCGGCGAATCGTTCACTGCCTCGCTGCTGTCCGGCATCCGCACGCTTACCGTGCAGACCTCGCCGACGGTCATGGCCCTCCGCGATCTGCCGATCATGGCGCTGTCCGATCCGAAGAACGCGATGAATTTTGCGAAGGCGATGTACAACTCCTTCAAGGCAAATGCGGTCGCGGCGTTCAAATTCGCGTGGATGAAGGACGCCTACGGTTTTCACTTGAGCGAGCTGGAGCACGGCTTCAACGAGATGAAGCGCATCTCCGAGGAGACGGATCAGGTGGTCAACTCAAAGACCTCGACGCCGGTTGCCAAGGCGCTCGCGTACACCAAGAAGCTCTACGCGCTCCAGCGTTTTGTTTTCCGCAACCTGAATTCCATCGACCAAGCTTCGATGGCTGTCACCCGCGAATGGAAGCTGGCGTATTATTCCGCTTCTGCGTTCAAAGAAGCCGGGCTGACGAACACGGACATTTCGCAGTTGATCGACCACATCGAGATGCTGCGTAAAAACGAATTCGAGAAAGCCATCGACGCCGGGCTGGATGCGAACACGGCCAAGGTGCGGGCCAACAGCCGGGTCGCGGATTCCGTCTGGGATTTCGTGAATAACAAGACCGGTCGCAGCGATCTTGCGGATCAGGTTATCAAGGCTACCGAGAACGACGTGTACTCCACCGTCGGTCGTGTGCCGCACGGCTTGAATTCAACGGATGAAGGCTTCCTGACCCGGTTCTCCGGCTTTAATCATTTCCTGCAATTCGTGTCCAAGGTTCGCGGCGAAGGCGGGCTCCAGAACATCGGCACCACGGCGCTGATCGGCATGATTAACATTCCATTCCGCACGACCCGTTATTTTTCTGACTTCTCGCCCTACGGCCTGCTGCGCTACGGTATCTACAAGTACCGGCTGAATCGCGGCAAGGAAAACTTCTGGAAACAGACGTATGGCAACGCGCTTCAGGCTCGCGCCCGGCTGTACTCCGCGCTCGCGGGCACCGTTGCCATGGCCGCAGCGACCGCATGGGCGCTCAAGAGCAACACGGCGGACGACAAGGCTGGTGACGAGGACTTCGGCCTGTACATCACCGGCAAGGGGCCGAACAACAAGGTGCTGGCCGATGCGTGGGTCAAGCGTGGATTCAAGCAGTATTCGGCAAACTTTGTTTTCGGTGGCCACATCGTTGCGATTCCGCTGACCCGTGCGGGCGAAGCCCTGATGATGCCCTTCATCCTGCCCGCCGCGCTCGATGACTATGCGTGGAAATCGAAAGAGGCGGAAGCGGGCGGTCATCCGATCAAGACTCCGATTTCATCCGCCACTGCATCACTGATCGGCGAGGCAATGTACATGACCGGCCAGTCAGGTATCCTCCAGACTTTTGGCCAGCTCCAGCAGGCGACTGAAAACGGCGGCAGCTTGGGCAAGGCGGCGGTCAAGGTCGGTGTGAGCGCGGCATCATCGACGGTGTTACCCTTCCGCCAGCTCCTCGCGTCCGTGAGCGAAATGCTTTTCGGAAGCATGGATAATTCAAGCATCAGCTCGCTGATCGCAAACCAGTTTCCAATCGTGGGCCTGCCGTTTCAGAATCCGGCTGTCAACCGCTTTGGTGATCCGATGTACGACCGTAGCTGGTACGGTCTGATCGCCCGCACTGGCGTTCCCATCGCTTTTCAGATTTCGCGTTCGCCGGAAAATGAGCGGTTGTACACGACGCTCGTGGAAAAAGGAATTTCGCCACCGCCGCTGAATCGCTCCGATCTTGAATCGAAGTACGGCGACATGACCGATCAGCAGTTCAAGCAGTTTGCTACCGTTTCAGGTCAGGCGTTGAAGCAGGCAATCACAAAGAATCTTCCCGACCTTCAGGGCATGAGCTCGGTGGACGCGAAGAACCTGATGTTCAAGCTGGCGATGCAGGCGAACGCTCAAGCGGCCATGGCCATTGGCGTGGCTCCGCAGCCCGCAGCCGGTCAGACTGCCGCCGCAGGGTCGGCTGGTGCCGCGCCGTCGAAACAGAAAAAGGCGAAGCTTTCCAAGGCGTCTAAATCAGTCCGGTCGCTTTACAAGCTGCCGAAGATGAGCCTGTCTCCGGTCGGTAAGAAATCTCACAAATCGACCACGGCCCGGCGCGGTGGATCGCTCTACGGCGTGCAGCCACGCCACCTCTACGGCACCTGAAAATTCCCTGTTGACTTCTTTGCCAGATTTGGCATTGTTACTTCGTGGCCCGAATAACGGAGCGTTACCGTAACGGCGAAGTCCTCTGGATGGAGCGTGCAAGAGCAGAGGCCACGACGCGGAAGTAGCTCAATGGTAGAGCCGCCGTTTTCCAAACGGCACACGAGAGTTCGATTCTCTCTTTCCGCTCCAATTACCGAGTGCCGGAATCAGATTCCGTCAGCCTAGTTGCATGGGCGCATTGCATCCGCAGCGGTGGGCGAATTCCACCGCACGATTTGCAGAGCGGTGGGTGCGGAGTACGGCTCGTAGCTGGATACTACGGATGCGGCCAACCAGTCCGAGTGGAAAAGCCAGCACGCACCTGCCACCAATTTGAAATGGAAAAAAAACGACTAATTTTTAACTCGCCGACGAATGACGAGCTTAAAGTGCTGAAGCACTTTTTGCCGAAGATCAAGGCGCAAGCCGAGTCCGAGGCGTCAACTGATGTCAAAGCCAAGCGCGGTGCTCTAGTTCAAAAATTCTGCGGCATCTGCGGCGAGAGCCTGATCGACAAGCAGAAGCGAAGTCCGAATCCAAAATTGTGCAAAGAGTGCGATGAATTTTTAACCGCTGGCCAGACCGCTCTTGTCACGATGGATGGGCGCTATGCGTTTGTACAATCTGACGGCTCCGAGGAGGCAAAGGCGATAGCTGGAAAAATCATTCCGGTTGAATCCAAGCTGCTGGATGAAATGGCGCAGAAACAAGGCATCGAAATCAAAGAGAATCCCAATGTCAAAAACAACTGATAAAACCCTTCTGGAATTTATGAATCGCATCCCCCCGGCGCTCTGCCGGGCGATGGCCGTGAATTGCGGCAAGGGCAAGACGCCGGTTCTCAAGCCGAACGAGGAGATCGTCGAGCGGAGCGGTCTCAATCTGCGAACGATCTGCCGGTTGAACTACGCGCCGTCGTGGAAGGGAATCCGCATCGAGGTCGCGTCCGCGTTCATCTACGGCTGCGGTTTCAACATCCTGAAAAACAGCGACGTGAACCGGTTTTTGAAATTGAAAACGGCGACGGACTTTTCACACCTGATGCCGTTCCAGAAGAAGCTGCTTTGGCAGGCGATGAACTGGTCTGAAAAATAATTATGAAATTGCAATTTGGCTGCGGTGAAAACAGGCTCCCGGACTTCGAGAACCATGACAATGACCTCGATGTGTGTGTCTGGCCACTTCCGTTCCCTGACGGAAGCGCCGACATCATATTCGCCGAACATCTGGGGGAGCACCTGAATTCGCCGCAGCTTCTTGGCTTTCTGACCGAGTGCTACCGCATCCTGAAGCCCGGTGGTGTCATGCGCCTTTGCTGCCCGGTGATCGGGCCGCACCTGAAGCGTGAGCACGCCCGCGATCTGGCGATCAACCATGGCCATCAGCAGACGTTGAACCGTGAGTCGATGTTCACATTCCTGTGGATGGCTGGATTCGATTGGGGCTCGATCAATGCCACCGAGCGCCGTGATATAGATGGTCACTGGAAGATTATCGGCAAAGAGAAGGATGATCTGGAGACCTGTCGCATGGAGGCTAGGAAGTGAAGTGGGCCACGCTCATCCTGCTGCTCGCGCTCCAGCTCCGGGCCGCTGACAACCAGCCAGTGATCTACACGACGTTCGTGTATAACGATTTTTACACGGGTCGTCAGTATTGCTCGTGCTATGCGAGCAACGTCCAATACGGCACGCTTTGGGAGTTTCAAGTTAATACAAACCTCGCCACGACCAACTGGGTTCATTTTGGCAGCGATTACTACACCGGATGGGGGACAAATTATTACTGGGTGCCGTATGCGATGGCAGACTGGCCGACGGATCGTGGCCCGCAGGCTTTTTTTCGGATGCGCCAGATTGGTACAAATTTTATGTTCTACCCGTTTTATCAGCTATGAACGAAATCATCCATCTGCCGAAACGCATCGACCTGATCGCCATGCTACCGCAGGGCTCGGTGATCGCCGAGATTGGCGTCTGGCGCGGTTACTTCTCTTGCGAGATGCTGAACTTGCCGAATCTTGGCCATCTCTACCTGATCGACGCATGGAAGTCCCAGCCCGGTTACAACGATCCGCTGTCCGATGCCGACCACGAGGCGAATCTGGCGGAGACCAAGCGCAACATTAGCGGCCACATTCCCGGTGGCCGGGTCACGATCATCCGTGCCGATTCGGACAAGGCTGTCACGCACGAGCATTTCAAAGAGCAGCCACGGCTCGATGCGATCTTTCTCGACGCCGATCATTCGTATGACGCAGTTCTCCGCGATCTCCGGTACTGGGTGAAATTCGTCAAGCCTAACGGCTGGATCATGGGCCATGATTACACGAACAACGCCATGTCCCAGCAGCACAAGTGGGGCGTGATCCCGGCTGTCGCTGATTTCTGTGACGAATTTGGCTGGAAACTCACACACCTGACCGACGAGGATTTTGCGTCCTTCGGCCTGCGAAAAGCATGATCCCGAAAATCATTCATCAAGTCTGGTTCGGCGACCGGCCTGAAGAAATCCGGCAGTTGATGCTCACCGTCCGGGCGATCCATCCGGGCTGGGAGATCAGGATGTGGCACGAGGACAACATCGAAAAGCTTGGCCTGAACTGGGCTGATCTGATCGACAAATGCCAGAACGCCGCCAGCGTCTCGAATATCGTCCGGCTTTTTGCTGTGCTGCAATTTGGCGGATTTTATTTGGACTGCGATGTGCGCTGTCAGAATCCGTTGACGCCATTGCTGATTCACCGGGCTGTGGCTGCTTTTCAGGGCCAGACAGATGAGCGTATTTGCAATGCGATTTTTGGTGCCGAGCCGAAGCATCCGTGGATCGCGTGGCAGCTAAATGGAGATAATCTTGAGAAGCTGAAAAATGCCGATGCCGCTCGCGGTGTTTACATTATGACCGAAGCACCGCGCCAAGGTCTTTCGCTAATCTGGAGCCACAAATTTTATCCAATCGGCTGGGAGAATCCGCCCAAAGAACGCAAGCTGCCGACTGACAGCTTCACCGATCACTATTGGAACGGGAGCTGGAAGGAGAAATGAAAATTAAACAGATAGATTGGCAAGAAAGGCCAAGCGAGCGTTACCCAAATTCAAAACTTTGGGTTGGTAGCGTAGGTGGTAAATTTATTTTTGGCGCTACAAATTCAATGCAAGACGGAAGCGGTCAGTGGGGACTCCAGTTTTTCATCGGCCTACATCCAGATGAAAACGTGAAGTGGTTTCCAACTGTTGAAAAAATGAAAGAGGCGGCAACATTGCTTCTTGAAAACCACGTCAAAGGATTGATCGAATGAAATATCTTGTAACAGGCGGAGCCGGTTTTATCGGCAGTCATCTGGTGGACGCGCTGCTCGCGGACATCAATACCACCGAGGTCAGGATCATCGACGATTTCTCGTCCGGCAAGATCGAGCACCTGTACCAGCACGGCGCGAACGTGGCCGATGGTCGTCTGAAGATTCACAAATTTGATCTGGTTCAACCCAACCCGGCAACCCATGTATGCTTCAAAGACATTGATTGTGTTTTCCATCTGTCTGCTAATCCCGATGCCCGTCTCGGAATCGAGAATACTCATTTGGATTTGGAGCAGGAGGTACTGGCTACCTACAACGTGCTTGATGCCATGCGTCGGGCTGGTTGTAAGAAGATCATTTTTTCTTCCTCCGGCACGGTCTATGGAGACATCGGCACAACTCCGGCGAAAGAAGGTATGGGAGAACGTCACCCGATTAGTCTCTACGGGGCAGGTAAAGTTTCCAGCGAAGCCTTCATCGCAGCTTATTGCGGAACTTTCGGCTTTTCGTCGGTGATCTTCCGTTTCGGCAACGTCGTCGGTGAGCGCACCACTCACGGCTGCATTTTTGATTTCATGGCCAAGATCAAAAAGCACCCGGACAAGTTGGTGGTGCTCGGCAATGGCAAGCAATCGAAGCCTTATATCTACGTCCGCGACATTGCTGCTGGGTTGATCCACGGCCTTACCATGCTTACAGGCGGAGGCATGGGGCCGGGAAGCTGTTTTCCGTTCAATCTAGCACCGTCTGGTGCTACAACTGTTCAGTTTATCGCCGAGGAGCTGGTTCGTCAGATGGGGCTCGAAGGAAAAATCGAGATCGTTTACGGCGAATCAGAATCAGGCTGGGCTGGCGACGTGCCACACTCACGCATGGACGCATCGAATCTTGAATTGTACGGATTCAAGCCCAGCCTGACCTCCGACGGCGCGGTGATGCGGGCGATCTACGAAATCTTGAACTACAAGCAACCCGAACCTCCGAAAGAATGAAGCCTCAACCCTATATGCTCGGCTCTGGCTACCACTGGGAATTTCACCGTGGCCCGGACACGTTTTTCAAAACGTGGATGGACAACATCTGCCGCCTCGATGTAAAGCCGGATAAGATCGTCATCATCGCCGATACCGGAGCCCGGCCACCGATTGACGGCCTGTTCATTCCGGCGACGATCCCAGTGATCCCAATCCACTTGAGCGGCGATCTGGGTAACTGCCATGTGTTGCTAAACGGGATCAAGCAGCACAAGTTCTCCGGTTGGACTGGCGCAGTTTGCCAGTTGGCCTTGACCGCTTACTGCGATGAGAAGGATTTTATTTTCTTCGAGCAGGACGTGCTCGCCTTCGGCCCGATCATCCACAAGATGTACGAGGAGATCAAAGACGCCGGGATAATCTTCGGCAAATGCAACTGGATGCCCTGCGAGCAAAGCCTGTTTCTTGTTCGCCACCATTACATCCCGGAATTCGTTCGACTTTTCTTGAGCCAAGGCCCGCAGAATTGCGAGGAGAATCTTGGCGAGCACATTTTCATGCGTCTCGCCCGCGAGCACACGAAGGACTGGTTTCAATTTGAAATCCAGTACGGTCGTAACCGGCCCATCAATTTTGATGATCCGGTTTTCTACGCCCAAAAATGGGAGCCCTGCGAGCTCGCGGAGCTTCTGAAACGCACAATGATAATTTGACCGCAGTAAACCAATAAACAAAAACTGATATGCACGACCACGACCCATCACTAACCGCATTTAACAACTTGGCCAATTCTGAATTGACCAGAAAAATGAACGAGCTGAACGCCGCTGGCGTCCAGATGGAGATGCCGAAATACAAATGCCACAAGCAGGTCTGGGCATTGAAGATCGGCGTGCTCCGTGATCCAACCGAGCCCGGAAACGAATCAGACGGAAGCCGCATCATCATTCCGGTCGAGCCCGGCTACGCGCCGTTTAAGGTCGATGCTGATTTCGTCAGGAAGCATAAGCCTGAAGCTGGCGGCTACTACGTCGTTTACGCTGATGGCTATAAATCCTATTCGCCAGCGAAAGCTTTCGAGGATGGTTACACCAAAATCTGATTATGCACGATCCAATGACACAGATATGCTCATGGCCCAGCTACGATTTCCAGCAGCGGTATAAAAACCGCTGGTGGTTTCCGAAGTGGCTGGGAAATTTTACGCTGTTCACGCTCTGGCACGTCGATCCATGCAAGCGCAAGGGCCGGTCGGTGCGCGGCGATGATTCCTGCGGCTGGTTTATGCGGTCGGGCCACGGCGACCCGGAGGTGCTGGCCAAGATCGTCAGCCGGTTCAAATTCGACTGGGATCGCACGTTCACGTCGGACGACAAGCGCGTTTATTTCTGCGGCCTGTTCTGCCCGAACGGTGATCCACACCATTCCGTTCAAGCCATCGTGTTGAATCTTTTCTTCGATGCCGCGAATGTTTATTTCACGGTCGATGGTCGGTCGAACTGGAAAAAGACCCGGAAATGGATGCAGAAAAATTTGTTCGACATCCTGATGTTTGCGGAAAATCCGACCGACAGCCTGTTCGACGGCATCACCCGTAAGTTCAGCGATGGAGCCGCCGAGTCGCCGCGTGACCGCGAGGAGCGGATCGAGCGCATGGCATCGTGCATCTACGGCTGGATTCTGCGCGAGCAGCGGCCTTGGTATCGCCATCCCCGCTGGCATATCAATCACTGGAGCATCCAGATTCATCCGTGGCAAAAGATTCACCGCTGGCTGTTCGCCCGGTGCGCGATCTGTAAGCGCGGATTCAAATATGGCGAGACGCCCATGGGCAACTGGGGTGGTGATAAAATCTGGCATCAGAAATGTGATGCGGCACAATGCCCCGATCCATGTAGCGGATCGCAGCTTGCACAGCAGGCGGGAGTCACGCCGGATAAACCTTGGCCGAGAAAATAATTATGGGAGTAACAGCAATCTTGGTGGCAACTGGTCGGATCGAACGCTTGAACGAGGCGATAGCCAGCTTTCTGGATCAGGATTTGGAGGACAAGCAACTCATCGTTTTTAACTCTTGCTTCCGGCAGACGTTGAGCGGCGACTTTCCGAATGTCATTTTCATCAATGCGAAGGAAATGACGATGCCAATGCGGTGCAAAAACATCTCCATCGAAAACGCGAAGCACCCGATCATCGTTTTATGGAGCGAGATTGATTACTACCTGCCCGGCCACCTTTCGCGTGTGGTAAAAAACATGGAAGGCCGTGATTGGTGCTGGTTCGAGCGTGAATTCCAGTCGGATCATCGCCGCCACCTCCGGGTTGAGCAGGGCTCTGAATCTGTGTTCTCATTTTCCCGCACAGCATGGCGCAAGGTCGGCGGCTTTCATCCCGGCATCAACGGCGCGGACGACCGTAACTTCATCGCCCGTGTCACGGGTGAATGCGAGGGCCAGAAGATTCCCACCTCGCCCGCCGAGATCACCTTCATTCGCGTTGGAAACGAAGAAGCGCGGGCCGCGTGCAAGCCTACAATCAAGAGCGGGCCGATCAAGGTTGAGCCGCTTTTATCCCGCGACTATCGCAGCCAGATTCTCCAGTTTCTTTCCGGCAAGATTGAGAACAAAGTCTGCGTCGTTGAGCTGGGCCGGTTCGGTGATCTCATCAACATTCTGCCCTATCTGCGGATGATCCACGAGCTGTACGATACGCCCGCCGTCTGCGTCAGTCAGGAATTTGTTTCGCTGTTCGACGGGATTTCCTACGTCAAGCCGTGGCCGCTGCCGATCAAGAACGAGGAGCTGGGCCAAGCCCTGTCGCTGGCCAAGGAGGAATTCTCCATTGTCATCAACGCGCAAATCTGGGGCCGTGGCTGGTCGCAGCGCCGGACTACCGAAAGCTACAACAAGGAGAGCTGGGCCAACTGTGGCATCCTGAATCTTTTTGAGGACAAGGAGATCAGACCCGCGTTCGACCGGCGTGATCCGGCGCGTGAAGCGCAGCTCATCAAAACGGTTCTTACTTCTGACGTTGACTCGCTCGTATCTCCGGGCATCACCGAACCCTTGCTGGTCGCCAGCAGGCCGGTGATCTTGGTGAACACCAGCAAGGCCATCAGCTCGCCGTGTCCAACGTGTGATGTCGTGCTCGACGAGATCAGGAAGCTCTGGGGTGTTGATAACATTGTCGTTGATCTGGCCAAGGTCACGGCGGAAAGAATTTACGATCTGCTCGGACTGTTTGAAATCTCATCGTGCCTCGTGTGCATCGACAGCGCGTTCCTTCATCTCGCGCAGGCAGTGGACATCGGGATCGTGGCGATCACTAACCCAAAGCCGTGGGCAGGTACAATCGTCCGCCGAAATTTGGTGGCGCAGACCGACTACGAGAAGCTGGACATGGCCAAGATTCACGAGGGCATTGCAGCCTGCCTAAACATTGGGCCTTTGAGGATCAAAACGCCGGAGATTCTGAAGCCGTTGCTGTACCGGGCCTTCAACTTGATCGACAAGTTTGAGGATTCGGACGAGATGGCGATCCGCCGCAAATCGCACGCCGTAAAATCACAGGATGATCTTTACGAGAACGGCAGGCTGACCCCGATCCATGTCTGGGATTACCCGCGCACGGCGGACAAGGAGCTTGGCGATCCGCGCAGGCTTCCGTACCTGAAAGACCTGTTCCAGAAATTCTTGGACGTGTCTGAAAACGCCAATGATGTCTGCATCTGGTCGAACGACGACACGATCCTGCATCCAAACATCGTGGAGTACGCAAAATTTCATTGCGCGGTGTACGGCGCTTGCTCGTTCTTCCGCAGCGAGTTTGGGCCGAACCCTCCGTCACTTGAATCAAGGCCGGAAGATTACGCCCGGCAATCGCGTGGCCGTCACATTGGGCGTGATGCGTTCGCCTTCAGCCGTAGTTGGCTGCATGAGAATTGGGACGACATACCGGACTTCGTGCTTGGTGCGTCTGGCTGGGATTTGTGCATGGCGGCGATCATCCGGCTGACCTTCGGCATCAAGACGACCGGCGCAAACCTTGGCGAGCAGATTTTCCCGGCAGAGCCGCCGAACGGGTATGTCGGCCACATCGCGCACAAGTCGCTCTGGAATCTGGAGCACACGGTTAATTCGCCGTCGAACGTCTGGAACGGAAAGCTGTTTCGCAAGTGGTCGGAGAAAAACGACATGGCGCTTCAGTTTACGCCGGAAAATAATCTCGCATGACACCCCTGCACATTTTCACGCTGGCGCTGGACGCCATCGACTTCCTGCCGTGGCAGCTTGAGACCTTCGAGGCGCTGAATCGCCCGTGGACGTGGCATATCATCACCGGAGTCGCCGACAATGTGGCGGATACAAAATGGTGCTCCAAGATCGCGCCACGGTTAAGCCGTGACGGTACGGAAGAATGGCTGGCGAAGCACGCGAAGCATCCGAACATCCGCGTTTATAGACGCCAGCTCTGGCCGGGCAAGACCGCCATGTGCAATGCGGCCACCTCTAAGATCAACGAGGACTGCGTGCTCATGCAGATCGACGCGGACGAAATTTGGACTGCCGGGCAGCTCGAAAAAATCTGCAAACTATACGAGTCCGGTAGCTACGACCGCATCAGATTTCTGTGTCGGTACTTTGTAGGCGAGAGCTTGGTCGTGTCATCCAACTGCGGCTGGGGGAACAAGCCCGGCGAGTGGAGCCGGTCGTGGCTGTTCCGGCCCGGTATGTTTTTCACCTGTCACGAGCCGCCCGTGCTGGAGGGCTGTGGACGGCGTGAGATGTCACGCGAAGAATCGAGCGGTCATGGTCTCGTTTTCGATCATCTGGCGTATGTGATGGAGCGTCAGGTGGCGTTCAAGGAAAAGTATTACAAGTACGCCGGGGCGGTTGATGGCTGGCGTCGTTTACAGGCGCAGACAGAATTCCCGTGCAGGCTGAAGCCGTTTATGCCGTGGGTGGACGACGGTACGATGGTGGACAAGATCAAAGCCTGACCCGGATCGGCTCGGTCTGATGCTGACGCCGGGTGCTCGCCCGGATGCTTCGCACATCTTCCTGAAGCTCATCCCAAAGCTCTCGAGCCAGCGCGTAAGTGAGCGCGTCGAACGGATGTTTGTGCCGTGAGTGCGCGGCAATGGTGCCCTCCACCTTGCCCTTGCCGATGCACTGAAGCATCTCGATCAGCTTGGGGCATTTCGATGACGAAATAATCAGCCGGTTCTGGATCAGCAATTTCTTCAGCAGCCGGATGCGGTTGCCGACAGAGCCACGGCCCTTGTCCACACCGATCAGGCGCAGCCGTCCGTCGCTGATGGTGTACATCTCGTCCGCGACCGTCCGGTTCGCAATCGACTCCTTGAAATTCACGGCGCTCGAATCCGCCCAGCAGGATGACCAGTCAAAATCCCAGCCGCAATTCTTAACCCAGCCAGTCTCGCGCTCCCACTCATCCATCTTCTCCATTAACAGGATGGTGAATTCGCTCACTTGAATTTCTTCGCCAATGTACGCAAGCTCGTCGAGCACCTTAAATACGCTCACCGGCTTCAGGGTGTGAACCCCTTTTATAATCACCGGTCTTTGGTCGGTGACTTTTTCGATGATGTATGAGACCGGGTTTACGCCACCGGCATCGTGGCCGGTAATCAGCCCGGTGCATCCGGGCTCCGGGATCAGATCGTCGAGCGGGTCTGGATTTTTAAGCGCCCCGGAAAGATGGATCAGCGGAAGAAATGCGTCAGCAAACAGAGCGCCCTTGACCGCCGCCGTCCACTTGCCAAGGATATAGCGGTCGTATTGCGCCGGATTTTTTTCGTACACCTTCCGGGTGAGCGCCTTTCGCTCGTCGGATACGAACGGGTTGTCCTCCATCGTCCACTCGGTCAGGTGCAGGCAGCGGCGGATCAGCAGCTCGTCGGCATCACATTCAGATTCCGGCGCGATCCGCAGCTCGTAGAAAAGTTTGTAGAGAAAATGTTCCGTGCCGGTATCAGGTGGATTCGCGTCGATCAGCATGACGTGCTCCTCATCGTGGAGACCCATGATGCGGAGCGCCATGAACAGCGTCATAAATGTGGTCTCATCCCGGAATTCACCCGCTTCCGACCAGTAGATCATCGAGTAATAGCGTGACTTGTATTTGTCCTCGACCTCGCGCTCGTCATCGAGCGAGTCCAGCTCCAGCTTGGAAATTCCGCCGTGCTTGTTCCTAACGGAAGCGACCATCTTTTTCGTGGCACCATGAATCTTTGGCTCCATCTCCCACTCGAAGAAAACCTGCTGCTTCTGGCCATCAACCTCGATCTCGACGCCGATGTTCTGGTTGATCCAGTCGGGCAAAACTTTTTCCGTGAGCTCCGTCCAGATGCCGGAGGTTGCTGCTGCGCCAGCGGTGTGGCAGAGAACGAGGACTGATCCATCCTTGGTTTCCCATAGATGCTCGGCGATGGCATCAAGACAGCCAACACTTTTGCCGGAGATACGGGTGCCGAAAACAGCGATTACCTTCATTACCCCGGTGCGCTTCCGGCACAAGGCCCGCAATGCTTTCTGCTTGGGGGACTGGATCAGCGTTCCGTTTTTGTCGAATGGCATGGCGAATAAACTTGTTGCAAGTATCGCCCGATTGAATTACAAATCAATAGGAAACGCCAAATATGGCAATATCAAATCCTTAACCCGCAAAACTTTTATGGACTCTCTTACCATCGCCGTACCACCCGAACAACAGGATGCCGTTTCAAGCTGGCAGGATGGCGAATCCTACACCGTCACCATCAAGCAGACCGGCCCCGGCCAGTTTGATCTTGTTTCCGTCGAGCCCGAAAGCCCGGCAGAGGACAAGACCGAGACCACCGAGGAAGGCCCGGCCATGGATGCGAATCCTTCCATGGATGTGGTGATGAAGCAGAAAAAGGGTGCATGATCTCGAAGGCGACCATAAAGAAGTACAAGCTCGACACGGAATCGCTTAAAACGCTGTTCACGGCGGACAAGCCGAGCAAGCCGATCAAGAGTCTGACAAACTTGATCGGCAACCGCATAAAAGAATGGCGGGAGCGAAATTTCTCCGACTACAAAATCTGGGCGGCGGTCGATTATGCTTACGACACGCCGTTCTCACAGACCACGGCCACGGTGCTCCGGCACATCATGTCGGAATGCACCAAGCCGGAAGAAATTCTGACCGCGCTCCGGGGCTGGGGGCTTTCGGATGAAACGCTTTTCACAACCGAGGTGGACGGCGACAAGAAAAAGCACCACCTGAATATGTCGGTGTTCACCGAGGTATTCATCCCGCTCGTCCGGGCCTACCTGACGATCCGGCTTTCAAAGATTTACAACGACCGGAACATCTCGCCACTTTTCACCTATTCGCCGGTTTTCGCCACGGCTGAAAATCGCTTCCTCTGCGAAGTTCTTCAAGAGCTGGTCGAGACCATGGCGACCAACTTCGGTTATCCGGCAGTGCTCCGCGATTTCATCTTCAACGCTCTGATGTACTCCGTCTCGCTCAAGTTCCCGGTCGAGCCGTGGACTGAATACAAGCAGGAGGATGCGGATGGCAAAGAGATCGTCGAAAAAGAGGGTGTGCGCTACGTCATTCCGCACGTCAGCCGCATTGGTTATGATCTGAATTTTCCGCTGCACACCCTGAACACCGGCACCGGCTGCTCCTACGCGCTTTACTGGGAGGTCACGCGCTGGGGTGATATTGACGAGGATGTTTTTTGGAATTTGGACAAGGTGCCGCACGGCACCAACTGGCTTGATCCGTCGCAGGGCTGGCATAATTATTTTACGGAGGTCTATCCGTGCTCGCTCCAGTTCCCGACCACCACCGCTGCAATCAAGGGCAAGAAAACAAACCGTGAGGACATGGCGGCAGGCTTCTACAACAAGGATGACTACGACAGCGCGTTTTTTCAGACCTATATTTTCATGGAGCTGGTGCCCTCTGAATGGGGGCTTGGCGATTACGATAACAAGGTGTGGATGAAGTTCACGGTCGGCTCCGACCGGACGATCATATACGCCGAGGTCTGGCAATACCGACCAGTTGATTACATTGGTTATGACGCAGACAGCGGACGTGGCCGTAATGCGAGCTTGGCACTGGAGATCATTCCGTTCCAAGATTTGACGGGCAATGCGCTGAACCAATTCCTGCTGACGATCAAGCGCAACCTGACGAACGTGGTTTTTTACAACAACGAGGCTGTTGATGAAAACCAGATCAAGTCCTTGAACCGCGAAAGCAATTCGCAGTATCAGCAGTTGAATTTTGTCGGCTTCGACGGGTTGAAGATGGAACGCGCTGGCGTGGACATGGGCAACGTGTTCAAGGCCGTGACCTTTCCATACGCTGATCCAAGCCCGGTGCTGCTTTCGCTCAACACGATCATCGCCGTGCTCGAACGGGTGCTCGTCATTTCCGCGCAGGAAAGCGGATCGTCCGCCAGCCATCAGCAGTCGAAGAAGGAAGTCGAGATCACCAACGCGAACACGAGCAATCGCGTTTCATACACGGCTGGATTCGTTGACGAGGGATCGGACGCATGGAAGCGGCAGCTCGTGGAAGCGGCCCTGTGTAACATGACTGGCAACGAGGTCATGGCCAACGTCTCGACCGACATTCCGGGCCTTGCCGATCTGGTTAAAAAACTTGGATTTGAATTTGTGAACGGGTTGCCGGTTGCGGGCGAGAAAAAAGTTCTGGTCAAGGGCAAGATTCCGGCGACCAAGCTGGTGCAGTTGATCGCACGCCGGGCCGAGACCGACCGCGAAACCGATGCGGCCACGGCGCAGGCCATGTTCAACGCGATCTCCTCGATCTCAAACAGCCAGTTCTTGTCCTCCGTCGTCGATCCAGCATCGCTCGTCGAAGCTCTGGAGCTCGCGTCGAAGCTCGCTGGTGCCGACAACGATTTCAAAATCCGGCTGAATCAGGACGGGGCCATGGCCGGTCAGGTTCAAAAGCTCATCGGCCAAATCCAGCAGCAGATCATGCAGGCCGTCGAGAAGGAAGTCGCGCAGCCCGCCGCCGACGCCATCGCGCAGCAAGGCCAGAAGAATAACGAGAATACCGCCAACATTGAGGCGCTGACAGCCGCGCTCGAAAAGATTCAGCAGATGATTTCCGCCAGCGCACCGTTGCCGACACCGACGGTCACTGCAAAATTGGCCACCGCACCAGCCCCGTCGGCTGCGCCCGCGCCAGCACTAGCACCAGACCTTAATGCACCTCCAATCCAACCCCCTATCAGCGGCTAAACAGGCGATGGTACGCCGCACGCTCGATTCGGACGGCTTTCCCGTTCTGATCGAGGTTCTGCGTTCAAAGGCTTTTGAATTCGAGGTCGAAGTCGCCAACGCTTCGCTCACTTCAACCACCGGCTACGAGAACAAGGCGAAGGATTTCGCGCAGAAGGCCATCGCCGCGCACGCCGCCATCAAGCTGCTTACGGAAATGTACGAGCACGACAGCAAAAACAATTTTAAAGTTTCGACGGCGACACCATCGGAAAACACCAACACCATAACCAAGTAAAAATATGCCAGAAGCACCCAAGACCGATCTTCCGAAACCCAACGCAACCACCGACGCTGAAAAGCAGGAGAATCGCACAGCGTTCATCCGCAACATCGTCGGCATCAGAAAGCCGAAGGAGAGCACCGAGAAGCCAGCAGAAAAGCCGGGTGACAAACCGGCTGAAGCCAAGCCCGGAGAAAAGCCTGCGGACAAACCCATCGCTGCCGCGAAGAAAAAAGTCACGGCTCCGAAGGCGGCTCCCGTTGCGCTTTCCACGGAAGATTTGGCGACCGCCGTTTCGACCGGCGTGCGCGAGGCTCTGAAGCCTGCGGACAAGCCGAAGGTCGAGGAGCCGAAGCCGACCGACAAACTCTCGGACAAGGACAAGAAGCGTTACGCCGTGTTCGAGCAGATGGAGAAAAACAATCCGACGGCGAACACCGGGCTGGCCAAGAAGTTTTTGGAAAACCGCACCAAGCACGAGGAGTATCAGAAGGCTTGGGAGGCAAAAAATCCGGGCAAGAAATTTGACATCGGCGAGGATGAGCACGCTGATTTCATCGCGGCCAACGATTTGACGTGGGACGAGGATGAATACGTCGAGGCGCTGACCGATCTGAAATCCAGCAAGGCGCTCAACAACGTGGAGGAAAAATTCAAGGGCCAGCTCACGGAGCAGCAGCGCCAGCGCGAGCAGGAAGAACGCGCCCGCGAAGAAGCCCCGCTCGTGATCCGGCATCAAGTGGACACGGCCCGGACGCTGTTCAAAAATCTTGGTGATGAATTCGCCAAGGTGCTGAACGAGGACGGCAACATCAACATCGAGGAGGTGAAGCGCCTGTCGGAAGAAAATCCGATCTACAAGAAAACCGTTTTTCCGATGGCGCAAAAGGTCGAGGCATTCGCGGGCGAGCTGCTTCGCATTGCGCGTGGCCATACTTCGATCCGCGAGACCGAGCCGACCGCCGCTGAATGGGCGAAGATGAATCCGGCAGCGCGGGCGCAGCATCTTTTGCACGCCGAGATCGTGAACTACGTCACGCAGCAGGAGCAAATTTTCGACCAGCTCCCGGATGAGAAGAAGATGAACCAGCGCGATCAAATGTTCACCACGTCCGAGAAATACTCGAAGATGACCAAGGCGCAACAGGCGAAGCACTGGGTTTTGCGCGACTCGGAATTGTCCGCGCTTTACGCCATGGACGCCTCCGTCGCCATCAAAAAATCCATCGAAGCCGAGGAGGGAAACTTCCGCCAGATCGCCGAGAAGCGCGGTCTCAAGCTTCCTGAAGCGCCCAAGCCCGGCGAGAAACCAGCCGAAAAACCTGTTGATGACAAGGCTGCGGATGTTACTGGCCGTCGTCCGCCGCCGTCCACTGTTTCGCCAAGAATGGCAACGAAGCCCGGTGAGCAGAAAGATGAAAAAACTGCTACCTATAAAGGACTTCTTGGACGAAGATAATTCCAACAGCGGAATATAACCCTCCGCTAAAAATAAAATTATGGGAAAAGCACCCGCATCAATCGCCAACGTATTCCAACGCTGCTCGCCAGCGATCCGCTCCAACATCGCCGAATGCGGATCGGTAACTTTGTGCGCCAACACGAAGCCTGAAACGCTGGATGATCTGCTGAACATCTACACGTCGGACGGCGAATACCGCCTGCTGAATCATTTGCTGATGACGCACTTCACCATCAAGGCGTGCGGCACGGTCAAGCGGGGGATGCGTGATTTCTTCATGGCGAACCTGAAAACGACCCAGAAGTCGCAGATCAAGTTCGACCAGAACGAACGGGCGCTGACCAAGGTTGCGCCGTTCATCATGGCGGATCAGAAGATTCCGCGTAACAACATTTCATGGCAGGCCACGGCTGGCGCTTCCGCTGACGGCGGCAACTGGTCGATGCGTATGGCTTCCGCCGACGGCATCCCGGCCCACGCCCGCTATTTCCCGGCTGGCATGGTCTTGTTCGTTGTCGGCATCGGTGCCGGTGGCGTGAAGGTGAAGTGGCAGGGCGACGTGGTTTCATCCACGCTCTCCGCCGACGGCACATACGTCACCGTCGTAATGACTCCGCAGAACGCGGGGTCGTTGATGCCCGCTGCGAGCACGGCGAATCCCACGACCGGCGTGGCTTATCGCGGTGTCGCCAACGTCGGCAAGACCGAAAGCTACTGCGACGATACGCCCGCCTTGGTTGACACCAAGCGCGTGCCGTTCTGGATGCAGGATATGCGCTGGACGATGTGTACCTCCGAGCTGTTCAACGAATGGCAGGATTTGGTCATGGCGAACAACCCGCTGTACAAGGCGTACCAGTACATCCCCGAAGTCGAACGGATGCGCCAGATGGGTGAGGACTTTGAGGCCCGGCTGTTCAACGCCGCGTGGTTTCAGGCTCCGATCAGCGAGAAGCAAAACCTGTCGGAATACAACCAGCTTCCCGAACTGACGAACTACCTTTCCGCCACCGGGCTCGGTGTCGAAGGTGGCCGTTGCGTCGGTCGCCGGGCGAACATGGTCGGCTGGCTCGAACAGCTCCGCGAGTGCGACCGCTGGTTCGACGCGGCTGGTGCCCAGCTCAACCTGTACAGCATCTTTGATGCGATCTACGCGATGTCCCGCGTCCGGGCCGGTATCGGCTCCATGGCGGCGAAACGCTTCGACGTGTTCACCGACGGCATCACTGCCGCCGCGATTGAGCAGGCGTTCATCGGCTACTACGGCGTGAAGTTTGGCGACAAGGATCGTTATCAGATGTACGCCAAGAGCGGCGAGAACGAGGAGCTGGGCATGGTGTTCACCAGCTACGTCCTCGACGGTCGCAACACGGGCGTCACCCTGAACGTCATCACCGACTGGGCGTTCGACGACACGCTCGCGGATTTCGCGGCGATGAACCTGACGAACGCCGGTCGCACGCTGATGTTCTTGGACATGACGGGCATCTACTTGCAGGTCATCGAATCCGGCAAGCAGACGAATCACACGGGCGACATCAAGGCGCTGGCCGCTGTGGACGCGAGCTACCGCTGCGTGATCGAGACGTACACGATGGATACGGAGATCAACTATGTGAAGATGGCGGCGGTGGTCGAATGCCCGCAGGCATCGCTCATCATCGACAACTTCTCCAGTGACGTGCCGAAGTTCGCCAAGGCGGACGCCACGGGCCGTCCGAGCTACATCCCCGGCCACGTCATCACGCCCTACGCGCTGTAATTTGGTCATGGTCTGGTGTCAAGCGAGCGGTGGCCAAAAGCCGCCGCTCGTTTTTTGTTTGATAAACGACGGGCAGGCATTAGGATAAAAACATGGCTAAGATGTATTTCAAAAAGTTGAACACGGCCAATGTCATCGCTGACCGGGCCGGATCACCAATCGAGTGGGAATCCCTTGGCGACCGTGACCGCACTGGCGTCCGGGCGCTGGACACCGAAATCGACGCGAACCTCATCGCCGACCTCGACAAATACGCCGACGACCGGGTGGGCGGCGTCATCAGGATCAGCCCGGAGATTTACGAGGAGCTTAAAAAAAAAGAGGAGCCACCGAGAAAATCATCGGCGCAATTATCCGGGCTCCGTCTGGCGGCACAGCCAGAGCCGTACAGCCGCCCGTCGGTCGAGGCTGCTCCGTCTGCGGCGGCGGTCGAGTCCGCTAGTTTTCAAGAGCCTCCCCCTCCGAGTGCGTCAACATTTTTCGCCCGCACGCGCCGGGCTCAAGCCCAGAAACCAACTGAATGAATCTTGGAGAATTAAAGGCGGAGGTTCGTGCAACACTTTGGCCGGATGGCGAGGCTGAAAATCTCATCGGGCCGCACGATAAAAAGTTCATTGAAGCCCTCGTCGATCTTCAAGAAGCGGTGCCCTGTCTGAAGATCGGCAACACCGACATCTACGCGCATTGCGCCACTTACTTCGATTGCGGCATGACCGTGTTCCCGGCCCCCCGTGGACAGATCAACGCCGTTTACACCATCGGCAAGCAGCAGGATGCGAGCGGTGTAGCCAATGGCACCTCGATTGGATCGGTTGATCTGCCCGCGTCACAAAACCAGTTATTGATCGACGATGGCGGCGGCAACCTCATCGCCCCGCCCGCAACGCAGGCTGACGTGGCCGTAATCCCGGCTGACGGCCTGTACACGATCCAAGTCCAGCAGAGCAATGCCGCGAGCTCGCTGTATCCCGCGAATGCCGCGCAGTATTTTCGGACGGAAGTGATTTACACGGACACGGGCGGCGTCGTGCAGACGATCCAGCCAGCGCCCTTGATCCACATGAACGTGTCGTCGAACAACGGCTCCATGGTCATCAGCGCCAAGGCGGGCACCACGGTCTCCTGCCGGGTCAGCTCGTTCAATTCACCGCAGGTTGATGGCGGCATCGAGGTCATCGTCAACGTGCTGAAGGGATCGACAGTGAACAATGATGATTGGTGCTCAAAGGTTTTTTATGATCGTGTTGATTACTCACACCTCGAACGGTATGGCCGCATCTGCTCTCGCCAGACTTCTGGCATCCGGGCCATTGCTACCGCGCTGTTTGCCAGTCTGTTTGGTTGCGGACGATTCCGCCCAAAGTATTCCTATCCCGCCCCTGACGATGCCGGATACCAGCTCCTCCCTTCGCTCCCGTATGGCATCCATTACCCGCAACGCTCGACGGATGCTGGAGGTCGATCCCCCCGTGGCGTGTACGCAATCCACCATGGCCGCGTTTATATCGCGCCGTGGATCGAGAGCACGGAATCAGTGGTCATCGAATGGAATGGTCACAAGACCGAATGGAGTGATACCGACTCGGTTAATAGCCATCCGAAGTTCAAGAAAGCGGTGACGGAATTCGTGGGCCGCGAGCATTACACTTACTACGAATCAGATGACACTCGCAAAAACGATTTCATCAAAAATTATGCGCTGTCCGTGCGCGAGCTCATCAACGACTGCCGGAACAACACTCGCAAATTCAGCCTGAATGAAGCCGGTGTTTCGCCATCGGCGGCGACCGGCAACGGCACGATCTCCGGTGGATCAGGCGGCGTCAGCGGCGGCGGATCGGGCAGCTCCGGTGGTGGTGGATCGGGCACGTTCTACAACGATGAGCAGTCTTACACGGCGACGTGCCCTGCCGGTCAGACCGGCCAGTCGGTCACGTCCACAGTTTCAGCCGGTCAGGTGGGTAGCACGCTTTCCGTGGCGGACGCAAACGCACGGGCCTTGGCGCAGGCGCAGGCTGACGCGCAATCAAAGCTTTCATGCTCTCCGGCGTCCAGCGTGTTTCTGAACGTCGAGCAGACGTACACTGCCAACTGCCCCGGTGCCAACGGATCAACGCCCGCCTCGGTCGGCACTCCGGTCACGGTCACGATCCCGGCAGGCGCTTACCAGTCCGCCGTTTCGCAAGAGCTGGCTGACACGGCGGCTTTGCAAGCGGCCATGGAGCAGGCTAACGCCCAGCTCGTTTGCACGTTCTACAACGCCCCGCAGACAGCCACCGCCACCTGTCCGACGGGCACCACCGGCACGCAGCAGCAGGCCACGGTCGCAGCCGGTCAGTTCAACGATGTCACGCAGCAGGGTGCGGATGCCAAGGCGCTCGCCGCCGCCCAGACGCAGGCCACCGCCGCGCTTACCTGCTCCGGCACCACGTTTCAGGTCGGCAATACGCCGCAGACCGCCACCCGCGCCGGATCGGTTGTGCCACCGGGCTGTACGCGGGTTTTCACCTACAATCTGTCGGCGACCGTTTTGCAAAACACCTATGTCGCGCTGACAACGGCTGCAAATCAAATGGCAACGCAGGCTTCTTTGAACGCACAAGCGCAGGCGGCGGCACAGAACGCCGTAGGATTGCTATACTCGCAGCAGCTAAACAAATTCATGGCCTCGAACTGCGGTAGAACTGGGCCGGGAACGATCCTGCAATAACTATGAACTTTGATCCACTCAACCGGGCTGACTGCGTGATCCCGCAATCGCTGATCGACGGCGGCTCTGGCGGTCAGCAGCCGGACGCCCGGTGCAGCGATGCGGCTTTCGCGGCGGCAAATCCCGGCATCTGCGGGTCGCGCCCCTACTTGGTCATCAAGCCCTCATCCGCTCTCATTATGCGGCTTTCGTCCATCGGCTTCACGGTGTTCGAGTATTCCAATGGCGTGGAGTCACAGGTCGTTGACGGGCTTTCTTTTTCGAGCTCCAACCCGGATATTTTTCTGATTGGCGCGTCCTCCGGCTCCGGCACCGGTATGCTCAAGGGCACCTCGATCATCACTGTGACCCGCAACGGGCTTTCCGCCAGCGCAAGCGTGACTGTTCTTGACTCGACGATTGGCTGCTTGGGCACGGCTGTTAAAAGCTTGCTCCTGATTGACAACTCGCGCTCGATGAGTCTCGCGTTCGGCGGCGTTTACCAGTCGCGGCTTGATTTCGCAAAGGCGGCGGCAAAGCGGTGGACGGACAAGCTGATTATGGTGAGCGGTGTGGCCAAGGACGGATTCAAGCTCGCGTCATTTTCAAACGCGATTGCCAACGTCACGACCGATTACATCGGCGACCAGACCGCGCTCGATTCCGCCATTGACGGCATCGAGCAGACGTTGGACAAGACTGACGTTTTTGATTCACTGACCGCCGCGATCATGGACATCACGCTGGAGACGGCGGACGAAAAAGTGATCGTGCTGATTTCCGACGGCGAGCAAAATTCATCGGCCAACTATCAGCCGATCTACGACGCGGCGGCTGCATTCAAGGCGGCAGGCGGCATCATTGTCGTGATCGGCGTCCGCGCCTCTGGATCGGCGTTCGATATGCTTGAACGTGTGGCGACCGGTGGATTCTTCCTGAACGGCACGCCATCCACCTCCAATGCCGTGCTCGACGGTCTCGCATTTTTGAAATCTTCCGTCTGCGTCGGATCGTGCGTGGATGCCGGTGATGTTTATGTGAATCAGGGCGAGCTGAATTACTCCTCGTTCCAAAACTGGGAGGTACTTTCTGGCACGGTCGATCTTTGCGGCAACGGCTTCGCTGATTTCCTGCCGAACAACGGGCTGTATCTGGACATGGTTGGCACCGCTTCGTTTACGAACGATAATTCAGGCAACACAATTCCGCTTGGCGCGATGATCCGCAGCATCGACTCGTTCGCTCTGGTTGGCGGCTCTGATTACACCATCTCTTTCAAGTGCGCCGGGAACAACCGGGTCAAGCCCATCGGCGGCATCCAGTCGATCAAGGTTTATCTGCGCGATCCGTCAGCCCCGGCCACGAATCCGAACCTGTTTGAACACTTGGTCGCACCGAGCTGGGATGCCGGATTCCAGCGTTACACTTTCACGTTCACCGCGCCCTACTCGGCGAACGCCAAGATTTATTTCCAGCAAATTCTGGCCGTGGGCCGGAACGGAAACGCCATCGACGAGATCACGTTCGCGGATTCAAATCTGAACATCCTGCTCTCCGATAATTTTGACTCGGAGAATCCGGTCTATCTTCCGCCCGCGTGCGGCAAGGGCACTACGCCGATTCCTTATGTCGGCGGATCGGTCGTGTACAATGCGCTGATTCCAGCTATGACCGGGGCGTCAACCCCGTCAGGCACCGCATCCGCATCTGCCAACAGCGGCGGCTTTTTGCCTTGGATGGCTTTCGCACAAGCCGGATACAGCGAAGCGGGTTTGCCAAACAAGTGGCAGTCAGTCGGAAGTTTTTCAGGCGACATTCCTGATTGGCTTGCGTATCAGTTTGGAAGTCCGCAGGTAGTTACACGGTATGAATTCGGCGGCAATAACAGCTTTGGCGCATCGCCTGTTGACTGGACGTTTGAAGGATCGAATGATGGCGCGAGCTGGACTGTGCTTCACACTATGGTTGGCTATCATTGGCCGAAACCGTACACCGTTCCTGCGAGCGATAATTTTTACGTCTCCAGCTTCAACATCACGAATACGACGGCCTATTCCCGCTATCGCATTCGCTGCACGAAATCTGTCGGCGGCTTATTCGAGGTGTTCTTGTACCGGATATATCAGTTTCAGATGTACTCCAGCACGCTCGTCACCACCTACACCTATGCTTTTGGTTACGGCGGATGCTACGGCGACAACTGCTCGCAACAGGCCGCAGTCGGCCCGCAATTCCAAGATTCAAATCCGCTGCCGGATATTGAATCAGGTGTGGCACCGACGAAGTACACAGGCAATAAAAGTTTTTGCGCCCAGTGTCTTGCCGGGACGGTGAACATTCAGGCGGATGATTCCGACATCGGCAACCGGACGGTGATCGACGCGGCGGACGGCACGGTGTTCAACTTCGACACACCACCGACGCTGAATATCATCTGCTGGACGTTTGCGGTATCCGGCTCCTTCGTGCTTTCAATCTACGGGTCGAATGACGGTACGACGTGGTTTAAGATTTTCATCACCACAGGCCATGGCTACGCGGCCACGCCCACGGGTGACGCGAACATCGGTTTTGTCAGCGGCAGTTGCAGCTCGTTCGATCCGGTGCAGTACAAATACTTCAAGCTTGCCTACGACAAGACCAAAGGCACGCTCTCGAAATACAGTTTCGGCGGGATCAAGATCGCCGATTCGCCGCAGGTCTGCAAAAGCGCCACGGCCACCAGCTACATCAGCCAGAGCGATGCCGACTCGAAGGCATTGGCGGCGGCAACGCTCGCGGCCCAGTCCGCGCTCCAATGCGTGCAGGTTTACAATTCGACGCAGACGTACACGGCCACCTGTCCGCTCGGCAACGGATCGTCCGTGACCAAGACCGCCACGGCCACCAGCTTCACCTCGCAGGCGGCGGCTGATGCCGAGGCGCTGGCGGACGCGAAGGCACAGGCGCTCGCGGCCATTGATTGCAGCCAGTCGAATAATACGCAGCCGGTCACGATCAATGACAATGCCGTGGCCACACCCTATCCGAGCGTCAAGGTGGTCTCCGGGATGACCGGCCATATCACCAAGGTCACGGTCGCCATCAAGGGATTCAAGCACACCTACCCGAACGACGTTGACATCCTGCTTGTCAGCCCAAGCGGAGCCATGGTGAATCTGATGCGGCTTTGCGGCGGTCAGGTTCTCGTAACCGGCGTCAACCTCGTGTTCGACGACGCGGCCAGCGGATCGTTGAACAACACAACTCTGGTCAGTGGCACATTTAAGCCGACCGTACTCGGCCCGTTAATTTCATTTCCAGCGCCGTGCCCATCTGGAACACCAAGCACGACGCTCGCGGCGTTCATCGGCGGAATTCCGAACGGCGGCTGGGCGCTCTATGTGCAGGATGTCAAGCAGCAGGATGTGGGATTGATTGCACAAGGCTGGGATTTGACTATAACCTCTGCGTAAGATGGCTGATAAATACAAGACAGTCCCGATGACGCCGCTCACCGGCATCTTCGATGCGCGTACCTCCGTCGATCAGGAGCCAACGGGTGCGTTTGCGTGGAAGCAGAACTTCGAGATCACGCCGGATGGAAAGCTGCGTCAGGCCACCGGCTTCATCAAACCGTTCGCGCAGTTCAAGACTGTGAATCTCCAGCCGTGCCCCTACGCCAATGCCGACTGGCATAACCAAGGCGGCATCGCCAGCAACCGCGAGCCAATCACACTGATCTTTCCGTCCACATCGAACACTCAAGTCCGAAAACTTTACGCCGGAACCAAGACGAAATTCATCCGCTTGGACGAGGGCAGCGGCCAGTGGACTGTGATCGGCAGCGGATTTGGAAATGACGGCAGCACGCTCCACACCTCGGCCCGATGGAAGGCGGCGGCATTGCAGAACAAGATTTTCCTGACCAACGGAATTGACAAGATTCAGTACCACGACATCTCGACGGACGTGATGCAGGAAGTGACCAGCCTGAACACGGCTGGAGTTGGCGGAGCGGCTGTGAGCAAGGCTATGATCGTGATCGAATATCAGGGCGCGATCCTGCTGATGAATATGTACGAGGGGGCGACCCGGTTTGGTAGCCGAATCCGCTGGTCTGGCCTGAACAACGGCACGGACTTTACGATCTCCGGCAGCAGCATCACGGATTACCAAGACCTCGATTACGGTGAGGAGATTCTGAACGCGATCATCATGTCCGGGCTGCTCTACATCTTCACCGACCGGGCGATCTGGAAGTGCAATTTCACGGTGGACGCCGTGAATAATCAGGCGGCTCTGACGTGCAACCGTTTTTACAGCGAGCCCCGCAACAAGGCGAAGTGCTTGGCGTTCCCGAACACGCTGGTCAGCACCGGGCTTGACCTGTATTACGCGGGCACCGACGCGATCTACCATTACAATCCGTATCTCGCGGAGCCGGAGCGCGTCGAGTGGATTTACCGCTCGACCTCCATCATCTTTGACGACGGCAACATCCAGATTGACCGCGAGGCGTGCCAAGCTCCGGTCGCTGATTTCTGGCCGGATAAAAACGAGATTCATTTTTCGTGGCCCATCGTGGATGCGAGCCCGACATCGGCTGACGTGCCCAACTGCAACTCACCGGCCAACAAGTCGGTGAGCTCCGGCATCAACCGGTACACGATGGTCATCAACACGAAATATATGACGTGCGATTTCCGGGATTACGGGATGTCCGCGTACTCGAATTTCCGCTCCGACCTCCATGCAGTCGGCGACTGCAACCAGTCCGTGCTTTTTCTTGGTGCCCATGGCACGGACTTCTGCCTGAAGCAGCTCGGCACCGGTTATTACCGGGAGATTTACGATCCGGTTTTTGACTCCTACAAAAACACCGGTTACACGCCGATGCTGCGCGGAATTTTCCCCTTCGGTCGCTTCGACGCCGACAAGATCATCAGCAAGTTCGTGATCGACGGGATCGCCGACGGCGACAACGGCACCGTGTTCGCGCTGCGGATCGGCACGTCATTTACGCTGATGAATCCGAATGAGACCGTGGCCGGATGCAGCGTGCTCTGGAAGAAGCTTTCCAACAAGCCGATCAAATGCCTGATGAACAAGTCGGCGGAAGCATACTCCGCCGCCAATGTCAGGCCGAACACAAACACCAACTGGGATTTTTACTACCGTGGACGGTATTTGTATTTCGAGATTTCTATCCAGAACAAGGATGGCACCCCGGCGAACGCTGGCGGCGTCATGCTATCACGGCTTGAGGTAAAGGCGATTGCCGCATGATCCACAGAAACAAAACCTTCGTGCGCGTAGTGCTGACAGCCGCCTTCTATTCGATCAATCATCCTTCAAAAATTCCGCCCGCGCTGATGTCGGTCTGGCGGGCATTTTTCTTCAACCGTGGCCAGCAGGCCAGCCGGACGATGTACATCCGGCGCTGCCTGCGCTGCCGGTCATGCCCAGTGTTCCACAAGCCGACGCGATCCTGCGGGGCTCCGACTTCCGACAACCCGGAGCTGGGCTGCTGGTGCTTCGCATGGTATAAGAACAAGCTGAAGTCAGCCCGGTGCTGGATGCGCGACAACTGTGAATACAAAGCAACCAAGGAATTCTCATGGCCAACGAAACTGATGCGCCAAAAGTGGTCGCGGTGATCGACATCCCGCCCCCCGTCTCGGCAGAGCCAAAGCGCGACTGGCGCGAGCCGCCGCCAAATCTGCCATTCGGCCACCGGCTGCTCAACGAGATAGACCCGGAGCGCACCATGCTCTACCCGGATCAGCAACGCAAGGTTCTGGCCATCGAAAACGAGGAGGCGCTGAAGGCGATGCTCTACGCCGACCTTGGCGACACGCTGAATCCCGACATAATGACCGCCCAGAAGGTTTTCGGAGACCTTGTAAAGCGCGAATTTGAGATTCCCAGCATCCTGATGACATGGCAGTTTTACACCCTTGCCCAGTGTATGCTGGCCATCGACGATGGGCGCAAGCTGGCGGCTGATAAAACGCTGTCCGGGGCCGAGCGGGTGAAGGGATTTCAAATCCAGATGGAGGGAGTACGCGCCCTGATCCAGATCAACGGTAGGCTGTCAAAACTGGCGTCGAAGATGGGCGCGATCAAATATCAGAGCAAGAAAAAGAAGGTGGCCAAGGTTGCCCGCGCCATCCGTGCCGCGCCAACTTTGTCACCGGAGCCACAGGCATAGGATTACCCTTGTTTAAGCGGCTGTTTGAACTTAATGTTTTCTCATGGCTCTTGATCCACAAGGCAATTATTACGCGGCACTCCCGGACGAAGTTCGCGGGAATGGAACCGGCTCAATCAGCGCCATTGGCTCCGGTTCTGGAGCGCCTGATGCCAGCACCAAGGTCACTACCATTTATGTGGATGTCGCCACCGGTAATATTTATGCCTACGTTTCAGGGGCTTGGGTGGCCAGTGGTGGTGCGGGCAGCAACGGCCAGATCGTGATCTACACCAGCGGCACCCCGTCCAACCCGTCGGACATCACCAAGCCAGCCCTTGCTTACGATCCGAACGGCATCCAGCCGATTGTCGGATGGAACACAACCACCCACCTCTGGAGCCTCTAATTTTTATGAAGAAAATCACCTCACTAGCCATACTGTTTTTCACCCTGAACCTGATGGCGCAGACCGCGCAGTTGAAGGGCACCAACAATTTTACAGGCAACAATGCGTTCAACAATTTTGTCGGATTTACGAACGGAGCGAACGTCTATGCGATGGATGGCGTCGGCAGGTTTACGATGACCAATTTGGCGAATGGCGCGTACTGGATCATGGGCACCAATGGTCATTACAGGGGCGTTGACCAGTTTGGAAATCTGCGCGAGTGGACGACCAACCGATTTACGGTTCAAACCACTGTTGGCGGAGTATCGAAAACGCTGCTGTTTTCAAACGATGTTTTGTCCGTAGATGGCACAGCAGTTTTACTTACCGGCGCAAGCGTAACATTGCCGCCGGACATTTACGGGAACAATATCAACGCATCAAACAAACTGACCTTTACCAATCGCGTTCCGCTGATTGATGCTTCTGCCACAACACCGGGTCAATTCGGGTTGTACGATGCGTGGTCAACGAATTACAACGGCGTTCCAAACACGACTCCGGTTTATGGTGTTGCGGTTCAGAACGGGCAATCGAGCGCCGGAAATTGGTACACCGAGGCCTTTCCAAGTTCTTATCTAATCCCGCAAAATGGATATGTTTCACCGCCTGCGGTGCCGGGAGGGGGAAGTTGTGTTCAGAACTATATCTGGAACGCTCACTGGCAACCCATTGGAGGGGATGACCGGTTCAATGTGGGATTGGCTGAAATGTGGGGGCCTAACGGGATTGGTGGTGGAGTAACTGAATTTCTTGTTAAAAAATCAACCAACGCACCATCGAGCGTTGGTGCATTGTTTTGCACTCCGCTCGTAATAGATGGCTATAACCGTGTCACCATAGCGCGGAATTTTTCACAACACACAATCTATAATGTTGCGGCTGGTGTGCTTGATATTTGGGATGGCGTTGACATAGTACCGGCAATCAAATTCCACAATGGGGGGCTAATCGCCACGCCTTCACCGAGGGGGCTTGAGGCTGACAGCAGCGGCAATCTTTTTTGGACGGATAATACATCCACCCGTTCGCAGGTATTTGTAGGGTCGAACGCATCTTCGCTCACTAACATGAGCGTCAGCACGGCGACCGGAAGCCTGCCATCAGCCTCATCGTGGAAGCAGAGGCTTATGTACTCCGGTGTTACCAATGCACTGACTTCCGGCAATGGCACGAACTATGTTGGTATTCCAGCCAATAAAATTGTGAACATTGGAGACAAGATTACTTTTGATGCAATGGTTTACTCTGGCAGCGCACCAGCCCTGCGCAGCGTGATGTTTCAGGTAAACAATACGAATGTATTTTCGGCGGGTCGTAAACTTGGCTCCAGCGGCGTAAACTGGACTACATTTCAGGGGACTTTGAAGTATGTCGGCTTGACGAATGCCATTATTGAGGGTCTTAAAATGACATCGGCGGGCGGGGCGAACATGAATGATGAAACTCAAACTGGAAATCCAGACCGCCAAGGCGTTCCTTTCTATTTCGACCCCACAGTTACGAATAACCTGATGATTTACGACACCGGCAAGGATGGTAAAACGATAGTCGAATGGTTTGACGGCGAATACAGCTCGGCCACGCAATGAAATTCTCGGCAATCATCTTGGTGGTCGCAATCTGCTCGCTGGCGCGGGCAGACATTGTTTTTTCGTGGACTGATTGCACGAATCATTTGAAGGGGTCGACCACGCTCATCTGGGCTGGCACCAAAGCGCCGTTGAATTATTCGACATCGTATCCGACGCTAGGAACAAACTTTCTGTTTCCTGCATCGGCGCTGCCAGTTGGCTTGAGCTATTTCGCCTGTCAGCAGATTGCAACCAATAAAGATGGGTCGGTCTGCGCCACGCCCATGTCCGGCGAAATCCAAGTTCAGGTAAACCCGGCGGTCGAGGTAGATGTTCAGACCATGGCCAGCACCAATCTAGGATCAGGCTGGACGGTCGTAAGCCAGCAGTCGCTTGTATTTCCAACCGCAGACGCGCAGCAGCAATTTTTCAGAACCCAACAGCGGATGATCCGCACAAACCTAATCGTACTACCCCCATCACCATGAGCGAAAATTGGCAAATTGCATTGTTCACAATCGTCGGCGGCTGGCTGTTTGTCGGATCATCGGCGGTTACTGGAATGTTTTTTTCCATGCGTGACCGGCTTACCCGTGTCGAAACATCGGTCGAATTTATGATTGATGCGACTGGCAGGTTGGCGGCGAAAAAGCTTCACAGCCCGGACAATCATCTTGGCATTGATGGTATGCTCGACAAGTATATCGAGAGCCACCAAATGACTACTGAAGAATGGTTGGAACTTAAAAACCTGTGCATTCTTACGCGCTCAAATCCAGCCGCCAGCAAGACTGAAAAGGTGTACGCAGAATTCTTGGTTGAAATCTGTGAGCACAAACTTTCCCCAAAAAGTCTTTCACACTCAAAAGGAATCCTTAAAATCTAAACGCTATGAAATCTAAAACCAATCTTGGCGGGGCTCTGATGGTTCTCGGCTCCGCGCTTACCGGCGTCGGCGTGCTAACGCAGTTTGCGCCCAGCGTCGGCATGGAGATACCCCACCCTGTTATGATCGCCATGTGGTTTGTCGCCTTGGCTGGATTCATCATTGGCGCGGTCGGTAAATTCGTGACCGCTTATTTTGCCGCAGACAACGCGGACGTGCAGAGTGTGGCAAAGACGGTAGATACCATAAACCAAAGCGGCCCGGCTATGATCGCAGCCCCGGCCATCAACGCAAACCAAGACACCAACAAAACACCATGAAAAATAACAAATGGCTTATCGCCATCACCTCCCTGATCGCCCTGACTTCCGTGCTTTACGGAATCGCCATGACCACGGGCTGCAAGTCGCCTCCCGAAGCAGGAGTCTATCGCACCGAGAAGCTGATCGCTGATGCGGCGACCAGCGCCGTTCACACGTTCAACGTGTACTATAAGCAGCAGACCGCAACCGCCCCTGCGAGCGCCGATCTTGAGGCAACCCGCACTCAAATCTACGACGCTTCGCGCAAGCTGTCGGCAATGCTCAATGTCGTCGATCAAGCCCGGCTGAACTACACGCAGAACCCGGCGCAGACCAACCAGTCCTCGATGTTCATCGCGCTGCAAGCCGCGTCCGACCAGTCATCGAACATCGTGGCCGTCGTTAATCTTTTCCGTGCAGCTCATCCCGCGAAGTAAACACCAACCAATCGAAACCTGACCAAATAAATTATGAAAACCCTTCTCATCTCTGACGCCCAGCTCGGTCAACCCGGCGCTGGTGATTTCACCGGCCAGTCTCCGGCCCCGGCTCCTGCGATCTCGACCGCCGACAAGATCAAGGCCATTGAAGCCGAGCTTGGTGCTGGCCTTACGCTGGCTGCGAACATTTCCGGTGCCATCGACCCGGCACTGATCCCGTTCATCGTCATTGGCAAGGCCGCAGCCGCCGCCGTCCCCGGCATCGTGGATGACGTGACTGCGATGATCGAAGGCGGAGCCCCGTCCCCGGAGGACAATGTGGCTCTCGCCCAAAAGATCGCCGGTCTCAACAGCCCGGAGAATCTGTAACAAATCTTCAAAACAAAAAGGCGCGACCCGTGAGGGCCGCGCCTTTTGTCTGTTAGCTATGGATCGGGCTTTCACCGTCAGCGGCTAAACCGCACTTTAACCAGATTTTTTCCGACCTTGCTGATACTTGTACTTCGCCAGTTTCGCTCTGGCCCAGTCGGGTGTCTTGTGAAAAGCGTACCCGATGGCTTTGATCGTGTAACCCCTCGACGCGAGGAACGCCACAGCCTCAAGCCGGGCCGGGATCGCGGATTGATGATCTTCCTTGTTGTATTGCTTACTCATGGTGGGGGTGTGGGTTGTGGGGAGGTGCGGGTGTTCCATCTCTTAACAGCATCCTCTTTCTTTGTCATTCCGCTTGGTGGAACTAGAGATTCAATACTTCCGCCGCATACAATGCACCAAACAGAGTTTGCATGTATGCGTGCTTTATCTGCTCCACAAAACGGACAAGGCAACAACCTCACTTCTTTTTCAGGGGATGGCATAGGGTTATTTCTTTCTAAATTGAACTATTGTCCAGTTGCCGTTGGTAATGATAACAGGATAGTAGTTGGTTGAGAGTTCGACTTGGAAATTTGTTATTGAATCACGGCCACCGTCATTTGTGCCGTTGAATACATATTGGCGTTTTATCCAAAGACGTGTATCAACATTGCGGTCTATGTAAACATAAGCGGGCATTCTGCTTAGTGATATTGAGTCCCTCGGTTCTATGAGTAATGGTAAATCGTTTGTCATCTCATTTCTTCTTTCTATTTGGTCTTGGTGTTTGGCAGATGGGGCAGCATTGCCAGCGTTCAGTCACAAATATCTTTAGCCTATCAGCCTTCCATGTGCCTGTTCGCAACTCGTATCCAAGCGGCGTTATTACAAGATGCCTGCACCATTTCTTCATACTGATTTTTTGGTTGTGGGTTGGAGGGCTTTAGAACACTTCTGCACAATGAAGTGAACACCTTCACCGGGATTGTGTGCCATCCACTGAATAGCTTCATGCAAAGCACTATTCATCCGCTTCTCCCGCTCCAACAGGTCTAGCGCGGCTTGGGGAGTGGTGGGGAGGGCAACGTCAATTGCTTCGCCAGCTTCTTCAATCCACTGGGCTGATTGGTCAAAAGTCACTTCGCCAGCACAACTATTTCCACCATAAGGATGTGACCAAGCGATAGCCTGCTTTGACTTTTTCAACGCCTCACTCATCACCGCCATTTGAGCGGTGGCGAGGGTGAGTTGGTTTCTTAAATCTTCCACGACTGACAAAGCAATCATGTCTTTGCAAGCATCAGTTACAGTCTGGCCGATTGCTTTGTCAGACATCTGTTGCTCCAACTCCTTCACGCTGGATTGGAGGGTGACAAGCTTTTGTGCAGCTTGTTTATCTATTGTTTTCCAAACATTGATACTGGCCAAAGCCTCCGTCAGTTCGCGTTCAAGGGTGCGATACTTCATGTCAAAGAAAATCCTTATGGTATCAGGACAATCTCCAAACTGTTGCCAGAACTCTTTCCATAAAGCATCCGTCCTCGGCGTTGGTGGGGTGGTGGGTGTTGACATAGGTTTTTTAGTTTGTCGTTTCAGGGCCAGCTCACGCTGGGTTATCAGGATCGCGCCGGACTTGATCGCCAGCTCGCGCTTGGTCAGGCAGACATCGAAGTGTTCCTTCCAAGTGCCGGGCGATTGAATCCATTTTCGCTGCACGCCGATCTTGTCCACCATCGCCAGAAGCTCGTCGCTGGTGTCCGCGATCATGTGGCACATTCGCATCCGCTTGAAGGCCATCCGCGCATCGTCGATGTAAACGCTCATAGTGATTCGATTTTTACGACGACGCCTTTTCGCCCTCTGGTTTCGACCTGCCCATATTGATAACGTATTCGTTTATCGCCATCGTCGATGCCGAGGGTGGCTGACACTGCATCACGGAGGGGCTTGCAAGCCGCTGCGAGATTGTCTGTATCGAGCTCTCGATGGACGTAGGCGATGAAAGTAACGACGACTGCCAAGCGGCCTTTGCGTCTTTTGAATGTTGGCTGACGAGCCGCCAGTGCTTTCGCAGCAGCCGGTTTGGGCTGATGGGTTTCCACGCCACCCAGAGGAGGATACAGGTGTGGGTTTCTTTTCCTGACGGATTCGCTGACATTTTTTGGTATCTCGTTCACTTCGAGTTTCGGCGGTTGTTTGCTTGCTGCTTTCGCGTTGCCCAATAGCAATTCTTTGGCGTGTAATTGCCGTTATTATTTCTGCGTTCCACGGTCAAGCCCGGTGGCCGCTTGCCCATGTCGGCCAAAAAGTTTTTGAACTTCAACCACCGTTTACAAACGCGGATGCCGCGACCGCCATAATATCGGTAGATGCGACAGGTTGGAGATAAGCATCGGCTTTTAATTCCAGCCCATATTCGATATTCGGCAGTTTTCGATTTGCCATGAGTGGTACTGTCTTTGATGGCTTGCGCGGATCGTAAGCAGCCACAGCTTTTGGTGTGACCGTTTTGTAGGTTGTAGGCAAATGCGACCGCAGATTTACCGCAGTCGCATTTGCACCGATACTTCTTTTTGCCAGCCTTCGATACGAGCCTTAAAACTACAAGGCTACCGAATCGAAGGCCGATGATTGATGTCATGTCTTAGGTACGATCTCGCCGTCCTGAATGAGTAGCGCCATCGGATCAGTGGATCGTGCATCTTCAATCCAGATTTGTACATCTTTTTCTGCCGCCATTTTTGCCACAATTTCTAGGCCGTTCTGGTCGAGCAGCGATCCGTCTCGGATGAACATCACCCGCAGGTTGGGATTGAGCGCGATCCCGATGCTCACGCTCACCAGCAGCTTCTTCGCCGTAGATGCCTGCGAGAACGGAATCCGGTTGAACAGGATTTCGTCGCCGTCGATGGACAGCCCTTCGAGCGGGAACTTGCAATCGGCGAGAAGCTTTGCCTTCTGCCCGTCGATCTGTTCGAGCTTGGCCGTGAGCTCGGCGGACTTCGTGGCCTTCGCGGTCACGATCTCCTTCTGGTCGTTGTGCGACTTATTGGCCTGCACCTTGGCGTTGACTGCCGCCGCGCTGTTGATCGCGTCAGTGATCGCCTGCGTGTCCACATCAACGACCTCCGCAAGTGCGGCATCCGCGATCTTGATTTTCTCCTCGCCTGCGGTGATGGCCAGCCGCTTCGCAGCCAGAACACCTTCGGCACTCGTGACCGCAGCCTTGGCCGCTTGCAGCTCTTGTTCGAGGCGCGTGACTTCCGCCTTTGCGCTCTCAACGCCCTGCTGGGCCGTCTGCTCCTCGGTCTTAGCCGTACCCAGCAACTCCCGGAGCCGATCTACGGCCCGGCGCTGCTCGGCGTTGGACTCGTTCTGTTGCTGGGCGAGTGTCAATTTTTGAATCAATTCGCTGACATCCACGGCCTGTGCAGGAGCCGCAGGATCGTGCGGGAACAGCGCCAGACGCGCCTTGGCGCTGTCATGCTCCCGGTTGACGATGGTTCGTTCGCCAAACACAGCCGCACGCTCTGCGTCGAGCTTGGAGGTGTCCAGCCCTACGAGCCTGCGAAGGGTCACGAGCTGCACTTCAGGCTTCTGGCGGGAGAATTCCAGCGGATCGAATGACAGCTTGCCGACCAAGCTGTCGAGGATGCCTTGTGGCGATTTTTGTACAGCGCCCTCCCGGTTCGTGACCTTGATCGCGGTGCCCGTCGGCCCGAACGTCCGGGTGGCCACGAGGTCGCCAAGGTCGAGGACGATGCTGGCCTTGCTGGTGCCGTCCCGGATGGGCCGGGGCGGGATCGCGTCGGCCCCACCCATGACCATCTGGATGCAGTCGAGGATCGAGCTCTTGCCCGCTTCGTTGGCCCCGGTCAGGACGACAGTGTTGCCCTGCGGGGTGATGCTGATGGCCTTCAAGACCTTCACGTTGGAAGCTTGAAGGGATACGATTTTGTGTGTCGGTGTCATTTTGTTTTCGGTGTCTGGTGTTGCGGATGGTTAAAAAATACGGTCGATGATTTCAGAGATGTACGCGGCGTTGAGCTTGGCCGGGTCGGTGCCTTCGAGGGCTTCAAGGAGTTGTGCGAAGTACGCCGAATCGACGCCAACCAACTGCTCCTGAAGAACGGCGATGTTAAACAGGTCAAGCTCGTTGAGCTGAAGAATGACCTTCAACATCTGACCGGCGTTGATCGTCCAGCCACGGGCGATGAACTTGCGGAGCCGGATCAGCGAACAGAGCGGATACTTGCTGCCGACGTAGTTCAGCTCCTTCGTCATAATCGACTGGAGCGCGGCCAGCGGCGTGACCAGTTCCTCGTCCCACGATTTCCAGTACGATGTGCAGTGAACGAAATCGTAGTTCGCGTGAATCTCCTCCGGCTGGCCGAAGAAGCGCACCACGATTTGAATCTGGCCGGAGAGCGTGATCGCGTTCGAGGACATGAACACGGGCTCAAACTTCTCGTCCTCCTTCAGCTCTGGAGATTCATCGGAAGCTTCCTCGTCGCCCATGTAAACGATGTCCGGCGTCGTGCGGATTGAGATGCGCTGCGGGTCTGCGGGAATTCCGCGATCAGGATCGGCAGGAAGTCCGTCCCAGATCGTGACCTTGCCCGGAAAAAACTTGGCGTAGTATTCCGCCACGGCCAGACAGGTCGAGCGGTCGCGGAAATACAGGTCAAAGTCATTCGGCTTTTCGTTCTGCAACAGGCTGACGATGGAGCCGCCCGTGATGATGGTGCCGTCGATGACTTTCTTGCGAAGGTTTTCGTCGGTGATCGAGTTGGCCCAGAGGTTGAATCTCGCGGCCAGCAGTTTCTTTATTGATTTTAACTTCATGGCATTACGTCGGGGTTTTGTGTTTTGGCTTCTTGTTGCGTTATCGGAAAGTCGATCATCCGCTCGTCGTCAAGCGAGGCGTTGATGTCCCACTGGCTCGGCTCGGTGATCGTCCAGCCGTTCATCACCATCTTGCCAGTTTCGTAGTCCGGCCAGAATTTATGCTTCAGGCATTGGCAGTAAAACTTGAGTGCTGCCATGTATTTGGCTCGGCCCACCTCGATGAATTCGTGCGACAGAATACGTCGGCCAGTTTGATATGGCGCACTGCTCTCTTGGATCAGGTGCCGGAATTCTTGGCGCTCAATTTCGGGTGTTGCCGCCGTGTGTAGGTCAAGATTCAGCGCAGCCTGCACATGGTAGGCATAAGCCCCCACGGTCTTTGGCCATTTGTTCGGGTGGCCGTCCTCTGAAGTTTTGAAGTCACCCAGCGACTTGCCATACAGCTTGTGCAGCGGATCTGGCACGAGGTCGGTGAGCACCCGGATCGGCACAATCAGCCCGGTGGCCGCATCAACATACTCGGCTGTGACCATGACCTGCACTTTCGAGCAGTTGATGAATTCCCGGATACGGTCATCGGCGAACAGCCGCTCGACCGCAGCGCCAGCTTCATCGGCATCACCCTTTTTAATCAGGATTTTGTCCGACCGCTTCGCCGCCCAATCCTTGCAAAAATTCGCGTTGTTATTCCAAGGTTTCTCCTCGCCCCTTTCTGACACATAGGTCTCCGGGTATTGCTCGTAAATCTGATCTACCTTGTCCGGCGTCAACACAAGCATATCGAGATAGCTGCCATACTTCAGGCTGGGCGTTATCTCTTTCTCTGGCGAAGCCAACCACTTCATAGGACACTTCACAAACTCCATGAGCTCGCCGCGTGACATGACGTAACGCGGGTCGCCACGCTTCACTAATTTCACATCCAGCGGGTCTTGAGTGACCGGCTTTGTTTCATCAGGCAGCGCCAAGGCAGTTGCTTCTAGGTCAACCGGCTGCTTGGCATAGGTTTCGTAGTCGATATTATCGCCGACGACCTTGGCGTTTTGGAATGGTAATTTCATGGCATGACGACCGGCTTGGTGATTTCGGGTTTGGCTTTGACTTGGTTGATGAGGGCTTCGAGCCCGGCGAGGGACAGTTTTTCGACGGCATGATCGACGTTACCGCCATCCAGAATCTCGGCCCGGTACAAGATTGCGTTGATGATCTTCCAGTCAGCCGGAGCCTTCTTGGTGGCCGGGTCGATGTTGACTTCCTTGAACAGATTCCACAGCTCGGCCTTGGCCTTGACCATGGGATCATTCGGATCGCGCTTCGGCTTGGCCGGGCTGGACTGCGTGGTGGTTGCATTGGGCGTGCCACCGCAGAGCTTCAGGATCGCTTCAGCATGATCGAACGTGAGTCGCTGGCCATTCTCCGGCAGGCAGGACAGAATTGACGGATGCGTGAACTTCGTGCCCTGTCCAAGCGGGAGCTCGAACGAGCACAGACCGCCGACGCCCTGCTCGTCCGCAGTCACCAGACCGACGGCGAGCGCCGTGCGGGTCAGCCCGGACTCTTGGATCGGGCTCTGGAATTCGTTCGGCTTGGATGCCGCCGCGTTGAATTTCTGCTTCGCTTGGAACAGGAGCACAAGGTTGGTCTTGGGCGTGGTCAGCTTGTTGACCAGCCGTTGATGTGTCCACGGCTTCACGGCGGCGGCAGCAGCGGCGGCACTGCGCTTCTTCTTCGCCTCGTCCTCGCCCGCCATCTTGTTCAGCACCTCATCCTTCAGGTCGAGATAGCCGCCTTCAGAATCCCATGCCTGCGACATGACATCTTCGATGATCGTGACACAGCCCAGTTCTTCCAGAGCTTCAGTCGCGGCGATCACCTTCAGCGGATTGAACGGCGGATCGACGTGGATCACGCGGAAGCGGTCGATCCAACTGGCCTTGGTGCCACCGTATTTCTTTGCCGCCATGTCCGCCACAACGTCAATGGCCCAGCCGGAGCGATGGCCCTCGCCGTCAACCCAGCCGATCAAGCCTTTGGGCGTGATGCCCACGGCAAAGATGCCAGCCGTCACAGACTTTCCACCACCGACCGATCCAAAAAGTCCGAAGGTTATGGTGCGACCGCTGATGACGGACGGTTCAGGTTTCATCGCCTGTTTGTATTTTGCTACTTCTTCTTTCCAGTTCATAGTTCAGTGAGTTGTGATTTTGATGCGGACAAATAAAAGGCAGAGGACGATGATCCAAAACATCAGGCTCATCGCCCGCGCTTCAGCCGTTCCGTACAAAGCCCAAGACCGCAGCGTCATCTTTTGACGACGCCACGGGTGAGATTTCGGCAGCAATGGTTTCATGGCCAGCGTAAGCAGCCAGATTGGTATCCAGATCAGCATAGGCTTCATGTTTATCAGCCCATCATTTGCGGGAATTCGACGCTGGAATTTTCGGCGGTCTCAAGGGCTTCGATGAAAGATTCGAGCTCGCTGATTGCAGTGTCGAGGTCATCCGCCTTTTGACCGGACTGAAGATTCTCCGGCAGACCGTCGCGCCATTCTTGCAGCTCGTCGCGCAGAGCTTCGCCGGTCTCTTTGGCATCTGCCGCCAAGCCCTGCGCTTCGCTGAAGCGGTCAGCGCGTGATTCGGCTGGCTCTTTGCGGGCCACATGAATGGATGCGTCCGGGTATTTGGTTTTGATGGCAGCTTCGACAAGCTGCTTGATGGTTTCAGCGCGAGCGCCTTTTTGGTTTACGGATATTTGGATCATATTATTTGAGTTGGTTGATGGCCTTAATGTGCTGGTCAAACGCTTCTTGCGTCCAGTCGAAGCGGCCCTTCTCGCGGTGAGAAATGGTGACGCCGGAGACGCCCATTTTCTTGGCAAGATCGCATTGCAAGACGCCGCAGAATTCGCGGTAACGCTTGACCTCCGCCCCGGTCTCCACGTTGTCGATGGGCTGTGCGGCTTGGGTTTGAAGTTTGATGGTCGGAGTCATTTCAGATACGGGTTTAAATTTAACACGAGATGTAAAGAGTACAATGACAAACTTGTCATTGCTTTGGCGGTAGTTGCTTGCCGCGCCAGCTATGGCCACGGAGCCGTGGATTCTTCCGCAGCTCGGCCAGTTGCTTGGTGATACCGGTGACATTGATCGCGGCGGGCGCTTCGCCGGATGAGCTGTGGATACGATTAAGGAGCGCCGGGCGTGTGGGTTTTGACATAATTAGATTTGCCGAAGATCATATATCGCTTTCCGCTTCTGCGATCATGGCATCCGCAATCTGATATGATGCTGCTGCAACCTCTTTCGGTGCGGTCTTGCCGATAGATGCCAGCCGCTCGATCATCACAGGCAATGCAGCCGCCGCGAAAAAATCACGGCGCGTAAGCCCGGCTTGAACGTCTGTAACATTTTTAGTGATTGCGGTTTCTTGGCCATTTTGAATGACCACATCACCAGCTTTCATGGCTATCATCCATGGAAAAGCTGATCCGCCATTTTTAGGTTTGCTCATAAGTTTTAAGTCTGTGTACCAGCCTGCGTAATTGCGACTGGATTTGGATTAGGATCGAAGCCCGCTGTGCTGGGTTGTCTGGATTATATTCTTTGAACCAGAAGGTTTTCATCACGAAGCTGCAACCGATCAGGCTGGCGTGAACACGGGTGCGACCGCTTGAATCTTTCCATGGCTTATACCTCCAATCGCCGACCTTTGAATTCTCGCGGTCGAGCACGGTCGAGACCTCAACCTTTAGGTCGCTCCACGTCAGCGGTCTTGTCCTCATAGATTTTTGTCCTCGTGCTTTGGTTGACGATCATCAGGGTGCCGGGATTCTCGGCGACTTGCGCGAGGGCCGTCACGTCATCGGGCAGACGGATCGGGTAAAACCCGTCCGCCCGGTGAAACGTGTACATGAATCCATCCTGAAATATGTCATCCGTCAGCTTTGCGTTCATGGCTTGGTTCGCGTTCCGGTTGCGGTGTGGCGAATGTATAGTCACCAGTTGCCATTGTCATGTCGGGCAGGCTGGATATGAATTTTGCCTTGGTGCGCCATTGCGCCCGGCATCCAAGGCAGGTCACGCTGGAGTAATCGCTATACGTCTGGCGATAGCCGCTGAACGCAGAGTGATTACAATGGCGTTGAATTACACCCCAGCGCCGATTAGCCATCGGCTTTTCACTTTCAGGGCACTTGCAGGTATAGCCTTGGCTCATATATTTTTGAATTTCTTGGCCGCTTCGATCAGTTGCTCTCGGCCCTTCTCCTGCTTGGCGAGGCTGGCGCGAAATAAGTCCTCGTCCATCAAGTCCATGACAGCGTTCTCCACGAGCCGGGCCAGCATCTTGGGCTCGATGGCGTCCAATTCCCATGACGACGGGCCGAAGTTTTTGATGTACTCCTTGGCCCGGCTGTCGGTGATCTTCGCCGGGTTCTCCGGTGGCTTCAGCTTGTGAACCTGATCCATGTTCAATGCCACGCGATGCACGTTGATGGTGAATTCATCGTCGCCAGTGCTTTCCGCAAACTGGCGCAGGCGATCCTCCACATCGCGGGTCATGTCGATGCCGGACGGGTCATGGTCGCCGAGATAGATGACGTGGACATGGCGGTCATTGCTAAGATGTCGCAGCATACGACGACCCGCTTCGTACATGGCGCTCGACGACGAGTAACCCTTGTTCGCGGTGAAGGCGATGTCGAGCTTCCGGGCCACCGGCTCAAGCACGCCAGAGAGCGCGTCCTTCTCGACCATCACCTCGACGTAGTTCTCCTGCCCGATCCAGTGGTCGATCTTGAATTGCGGAGCGACGGACTCAATGAAGTCCTTGGGATCGTCCCAGTGCGCGTTCTGCACCATCTCGCGGCCACGATCTTTTATCATGTCCCAGTCGATCAGCCCGGCGAGCCAGGCATCGGACACGAGATTGCCGGTGTTCTTGTAACTGCGCTCGGTGTTCTCGATCACCCCACGGGCAACGAGCTGGTAGTAACACTGGCGCAACGACAGGCCATATCCCTGCTGGGCATACGAATCGAGGATGCCGTTGATGGTGTCGATCAGGGAGAGGGCCGCTGATCCGAATTTCTTGTCTACGAATAGGCGTTTCATGTTTGGCTTTTTGGTTTGATGTCTTTATGGATCGCCAGCAGTTTGAATGTTTTCAGGTCGATTGCCTGATCCCGATGCCGAGCGTGGCGGATCGCCAGCTTCAGGAGATTTTTAACATCGCGCCCGACGATCCCCGGAAATTCCTCGCACAGTTGGTCGATGAATTTATCGGTGAACTTCTGGCCGAATTGAACCGAGAGCGTCACCCAGATTTCGCGCAGCTCACTGGGCGTGGGCTTCACATATTTAAGGTGGACGGTGGCCCGCGACATGATCGCGTCGTCGATGATCGTGGCCAAGTTGGAGGTCAGGAACAGAACGCCGCGATAGTATTCCAGCACCCGCAGGAACACGCCGACGATTGCGTTTTGCTGGATGTCGGCTCCGCGTTCGCGGACATACACGTCAGCCTCGTCGATCAGGAGCAAGGCTTTCCACCGCGCAGCCCGGTTCAGCACGAGGTTGAGAGTCTTTTCGATCTCCTCCTCATTGGTGCCGAGCTGCGAGCAGTTGACCTTGTACAGTGGCCGCTGGATCACCTCGCTCGTGACCTCTGCGGTCAGCGTCTTGCCCGTTCCCGGTGGGCCGGTGCAAATGACGATAGTGCCGCCCGACTTCCCCTTGATGATGTCGTCGATGTCGTCTGCCGCCGTCTCCATGAGCACGGTGATAACATCCTTGTGATCGGCGGGCAGGATCAGCTTGTCACCGAGCGAGGGAGTCCACTTGTATTCCTCAAGCTGGTCGGTGTTCACCTCGATGAAACAGTGGTTGTCCAGATCGAACAGCTTGACATACGGGTGAACTGGCAGCGCCACCCGTGCGGCCTCATCCTTCTCACCCTTGAACCAGTAGACATCCGCCTCCATTCCGTCATCGTCCCCGTACTCCGGGCCGTCATCCGACAGGTCATCCATCACCAGCTTGAGGGGCACGCCATCCCGGATCAGCGAGGTGCTGTTGTGGCTGTACCGGTCAGACATATCCCGGCCCTCACCCGTCGCAATGAACTGCTCGCCGGTCTGGGGCTGGAACTTTTTGTACTGCTCCATGGATTTCCGGTAGTCAACGACCTGCTCCTCGGTCGAGATCGCCGACGCCCGACGACGCAGAAGATCGCCGACGTTCAAGCCTTCGGCGATGTCCTCGCCATGCCACGTCATGCACTTGTTGATCTCCTTGCCGCGCTGGATGGCCTTCAGGCTCATGTCAACGTGAGCCGGACAATCCTTTTCAAACGGGTGATATTCAATCTTCCGGATGAACCAAGGCAGGAGCCGCTGATCCTTCTCCACGAACAGCCAGTGGTTTACTGACTTCGTGAGGTAGAGGCGCAGGGCTTGCGCCAAGTCCTCAAGCCGTCGGATATTTTTTCCGCCCGGATTGGCCAAGATATTCCGGTAAGCCGCGATCCGTTTGCCAGCGGTCTCACAGCCGGGCTCGGTCTTGTGCTTTTCGCAATAATCTTCGAGTGTATTAAGCTCGCCCTCGGTGAGCTTGTGGATTTCGACTTCGCGGGTGCTGTCCTTGTCGCCCCACTCCATCGCATCCAGCATCTCCTCGTCGTTGTGTTCCTTGGCGATCAGCCGCCAGACTTTGATTTGCAGTTTCAGTATCATGGTGTTTGTTTTTTATACCAAGCTTCTTCAAATTTCATGTTCGCATTGTACGATTCCGCCAGTTGTATGGCGTGATTTTCGTCGTCGCATTTTGCGACCGTCATATCCGTCTGATCCCGTATCTCAAACTTGCCCTCTCGCACAGGCTGAACGCGGAGCCTGCCGTGTATGGCCTTGCTCATAGCCTCACGTTCTCCGAATTGGATACGGCTTCATTGGCCTTGGTCAGCGCCTCGATAAAGGCGTCACGCTCCGAGGGCCGCACGCGGATGACATCGTTATCCACCAGCTTGAGAAAGTCGGTGAACGCCGAGAGCAGGGCCGGGAACTGGTTGGCCGCATGGATCGCGTACCGGGCATGGTTGATCGAATTCTCATTGATCCTCCCGCGTGCCGGGGGATCGGAGTGGGTCGGTGTCCGCATGATTTCCTCGCCGTGGCTGTCGTCGTCATAGATGACGCAAACATTTTCCTTTAGGCCGTCGGCGTTCGAGTCCTCTTGAGTTGTCATCACCCAGCTCTTAGGGTCGATGGCGGTCAGCAGGAGTTTAATGTGAACGTGTTTTTTGCTCATGGTGTGGTTTTCTTTTGCACCAGAACTAGCATGGCATTGCTCCAGCGCAGGGTTTTTCCGTTGAATCCTTTGATCGTGTAGACCTTGCCCTCCTTTGGATCGTTCTCGATTATCATCAGCTCGCCGACTGACGCATCATTGGCCAGCCCTTTGGCTCCAAACATGAGGGTGTGAGTGAATTCACAAACGATGTCCCCCACTTCCGGCCTGTACCGACCGGCCATCGGATCGGCTTGGGCCAGCTTGTTGGCCAGCGAGACGATATGATAAGCCCACTTGCTTGCGATGAACCGCTGGCCGGTCGAACGCTGGACGCACTGGCAGTGGGCCAGCTCGTCGAACACCCTTTGCCGTTGCGTCATAACCGGAACCTGCTCCAGACCGACATATAGCCGGAGCTCGTTGACCGTAAGATCACCGGCCCCCTTGTAGCTTTTGATTTCGCCGCTCTCGATCAGCGGCTTGATGACTTGGGGCAGCGTCGATCCAATCCGTTCGCACAGGTGGCGGGCGCGTGATGAAAGTTTCATGTGTTTCCTTTTCTCCGACCTCGACAATGAGATCGGAGGAAAAGAGCCGGGCCTGTCTTTGCAGATGTTCAGGCGCGGCCATGCGTTTATTTCTGGGCGCGTTTCAATCCTTTCTCGACCCTGCGGTCACGGTTTTGCTTGAGCCTCGCCGACAGGTTGACCGTGGCCAGACGGCCAATGACCTCCCGTTCCTGCTTGGCGTTGATCCGAATGATTTCTTGGAGTCCGTGCATTTTGTCCTTTGTGTTTGGTTGACCGTAAAGTGACCATCGCCATTTTGCTCATTTAACCGAGGTACACTGATGGCGGATGGTTGGCTGCGTAAGTGCAGCCAAATTATTTCTTGGCCTGATGGTAATTGGCGAGCGCCATCTGAAGGTTTGAACCCTTCTCGCACTCGCGGAAACCATACTCGAACGCCAGTTGCAACTGTGATTGATTGGTGTCTTGCGTCAGGACGATCGTGTCCTCGATGACCTTGGCCGGTGAGACGCCCGCGCCGTCGTGCCATTCTTTCAGCGCGTCACGAATGTATTCCGCGAATTCTCCGGGCTCGCCGCCGAGCTCCCCGGAATCAACCGTCACCAAGACGGTCTCATTGTATCCGCGTATGCCCGCGCCCATCTCGGACGGGCGTTCGATTTCATAGATCAGAGTTTTGGATTTCATAAAGTAAAGGCTGGCCGCGCACCTTCCAAAAGTACCCGCACAACAGGTGCGGGAAGGAAATCAGGACAGATGGCGACCAGCGAAAGTTTAGCGTGGCGAGCTGACGTACCAGAGGATCAGGAACGCCGCGCCAATTAGAAGGACTGCAATGCTGGCAATGGTTTCGGTTTTCATGGTGATTTGCTGATTTTTTTGACCGGCACATCCCGGCTGCGTTTATCCACGGTGACGATGCCCGGCAACGGCCAGATTGACACAGTGTAGTACCGGCTGTCCGGTATGCCGCACGCCTGCCTGACTTCAGCGTCATGCTTTCCGGGATCGGAGATGTACCGGGCGAGCAATTCAGGGGAAACGCTCATGCTTGGTAGCCCTTCGCAAATAGATGGTAAGCTGGTCGTCTGATTGGGATTCAAGCCAGCAGAGATATTGGCCACCGCTTTTGCCGGTGTACAGGCCGTGCAGCTTCAGGATCATTTCGTCGCGTTTCATGTCAGTAGCCTTTCACTTTGTCAATCCTACGGGCGATTGCGAAAGCCAGCAACAGATTGCCGTCAGCCACGGCAATATCCCGGCGAGCGCGTAAGTCGTCCAGCGGAATGTTGCGGGGTAGTTTGATTTTTTTGGGTGATTTGGTTTTCATAAAGTCAGTTCAATAGTCGCATCACCGGCTTGGCCGATGATGCGAGTGCTGGACTGTCAGTGCTTGACGGGCGGGAGATGCTTCCCGCCATGCTTGGTTTGCTTCATTCGTTTCACCTCCTTAAATATCGTATCCCCAGAGCGTGTAGATCAGGATTTTGGTCTTGGTCTCGCGCTTGATGTGAGCGCCACGATCAAAGTATTTGCCGCTGCAATCGTGGGCGCTGTTCGTGCGGGTCGGCTCACCATGTTCTTCGAGATACCGTTTGGCCAGCTCCTTGTCGGTGAACAGCAGCCAAAAGATGCCGCTGTCGGATTCAATGCGGCTACGTTCGAGCTGCGTGATCCCAGCCGGATGTTCGTGATCGCGCTCCCATTGTGAATGATGGTAGCGTGTACCTTCACGCGCTGATCCATTGATGCAACCAGTCGCCAGCAAAAGGCGCTCGACATCGAAATGGTTCATCCAGCACCAGCCACCAGTGCCCAGCAGGATCGCGCCGGGATAGATGCCGCAACGCGGGTTGAACTTGTTGAGCCAGTCGGCGAGCTGATCGCCGTACTGACCGCATTGCGGCCCGTTGGGATCAGACTGGTCGAGGACGTTCAGCGCGAACTCTCCGCGTGAATTGATCCCAAGAGAGGCTTCGTTTTTCCATGTGATGCCGAATTTTTGGGCAAGATTTTTGAGACCTTGAACGAGTATTTTTTCTCGCGCCCATGATTGTTTTAGAGGGTTCATGTGATTTCCTTTTTTGGTGTAGCGTGATTGCTACAACCGGCCACCTCTGTCGAAGTGGCCGGGTGTAAAAGTCACCATCCTCTTTCCTTCCGCGCCTGCCGCCTCGCCTCGGCCAGCGTCATCACTTTCTTCAGCTCGCGCACCCGCGCATCGTACCGGCCCGTTGAGACGCGGATCATAAAGCGGTAGATGTCCTGCGCCGTCGCCGAGACCTCCCGGCGCGTGCCGGTTGGCCGCATCACGATCACGTCGCCATCCGCCAGCGTCACAGCCAGCCGCCTGCGCCGATCCTTGCCGAATTGTCCGCCCAGTTCGTCACGGGTCATCGCAGCCACGGGTGATGGCACTTGAGCGATGACTGCGCCCGCCTTGTCACGCACCGGCCTTTTATGTCCAAAGGTTCTCACGGTTTGACCTCGCTTTCTCCGGTTGGCTCGTTTCAGATTTTGCTGGCTCGGCATTTCGAGCCCTGATTTTAGCAAAGTCGATCAGCCAGCCCGTGCCTTCGCAGGCCGGGCAGTTGTCGCGCTGGATTCCTCGCCTGCATCCGCATTTGAATCCTGTTTTTGGTTGGTACATACGATTTCCTTTGGTTCAAACGATGATCTCGTCAGCATCCGAATTACGGATGGACGCCCGTGTGGGCGTTTCGATCTTCAGGTAAATCACCAGCACTCGATGAACGGCTGGATGTCGGTTTTGTAAATCCGGTCGCAGATGGTTTCGTACTGGATTGCGATTTGGATTTTACCCTTCAGGCGGCAGTCGATGGCCGTCACCTTGTTCCACGCATAGTTGGTCAGCGCGTTGGCGCATTTGAACGCCCGACGACCTTTGAAGCCAAGGCGAAACGCCAACGTAGCGTTCCGGGCATTGCCGTACTTTTCGACAAATGCCTTCGCCTCGGTTTCATCGTCGAGGTTGAGCTCGATCTTGAACAGTTTTTTGCTCATGCGATTTATGAGCGTTGCGGAATGATGCCAACCGTCACCTTGCCAACAACCAGCTTTTCAAAGCCGCCGTTTTCTTCAGCCATCTTCTCGAAAGATGCGAAGCTGAAATACGATCCGTAGTTGTTGCCGTCACTGTCACAGATCGAAACATTCGATCCGTTGGGCACGATCAGGAATGTGAAATTCCCACGGCCACGCTTCACGATTTTGAATACTTCAGTCATACGATTTCCTTTATGTTCAGATGATGGACTCATCAGTACCGGATTTACCGGCAGACGCCCGTAGGCGTTTCGTCCTTTTATTCACCTCCTTTCAAGCCCAAACTCACGTTCACAAGATCGTGAACGAAATCCCGCCGCCCACCCTTGAATTCGTTGATGAGGGACGCGACGGCATCGTGGCCTTGGCTGTCCAGACCGGATGCCGGGCCTTTCAGGAATGCCGACAGCTCCTTTGCGACCACGGTGATGACTGCCCAGAACTTCCAGCGCCACCTTGATTCGGGCATCGCTCGTGGCGATCTGTTTTTTGAGTTTCTTGTCGGCCAGTGCTTTCGATTTTTTGCTCATGGTTTGATCCTTTGTTCAGATAAGTGAAGTCTCATCAGTGTGCGCGTAACGCACAGACGGCCACTTGGCCGTTTCGACCTTACAACCAGCCCTGCGCCTTGGCGAACCGCTCGATCTCATCCCAGCCGATGCGATGGCAACCGGCGACCACGCCCTGATCGTTTACGGCGTCAAGCTGGAAGTCGCCAACCTTGAACGTCTCGCCATTGCGATGCCAGCCGGTTTCGCGCTTGCTGGTGATGAACCGGAAGGCGAGCTTGGCTTCAGCCAGCGGAAC
>Ga0097620_100000235_pt1 | contig 54699 bp, 86 predicted proteins | sample KBSSwiS22_FD_77030 | JGI IMG/M metagenome (GOLD analysis project Ga0097620, IMG submission 77030) | Switchgrass rhizosphere microbial communities from Kellogg Biological Station, Michigan, USA - KBS Switchgrass S2-2 (version 2) (version 2) | ecosystem: Host-associated > Plants > Roots >...
TGACGAGGTTGTAGGGATCGTGACCTGACCTGCCTGGCCCAACATCACGTTGGGCTGTGGCGCCCGTGTGGCGCCCGACAGGGGGATCACCATGACGGACGGCCCGGCGACCCAGACCGACGCACCACCCACCACACCGCGCACGACCGACGACATCCACGGTTGGGACCTGTCCGACTGGGAAGACGTCCGCACCCAGCTGATGACCGTCGCCCAGACCGCGCTCGACGCCCACAGATCCGGAGACGTTGACGACGTGGTCGGGCGGATCGCGGGCATGCGGGCCTGCCTGGACACCGCGATGGTCGCGCTCGGACGAGGGCCCGCCGCGCCGGCCGGCTGGACGCTGGAGACAGCACCCGTCGGCGCCCTCGCCCGCATCCCGGCCGAGCCCGGATCGGACGGCAGCCCAGCCGTGGACCTCGTCCGGATCTCGCCGGCCTCCGACCGCATCGACCCGTCGTGGATCGAGGCTGGCGGCACGGACGACGCCCGTTGGACGCTCTCGGATCTGGAGCGTCACGGCGCCGTGCTCGTCCTGCCCCCCACGCCGCCGGCACCCGCCGCGCCGGACACGACCGGCCCGGGCGACGGCAGCGAGACCGACCGGGCCGAGCAGTGGCGGGCCCGCGCGGAGGCGCTCCAGGCCGAGCTGGACCGGGCGCAGGCCGTCTCCGCGCGCCGACAGTCCCTCCTCGACACAGCGCAGCGGCGCATCGCCGAGCTGCTCGACGCGCAGGCCGCGCCGACGCCGGCCGAGGAGCCCTCGCTCGTCGACGTCGACCCGGACAGTCCTGCCGGGAAGGTTGCCGCCCAGCTCGTCGAGCAGCTCGGAGAGCACCTCCACAGCACCGGCTTCGCGCTCAGCCGGCGCACCGGCGAGCTGATCGTCTGCCCCCCGCCACTCGACGACCCGATCGGCCACCTGCGCGCGGTCGCCGGACTCCTGCCCGACGGAGAGGTCACGGCGAACATCTCCAGCGGCTGGCTGCACCTCAGGGTGAGGGTTATCCGAGACGGCCTGTCGGCCCGAGTGGCGACCACGGTCAACCCGCAGAACGACACCGAGCAGGCCGACGCCCGCGCCTGGCTGGCCGAGATCGGCGTCGAGGTGCGGTCGTGACGGCCGCCAAGCGGGTTGCACGCGGTGCGGCGCTGCTGGACGAGAAGCGGCCCGGCTGGGCAGCGGAGATCGACCTGCGGAAGCTGGACCTGGCTAGCGGCCGTGACTGCCCACTTGGTCAGCTCTGGACGGCGAAGCTCGCGGGGCCGCCGTTCCGGACCGATGACGCCTACATGCTCGGACTCGAAGATCTCGGCATCTACGGCGATAGCGACGAGTACGGCTTCAACCGGAGCGAGGAGAACTGGTCCACCTGGGCCGAGCTGGACGAGCTGTGGATCGCCGAGATCCGCCGCCGGACCGAGACGGCAGGTGCCCGGTGAGCCGCCGCGACGCGCTGGCCCAGCTCGGCCGAGTCAAGGACCCGTCCCCGTGGGGTGACCTGTCCGCGCCGACCGTGACCCTGTTCCGCGGGCCCGACGCGCCGATCGTCCTGCCCGTCGGCGTGACGCTCGACGCCACTGCCGCTGTGCGGGTCCGTGACGGCCACAGTGCGCCCGGGCGGGGTCTCGCTCTCGGATCGATGCTGGCGCCCGAGACGCTCGTCTGGGCGCGGCACGCCGGCTGGTGGCGGCACGGCATGGTCGACGGCGAGCCGGTATCGACGCGCACCATCACCGGCCACGCGGGGCGCCAGACCACCGTGCTGGTGATCTACACGGCGGACCGGACGGGGCGGCTCGACCGGCACCGCTGGCCGGTGTCGGAGCTGCGGCTGCGGGAGCCGGCGTGATCCGGCCCGTGCGCGCCTGCGAGTGCGGCCACCTGCGCCTGCGGCCACGGTGGCGCTGGATGCGCCGCCGGCCGCTGTTCTGAGACCCCCGCCGTCCCGTCCTGCGGATACGGCCACCGATCGGTGCAGCGCCGCATCGCACGGCCAACCCCCCGATGGGTCTGCCCCGCCACGTGGCGGGACGGCGGGCGCTGACCGCCCGGCGCCGGACTCCCCCACCGGCGCCGGGCGCCATACCACGAGCCACCGACAGGAGAGACCCCGATGGCACTCCCCGACTGGGCGTCCGACCCCGACGTGCTGGAGCGCCTCATCCACGCCGCCCTCAAAGCGCATGACCCCAAGGGCGCCGTGGGCGCGCTGAAGATCATGGCGCTGTGCGACCCGTGCCGTGCGCAGCGGCTCTACGACGAGCTGCGGACGGCGGTGCATTTCGCCAAGGGTGGTGACTTCCGGATCTCGATCGTGCCCGTAGGCGACCGCCACTGACCTCCGGCGCCGGCCTTCCCCTCCGGCGCCGGGCAGAACCACCACCCCAAGGAGAGAGATGACCAACGACTCGCACTGGCCCAAGGACCTGCAGATCGCGGACGCCCAGGGCGACGTGGTCAAGTCCCGCCGCCGCACCGACGACGGAGCCGACACCGAGCTGCGCACCGCGCATGCCGTCCTCGCTCGCGCCGAGATGCTGCCCGATCCGCCTGGCAGGCCCCACTAGCCACCCACCCGTAAGGCGGCCCCGCCCGGTGTAGCGAGCACCGGGACGGGGCCTAGGCCAACCACACCCGACCTACCTCGGAGTGATCGACCGTGTGCGACACACTGCACGACGACGACGCCGGGCGCCAGACCTCTGCGCCCTTCGACCCGAACCCGGCCGAGACCTGGCCCGGGAAGATCCGCGACGACGAGCCCGACCTCACCCCGCCCGAGCGCTGGCGCGTGCCCGTGTCCGGGCTCCGGCGGCGCAGCGGGGACGGTGCCCGGTGAGGTTCCGCCGCCGCGGCTCGCAGCCCGAGCCGACCCCCGAACCGGCGCGCGGCGCCCACAGCGACGAGAGTGCCCGCGTCAAGGACGTCCGCCACGCCGGCACGAGCCAGGTGGGGCGCAAGCGGCGCAACGGCATGCCGCCGCGATCCTTCGAGCACATGCCGTGGGATCACGAAATGGAGATCACGCCGGCTGAGAGTGACGCGCGGGACCGGCGCCACCCTCAGCTCGACGTGTTCTGGCCGACCCCGCTCGACGGCCGGTTCCACGACCGACGCCAGGGGCCGGTATGACCCGCCTCGCCCTGCTCCTGCTCGCGGTCGCCCTGACCCCCGTGACGGGCGTGCTGCTCGCCGCCGTCGTCCTGGCCCTCGCCGGGGCGGCGGTGGGCGCAGCGGTCTGGTCGCGCCGGGTCGACCCGTCGCCATGGTTCCCGCCGCCCGACTGGGACGGGGCGCCGATCCGATGAGCGACCCGCAGATCCGGACCCTGACCCTGACAACCGGGCTGACCGTCGCGCAGGCTGCCGCCCTGCTCGGCGACCTCGACCCGGACGACCGGCTCGTCTGCCCGGACGGCCGGGTAACCCTGGCCTGGCTCGTCGTCGCGAGCCTCGATCATGCCAACTCGCATGACAGTGAGCATGACCCGGTCGCCGCGGCGCTGGCGGTGCCGCACCTGGCGACCATCGCCGGCCACCTGCGGCACCTGCCGGCAGCCCCCGGCAGGCCGAAAATCCAGGACGCCGCCCTGGCGCTCCGGCTCGAGGTCCGCAGGCCCGCCGCGGACCGGATCGCAGGCGCGCTAGCTGGGCTGCCGTGGCCACCCGTCTGGCTGCCGGCCGCGGACGGCGAGGACGGCAGGTGACGGCCGAGAGGTCGACACGTGCCCTCATACCGATGGAGGTCGACCAGGACGGGATACCCATCGTCGGCGTCGTCGAGCCCGCCGGGCCGGACGCTGCCGCACCTGCCGGCAGCGCCGTCGAGCGGCGCCGGCCGGGCCGGCTGCTGCCCTGGCGGCCCGTCGGCCGGTGGTGGTCCGGCGACCAGGACGGCCGGGTCTACGTCCTCGGCCGGCCCAAGCCGCGCGACGGTGAGCCGGCCGGGCCGGGCCGGCTGCCACGGTGGGCGCTGCGGACGGTGTGGCGGATGGGTCGGGGCCATCTGGTCATCGGCCGACGCGCCTGGGACGCCCTGACGCATGCGGCGATCCGCGAGCAGATCCGGACGGCGCGGGCAGCCGGCGACCGGGAGGCGCTTGGCGTCTGGATCGACCGTCTCGACGCGATCCGGTCCGGCCGCCGGCAACGCCTGCGCGAGCTGCCGGCGGCTGCCGGCGGCCTGGCGGTCGGTGCCGGCCTGGCCGCCGGCAGCGGCGGGGTGTTCGTGGGCGGCGGCGGGATCGTCGTCGCCGCGACCCATCCCGCCGGCTGGGACTGGTCGGACTGGTGGTCGTTCTGGGCTGCCGTCGTGCACTGGGGCGCGACGGCCGTCGTGATCGGGCTACTGGTCGCCGTCGCGCTGGCCGTACCGGGCTGGCTGTACGGGACGTGGCACGCCGGCCGGCTCGATGGCGTCATGCCGGGGTGGCTGTCCCCCGCGCTGGCCAGCGAGCACGAAGACGTGCCGATCACGCCGTCGCTGGTCGTCACCGCCCTGCGCGACCTCGGGATCTCCGACCTCACCAAGAAGATCAAGGCGATGCCCGACCACGGCGCCGGCATGCTCAGCCTGATCAAGGTCGCCGGCTGCGGCGTCGAGCTCGACATCGCCCTGCCCTCGGGCACCGAGACGGCCGACGTGCGCAAACGGCACTCGAAGCTGGCCGAGAACCTGTACCGCCACGAGCACGAGCTGCACCTGACGATCCCCAAGAGGGCACGCACCATCCGTGCCTGGATCGCCGACCCCGGCGCGCTCGACGAGCCGATCGGCCCGTCGCCGCTCGTGTACGACCAGGACATGCAGGCCGACTACTACACCGGCCGGGCACCCTGGGGCGAGGACCTGCGCGGCGACGCCGTCGCGCTGCTGCTCAAGCAGTGCCACATGCTTGTCACCGGCCTGTCGAACCAGGGCAAGACCGCGGCCCTGCGCGCCCTGCTGCTGTGGCTCGCGTTCGACCCGTCCGTCGAGTTCTGGATCGGCGACCTGAAGGGCATCGGCGACTGGGGCATGTTCCGCGGCCTGGCCACCGTGCTCATCGAGGGGCCGACCGACGAGCATGTCGTCGCGGTCACGCACATGGTCGAGGCCGGCGTCGCCGAGATGAACCGGCGGACCCTCGCCGTCCAGGACATGGCCACCGCCAAGGGTGTCACCCGGGAGATGGCCCGCGCCGGCTCCGGCCTGCACCCGCTGAAGATTGTCGTCGACGAGGCGCAGATCGCGTTCATGTCGCCGGAGGTCGGCGAGGACGGCAGGCCCTACGGCGGGCGCGGCGCGCGCAGCCGGTTCTTCCAGGCCGTGCGGCAGATCCAGAACCAGGGGCGCGCCGTCAACGTCACGATCGACCTCGGCACCCAGGACCCGACGAACGACAACCTCCCGAAGATCGTCCGGGAGGCGTTCCACATCCGGGCCAGCCTGTTCGTCGGCACCGAGTCCCAGGCCCGGATGGCGCTCGGCGAGGCGGCCGTCGATGGCGGCGCCGCACCCCACAAGCTGCGCCGCGGCCTCGACCGGGGCACGCTCGTCGTCACCGGCGACGGCGTGCCGCTCCCAACGGGCGCCGCGTCCATGACCGTCCGCACCCACTACATCGACGGTGACGAGGCAACCGAGATCGCCGAGCGGGCCAAGGCCCGGCGCGACCCGGTCGACACCGCGAGCCCTGTCGATGTCGAGGCGCCGCGCGACCTGCTCGACGATCTCGACCTCGTGCTCGGCACCGAGCCCATCAAGAGCGCCGACGTGCCCGCCCGGCTGCGGAAACTCGCGCCAGACCACCCGGCGTACCGGAACCTGACCGGCGTCCAGCTGCGCGAGTGGCTCGCCGAGGAGGGCGTGAAGGTCCCCAGCACCGGCAACCTGTGGCCGCTCGACCCGGCCGCGGTCCGGACCGCCATCGCCGTGCGCGGCGCGCTCGCCCGGGACGCCGAGTGAGGCCCGCGCAGGTATCGGCAGGGGCGCCCTGGAGGGGGTCCGGGATGGTCGGGCTAACTGGCCGCGCGGACCTAACTCACATCATTCGCGCAGGTCAGAGCGGACGCGGGCCACCTCACTCGCCGAATTAGGAACCTAACTCGCCTTCCGCCCACCTAACCCCCGAAGGAGACTGCCATGCCGCCCAAGAGGCGCACCCAGGCCGACCGCGACGCCGCGGTGCGGAGAGCCCACGAGGACAACATCGCCGACACGGCGGACGCTGCCGAGGCATGGGGAGCCGACCTGTCGACGCTGACGCCCGACGAGCAGGAGGCGGTCCGCCAGGCCCGCGCGGCGCGTGACAGCAGGAGCAACTGATGGCCAACTTCTGGTCCTCCAGACAGGAGGACATCGACGCGCACCTGCAGAGCCCCGACCCGCACACCCGCCGGTTCTTCGGCACCAAGGTCGCGATGCGGTCGCTGCAGGACGCCACGACCAGCGGTGACTACGACCCGTGCGTGGGGTGCGGGGGTACGTCGTCGGTAGCGACCAGGTCCGGGGTTGCACACTGCGCGGCTTGCTCAGGCACCGGACGGACAGCACGCCCAGGCTCGGGCTGATCGCAGCCTGGCCGGATCAGCTCTTGCCTCGCCAGCCGGGCCGGTTGGCGTCGAACCAGGTCTCCACCTCGGCCCGGCGCCAGAGCCGGATCTGCCCGTCCGCCGACACGAACCAGGGCGCCGGGAAGTCGCGGTCCCTCGTGATCGTCCACGCGCGGGACTTCGCGACGCCGAGTGCGGCGCGGACCTCGCCGAAGGTGACCAGCTCGTCGGCGTACGCCGCTGGCCCACGGTCCGCACCCACGGGCCTGACACTGGGGTGCGGACGGTGGGTCAGACCCTCTCGTCTTCCCAACCGTCCACTAGCGCGCTACGGTGCCCGATGAGTCGCGCGCCGTCACAGACGAGCGCCAAAACGAAGAAACCCCGGTGCGGCCTGCCAGCCGCCCGGGGCACGACGCGAGGAGCCGCGCCGATGGAACTGGACACATCATGCCCGCCGCCGGAGCAGGCCGTCGAGACCGAGCCGGCCGGCGCCGCGCAGACCGAGACCACCCCGCCGCCTTACGACTGGCACTACGGCATCTGGCCGCAGTACGCCGGCGACGGCGCACCCTGGCGGGCCGGCCGGTGAGCCGGACCGTCACCGGAGCGAGGCACACAGGGATCGCCCGCCGGCCAGCGCGAGGCGCGGGCGACGCCGGCCGCGACGACGGGCCGCCGCTACGCATCCGCGTGGTCGGCGCACCCGAGGACGTCGCCGACGCGGTCGCAGCGCTGCGGCTCGTCCTGCCCGTGACCCACGTCAGCCAGCCCGCACCGGCCCGCGACGTTCCCGGGCAGGTGCGGGTGTACGTCCACTCCGACGTGCCACCACCGCCCGGGGAGTGCGGCGGATGACGGCCGTCGTGGTGGTCGTCGGGACTACCGACGAGTGCGCCGACGTGCTGGAGATCCTCAAGCTGGCCGCGGACGTCACGTGCGTCCGCACCGAGGAGCCCCCAGACGGTATGGCCGTCGCGTCCGCCCACGTCCGGCCCGACTCACACGGACGCCAGGGCGGCGAGCCCCGCTGAGCTGGCGCCGGCCGCCAACGGCGCCGGCCGGCGTCGCACACCCCGCGTCCGCCCGGTGGCACGGCCGGGCGGACGCGGCTGCACTGCACAACGGCCACTGTGGCGCTGTGCTGTACAACAGTGCAGTCCTACCGTGCGCCGGATGTCGGACCCGGACAATGACGCCGATGCGCTGCGCTACTCCCAGCACGACATCGACACCCTCGTCGGCATCCAGGAGCTGCGCGGGCTGCTCAGCGCCGGCCGCGACCATCTCCTGACCAGGTCATACGCAGAGTTCGTGGCCTCCCGGAAGGGGTTCCCTGAGCCGCTGATCACGTACCCACGCGAGGGCAGGATCCACATGCGGCTGTGGCTGCTGCGGGACGTGGAGAAGTGGCTGGAGGGGTTCGAGCCGCGGCGCGGCAGGCCGCCGAAGAACTGACCCCGGGCGCGCGAAAACCGCCCCGCCCCGCCGTGAGGCGAGGACGGGGCGGCTTCGGCGTGCGGGAGCTACCGGTACGAGTCCGGCAGCTTCGCTGTCGGCGTCACCCGCTTCCGGGTCGACACGGTCGTCCAGAAGAACAGGACGGCCGAGACGACGCCCAGGATCGCCTGAGTCAGCGCGTCGTCGATCGTCACGACGCCCGCCGTGCCGATCACGGCCAGCAGCGCCTTCACGAAGTCGAGGATGGCGACGGGCTCGTACTTGAGCTTCACGATGTACCTCCAGACGAGTCGGCTAGTCGGCCGACGCAGTGGTTGGTGAGCGCCGCCAGCTCGGCCCGCGGCAGGGCGTCGACGGCGTCGAAGAGGACGGCCAGGGTGACCGGCGCCGGGAGGTTGCCGGGCAGGGAGCCGATGAACGCCTCGATCCGGGCCGCCGAGTCGGACGCGGCCTTCGCCGAGTTGGCCGCGGCGGCGGCGGCGTTGTAAGTGTGCTGGGCGACGTTCAAGGTCTCCTTGACCGTGCCGCCGAACGACACCTGCCCCGGCGCGGTGGCCACCCGGTCCAGGTCGGCGATCTCCATGTCGTCTCCCGTTGTCTGGGCGGTCGCGCCGCCGGTCAGGCCGCGCGCCGCGGCGAGGATCGCTGGGCGCTGGTCGGCACGCAGGTCACCAGGACACGAGTGGCCGCCCCACGCCGCCCCGCCCATCCGGTGCGCACCGAGACCACGGCCGCCCGGGTCGTCGGTCACCTGTGCCGGCCAGCCGTAGACCGACATCCCCCACGCGTACAGCTCGGCGAGCCGGGCGAGCTGGACCGGGGTGTAGTCCTCGGCCGTGAAGCCCTCGCACTCCACCGAGATCCAGTACGGGTTCCCGGCGGCCTGCGCCCACGCCTTGCGGGTGAGGTCGACGTACTGCTCGAACGCGCCCCGCTTCGACAGCCACAGATGACTGGACGCGTTGCTGTCCGGGTTGTTGAACATGGCGTACAGCGAGCCGTTGCCCTGCTGGACGTGCGGGATCAGACCCCGCGGCGGGAGCAGGAAGCCGGTGCTGGAGTTCCGTACCGGCCGCCAGGCGGCGCCCGGGTAGCGCGTCGGCCAGGGCGGGCCGGTCATGTCGCCTCCCCATGCTCGTGGGGTTGCGCTCCCCACGGTCGTGGGGTAACGTCGTCCCCACGATCGTGGGGCGAGTGAGAGGGGAACGCGATGAGGAAGTACACCGACGAGCGGCTCACCGACGAGCAGATGGACCGCCTTACCGTCGCCCTCCTTGGCTCCCGGGTTGACGGCGTCCCGCTGCACTGCCTGAACCTCGACCACGACGAGCCCCGGTGGCTCCAGTTCGGTGGGCCATCCACCCAGTACGACGCGTTCGCCGCGGGCAGTGACCCCTGGCACACGGTCACCACGGTCGATCTGCTCGCCGAGCAGGAGGACGGCCGGACGCAGCTCGAATGGTCCGTGCAAATCGTCACCCCGGCCGGGACGATCCCGACGGTCGACGACGTCCTCGACGCCGCCCGCCTCTGCCTCACGTCCGGGACCGAGCTGGGTGCCGACAAGTTCGCCCGCGCCGAGGATGAGGGTGACCTCGTCGAGCGCCGCGAACTGCGCCCGGCAGGCCACGCGTGAGCATCGACGCGCGCCAGCCACACAGCCGCTATCGCGCCGCCGAGCGCGACGACGACGCCCGCGCCGGCCACGCCGCAGAGGCCCGGCGCATCCGCGAGGAGCGGGCCGCCGACACCTTCCCGCCCGAGACCCGCGCTAGCGTTCTGGAAGCCGTCGCGAAAGGCGTGACCCTCGCCGACGCGGCGCAGGCCGTAGGGCTCACCCGGCAGTTCGTGTCCGCTTGGGCCGTCCGCGACGACGGGTTCGCCGACGAGCTGGACGACGCCTACCGGGCCGCCGCACCGACGGACACGCCACACGGGACGCCGACGGGCTACCGGTACCACCGGTGCCGGTGTCGGGAGTGCCGCGCGGCACACCACGGGCCGCGCGGCTGAGCGGTCACGGCACCTCCTGTCCGGTTGGGCTGTACAGGAGGAGTCCGGGGCGCTACTGTTGTCCTACTGAGCCGGACAGCACGAGCGGGGGACGACATGGCCTGGTACGACATCCACCACACCTGCGGACACGACAGCCGCACCCAGATTTACGGCCCGTCCGACACCCGCCAGGCCCGCGCGAACCGGCGCGGCGACAGGCCCTGCCCCGACTGCCAGGCCGCCGCCCGCGCCGAGGCCCGCGAGGCCGCGACCGCCGAGGCCGCCGACCACGCCGTCGTCGACGGGCTCCCCGCCCTCACGGGCACCGAGAAGCAGATCGCCTGGGCGCTCGCCCTGCGCGAGAAGGCAATCGTCGCCATCACCACAGAGCTGACGCCCGTGCCCGGACAGGCCCGGCTCATCATCGCCGAGATGACCGCGCGCCACACTGACGCCCGCTGGTGGATCGACAACCGCAGCCTCGGCGAGCACGGTCTCGTCCTGGCCAAGGAGGTGCTGCGCGAGCTGCCGGAGGATCGACAGGCCGAGATCCTCGCCGCCGACGACGAGCCCGCTACAAGCGAGGTCACCGCCGAGGATGCCGAGATTCCTACCCGGCCCGCCGACCTCACCGACGCGCAGCTGCGTGCGGCGCTCGCCGTGGCGCACCATGACGATGAGCGGTGGGAGGAAGCCGAGCGACGCAGCCTGGTGCTCGGCGTGATCGCCCAAGCGGTCCACGTGGTCTCCCGGGCGGAACTCGCCGCCACACTCGCCGAGCACGGCATCGGCGGCCCGATCCTGAGCCTGACCCCCGGATTCGCTGCCCTGGCGCGGCTGCAGGCCGAGACCCGTCAGCACTGGCTCGACCAGACTCTGTGGTTCGCCCCTGGCGTTGACGACTGGCTGACCCGGGCCGAGGTCGCCGAACTGTGGGGCGTCCAGCCCGACAGTGTCACCCGCTACGTCCAGCGCGGCATCCTGCCCGCGCCAGCCGGCAGTCGGTGGCGGCGCGCGGACGTCATGGCCGCGCTGGCGGATCGACGCGTACCCGGGCAGCACCGCGCCGGCTGAACGGTCACAGGACCGCGCCGAGCACGACGACGACGACGCAGCCGAGGGCGAGCAGGACGACCAGCAGCCACACGCCCAGCCGGTCGGCCGCGTCGGCGAGGCGAGACATGTCCTGGTCGATCTCGGCGAGCTCGGGCCGCGGGTAGCGGCCCCGACCGGTCGCCTCGACGCTGGCGTCGACGTGCTGGTCCCATCGCATATGGCGAGTCACATCCGGGCCGTCGCCGGTCACTTCTCGCACCCCAGAGTCCGCGCAGCTTCCGCGTGATCGGCCACGATCTTCCGCGCCAGCGGGCTCGCGTCCGGGCGCAGCAGCGCCGGATTCCCGACCCCGGCGAACGCGACGCAGGCCGCCCGCTCGTTCTGCCTCAGATCCACGACCGCCGTCGTCAGATACACGATCACCACCGTGAGCGCCACAGCCCCGACGGCCGCGACCGACAGGACCCAACGCCACAGTCGCCGGGTCCGCTTACCCAGGTCCGCTCGCAGCGCCTTGACGGCGCCCGCGAGATCCTCAACCGCCTGCGTCAGAGTCGCCCCCGCTTCGCCGCTCATCGGCTCGCTCACCGCCCCCACCCCCCTGTTCGTCCAGAAGGCGGATCTCCCGCCGTAGTCGACGGACCATGTCGTCGAGCTGGTCCGCCAGCGCGTTCAGCCGGTGGCGGGCATGTTCGGCGTCGGTGGCCAGCCGGCCCGGGTCATCCATCGCGCCTGGCCCGGCTCAGCGCGTCCGTCGCGTCCGCGACGGCGCGCGCCGCCTCGGCGAGTGCACCGGCGTACCGGTCCAGAACCGTCCTGTTGAGGTCGCCGAGCTGCGTTTCGAGCCGGTCGGCCCGCTGGGTCTCACGCAGGTAGGCGGTGCGGGCGAACACGAGCAGCACGGCGGCAAGGCTGCCCGTGACACCGGTCTGCACGAGGGTGTCCAGGCCGAGCCCGCGGCTGCCCTCCGCGGCGTCGACCAGCAGCGGCGAACCGACGAGCGCGCCGCCGAGGGCGTACAGGACCACCATGGGCTATGCCGCTACCCGGCCAGCAGCAGCCAGTCCCGCAGTGCCCCCGCCGGTCTGGTTCGCCATCGGCGCATGTCCCCTCATGTCAAGTAGTGACGATGTCGACCTCGCGCCAGAGCAAGAAGTTCGGGTCGGTGGCCGGTGGCCGCGGTTGCGGGTCGGTCACGCCCGCACCCAGAGCACGGAGACCTTTGGGTCGAAACCGCTCAGCCCGGTGTCGATCGGGCCGCCCGCGCTCGTCAGCGTCGCGAGGATCTCGATGTAGTCCCCCGCGGCGAGGTGGACGATGTTGCCCATCGGCAGACCCTCCGGGCTGGCGCCGAGCGCCGAGCGGCGGACCGAGCCGTCCAGGCTGGACCCGTTGATCCGGATGTCGACGCGGCGGGAACCGGACGCGTTCGAGCCGAACTCGACCACCGGCAGCACGACATAGTTGCCGGGGTACACCGCCGTGATCCGGGTCGGACTGCCCGAGTCCCACATGCCCAGGTCGTCGGCAAGGGCGGAGTTCCAGACCAGCGCCGTCGTCGTGTTGTCCGGCAGCGACTGGACGACGGTGCTCGTGACCTTGCAGTAGGGCGGCGACATTAGGAACGACGCCACGTCGGCCATCTGCTGCAGCTTGGCACTGGTGACCTTGTCCTTGTAGGCCCAGGTCGGTAGGGACGGGACGGCAGTCATCAGTACCCCGCAATGCAACGATCATCGTCAGCGATCCCGTACCGGTCGTCGTCACACACCCCGATCTCGTCGATGACCGCCGGCTCCAGCTGCGCGGTCACCGTCCACGTCCCGGCCTCACCCCCCGTGAAGGCGTGGGAGACGCGGCCGATCAGCGCGTCGTATTCCGGGCCGTAGTCGCCGTAATCATCGGCATAGACCTCGGAGACGAGGTCGTAGGGCGCGACGTCGGGCAGCTCGGACAGCACGATCCGGTCGCCGAACCCGAGCGGCAGCAGCAGGTCCCAGAGGTCGGGGATGCCCTGCGGCAGCCAGCTGACGGAGTCGTTACGGGTCTGCGGCTCGGCGGTGCGGCTCAGCCGCCAGCGGGCATGGGTGATCGACTCGTCATCGTCCGCCGCGCCGAGCGGGATCGTGTCGCCCTTGATCTTGCCGTAGCGGACGATCGAGTCCCGGTCGCGGACAGTGACGGTGCCGCCGCCGATCTTCTCGACCTCGACCTCGTTCTCGACGCCGCTGTCGTCGATCCACGGCGTCCAGTCGTCCGGCGTCGGGTCCGTGTCCTCCGTGCCGGTGAACCAGCCGCCGACTTCGACGCGGTTGACGTACCGGTGCCGGCTGCGAGCGAGAACCGCGCCGCGAGCGTCCATCACCACCGCGCCGCCGCCGAAGCCGGCAATGTCCTGGCACAGGCCGAGCACGTTGGTCTCCGACCAGTCGCGCGCCAGCAGCTGAGTAAGCCCCGCGTCGATGACCGTGTCCTCGGCCGGCCAGTCGGCGAGCTGCAGCACCGCAGCGATCCGGTCGCCGTCGGCCTCCTCGGCCAGCCCCGTGGCGCCCAGGTCGTAGCGGTCGGCCAACTCGGCGAGCGAGGGCGCGCCGAAGAACCAGAACGCCAGGTGCGACATGCGTCCCTGCCAGCGGAAGTCCGCCGTGTTCAGGAACGTGTTGAACGCGGCGCCGAAGAAGCAGAGCGTTGGAGAGCCGTAGGGCCGCGGGTCTGCGGTCAGGGCCAGCGAGCCGACCTGCACGCCGTCGAGTACCAGGCTGGCCGTGCCCCAGGTGCCGCCGGGCACCCAGCGGATCGCGACGTGGTGCCCCCGTCCGTCGCACACGCTGGCCGCCGTGGTGGCGACGGTCTCGCTGCCGCCGGTCGACGCGGTCAGCGTGCCAGTGCTGGTGTGGAGCACTAGCCGGAATCCCGAGATCGGGTTGCCGCCGGCGTACTCGACGCCCTGCTGCATGACAACCCGGTCCGTGACCGCTGGCGGCGCGGAGCCGAACCAGGCCAAGAACTCGACACACCAACCGCCGAACGCGATAGACGGACCCATGCCGGGCGCGAACCGGGCATCCAGCACGGCGCCCGCACCGGTCGGCAGTGTCGTGTCCTGGTGGAACGCAAGCGCCGTCGAGCCGCCGTCGGCGTTGCGGCCGGTCGCCAGCTCGGGCAGCACAGTATCGGCCCCGAACGCCGTGCCCGCGATGCCGAACTTCGACACCAGGAGCCGCGCCGTCGCCGGCGATTCCGCGGTCGACCATGTCGAGCTGTCGGTGACCACCTCGGTCCCCGACTGCTCCGTCAGCGGGTACAGCGACGTCGGGACAGCGGCCAGCAGTGCCGCGGTGTACGGCGCGAGGACGGTCGCCGCGGTCAGCCAGCGGAACCCGTCGTCACAGCTGACCGTGACCTCGGCCGCGGATGGGATGCCCGTCGGGACCATCTCCACCCAGCGGCGGGTGTAGCCCGACCAGATCGGGTGCAGCACGCCCCTCCACTCCGCGAGGATCCACACCCGCCGCCTGGGCGTGATGTTGCCCAGGTAGGGGGCGACGCCCTGGATCCGGCCGGGCGAGTACCGGCCGTCGAGGTTGGAGAGCCTGATCGTGGCGGACCCGGCGGTCGTCTGGTCGAGCTCGTGGTTCCGGCCGCACAGGCCGGCCTCCCACGCCAGCACGTCGTCGGAGACGTCGGTGCCCGCATCGTCGACCGCGACCGTGTCGACGTAGTGGACCTCGCCGGCCCCGCAGTCGAGCACGTCGACGGCGATGTCGAGCCGCTCCGCGGCGATCGGCGCCGTCGCCAGCACTCCGATCCGGGCCCACCGGTCCGTCGACGTGACGACGAGCGCCGACGTCGCAGAGGTCAGGAAGATGTCGCTGCCGGACTTCCACAGCAGCACAACTCGGGCCTGGCGCGCGACGGTCTCGGAGCGGACATGGCCCCACATCAGGTACGTCCGCCCCGGCTGGATGACCGTGGAGTCACCCAGGCCGTAGATCAGCATCGAGATGTCGCCGGCACCGACGGCGGTCAGCCGCGCCGAGTGATGCCCGGCGTAGACCCGGCTCGTCGCGTCGTTGAGCTCCAGCGTTGTGTTCGCGCCCTCGGTCCAGTCGCCGAGGTCCTCGAGCGTGCTGTTGGTGCCGGTGCAGATCCCGCCGAGGTCCTGGCCGTCGCGGTCAAACGCGATCCGGACATGGGTCTGCGGCAGCCGCGGGACGCCGCCGCCGTACGGCCCGGAGCCATAGGTCCCAGCGCCGTACTGCCCGGCGAGCAGCGTCACAGGATCCCGGCCCAGACCTGCTGTGCAGGGGTGCCGCCGGTGGTGCAGACGTACAGCCGCTGGAGGGCTGTCGATGGCGTGTCGGACCGCCACCAGCGGTCGCCCGCGACCGTCTGCCCGTGGCCGCTCCAGGGCTGGGCGACGGCCGGCGGCGCCCAGCTGGTCACGGTCCCGTCCCACAGGCCGCAGCCGGACAGGTAGTGCTGCTCGGACGCGACGGTCGTCGGCCAGGACGCGACGACCTCCGCACTGGCGGTACTGGCAGGGGCAGTCAGACCACCGGATGTGATCTTTGTCCACGTGCTGGTGTTCGTCGCCGTCCCGGACCCGAGCAGGGTCGAGATGGTGGCGCCGCCCGCGTCTTTGAACCGGATGCCGGCCTGCGGGCTGCGGCCGGTAGCGACGGCCTTGCTGTGGATGATGGAGCTGTACGTCTGCCCGGCGACCGCCGGAACCGAGACGCCGGTCAGCGCCGTCATCGACGTGGTCGGCGCGGTCAGCCTGACGATGTTGCGGCTGCCCACGGCGGCGATGCCGTTACCAGTGACCACGGCCGGAGCGGAGCCGCCCACGACGGTCCACGACCCGGCGCCGCCCGCACGGGTGCCCTGGTAAAGCTCCTGCAGCGCGTCGATATAGGGCAGTTTGTTTCCGGGCGGGCCGGCGTAGGAATACTCGGCGATGCCGTTCGTTATCCTATTCCCGTAGATGTCCAGCCAGTTCTGGGGTGACAGCGAGATGTCGCGCTGCAAACTCAGGTCGTCATTCAGAAACAGCCCACCGGCATTGGCCAGCCACATGATGGCGGCGTTCTGGTAGTCGTCGACGCGGATTAGGTGCTTCACGACAGTGTCGACGGCGCCCTTGATGTACAGGCCGCGCTGGTCGACCTCGGTAGCTATCACGAGCTCCTTGACGCCCGCGATGCCGATCGCGGCAGCGGAGGCCGTCGCCTCGTCGCCCGCGTCCATGGCGATCTCCAGCGTGTTCAGACCGGCCTTGATCAGGTCGAGAATCTTGTTCAGGCCGTCGGTGCCGTTAGCCCAGGCATTCAGCATCGTGCCGGGCGTCGGGTTGGTCCAGGTCGTGACCACTCAGACTCCGCTCAGAAGATGGTGATCCGCGGAACGAACGTGCTCGCGGCGGGGGCCGGCAGGATCTCGGCGAGAACATAAGTGATCTTGGCGGTTGGCGCGGTGGTCCCGACCGCAAGCGACTGGCCCACCGACCCGGACAGCGCCGTCTTGTACAGGCAGGCGCCGGTCGAGGCGCCCTGGTTGCCCGACTGGCGCGTCGTGTTCGCGTCGGCCGTCGGCACCGCGGCGGCATTCCAGTCGGCGTAGGAGCCCACCGCCAGCGAACCGACGGCCGTGCTCGTCACCGAGGCAGACAACGTGCCGCTCGCGATCTGGCCCTTGGTCTTCGCGCCAATCGGCGCACTGGGATGCGCGCCGGTAATGACCAGCGTCTGGAGGAACTTGTAGAGCGTGTTCGTGGTCGCCGATGCGGTGACGGTGCGCGACGTCGCGGACCCGGTAATCGCCCACCACATGACAGCCTCGTCGTAGCCCGCGCCACGCTGCCGGTCGACGAGAGTCCAGCTCAGGCCGCCCGAGTCGGAGATCGCACTACCGACGTCACCATCAGCCAGCGTCGACCCCATGTCGGCCACCGCGAGCAGCAGCGCGCCGGACGGCGCCGTGAAACTGGCCGTGGCCGCGTTGCCGCTGGCGACAACGACCGCAGCCGGCGTCGTGCCATCGATCGCGATGGTCACGTCAGGCCCCGAACCGCAGGATCACGCCGAGGCCCTTGGCGCCGGTGCCCGCCACGTCGACGTCCACCGCGATGAGGTCGCCCGTCGCAACGTCCTTGTTGGAGTTGTCAATAACCGGCGCCGTCGCCGCGGTGTAGGACGTGAACTCCGAGGCGTCGATCGTGATTCGTGTCGTAAGCATGTCCGCAGCCTGCGTGACATTGCGGATCTGAATTGTCGGAAGGCCCGAGCTGGACACGGTTGTGACGAAAGCGTCGGCATCGACGAGGTTCCACCCGCCGATATCAGACGGAATGCAGAAGATTATCTTCCCGTCGCCGGTCGTCAGCATGGTGCTGTCGTCCATGACCTTGATCTGGATCGTGCGCTCCAGGCCGTGCGCGTGGTCGGCCCTGGACACGTTGCTGCTCGCGCCGGCCGAGCCGGCGTTCGCGACCGCCGCCGGCGTCGACGACGAGAGCGCCGACGTCAGCAGCAGACCCGTCGTCGGGTGGACGTGGTCGTCCCGCGATGACGCCGTGCCGGCGCCCGCGCCGGCCGAGCCCAGCGCAGCCGGCGTCGCACTCGACAGCTGCGGCGACGCGTGCACGTGGTCGGACCGCGCCGACGTCGTCCCCGCGCCAACGCTGCCGGATGCCGCGGTGGCCGCCGGCGTCGAGGACGTGAGCTGGGGGCTCGCGTGGACGTGGTCGGCCCGCGCAACGGTCGTGCCCACACCGACGCTGCCCGCGGCCGCCGTCGCCACCGGCGTGGTGCTCGCCAGATCCGACGTCGACGACGAGCCGAGGCCGAGGTTCGTCCGCGCCGTCGACAGCGATGCTGGGGCCGAGTCCCCGCCGAAGTTCTCGGACGCGAGCTGCGCGCCGTTGCAGATCGTCGCAATGTCCTCGTGGTCATCGCGATGCGCGCCCTGGCCCCTGACGTACGTCGTCGGCAGGGTGGGGCGGGTCATCGGCGTCTCCCTGTCGGCAGTCCGGTATCGCGGGCGTTGCTGCCGGCATCGTTGGCGATCGCGTTACGTACCTTCGGGGCGATGCGCTCGACGAAGTCCCGCTCGCCGGTGATCGAGCCCTGGACGGTCATGTAGACGTTCACGACCTGGACCGGCGCCGCCCCGCCGTCCCAGCCCCACGCGCCGCCCGATCCGCCGCTGCGGGCCATCCGCGCCGACGTCTGCGAGTCGTAGACGCGCGCCGGGGACTGCCAGTGCACGAGTTCCGGGCCGTCCTCACCGACGACCGACCACTCGCCCGCGCGCGGCGTACCGCCGGAGGCGTAGTAGGTGAGGCCTGGCGCGTTCGGGCTGGTCGAGCTGTAGTAGGACAGCTCCCGCCGCTCCTGAATTGTGATCGTGACCGTCTTGTCGTGGATCCCGCCGAGCCAATCGTTGATTGACGTGGCCGTGTCGCGGGCCTTTCCGGCGGCGGCGTCGAGTTGGCTATCTACATTGCTCTTGAAGGTGTCCACCTCACGCGACGCCTGCCGGAACGGCTCACCGAGCGGACCAGGCAGCAGGCCCCAGACGTCGAGGATTCCCTTTACCGTCGTTGCGGCAGCATCGAACATTGCCTTGAACCCAGTAATCGCGTCGGCGGCAACATTCAGAATCGTGACCGCCATCTGCAGCGCCGCGTTCACCAGATCACCGATCACGGTGATAATCGCGCCGATCACGAGGATCGCGGCATCGATCTGGGCGATCAGGTTGTGCTCGATCGCCCACGCCAAAACGTCGACGATCACGCCGGCTACGGTGGCCGCCGCCGTTCCCAGCGCCTCTAGCTGCGGCTTGTTCTCGTCGAGCTTGGTCTTCAAGTAATCCAACCCGGGGCCGAGGTGATCGGCCACGGCAGAGGCGATCTCGCTGATAGCCGGGAAGACGTGATCGCGGAGAAGATCACCGAGCGCCTGGAAAGCCGGCACGACATAGTCGCGCAGAATCGGCGCGACGTGCTCGCCGAAAAGCGGCACCAGGTCGTCACGCACGATCTGAAGCAGCGTCGACAGGGCTTCCAGCACAACGCCGTGGATCACGTCCGCTATCGACAGCATCGCCTGGCCGAACGGCCCGGTCACGAGATCGGCCAGCGCCGCCAGCGTCGGCAGGACGTCCAGCTGCACGAAGTCCGCCAGCTCGCGCAGGTTCGCGCCGAGGTGCTCCACCACGCCGAGCCAGCCCGAATCCACCGGGGCGCCGGTCACAAATCCGACCGCGAGGGCGGTGAAAACCTCGCTCGCCGTCTCCCGGATAGCGGCCAGCGCCGTGTTGATCCGGTTAAGCGTTTCCTCGCTGGTCGCCCAGGTCCGGAACGAGGTCGAGACATTCAGCAGGGACGCGCTGAGATTCGTACTGTCACTCGTCAGCGTGCCGAGAATGGAATGGGCGCCGACCGCGAAGTTGTACAGCGCGGTCACGAAATCCCCGACGTTCTGCGCGCTCTCCGAAATCGCCCGGCCGAGGTCGCCGGACTCGCGCTTCGCCTCGACCCACAGCGCGACATGCTTCGCACTCACCTGGATCAGCGAGGTGAGGTTCTGCCACACCGGCTGGGCGGCAACAGTGACATCCCAGAACGCGCCCGCGAGCGACACGCCAGCGTCTCCGAGACGCCACACCGCAGTGGCGTTCTCGTTCATGATCCGGCCTAGGTCGGCCCGGAACGCCGGACCGCTAAATACGCTGGCCGCCTCGTTCGCCAGCCACCCCAGCGCCCCCGCGGTACGCCGAACACCCTCCTCGACCACCGGGAAGTTCGACGAGAAGGTCTTCAGTGCCTGCGAGAAGCCGGGCGCGAACGCCTTCTCGGCTGACGCCTTGATCTGGTCAAGCTGCGGCTTGAACTTCTCGAGCTGCTTCGACGCCTCGTCGCCGACGAGTTTCACCGTGCCCAGGCCCTGCGCCATCGTCAGCAGTGCCGGCGCGGCGATGGCCGCGGCCGGGCCGAGCTGGGCGACGAACTGGCCCACCTGCGCAACCGCGGTGACACCGACCGCGGCCTTGCCTGCCAGCAGACCCAGCGACGTGGCCAGGCCGGTCACCGACGCGGTCGCCGAGCGCGCCCGGTCGCCGAGAGCAGCCAGCCGGCCACCGTCGTCCGCATCGCGCGCCGCCGCGGACGCGCCCGACGAGTCGACCCGGATGTTGACGGTGCGGTCATGGTCCAGCCGGTCGAGCAGCTCGTTGAGCAGCTCGACCTCGTGGATGTCGTTGATGTCGACATCGATCCCGACCGTGATCCGGTCGCGGGAGTCGAACCACATCAGGTCGCGGCTCAGGTCCGCGAGCTGGCGCGACGCCTGGGTGGCGCCGGTCAGGCGCAGCGAGACGGTGACCCGCCGGCCGTCGAACCAGTCCAACGCCGTGCGTAGGTCGGCGAGGTCGCCCCAGTCGACGTCGAGCTCGACGCGCACCCGGGCGGTCGCCGTCCGGGCCGCGTTGTCCAGCAGTGCCCGTAGCCGGGTCAGATCGTCGCCGACGACCTCGACCCGCACGCGCGTGGTGACGTCCCGGGTGGCGCGGTCCAGGTCGGCCCGCAGTCGCGACACGTCGTCGCCGACGATCTGCACCCGCACCTGGGCGGTGATGTCGCGGCCGAGTGCGTCGAGCTGCTCGCGCAGCGCCCGCAGTTGTGCGTCGAGGACCCGCGAGACGCTGATCTGGTCGAGCTCGCGGTCCGCCTCGTCCGCGGCGCGTGCGACGTCGCGCAGCGTCCGCGACGCTGACACGTCGCGGCCGAGCAGGTCGAACCGGAGCCGCTCGGTGGAGGAGGACACGGCACCCCCGCCCACCTGCTATCTGCGGGCGGCCTGCCTCTGGGCAGATCGCTGCTCCTGCTCGGCGCGGCGCTTGCGGCCGACGTTCACCTCGTGGCTCACCTGGCGCAGCAGGTGCAGCCGGTCGTCGTCCTGCCGGTCGACGACGTCCGGTGGCCAGCCGAAAAGCTCGGCCCAGTAGAGGTCGTCGAGCGCTGTCAGGTGGTCGGCGGTGAGCCCGCCGACGAACCGCTGGTCGAATCCGGACTGGCCGAGTCGTCGGAGCTGGTCGGCGATTTTGGGTCCAGCCCGGACGCCTCCGTCGCGCCAGCCTCAGCGTCGGTCTTGGCCTTCGCCCGGACCGTGAGGATCCGGTCGATCGAGGGCTTCGCGACGGCCAGCAGCGCCTCGAAGTCCTCGTCGTCGAGGTCGCTCATCGCGTCCGCCGAGCTCGGCCCGTCGAGGGACCAGGCGACGACCATCCCGGCGACGACGCGCTGCTCGATGGCGGCCATGAGCTCGAAGCCGCGGGTGCCGTCGTCGTCGTCCGGCGGCCGGTTCGCGGCGATGTACTTCTCGGCGTCGACCCGACCGCCGCGGGTGATGCGCTCCCGCATCTGCGCCCACTGGCCGCCGGACAAATCAACGCGTGGCATGGGTCTCCTCAGGATGGGTGAGGGCGTGTGGTGTTACAGGGCGCTGGTGTTGGTCACCAGCACGACCTGGACCGGGGGGTTCGAGGCGTCGTCGTACGCCTCGAAATCGATCTCCATTGCGACCAGGTCCGGGCCGTCGACCTGCGGCGGGGCCGACGTGAACTTCACCGCCGGCAAGATGATCGACAGGCGGAATGCCTGGCCGGTGCCGGCCGTGCCGTGCGCGAGGTCGAGCTGGATCGGGGTCGTAGTGTTCGACCGGTACAGGTCGTAGATCTCCGACTGGCTGCCGAACTCGCCGTCGAACTTCCCGGTCAGGGTGGGGATGTCGTTCTGGATCTGGTTCTTCTTGATGCCGGAGTTGCCCAATCCGAACCGCTCGGTCGCCATCGGCGTGCTGCCGGTGAGCGTGAAGCCCTTCATCACCGTCGCGACCGCGGACCCGCCAGTGATCGACGTCAGGCCGGTCGTCGTGGTGACCGTCCCGCCGAGGGTGAACGTCGACGCGTCGGCGAAGGTGAACACGCCGGTCGTCGCGTCGAACGACGCCGAGGCGAGCCCGGTCGCGGTCGTCTCATCCCAGGCATCGAACGTCACCGCGAGCTGGGCGATCTCGCCATCCGAGACGGTGAACTCCCAGTCGGTGATCTTCGCGCCCCGGTAGGTGAACGGCTTGACCGTGCCGTCCGAGGTCTGCGGCCGGCCGACCTGCAGCGTCAGCCCCAGGCCGTCCTTGATGTTCGGCGTGTGGATCTGCCGGTAGGCGCCGGTCGTACCGATCTGGATCCCGCCGGTCGCCTGCGAGCCGAGGCAGTGCTGCCACAGCAGCCCCATGCCCTGGTCAGCGTGCTCGAGCGTGACGTCCCCGCCGGCGCCGACCCGGGAGACGACGGAGCGAGTCACCCGCTTGTACGCCTGGCCGGCCTTGAGGCCCATGCTGTCGAGCCGCGTGAGGTCGTACTTCAGGCTCTCCGAGAGGAACTCGTAGAACCTGGTGACCGTGACCGCGGTGCCCGGCGTCGTCTCAGCGGCGATGCCGAACTGCGCGGACAGGCCGCTGCGGTAGCCCATCACTACTCCCTGGTCTCGTGCTGGATGAGGGCGCGCAGAGGGATGGGCTCAGCGCTTACGGTGGAAGCCCGGGAGGGGCGCGTCTTCCGGATCGGAGCCCGTTCCGGGACTGATCAACCCGCAGGGGCGGCTAGATCGCCTGTCAGCCAGCAGGGCTGGTGTGTGGCAGGAACAACGCGCGTAAGCTGCGAACTGCCGGGGTGTCGGGACCGAGTGGTGCGGAGTTAGCCAGCCTCGAACGCGGGTGATCTCCGAACGTGGCCGGTGGCCCGGTCGCACGGTGGACCTGTCCGCCAGCGGCCGGAAAATGGATTCCGGCGCTCGCCACTCCGGCGCTAGATCCGGGCCTTGGCGACGATGTCGAACGTCACCTGCGCAATCGCGCCGGACTTCCCGACCGCCGCCCGGTAACCGAGGTTCGTAACCCCCGGCAGCGTCACCAGCACCGTGCCGCCGAGATTCGCGCTCGCCCGGACAATGTCCTCGACCGCGGCGACGATCTCGAACGCGGCGCGGCGCGCAGCCCGGATGTCGGCGTCACCCGTCCACGCGCGGGCTGCGTGGGCGATCGACAGCATCTCGTCCTTGCGCAGTGCGCCGAGGCCGGCCCAGTCCTGGTCGCCGCTGGCGCCGTCCGACGGCTCCTCGAGGTCAGGTTCCGACACGCCGACCCACAGCACCCGCTGCACCGACAGGTCGACCGGCTCGGGCCCGTCCAGCACGAGCACGGCGGGGTCGTCGGCGCCGAGCGTGGCCGCGGCGCGGAACGTGTCGACGCACCAGTCGATCGCGTCTGGTAGCGCCGAGCTGGCCACTTAGAACGCCACCATCGGCACGGCCTCGCCGTCGAGCAGCTCCTTGACCTTGTTCGGCACCGCGAACCAGATCCCGGGCACCGACATGGTGTCGTCGACCGACAGCGCCGGCGGGTTCATCCGCGCCGCGCCGCGCTGCGTCTCCCAGAAATGCTCGACGAGCATGCGTGCGGCCAGGCCGATGTTCTCCGGGGCCTCCGCCCGGCCGACCTGGTAGACCGCGGTCCAAGGGCCGCCGATGATCGCCCCGCCGTCGCTCCGCCGGACGATCCCGGCGAGCGGGCTGTCGACGTACAGGGCGGCGACGTCGTAGGCGCTGTCATCCCGGATCGACGTCAGCGACGTGACGGACAGGACCGGCCGCGAGGCCAGCATCAGCGAGGTGCAACCGCCGCGCTGCCGGGCGACCTCGGTCACCTCGCGCGGGAGGACGGCACCGGCGAGACGCTCGACAATGCGGGTCGCCGCGTCGATGAAGAACTGGAGTTCGTCGTCGTCGACGGTCGTCCGGATGTTGAGCTGCTCCTTGGCGTCGTCGAGGGTGATGAGCGAGCCGCTCGGCCCGGCTGGAATCGGCACCGGTCACACTCCCCGGGCGATGACGACATAGTCCCAGATGTGGGTACCGAGCGGCTGGGACGCGGCCGGCGCATTGGTGTCAGGGGCAGGCACAGGTCACGTCCCCGCGGGTCGAGTCGACCAGGCCGAGTAGGAGGCGGATCGGCGAGCTGGCGGGCCGTCCGCTTGCTTGCTGGAGTACGCCCGCCGCGTCAATCCAGGGGCTGCATGGCCCGCTCGCGGTGACGTCGTCGCCGGGCACTGCCGGTATCGGCATCGGTCACCTCCCCGGGTGGGCGGCGGGCGGGTGGCTGCCATGTCAGGTCCCGTCGTCTGTGTCCAGCGCGCCCAGCGTCAGCCGGATCAGTGCGTTGACCTGCATGGTGATGCGGCGTACCTGCGCCACTACCTGGGCGTTGGTCGGGCTGGCGATCCCGAGATAGGTGATGTTGGTAGCGAGGGCCTGGATGCCGCGACCCCTAAGCGTTTCCGCAGTTGCACGCATTGGCGCATCAACGTCGTCCATTATGTGACCTTCACAAAGGTTCGGGGAGCCGTTCCAATAAAGCCCGCGCTAGATATGGTCGTAAAGTTGGCGGGCAATGCCCCGCTCACTGAGGCCTGGCTGTAGCCAAAAGCTCCGGACCCAGTCCCGGGGATACTGGTCCCGACCGATGACCCGAGCGCCAGACCGCCGACGGATGTGGTCCGCGCGGTAGGTTGTGTCGTTGGTGCTCCCTGGACGGCGGCGCCAATCCAGTACAGTCCAGGTGGAATAGCCTGCGAAACAGTTTTCTCCTGCACCGTTGCGCTCGTTCCGTCGATGGTTCCCGCATCCAGCAGGAGGGCACCCGGGAATCCGGTGCCGTCGTCACTGTATATACCGAGGCGCACCGTTGACCCTGCCTCGCCGACGCCGGTCAGCTCGGCACCTATGCGCGAGATGGTGATCGAGTTTGGAACCACCCACGGATGCAGTCGGAGCGTGCCGTTCCCCAGGGCGTTGGATGTGCTGGTGGAGAAGGGCGGGCTGGTGTGGAAGTAATGCCCCGACCTATAGGGGATGAAGAACGGGAGCGTGCCCCATCGAACGCCGCTCGACTGCGAGGAGTCGGCAAAAAGTATCTGGGCATTGCTGCCGACAGCGAGGCGGGCCAATGTGTTGTCGGCCGTGCCCACGAGCAGGTCGCCCTTGGCATCAATGGTGGAAAGTTGCGTATACCTGGCGTCCGTCGTGGACGGGTAGTCGACGACCGCCGCCAGCGACGGCCGGACAACCCGCTGCCAAGCCGTCCCATCGGCGACCAGATCGACAGCCTGATGCTGGCTGGAGATCGTCGGGTTCGAGCTGCCGTCAACCGTGCCGGTGATGGTGACCGCATTCGCGCTGGCGTCCGTCTTCTTGACCAGAACCTTGCGGCCCGCCGTCGCGGCGGGCAAGGTGACTGCGAACGCGCCACTCGTGGCGTCACACAGCACCGCATCACCGGAGGCGGCGGTGTAAGCCGTCGTCCGGCTGACCACCGTCCATGGGACGTCCAGCTCGGTCAGGGTGACCGCACCCGTCCGGCCCGCCACCGACTGCACCGTCGGGTCCGACCATGCCAGGCCGGTGCTCTGCCCCGATGCGGCCGTGAGCACCTTGCCGTCGGCGCCCACGGCCAGCCGACCAACCGTGTTGTCGGCAGTGCCGGCGAACAGGTCACCCTTGGCGTCGACCGTGGAGAGCGACACCTTGCCGGCCAGATCCGAGACCAGGCCGGTCACGTCCGACTCGGGATGGCTGTGCGTCGTCGGCGTGCGCGCGTCCGACAGCCGAGCGTCGTTGCCAGCCGCGGCCGTCGTGCCCGACGTACCGAGCGCGCGCAGCGCGGGCGTCCCCGCAGGCCCACCCGACGGAATCGCCGCCACTGCGGCGGCAGCGGCATTCGCCGTGGACTGCGCCGCGGCGACGTCGGTCTCCAACGTGTCCAGCCGGTCATCGACCCGCGCGGACACCCGCCCCGCCGGCCCGCCGTTGATCGACGTGTAGAGCACGTCCGGCAGCGTCGTCGGCACCTGAAAATCAGGCAGCATCGAATAGGCATCGACCCGCAGCGGGTGGTCGTCGTCGACAACATCGCCGTTGGCATGAAGCAGACCGGCCGCCGGGATCGTCAGTGCCTCATCCTCGAACATCGGGGCCTCGGACCCCGCCGCCGCCGGTCGCAGCACACGGCCCGAGACGTTCCACACGCCCCGCGACCCGTCCGACGGGAACCAGCGATAGGTCGTCATCAGCCCTCCCGCCTCGCCACACAGCGCACGTCCGCCGGGTAGAGCTGCTCGTCCACCACGATGTCGACGAAGCCGGCCGCGGCCAGCGCCTGGTCCAGCTCGAAGCGGGAGATCCCGGCGTAGTGCTCCCCCGGGTAGGGAGCGCCGACGGGATCGATGCCCGAATGCGCCGGCCGACCCGGCGAGGCCGCGGTTGCGATGAACGCACCACCCGGCACGAGCGCCGCGTAGGCCGTGCGGATGATGTCCCGCCAGGACGGGGTGTGCTCGAAGACCTCGGTGCACAGCACGACGTCGAAGACGTTCGTCGGCTTCCAGGTCGCCGCGTCCGCGACGATGTTGACGTTCTCGCCCGGACGCACGTCGAGGACCGCGTAGGCGACCGAGTCCGGGAACAGGTCGCGGCAGGTGCCGTTCACGTCCCGGCCGCCGATGTCCAACACGCTCGGCGGGTGGTCGAAGGGTAGCGACGCTGCGGCAGCGGCCACCCACTGGAGCGCGGCGTCATGCACGGCGGCGCCCCCTCCCGCGAAGCGGCAGGCCGCCCGAGTCGTAGCCCGCGAGGGTGGGGTCGTAGTACCTGTCGACGAAGCTTCGGGGAGGCATCGGGTCGGGTTCTGGGCTAGCTGACGAGGGCGGCGATTCCTCGCCCGGGGCGGCCTCGCCGGGCGGGTCAGGCATCGCGCGTCCCCGGGTGCCAGACCGTCGACTGCTCTCCCGCGTAGCCGGGCGACGGCTCGTCGGTGAAGAAGTACGCCGCGCAGCTCTTGCGCCAACGCGCCGCCGGCTTCGGGTGGCCGTGCCACGACGTCGACGACGTCTCGAAAACCACCGTCCGGCCCAGCTCCGGCACCACGTCTACCGCCGGGCCGTCCGCGCCCCACAGCTCCAGGTGGCCACCGTCGTCCTGCCAGCCCTCGTTCAGGTAGATCATCAGGTTCAGTCGGCGATGCCGGCCCGTCTGCGGCGAACGGGAGAAGTCGGTGTGCACGCCGAGATACCCGCCGGGCGGGATCAGGTGGTAGCCGCCGCCGACCGTCTCGACCTGGAGACCCCAGATTCCGAACAGCTCGCTCAGCTGCTGCCTATAGGCGCCGATGTCGAGGAACAACTCGCGGGTGCACGGGCCCCAGAGTCCGGGCGGGCCCTCCAGCTTGACCTCGTTCTCCGAGCCGTAGCGCTTCCAGCCGGGCGCCGAGGGGTCCGGGAACTCTGCGGCGACTGCGCGTAGGAGGTCCAGATTCCACCAGCCGTCGACGACGAGATAGGGGAACGGCTTGCGGTCACCCATCGCGGGCGTGCCTTGCGCGCTCATCGTGATGGCGGCGTCGGCGAGATCGGACAGCGGTTCACCGCAGTCGGGCGGGCAGGCGGTCACAGGTTCACCTTCGCGCGCGCCTCGAACAGCGCCCTGTCGCTCTCCGCCGCCGACATTCCCAGCTCGTACACCTCGTCCGCCGCCGCCTTGCCGGCGGCCGGGTGCAGGTGCTCGACCTTCGACAGCGGGCAAGGCGACCAGACCCCGCGCGCCTTGGCCGCAATGACGATCTCGTCGTCCACGAACCAGTGCCGGTAGCCCTCGTGGGCCACGACGCCGGGACCGTCCCAGCTCGCGCCCATCTCGTCGACGTAGGAGCGGCGGATCAGCATGTGCGTCGCGTGCTCGCCGGCGACGACCCGCGGGTTCAGCATGTCGTCCGTGCCGATTACGTGGGTCTCGCTGTCGGCCGCAGCCTGGGCGTGGTCCAGCCAGCCCGGCCAGAACCGCACGTCATCACCGACGACGAACAGCCAGGGCTCGCTCGTCTCGCGGTAGCCGAGATTCACCTTCTCCGCGAACGTCCCGACGCCGAACGGGCCCGGCTTCGCGTGCAGCACCGTGGCGCCCGCAGCCTCCCAGGCGTCGATCGTCTCCTGGTCATCCTCGTCCGCGACCGCATACACCGCCGCCAGCCCCGTCGTCGCCCGCAACGACGCCATGAACGGCGCCGCGTTCGCCGGCCGGCGCAGCACCGGCACGATGACCGCAGTCGGCGCCGTGGCCGGCGGGGGCACCAGCGTGCCGAGGTAGTCCAGCTCGCCGATCCACGTCGACTTGTGGTGCGTCGTCTGCACGCCTGTATGCACATAGACCGGGATCCCTAGCTGTCCGAGCCGCATGCAGAACGACAGATCCTCGCTGGTCAGCTCGTTCATCGACTTGTTGAAGATCCGGTCGTACCAGGTTGCTCCGTACTTCTCGTGCACTCGCTCAAACACCGACCGGTGAATGAGGATGCAAGCCGAACCGGTCCCGTGGACCCGCGTCACGACGTCCCGCGAGTAGCTGAAGCGGACGGCGAAACCCTCCTGCTCGCCGATGTGGCGCCAGTCGAAGATGGTCGGCGCCGGTGCGCACCGGAACCCGCCGAGACCGTCCGGCGACACCTGGCGCTGCGAATAGCAGAGTCCACCGACTACTGGCCGCTCCACCGGGTCTGCGGCGTTCATGAGCAGATCCACCGTGTACGGCGGAAAGCCCATGTCGGTATCGATCCAGAACAGCCAGTCCGCCTCGGTCTCCAGGAACTGAGCGACCGCCTTGTTGCGGGCCGCGACCAGGCCGTCGGTACCACACAGCATCGCGATCTCCGCGTTCCCGCGCATGATCCGCTGCCGGTTTCCCAGGTCCCAGCCGATCATCTCGTGGTGCGAACGATGCCAGCTGTAGGAGACGGTCTCGCCGTCGTAGACGTAGGCGATGGCCACCGTGTCGCCAGCTGGCGGCGGCTCCGGTGGTGGCTCGGCCGCCGAGGCGACCATAGGTTCAGACACGAATCCTCCGTGATGGGTAGGGAGGGTTGGGCACCCCGGCCCGAGGTCCATCCCCCGGCACTGGCGCCGGCGCCGGGCCCTCGGACCGGGGCGATCAGGACCGGGCCGCGCGCGCGGTCTGGCGCCGCGTGCCAGGCGGGGCGTCCGCCGTCTCGACGGCCGGGTCGTCCAGCCCAGGGGGCTGCGCCGTGAACCGCAGCCCGTAGCGCGGATCGCGGCTGAACAGGTCCGGGTGGTCGAGCACGAGCGGGTCGTCGTCCGGGTAGTGGTCGCCGACGCGCAGACGGGCCTGGGCGCCGCCAGGCAGCGTCACCACCGTCGTCGCCGTCGCGAACACGGGAGTGATCGCCATCTGACATGTCCTCTCAGGCGTAGCCGAGCTCGGAGAGATCGGCGGCGATCCGGTCCAGCGCAGGCTGGTCGACAGGCGGCTCGGCCGCGGCCTGCCGCTCGAACATCAGTCGGTGGACATCCGGGTCGGACGCCTCGGCCGCGGGAGGGAGCGACGTCGGCGCCACGGGCTCCGGCGCCTCGGGTGGTGAGGGCGCCGACGTTGGCGTCGGGTCGCCATCGGTCGTGCGCGTACGTGGGGGCATCGAGACCTCCCTGCGGGACCCCGGCCGGCCGGGAAGCGATCCGGCCGACCGGAGTCGATGATCAGGAGTTGACGAGAAGGCGGAAGGCCAAGTCGTTGGTCGACGCCGAGCCGATCCGCGCGTGCGCGAACCAGCCCCGCTGACCGGTCGGGAAGCCGACCCCCGTGCCGGCGGTCTGCTGCTGGAAGAGGTTCGGGATCAGCTCGACCTCCATGCCGCCGCGGCGTGCCAGCACGAAGTTCTGGAAGTCGCCGACGACCGCGAGCCCCGTCGGCGCGGTGGTGCTCGCCGTGGTGTCCGGCATATACGGCGACTCGTAGACCGGCTTCCGGAAGAACGACTCCGCCCACTCCTCGGTGATGTTCACCGACTGCGAGTGGAACTGGTCCGTGCCGAGCTGACGGAATGCGTTGTTCACGCCGACGCTCATCAGCCACTTCGCGTTGCGGCGGAACCGCTGCGGCACGGCCTTCCAGACCTTGTACGGGTCGGGCTGGCCGATCGTGCCGACCGTGGTCACCGTGACGCGCACGTTGGTGTTCGCGGAGAGCACAGTCAAGATTCCGTAGGGCTCACCCGAACCCGAACCGCGGGTGTACTTGTCGACCTGCAGCTCGTCCCAGCCGTCCGCCAGCAGCCGTGCCATTTCGTCCGCGAACGCCGGGTAGTCATCCGCGACCTCGATCGTGTACGGAATGAATCCCTTCGCCATGTGAATCGTGACCGACGGCTGAGTCAGGGTCGGACTGTTGTCCGTCGCCACGGACGCCTCAGTCCCGAACGCCCAGGTGACACCCGCGCTGGCGACACCCTTCCAGATGTTCGACGGCGTGGTCACCTGCCGACAGATCTGCAGGAACGGGTTGTCGCTGCCCTGACCGGTCTCGATGATGCTCGGGTCGATGAACACCGGGATGCCGTAGCCACCCGAGCCCGCGACGTTTTCGCTCAGGGCCCGGTACTCGTGCCAGGCGCGCACGGCGTTCCGCTCGTCGTCGTCGAGCGTTGCCGCGGCGTGCGGGTCGGTGATCAGCTTCATCCACGCCGAGCGGTACGCCTCGTTCTCGGTCACGATGATCCGCGCGCCGATCGTGAAGTCGCGCCGAACCGCCTTGTTGACCGCCGAGCGCTGCTCGTCGGTCATGTGAGCCGTGTCGTGCCGGTTCTCCAGGATTCGCAGCGCCCGGTCCCGGAGCTCGCCGCGGCTCGCCGTGCGCAGCGAGGAGGTCTCCTCGCCGAACATCCGCGTCCGCGTCGCCTCGTAGTGCGCCGGCCGGGTGTCCAGCAGCCGCTTCAGGCTGGCGTGCTTGTCGAGCCGCTTCCTCGCCGCGTCCCGCAGCTCGACCAGCCGGTTGAAGACGACGTCCTCGTCCTCGGACAGGTCGCGCAGCGCGCCGGTCTCGTCCTGCGACAACGACACCAGGTGCGCGTCGATGTCGCGCATCCGCTGCTCGAGGACCTCGGGCCGCAGCCCCACCAGGTCGTTGTCGGTCCAGGCGAGCACGTCGCCGCGAGTCTCGTCCTCGGAGCCGCCCATCACGGGCCAGACCGGGCCGCGGCGGCCCCATCCCAGCGCGCGGAGCCCCGTGGTCGGGTGGATCGGGAGATTCATGACCGAATCCCTCTCAGTTGCAGGAGACGCCCGCGCGCAGCGCGGGCCTTCGCGGCCTCGTCCGCCTGGCCGTCCTCGTGTCCGCGCTCCGCGCTCCGCGCAACAGAGGCCCCGGACAGGTCGGGCAGGTGGCTGAGTGCCGAACGGATGTAGACCTCGGTGTCCCGATAGGCCGGGAAGACGACCGGGCCAAGCTCAGAGACGTCCGCGTCGCGGATCTCGCGAACCTGCATGCCGCCGGCGCGCGTCGACCATGAGTCGCCGCCGTCGGGCACCGAGAAGCGGAACGACATGCCGGTGATCGCGCCGTCGCGGATGGCTGCACGCACGGGCTCGGTCAGCCAGCTGTCCGTGAGACGCGTCTCCGTGTACAGACCGCGACTGTCCTCCTCGGCCCGCTGCAGGACGCCAAGCGGTATCGAGCCGACCAGGGGGTGCTTGCCGTGGTCGAACATGACCACCGGCCGCCGCTCACCCAGGCTTCGCGTGAAGGTCCCGCGCCGCACGATCTCCTCGAACTCGCCGAGCGAGTCGCGGATCGTCGTGGCCCTGTCGAAGACGGCCGCGTAGCCGGCCAGAGTCCGTCCGTCCGTCGACGCCTCGATCTCGAACGGGACGTCGCGGAGGGCCTCGCCGTAGCGGCTAGCCGCGTTCGCGCCGTCCTTCCGGCGCCGAGCCGCGGCCGCCATCGCGTCGAACTGGCCACGGCCGTACTTCTTCTTGCCGATCCAGGCCGCGAGCGCGTCCGGGTCGTGCGCGCCCTTCGCCGCCAGCTGCGCCGACAGCGCCCTGAAACCGATGTGCGCCATCAGCCCTCCGCTCCAGTCTCGGCCTCGGCCGCCTCGAGGTCGGCGACCGACAGGCCGGCCAGGTCGGGCAGGTCCTCGTAGTCGTCCCAGTCGTCGGGCAGCGCCAGCGTGCTCGGGTACGTCTCGGGTGCGTCGGCGTTCTCTCCGGCGTCGCGGCGCCCCTTCTTCTTGCCTTTCTTGCCGGTGTTCGCCGACCCGGGCCACGTCCCCAGCACCGCGTGGTGCCGCTCGGCGCAGTAGCCCCACGCCTCCTCGTCGCCCATCCCCGCGTGCTCCATCACCAGCCGGTGGCAGCGGGTCGTCGCCCCGGGCGAGCCCCAGCGGATCTGCAGCGCGCCCTTGCCGTGCTCCCAGTAGTCCCTGCCGTACTCGGCGATCCGCGGGTTCCCGGCGCGGCCGGTGTCGGAGGCGACCGGGTTGCGCGCCGGCACCTTCGACGCCGCGGTCTTCGCGGGCGCAGTCTTGGTCGAGGTCGACTTCGCCGGCGCGTGGGTAGCCGTCTTCGCTGGTGGCCTCGTGGCGGTCGACGCCTTGGGCTTGGGTGGCGTGGCCCCCTTGGCTGCCGCCGGCTTCGCCGTGGCCTTAGCTGGCGCCGCACCGGCGGCCCTGCCGGGTTCCTTGCCGGCCGCGATGTCGCGCAGCTTCTGCCGATCGGCGTCGGTGAGCTTTCCAGGCGCGCGCTTGCCCTCGCCGAGCAGCGAGGCGATCGTCTGGGCGCCGACCTTGCCGTCGACCTGGAGGCCGTGCTCCCGCTGGTACTTCTTCACGGCCTCGGCGTCGGCCGGCGAGAACCTCCCGGTCGGCTCCAGGCCGAGGAGCTTCTGGACGGCCTTGACCTCGGCGGTCTTCTCATCCGTCGCGCCCTCGCCGCCAGCCTCGCCCTTGCCCGCGTCGGCCGACACGAACTGGCCACCCGTCGGGCTGCCGGTGGGCCCGCGCGGGTGCAGGGCTTCGTCGAACGCGCGGCAGTAAGTCACGCGGCAGGCCCTCCCGTCGGTGGGGCCGCCGCGGCCGGCTCCTGGCCCTGGCCCGGCGGGAGCAACTGGACGGACACGAGACCCGAGTGCTTCAAGAGCGACATGTCCTTCGCCTGCACCGCAGCCACCACCGACCCCGGCTCGAAGCCGCCGTCGACGAGCTGGCGGATGGTCGCCGCCTTCGCCTGCTCGATCTCTGCCGCGTCCTTCTCGTCCTCGCGCAGCAGCGGGATGTCGCCGACGTCGAACCACAACTCGGCGTCCCGCGGCACATCCACGAGCGGACCGAGGGCTGCGGACAGGTCCTGCAGCGTCGGATAGACCCACGTGTCCGCGAACAGGCGCCGAGCCTGGCTGAAGTTGCCCGCGTTCAGACTGGAGCCGCTCAGGCCCTCGGCGATGCCAAGCACCGGCGCCGGCACTCGCGACAGGAAACTGATCCGCGTCTCGCTGGCGCCCTGCACCGTCTTCGTGTCCAGTTGCGACAGGTCGCTGCCGACGACGGTCGCGTCCGCGCCCGCGGTCAGGTACAGCGTCCGGAACGCGTTCGCCACGCCGGTGTGGCGCTCCTCGAGCGCGTCGACGGCCGCCATGAACGCCTCGACCGACGTCGCCGGCAGGCCCTTGACCACAAGGTTCGGCGTCGCCCCGTTCTCCAGGTACCGGACCTTGAAGTCGGTCATCGACCGGTCGAGCTGCATGTCCCGGATCGCCGGCGTCAGCCACGACATCCCCATGCCGGGCGACTCTGGGTCGGGAATCGGCGACCACCACGCCACCTCGTCCGGCAGCAGGACCTGCGGCGTGCCCGTCCCAGCACCGCCGACCCAGTAGGCGAACCCGAGCAGCTCGCCGTCGAGCTCCAGGCCGGGGCACCTCGAGTCGGGCACCGAGTCCGATCCCCAGATCACGCCCACCCAGTCCGGGCGCAGCACCCGCAGCCGGCCCGACTGACGGGCCACGTAGGCATTGCCCGCGAGGCCGGCGTGCCATTCCATTCGCGAGATCAGCTCGCCCGTCGTCGCGCCCGTCCACGGCTCCTCGAGCGGCGCCAGTGCCGTCGTCCCGAACGTCCGCCGGCCCTGCGGAGACCAGCGCTTCGACCGGAACACGAACCGCGCCTGCGACAGGACCAGCGCCCGGACCATCTCCGCGGCGAACGCCGGCGGGCAGCGCTGCAGCGCCGCCATGTAGCCCGGCAGGGAGCTGGCGACCTCCATCGCCCGCGCGCCCGCGTACGTCGTCGTCAGGCCCGGGATGCCGCCGTATTGGTAGCGCGTGCCGCCGTAGTTGAAGCTACCCGGAATCAGGTAGTCGCTGATCCAGCTGTCGATGCTCGAGCGGGCCTCGCCGTCGCCACGGCGCCGCGCCGCGGCGCGTTCGAGGATCCCCACCTCAGCCGGCCCGCGGCTGACGCGCCTCGTGCCAGCCCAGCGCGACCAGCGAGGCCGACCAGCGCGCCGCGGCGACCGTCAGGACGACGGTGCGACCTGGAACCCAGCCCAGGCCGTAGAGGACACCGGCGACCAGGGCCAGCAGCCAACGGCCGATCCGTCGGGCGGCGGGCTCGGCGAGCGAGAGGTCGACGACGACCACGGTCACCTCCACGCGCCGAAGAACTGTTCAGGCTCCGGCTGGATGGCCGCGGCACGCGAATCGCCGATGATCGCGCAGATGGCGAGGTCGATCTTTCGCTTGGAGTTCTTCGACTCCTTGCGCACCCGCGGCCCCGCCGGCGTGCTGTCCACGACCGCGTTCCTGACGTGCCGGGCCAGCCGAGGGTCGCCACTGTGCGTGAACGTGTTCCCGGTCGCCGACTCGTAGAACGACTGAGCCGCCAGGTTCATGACCTTGCCCTGCGGTACCTCGACCACCGGGAAGCCCTGGGCTTCGAGGCGTTCCAGCATGCCGCGGTACAGCCACATGTCCGCGGCGAGCTCCCGGACGCGGAAGGTACGGAACAGCTCCCGCAGCGACTCCTCGACGGCCTCTTCGGGTACGTGCCAGTCCAGGCGGGCGTCGACGGGCTTCTCCCAGGCCGCCCAGACGTCCATGTGTCGCGTTCCGAGCTCATGCACCGTGATCCCGGTCGAGTCGCCCGAGTACGACCCGTCGAACGCGGCCACGACATCCGCGCCAGCCGGCACGGTGCATGGATCGTCCGGCGACAAGCGGACGCGTTCGGCGTGCCGGCAGCTGTCCCAGACGCCCGGCGACAGGAACGCCTGCGCACCGGAGACCCACTGGTTGAGGTGGTAGCGGCGGAACTCGTGCGGCTCGATCTGCCGGGCCCGCTTCACCAGGTTCTCGGCCGGCCAGAACACGTCCGCGCCCGGGTTGCAGGCCAGGACCGCGGCACGCACCGCTTCCGGGTCTTTGAAGTCGACTTCCTCGGGCCCCTCGTACCAGACGAACAGGAACTCCGGGTCGACGATCTCGCCCGAGGCGACCTTGCAGCCGTAGTCGTACATCTGCGCGAGTAGCGAGTCCGGGTCGGTGCCAGCCGTCGAGATGTTCAGTTCCAGGCCGTCGGGCCGCTTCTGGAGCGAGTTCGATACCACCAGGTGGACGCGGGCCTTTCGGCCGTCCCATTCGTGCAGCTCATCGCCCACGAATGTCGTCGGTCGGCCGCCGTCGTTCGTCCCAGCAACCGCAGCGATCTTCTTCATCAGCCCGGGGCGGTCACGCAGGGTGATGCGGTCCTCGAAGACGTCAAGGTGGTCCTTCAGCGGCCCGTCGCGCACCATCGCCGCGGCCGTCCCGAACAGCAGGTCGGCCTGCTCGTACGACGCCGCGGCGACGGGGATGTCGGGGGCGGTGACCGCGAGCGGCCCGGCCAGTTCGGCGAGTGCCACCGCCGCCATCAGCTCCGTCTTCGCGTTGCCCTTCGGCAGGCCGAACAGGGCCCGGCGGAAGCGGCGGCGCTCCGTCGCCTGGTCGTACTCGTACAGCCGGTACAGGAACGACCGCTGGAACTGCTGGAGGCGAAAGGGCTGGCCGTAGACCGGCCCGGGCCCGTGGATCAGGAACGCCTGCATCCACTTGCAGATCAGTGGGCCGTGCGTCGGCGGCAGCGGGTCAGGAAGAGGCGAGGCGAGGATCGATGACCCGCGGGTCGGCGTCGCCGTCGTCACTGGCGTCACCGCCCATCAGCGCCGCGTTCAGCTCCGACAGGCTGCGGCTGGCCTCGCCGACCTGCACGCCGAGCTTCATCCGCGCCATCGGTCCGATGCCCAGCTGCGCCTCGCACCGCTCGGCCGTCTTCAGGGCCCGGTCGGCGATCGAGTAGTACGGGCTCTCGACATCCTGGCCCTGACTACCACTAGTGACCGGGTTCGCGTCGCCCAGCTCGGTGGCTCGGCGGTACCGCGCCAGCGCATCCACATAGCGGGCGACGATGATGTGCTCGGTCTCCAGCAGCAGCTGCGCCTGCGGCGCCGACCAGAACGTGTCCCACTGCCTCAGCTCGTCCAGGCCGAGGCCGGCCGGGGCCGCGGGGATGCCTGACGTAGGGGCCTGGGCGGGCGTGACCAGCGACAGTCGCGCCCCGTTACGGGCATCGACCGCCTGGCCGGGCGGCTTCTTCGGCCGCGGCATCAGCCGGCCTTACGGTGCCGGGAGCTAGCACGGGCATTGCACGCTGCGTGACTGAAACCGCGGTAGCCCTGACGGTCATCGGTGTGGTCGAGCTCTAGCCGCTGGCCAGGCCGCATCACGCCAGGACACTTCGGATCCTGTCCGTAGCGCGAGCAGGTCTTCCCGTACGCCGCCGGCAAGCCGGCCTTGCGTGCCTTCTTGTGGGCGGCGCCATAGCCGCGGGCGGTCGTGCCAGGCCGTGGATGCATTCGGCACTGCTGCCCGCGTTCGACGACGCAGCCACATTCACGCAGCGACTTCACAGCCGCCCTACCGCGCGCTCCAGCGCCCGCCGGCCGGCGAGGCGCATGCCTGGCGTCGACTCCTGCATCGCCAGGTTCCACCAGGGCTGGGACGCCTGGCTCACCCAGACATCCCGGTCGCCGTGCACCGGATGGCGGAAGCGGGTGCTGTTGGTGGCGAACGCCATCGGGTGGGCGGCGTAAATCCGCCAGCCGACGCCGCCAGCGCTGTCCTGTAGCGCCACGTGTACCGACTGGGCCAGCTCCGAACGGAGCCCCGTCGAGCGCGACCGGCGACGGCGTGCTGGCGGCAGCCCCGGCAGGCGAAGACGCAGAGCGCGACGAGCGGCGCGACGAGCCGCCGGCCTGGCCGCGGCCTCCAGCTCGCGACGCAGCTGCGCGTCGAGGACCTCGTCCCAGCCCTGAGCCCGCGCACGCAGCAGGCCGAAGTTGCCCGGGTCGCAGTCGACCACCAGGCCGGTCCCGGGCGCGCCGCGGCCGATCGTGGCGCGGCGACTGCGGTTGGCAGCGGCGCGGCGGTTACGAGCGGCGCGACCAGTCTGGGGGCGACTGACCTGGACCACGGTGATCACCCCCGACCGAGATTACACAGCGTCACGTCACTCAGCGTCACGTTCATTGATCCACAAGCGGTCACGCTCGGTCACGGTGACGCAGGGTCATGATCGGGCTAGTCATCACAGCGCGTAGCGATCATGGCCGGATAACCACGCTCAGTGGTACCGCGCAGCCAGGAAGCGCGATGGGGGTCGACGGGGTCCCCACCCGCCACGTCGGGGGCCCACCCCCCTGCCCCGCCACCCTGCGCGACGGCTGAGCACCGCGCGTGAGCACCGCGTGCCTTGCCTCACGATCAAGCATCGCAATAGCGTCACGCAGCGTGAATCGATCTTCATCACGCAGAGCGACGTCACGCGGTGTCACGTCCACCTGGGCCGCGGCCTGACCCACCCGGGCCACCCCGGGCACACCCCTGCCCTGCCACCCCTGCCCACCGTCCGGGTAGCCCCTGGCCACCCCTGCCACCCAGCGAGGGCAGCCGGGGCGGGCAGCGCCCGGGCCTGGCATGACGAAGGCCCCCGCCGGCGGCGGGGGCCTCTGACGCTGGTCACACGGACCCGATCACAGCACAGCCTACGTTCACCGCAGGTCAGGCGTCTACTAGCCCCTGAGTGACACGCCGGGCGTGGCGCACCTGGGCTACGGCGAGGGCGTCGTACAGGGGGTGTCCGGCGCGCTGGCCCACGGCGACGATGGCGCCCTCGTGCGCGTAGCGGCGCACGGTGGATGGCGGGATGCGCAGCGCCGCCGCGATCTCCTGTGCCGTCCCTGCCCGATCACCCGTGCCGCCGTCACCGTGCGTCACGCCCGCATTGTCGCAGGTCAGCGTCATTTGGCGAGCCACAAACCCATCATCCGGATCTCGGGCTCTGGCTCGCTGCCAGGCCGCCACATGAGCCGCTCCCAGCGCGCCGGGCTCTGCTCCGTGGCGGCGAATGAGCCGTACCACCGCTCGCAGCTGCACCGCCAGGCCTCACCGGGCGGCAGCTCCGGTTCGTACCCCCCCTTCTGTGCGAGCTGCATCGGCGGGTAGCAGTAGTGCAGCCAGACCGCAGGCTTGTCGCTCACCCTTCCCTCACCACCGCCGTCTGCACTGCCGGCCAGTTGACCAGCATCGTCTCGCCGTCCGCGAGCGTCAGCACCGTCCGCTGGTTGCCCTCGATCCACGTCCTGATCTGCTGGCGCAGGTCGTCCGCCCCGCGCTGCCAGTGGACCTCGTAACGCTGCGTGCCGTCGATGACGAGCGTGAGGGTCACAACGCCCAGTCCTCCCGGTAGTCGGGGTGCCAGTTCCAGATCGCGGCAAGGTGCTTCCAGAGCGAGTACGGCGCTTGCGGCCACGAGGAGTCCGGACCCCAGCCGCTCGTCTCCCGGTGGGTCTGGAGCATGGCCCGCAGCGCCGCCACCCGCGCGAGCGTCGCCGCCGGGTCCTGGCGGGCGATGTGGGCCTCGACGGGCCTGCTTGCAGGACCCACGACCTCGTCGGTCGGGTGACCACGGTAGACGGTGCCGTCGTGGGTCCAGCGCTCGTCTGGGCCGCCAGCCGCCCGCGCGTCGGCTTCTTCCTCGTCGAGGCGCGCGTTGATGAATTCGACGACCTCCACGCCCTCATCCTCCCAGTCCGACGTGCGCGACCACCAGATCGCTGATCTCGGCGTCCTCCGGCTCGTACCAGCACGAGAAGCACACCACGCGCGGCCGCCCCGAGAACGTCTGTTCGTCCCGCAGCAGCGCGATCCGTGACCGCCGCCAGATTTCCCGGTCCCCGTCGCCCTCGGTCATCGCCGCCAGGTCGAGCGTCCAGCACCGGTTGTCGGTGACCTCGACGAGCGCCCCCTCGACGCGCGTGAGCCGGGTCGTCTCGACCTCGTACCAGCCCGGGCACTCGCCGAGCCACTGGACATTCCGACTCAGTCCGAGCACGTCGCGGGCTCGCTGGCGGCGGACCTGCAGCATGCGCATAGCCTGTCGACGCCGCGGGCTGGCCGGGTCCGGCTCGGCGGCGTCCACCAGTGCCGGTAGGGCCTCCAGGGCCACGAGCGCGAGCCTGTGACGGGTCTTATGGCCAAGCGTCCGTCGGAGGTCGTTGGCGAGGTCGACGGTCACCTTCCAGATGTCCTCCTGCGCCACGAGCGCGTCGAGAGCCGGCCCGGACAGCGGCGGCCTCGACCCGGGCACCCCGCGCCGCGCACCGTTGTCCGGCCGCGCCGTGGCCATCAGCGAGGCCGCCACGGTCGGTTTGGGCCCGACGACGTGCCGGCGGATGTCGACCGGCCCGTACGGCAGCAGGTGCCGGTGCAGCAGGCACCACCGTTCGGTCGCGTCGCGGGCCATGCTGCGGTCGACGGCGGCGGCCGGGGTGATGGCGTCGGCGAGCTCTCGGTAGAGCCGGGCGACGTCGGCGCACAGCTCGGCGAGCGTCTCGGGCTGGCTGCTCACGCGGTCGGGGCCTCCTCGGGCTGGTCAGCGTCGGTCTCGTGCTCGTCCTCGGGCTGCCCGCACGCCAGGCAGCCGCGGTCCTCCTCGTCCGGGTCCGGCGCGACGTAGGCGCCGGACGGGCAGCCGGGGTCGAAGCAGACGCGGAGCGTCGTCGCCCGCCGGAGAGTCATCGGGATGCCTCCCCAGTCGGTCGTCTCGGGCTGTGCAGCTCACCCCAGGCCCGGTACCGGCAGGCGGGCGGGCAGAGCCACCAGTCCAGGCCGTACGGGCTCGGGTTGGTGCAGGCGAGCAGGTTGTGCAGCGGCGGGTGCTGCGCGTCGGGCACGGGAAGCCCGGTCACGGCGTCCGCCTCGGGAAGACGAGGCCGCTGGCGAGTCCGCCATCCAGCGGGTGGGTGGGCCGCCGCTGGGTCCCGTACGTCGTGATCCGCTCGACCCGCGCGAGCAGCGCCCGCAGCTCGGCGACGGCGCCCCACCGCTCCAGCTCGCCGGCGGTCGGCAGGGGCGGGGTGATGGCGACGCACCACTCGCCGCCCGGTCGGCGGCGGATCACGGCGCCTCGCTCTCGTCGCGCTCCCGTGCCATGTGCTCATCGACCGACAGGCCGCCGGTCCAGTCCGGTGCGGCGCCGAGCAGCTCGTCGACGGACGCTTGGGTGACGCCCGGGACGGGGAAGTAGTCGGTCGTCATCAGGGCACGCGTGACCTCGTCGCGCTGCGCTCTTGCATCGGCGGTCCTGGCGTTGGCGTTGGCAAGCCTGGCCGTCAGCAGCCTGTTCGCCGCCTCCAGCTCGGCCACGCGGGCCCGCAGCCGCTGCATCTCGTCCTCCTCGCCAGCCAAGGCCACCTGCTCGGCGATGTGCTGCGCGGCGCCCGGGACGAGCGTCACTCCGGCTTCAGCGGCGATGGCGGCCACGCCCGCCGCGTCGATGCCGTCCAGCCAGTGCCGCTCGTCGTTCACCATGGCCACCGCCCGACGAGCCCGATCACGGCGACAGCACCGCTGGCGACACCGAGCACGACCCCGCCGATCCCGACGCCGAGCGCCTGGCCGAATGTGAAGCACAGCGACGGCCGCCGCTCCAGCAACGTCTCGTCGGTCCACACGTCGACGAAGCTCGGCCGCGTGACCGGCTCCAGCCCGGCGTACGCCTGCCGCTCGTCCTCGGACGCCCGGTGCCCCTGGAGCGCGAGGACGGTCGCCGTGGCCAGTGCGGTGGCGCTGTCGACGTCGCCGCCGGGCCAGAGCGGCGCCAGGGTGGCGCGGACCTGCTCCAGCTCGGTGCGGACCTCTGCGAGCTCGGCGGCGTGCCGTTTCCGGACGCGGGCCGCGCCCTTGCTGGCTTCCTCGCGACAGATACGCAGGGTCTTCTGCCACTCCTCGACCTCGGCCTCGGCTCGCTTCGCGCGGCTGTTGGCCTCGGCCAGCTCGGTGCGCAGCGTCTCGTTGGCCGTCTCGGCGACGAGCAGCTCGTCCTTGACGGCGTCGAGGACCTCATGGGTGCGCTCGTGCTGGCGCCGCTCGATCGCCAGGTCGACGGGCTCCAGCGGGTTACCGCCAGCGGACGCGATGCGCTGCTGGTAGCGGGCGATGGTGGCGGCCTGCCCGTCAAGGCGCTCGTGGAGCCGGCCGACCTCCTCCAGGAGTGCGTTGACCCGCTCGGCGTCGGTGAGGGTGCGGATCACAGCCACCCCCATAGCCGCAGCCAGACGGCGATCGCCCCGCCGGCGAGTCCGCCGATCGTCGCGGGCACGGCGACGAGCATCGCCGTGCCGCCCAGCCGGGCCGTCAGCGTGCGGATCCGCCGTGGCGGGGTGAGGGGCTGGGGTCCGGTGTCGAGGCCCATCAGGGGCGCCATGGCGGCGCGGCGCTCGGCGTTCACCGGGGGCCGCCGAAGGTCCGGTCGTAGCCGGCCATGCGCATCCGGTGCGTACGGCGCTGTAGCCGGAAACAGACGGTGATCGCCCACGCGAACACGCACACGATGGCGGCCCAGACGACGAGCAGCGGACAGAACGCCACTGCCGCCTTGAGCTGGGCGAGCACCTGAAGTACGACGGCGAGCACGGCCTGGCTGAGCAGCGCGGGCCACATGATCCGTTCACGGCGCGCGAGGCAGGCTTCCAGCTCGGCGAGCGTCGCGTCGGGCGTGGTCATCGCTCACCGACCCGCGCTTGACGCTCCAGCCGGCGGGCGTACCGGTTCGAGAGCCAGCCGGCGACGAGGAACGGCCAGCACGTCCACCACGGCGGGACGACGTCGAAGATCCCGGACAGGGCGAGAACCGTCCCCGCCCCGAAGATCCATGCGGCGGCCATGCGGGCGACGGTGGCCCACTCGTGGAGGGTTGCGGGGCTGGCGGGCCCGGGCGTCTCGGTCACTGGCTGGCCTCTCGTGCTCGCGTGCGGGCGGTCTGGCAGGTCGGGCATGGCGTCACGCCGTCCTCGCTGGGCGTCGAGCCGCGCTGGTGGTAGCCGGGCCCGTGGACCCCTGGCGTGGTCTGGAACGGCCCGGCGGGTCGCTGGCCGCGGTCGCAGGGCTGGTCGTCGGGGTCGGTGTGGTCCCACTCCCGGTCGGGGTCGTGGTGGCAGGTGCAGCCGGCGGCGCCGCAGGTGCGGTCGTCCCAGCGCGACGGCGGGCGGGCGGGACGGGCCGGGGTCGTCACGTCGCCACCGGCTCAAGCGTGATCGTCCAGCCCTGGTCAGCGCCGTGGTTGCCAACCCAGACCGAGCCGTGCCGCAAGTCGGCGGACACGGTGACGTCGACGTTGTAGCCGGCGTAGGGGACGAGGTGGTCCAGCAGCGCGCGGCGGGCGGCGGCCTGGTCGGCGGGGACGTCGAGCGGCCGGATCGGCGCCGAGCGCAGGAACGGGGCGAAGGTCGCGCGGAGGGTTGGCGCCGGCTCGGTCAGCGCGTCGCGGTAGCCGGCGAGCCAGGCGTCGGCTCGCTGGTCGCCGGTGCTCACGTCGTGCCTCGCTCGCCGCGCGCGGTCTGCTTGGCGATGGTGAGCGCGTGGGCGTACCCGAGCGCCCACATCGGCTCCAAGTCCTCGCCCAGGCCGGGCGGGCAGTCGGGCAGCGTGAGCGCCAGCACCGCGTCTAGCCGCTTCCGCAGCACCCCCGCCGGTACCAGCTCGATCGTCGCCCCCGCCACGAACCCGGGGCACGCGACGTTGCTGGTGGAGCCGGCGACCATGCCGAGGCGCTTGCCGCGGGTGCCGTCGGCGCGGATCTCGTGGGCGGTCTCCAGGGCGCCGCAGGTGGCGCACTCGGTGACGGTCGGGTAGGCGGTCACGCTGCCTCCCTCGGCTTCCACGTCGTCGTGCGCCGCCGACCACGCGCAGCCTCGGCCCGGTCCTCGGCGATCTGCGCCGACAGCCGGTCGAGCCACGCGGCCAGGTCGCCCTCGTCGGTCTGCGGGTAGGTCCGCTCGCCGCGCGGCTTGCGGTGGCTGGCGGTGTGCGACCAGCGGACGAGGGCTTCGGCGGCCTGGGTCTCGTCATCCATTGCCGGCCTCCATGAACGCCTCCAGCGCGCGGAGCTGGGCGGCGCGGTTGGCCTCGAAGTCGGCGGCGCTCTGGCTGGTCGAGTGCCGGGCGATCTCCTGCCGGGCCTCGCGCAGCGCCCGGTCCGGGCGGGTTGCCCAGCCAAAGCCGTTGAGCCGGCCGAGCAGCGCCGACCGCGCGAGGCGGCTACCGAGGGACATGCCGCGCGGGAGCAGGAAGCGGGCGTCCTCGCCGAGTTCGGCGATCGCCTCATCGAGGCGGGGAGTGTCGCCGACCATGCGTAGGTGCCGGCGCGGCTCGGGCGGTCCGGCCGGCTCCAGCTCGGGCCGTGGCTGCGGGCGGCCGGCGTCGATCGCGCCGCGGGCGGCGGTGATGCCGCCGGGGTGCAGTGCGCCGGTCTCCCACGCCTTGGCCTGCGGCTCGTAGGCGGCCCGCCAGTCGTACGGGCGCAGGTTCGCGGCGGTGTCCACGCCGCCGGCCGCGCGGATCGCGGCGAGGACGGCGGGGTGGATGTCGGGGTACTCGCCGCGCGGCTGGCTGCCGACCGGGCCGTACCAGTTGTTCAGCGCGACGGCCTGTGCCTGCGCGGTGGCCGCGTCGGGCGGCAGGATGCCTGCCTTGGCGGCGGCGTACCGGCGGACGTCGGCCGGCATGATCCAGCGGGTCTCGGTCGCGTAGTGGGCGTGGACGGCGGCGGTCGCGATCTCGACCGGGATCTCGTGCACCTGGATGGGCCAGACCTCGGTGAGGCCGCGCAGGCGGTCCTTGGACGCGAAGCCGGGCGAGTAGTTGTCGATCAGCCGGAAGAACCCGGCGAGGTCTTCACGGTTCATCGGATGATCACTCCTTCGATCACGTCGCCAGCGGGGATGGGCGGCTCGCCGCGGAGTTCGCGTTCGAGGTCGTCGAGGGCGGCTTGACGCTCGGCGGCGGCAGAGACGGGTGGCCGGCTGGGCGGCCCACCGCGAACGCTCACGGCACCGCGCCCGCCAGGCGGCCCGTAGCGACCGGAGTTCTGCACCCAGGTCATCCACGCTCGGTTCCAGTCGATGAACGCGCTGCCCTTGGCGCCGTGGTGGTTCGTGAAGTGCTCGAACATCTCGGCGACGGCGACAGGCGGGACGCCCTTGTTGATCGCGTACTGGCGGCGACCCTCATCGAGGGCGAAGCCATCGGGCAGGCGGGTGGCCCGCTTCGGGGCGGCTTTGGGCTTCGACGCACCCGTCCCGGTGTGTGTGTCTGCGCGCTCGTCGCGCACACACAGATCCGAAGGATCTGTGGTCTTACGTCCTTCGTAACCGTCCTTCTTAGTAGCGCCTGAAAATCCGGCGTCGGTTTTCCAGGCTTCGGCTGGCGTGTCGATCTGGCCACTGTCCGGAGTTTCCGCAGGTGGGACCGAAGACGGGTTTCCAGGCGTCGGGTTTCCGTCCGAAGACGGGTTTCCAGGCGTCGGAGCGACCTGCGGATTTGCTCCCGACGACGGGTCGCCGGAGACGGGTTTCCAGGCGCCGGTGTCATCGGCGGGCCAGCCATCGACGGGCGTATCAAAGACCTGCGCGGTGGTTGACCAGAGGCCGCGTGCGCCCTGCGTTTTCGACTGCACCCAGTAGCCGGCGGTCTCCAGCTCACGGATGGCGGCGCGGATGGCGTCACGGCCTTCCTTGGTGCCCTCGGACAGGCGGGACGAGTCGGTCTCCCAGCCGTCGGGGTAGCTCAGGATGCGCAGGAGCAGGCCGCGGGCGCGGTCGGAGATGCGGTCGTCGCGCAGGACCCGGTTGTCGACCTGGAGGAAGCCGGCTGCCGGGCGAGGGCTGCGCACGATCTTCACCGGCGTCCACCGGGAGCGACGGCTTCGGCGAGCGTCTCAATGACGGCGCACAGGTCGCGCTGCTGGTCGGGCCGGAGTGGCGGCACCGGCTTCTGGCCCCACCGGGGCCAGCCTGCGGCCAGCTCGCGGCGTAGGGCGTCGTCGTCGTCGCGACGCTGGGTGACGGGCGCCGCGTCGGCGCGCACCGTCGTTGAAAGGCATGGCAAAATAGCCACTGCATCTTCCCTTCTGGCGCTAACAGTCGGGGTGGTGCGGGGCGTCTCCCGCTGCGAACGGGATTCGTCCAGCCGGCTCCGAGATGGTCCAGACATCTCGGGGCCGGTGCCATTTCTGGCCGTCAACATCGTACCGCGCCCCGTCCGGTTTGCCCTGGTCAGGGCCCGTGTCGTCACGCCACCTCCCACACAACATCCACACCATTCGCCGTGCGCTTCTCGCGCGCTTTCCGAGCGCGCGCATGCCGCTCGCCCGCGCGTCTTTCCGGCGGCGGGGAGCGGCGTTTGCGGGCGCTATTCGTGGGCGTTCTCCAGTCCCGTGAAGAGGTCGCGCCCGAGCGGCCGGTTGAACCACAGCACCTCGGTCCGCTCGCTGCGTTTGTTGCCCTGGAAGGTCTGCGTCTCGATCGTCAGTCGGTCCCAGCCGGCGTACAGCTCGCGATACAGCCGCGAGTCGTAGCCGGACAGGACGACAGCACCTCGAGCGGTGCCCAGCGCTTCAGCGAGCGCGCGGTGGTCGTCCGCGCCGCCCATCTCGGTCTGGTAGTTCCGGTGCCGCAGCGACCCCAGGTAGGGCGGGTCGACGTAGAGCAGGCACTCCGGCTCGGCGCCGTACTTCGCGACGACCTCGAGGCCCGGCAGGCATTCGAGCGAGACCGCGGCGAGCCGTTCGGCGGCGGACGCCATCCGGTCGACGTAGGCCTCGAGGTAGTCGGGCATTGACGTGCTCGATCCGGACGGGTTCACGAAGTGCCGCCATCCGGTCTTGCGCAGCGTGCCGGTGCGGCCCTGCGCGATCCGGACCCAGGCGCGGCGTGCCTGCTCCAGCTCGTCGCCGGCCGGCTCGCGGCAGGCCTCGAGCTCCGCACGCGAGTGCGGGGTCAGCGCACACAGCCGGATGAGTTCGTCGGGGCGGTCGCGCAGGACGCGCCACCAGGTCATCAGGTCGCCGTCGAGGTCGTTGACGGTCTCCATCGCGCTGGCCGGCTTGGCGAAAAGGACGGCCAGCGACCCGGCGAACGGCTCGACGTAGTGACCATGGGCGGGCAGCAGCGACACGATGCGCTCGGCGATGGTCGTCTTCCCCCCGTAGTAGGCGAACGGCGGCTTCACCGGGGCACCGGCCAGGGCCCACGGCCGAGGATGAGCGTCCCCGCCGAGGTGACCGGGCAGCCGCAGTCGAAGCCGACCCGCTCCCCGCCGTCCTCGTCGACGACGGGCCCCTCGTGCAGACATCCGCCGGCGGGGCTGTGGCCGGTCGTGGGGTGGCCGCAGGGCTCGTCGAAGGTGCCGTCGCAGAGCGGAGCGGGTGGGATCCAGGGGGCGGGCATGGTGCCGGGGGCGATGGGGCCGAGGGGGAGGTGGGTCACGGGCACGACCGGCTCGTCGGAATAGCACGGCGTCATGCGGGCCGTCCGGCGACGCGCAGTCCGACGAGCCGGTCGGCCTCACGCAGGAGACTGGCCGCGTCCCAGCGGCCGGTCCGTACGGCCATGACCTGCTCGGCGACGGCGTCCATGCTGGTCCGCGTCGGGCTGGCTGCGAGCACCAGGAGCTGGATGAGGGCGAGGTCGGCGCGTTGGGCGTCGCACATCGCGAGGTGGATCGGGCCGCCGTCGGTGAGGCGGCCGAGCTGCACGCGTCGGTTGCGGGCCCGGTCGGCGATGTCGGCGAGCAGGCTGCGGGCGGCGTCACCGTCTGCCACGGCTCCTCCTCTCGTGAGTGTGAGCCCGGCCGCCGTCGGGGGAGCGGCGGCCGGGCGGTCTCAGGTGGCGACGAGCGCCGGCTTGTCAGCGAAGGCGCACCGGACGCAGGAGTGGTCACCCTCGTGGCCGAGCGGCAGGGCGCAGGGCATCTCCTCGCCCCAGCCGCAGCAGAGGGTTGAGCACGCCCCGCCAACGACGGTGCCGCGCGTGTCGTCGTAGCGGTTGGCGCAGGCGATGCACTGCTTGAGGACCCACGGCGTTTTGCCGCCGTTCGCGTCGTCACCGGGGAAGGCGACGTGGCGCAGGTACCGGTGGCCGGGCCTGATCACGCGTGCGCCGTGCCAGTTGTCGTGGTCGTCGCACCATTGCGGCTTCCGCGCCGTGTGGGCGGTCGTGGCGGTGGCCATCAGGCGCCTCCGGGTGCGAGTGCGATCACGGTCAGGGCGGCGGCGAGGACGAGGACGACCAGGGCGGCGAGGGCGGCCGGCCAGGCCAACGACGGCGCGGTGTCCTGCCGGGGCGGGGGCAGGATCGGCAGCGGGCCGCTGTGCTCCCAGGGTGAGAGCGCCTCTGGCTCTGGGTCGGGACCGGCGAGGCTTGCGGGCAGCAGGGTGGCTCCGGTGGCCGCTCCGAGTTCGGCGAGCGAGAACGAGCCGGTCGTCTCCGAGTCGGACGGCGGCGCGCTGGGGGTGGCTACCGGGGCGGGGGGTGGTCCGAGCAGCAGGGGCGCGATGTGGTCGTAGAGCGCCTGCTGCTCTGGCGTGAGCCGGATGCCCTCGCCGGGTGGCGGTACGGGTGGCCGCGCCGGTACGGCGGCCTGGTCCCAGCCGGTGGCGGGCAGGTCGCCGCGGCGGGTGAGGTGCCGGCGGCCGGTCGGCTGGTCCCAGCGGGCCGGGGGCGGCGGGTCGGTGTACGGGTCGTCCGCGAGGACGCGGTCGACGAGGAGCCGCAGCTCGACGTGCTCGGCGCGGTGGCGGCCGGTCACGATGTCGCCGCCTTGGCGCTGGCCACGTCGTCGAGCGCTTCTCGTGCCCACTGCGGGTGGGCGCAGCCCTGCGGGTTGACGGAGATGGTGCGCAGCCAGCGTTCGGCGGTTTCCAGCGCGGCGCGCAGCCGGCTGTTCTCGTTCTCGGCCTGGTTGTTCAGGTCGAGCAGGCGCACGATCTGGTCGCGGTCCTGCTCCCGCTCGCGCACGGTCTTGGCGCACTGGGCGTTGGCCGCGTCCCGCTCAGCGCGGGCCTGGTCGCGCTGCCCCTCCGCCCGGAACAGCGCGGCAGTGTCGGCGCTCATGCCGCCCGCCTCTCCTGCGCGCGGACGCGCTGCACCGCCTGCTCGGCGCGGACGTCGGCGACCAGCTCGGCGAAGCGGACGATGGCCCTGACCAGCCCCGCCTGTTCGACTCGCACAGCCTCGGCGCGCTCGAGGCCGAACGGTCCGATGGTGGTCACTGGCCACCGCCCGGCGGCAGCTCGAACAGGTGCAGGACGAGGCCAGTGGCGATCCACGTCCCGAGATGGGTGCCGCCCGGGAAGGGCTCGCCGGTGCCCGCGATGGTGAACCGGCGCGGCTGGCCGACGGGAGCGTCGACGTCGTGGATCTCCCACAGGCACGGGACGCCGCTCGGGTCGAGGCCGGAGTGGATGACGCGGGCACCCTCGGGCAGGGCGAGGACGTCGCGGTTGAGGGAGTGCTTGTAGATGACCTGCGTGCTCATCCCCACCACCCCGCAACGGCGGCCAGCTCGTCGGCCGTCGGCTCGTCGTCGGGCGCGGTGGCGCGGTTGAGTGCCGCCGCGACGTGGAGCTCGTCGGGCTCGCGGACGACGTTCTCGACCGGCCAGACCCGGGCGGGCGGGGCGACGAGCCACGGCTTGTCGAAGGGGTTCACTGCACGCCGCCCTGGGCGCGGGCCGCCGCTTCGGCGATCTCGTCGGGCGTGCGCTCGTCGGTGTAGTCGTCGTCGTCCGCGTTGGCGCCGCCGGTGTCGACCGGAGCGGGCAACGCCGGCGTCTCGTCGTCGTCCGCGTCGATGACGTCGGTGTCGTCCAGCGCGCCGGAGGAGAGGTAGTCGAGGTCGGGGCTGGTGCCGTGGTGGGTGCGGTCGTCCGCGGCGACCGCGGCGGCGAACTCGATGGATGTGGGCAGCCAGGGCCGCATGGCGCGGATGACGGACTTCCGCCACATCCCCGGCTCGGACTCGGGCCGGTTCCACGGGGAGAACTCGGAGTTCCGCGAGTCAGACAGCGCCTTGCGCTGCATGATCTGCTGCTTGGACAGGAGCATCGGCACTCGGCCGCCGTCGGCGAGGTTCGCGACGCCCCAGGCGCACCACATCTCGCCGGGGTCCTCGCGCAGTTCGCGACGGTGGGTGAGCCGCAGGTCGAAGCCGTCCTGGTACTCGAAGTAGTCCTTCTCGCGGACGACTTCGGCGCGGATGTCGGTGAGCTGGCCGGAGCGGCGGGCGAGGTCGACGATGCCGACGTAGCCGAGCTGCCAGTTGACCTCGAAGACCTGCCGTCGGCGGTTCACCGGCTGGTTTTGGTCCTCGAGCTTCTTGTTGCGGCGGGGGACGAACCAGCAGTGCCCGAGCGGTCCGGGCTCCAGGCCGAGCTGCGCGGACAGCATCAGCGCACCGAGCAGCGACTCGGACGTGCAGTTGCCGAGCTTGGGTGTCGTGCGGATGACGGTGAGCGCGATCCGGATCAGCCGGTCGGGGTCCATGTGCCGGGGCAGGGCGCGGGCGATCTCGGAGCGCTGAAGGTCGAACAGCTCGCGGATGGTGAGCGGCGCCTTCTGCTCGCGGGTGGCGACCTGTGCCTGCTGGGCGCGCTGCGCGACGGCGCCGCGCAGCCCTTCGGAGTTGGTCATGCTTCGGTCCGTTCGGTCTGGCGCCCGGCGAGGACACGTGCGAGGTCTTTCGGCTTGGGCCGCAGGACGCGTGGGATGGAGGGGGCGACGGTGTGTCCCGCGCGGGGCTCGGTCGCGAAGCGGACGACGTCGACGTCGTCGACCTGGCCGGTCGTCGCGTCGCCGAGCAGCTCCCAGAGGCGGACCTTCGCCGCGTCGGCCTCGGCCTTGGCGGCACGTTCGGCGTCCTTCGCGGCGAGGTAGTCGACCAGCGCCTCGAGGCCGGCGTCGCCGAGGTCGACAACCTCGCCGTTGTCGGTGCCGTGGATGCGGTGCAGCAGGTCGAGCGCCGGGCCGACCGGCTCGCCCTCGAGCGACGGCGGGTCGCGGTGGATGACGCGCTGCCAGAACTCGGCGCCGACGGTGATAAGCCCGTCGATGACCTGCTGGTCGCGTTCGACGGTCGCTTCGATGAACCGCTGGCCGCCGAGCAGGCAGCCGATGTGGACCCGCGGCAGGCCCCAGACGGCCATCTCCCACTGACACTGGGCCTGGTAGTGGTCGGGGACCCGGTCGCCGTCCCAGTCGTCGCGCTTCCATGCGGAGGCGGTCTTGCCCTCGTAGATCGCCTCGGGCATGAGCTGGCCGTCGTCGTACCGGCCGAGGCCGCTGAAGCTCTGGGGGTAGACCAGCCGGTCGACGGTGACGAGCATCCATGGCCGGTCGGGGTGGGCGACCAGGCCGGGCTCGGTCAGGAACTTGCCGTGCAGCCGCGCCCAGTGCTCGGCGACTGGCGCCTCGAGGACGCTGCCCCAGAACGCAGCCTCGCCGGCGGTGTCATCAGGCGGGTCGTCGCTGGTCTTGTCGAGGTAGACGTGCAGTGCTGTCTTATACGGGTGCAGGCCGACGAGGGCGGCCATGTCGCTACCGCCGATGCCGTCGCGCCGCGCCTCGAGCCACTCGGCGCGGGGGGCGTCCGCGGGCAGGACGGGCCGTGGAATGCCGAGTGTCGCCGTCACGGCTGCCCCGGCGTCCGCCGCCGCTTCAGGTTCTCCACCATCTGCGCGCGCAGGTCGAGGTGGTCGCTGATCTCGCCCCACGTCCGCGCCGTCGCCGCCCGCTCGACGTCCCGGCTGCCCCAGCGGAGCAGCGCGTCGACATCGCGCGCCCAGTCCCCCGCGTCGATAACGGCGCGGCGGATGTCGACGGCGCCCTCGTCGTCGTAGTCGCACTCGGCGAGCTGGGCGGCGCGTTCCAGCTCGTCCACGACGCCGACGGCGCGGCGGCAGTAGGCGCCGAGCAGTGGCGCTGGTCTGGCCCTGGTGAGGGCCTGTACGGTGGTCATTGCACTCCTGTCCTGGGGGATGGGGTTCCGCCCCGGTCGTTCGCGCGGCCGGGGCGTTGTGCTGTGTGGGGAGGTCAGGCGGCGGCCTTGGCGCGGTCGCGGCGACCACGAGCCGGCCGCTTGGACACCTGTGGGTTCTCGGCTTCCTGCTCCGCCTTGATCTGCTGCTGATAGGCGATGAGATGGGACTCCCAGATCACCCAGGCGGCCGTCCGTGCCGTACCGATGCGGCGAGCGAGAAGGCGGCCGGCCTTGATCTCCGCGCGGATCCGCTTGTCCGGCATCCCTGTGATCTCCATCACCTCTGCGATGGAGTACTCACGGTCGACCTTGGTCGAGGTTGGTTCGTGCACCCTGCCAACATAGACCAGGGTTGGCTGATAGAGAAGCCAAGGATGGTCAAGGCTGCCCAAGGATGGCTAAGCTAGGCAGAGTTGTTGGCGCAGGGCTGACTAGTTGGGCCAACCTTGGTCTCATGCCACCATCCCGGTGTGCCAACCGACCAGTACTCGCCTGAGGCCCGGGCCCGACTCGCGCGACTGATTGAGCAGGAGCGCCAGCGGCAGGGGAAGAGCAAGAAGGAGCTAGGGGGAGGATCTTGGGATACCTACCAGAACCTGATCAAGGGCCTGAAGGTCTGGGACAAGACGCTCCGCAACGTCGAGAGAGTGCTCGGTCTCGCCGAGTTCGCCTGTGATGACGTCCTCGCAGGAGCTGCGACACTCCGCCGGGCTCGCCCCGGCGAGCAGCCTGACCCTGAGGCGGCCATCACCGCTCGTGTCAACGTGGCGCATGGGCAGATCTTCGAAGGGCTGGCCGGAGCGACACCCGAGGAGATCTTTCAGGTCGCCGAATACCTGGCAGACGCGCGGGCTAGAGCCCGGCAAAGCCGGGCAAAATAAGTGGAACATACTTCCGGTTTGACAACGCTGTGGCAACGCGCCGATCGGGGTCTTGCGTCGTACGCCATCGCGGGCGCAATGTCCCGGCCGCTCCACTAGACCGCTGTGGAGTAGATGTGGGGACTCGGGATGCAGAAGGTACGTGTTACGGAGCGTCATCTGCCGGGCGAGACCTGGCTTCAGGGGGAGATGGTGACCAGGGCAGGTGCGGCCGACACGGCGACCTTCACGATCGATCCCAGCAATCCGCCACCACTGAGCGTTGTGGTCCGAGACGTCGCTCGCGCCTGCTTCGCACTGATCGAGAAGCAAGGCTGATGACCGGTGGCGATCTCGCCGAACGATGAGAACGCGGTCGGCCCATTCAAGATCACGGTCTCGAAGAACATCAACGGCGCCCGGCGGCGCTGGTACTGGTGGCGCGACACCTGGGACGAGGCAGTCGAGTGCCAGGTCTTAGCCAAGATGGATCTGCGCCAGGACCCGCCGCGCGACCCCTACGAGCGGTACGACACCACTCACCTACAGGTCCGGCCTCGGGGTCAGACGGTGCGCCAGTGGGCGGAGATCTGGCTGGCCGCGCAGGACCTCGACCGACGGGTCAGGGAGAACTACCGGCAGAAGCTGGAGCATGATCTCCTCGGCGAGTTTGGCTCTCTCGGTGTAGCCGAGGTCCGTCACATCGCTATGCAGGGCTGGTACACGAGGCTCAAGCGGACACCACGGGAGCGCACAGGCATGGCGCCGGCGCCGGGCACGGTGGCTGGCATCCTCAGCCTGGTTGACAGCATCTTCACGGCGGCGAAGCTCGAAGGGATCATCGAGACGAACCCGTGTGATGGGCTGAAGCGGCCGTCGGTGCCGCGGATCGCGACCGTGCGGCCGGCACACTTGCTGACTCCGGCTCAAGTGGTCGCGGTCGCTGAGCAGATCGGCAAGGCCACCGAGGGCCGCCACCCGAGGCGCGACGAGCGCACCGGGAAGCCGGTGCTCACCGTCCCAGAGCGGCGGGCACGCTTCCGGGACCTGACCTTGGTGCTCGGCTTCACCGGCGCGCGACCCGAGGAGCTGGAAGGTCTACGGCGCCGGCCGCAGGAGGTAAAGCTCATGCGCCGGCCGCCCGCGATCCAGGTCGTCGAGCCCATTAAGCGCGGGCCGAAGGAGCAGCCAGAGCCGGACGGGCCCAAGAGCGAGCTGTACCACGGCGAGCCGAAGTCCGAGGCTGGCGCACGCCTGATCGAGCTGATCCAGCCGCTCGCCGACATCATCGCTGTCCGCATGGCGTCCGGGAGGCCATACGTCTTCGGCGGCCGTACCGGCCAGCCGGTACAGCACCCCGACTACTGGTCGATGTTCAAGGACGCGGGGAAGGAGTTGGGACATCCGGAGTGGACGCCCTACGACCTGCGCCACAGCTTGGCCAGCTGGGGGCAGCGATGGCCGCGCCGGGCGCTCAAGGAGATGCTCGGCCACGCCCCGGCCGACACGACCGAGGGCTACCAGCTCGTCAGTGCCGCCGACCGGGCGGAGATCCGGGCCGACCTCCAGCGCCTCTGGGACGAGGGTTGGGCCGGCTACCTCGGCGGAGACCTGGAGGGCACGAACGTGCGCCAAGCTGCGAGTCCCTAGGCTGCGGTCCGTCTCGCGCTCGCGAGTGAGCAGGACAGCGGTTTGCCCGCCGGGACCTCCTGGCCGGGGAAGGCGTTGCGCGTGGTGACTTGGCCGGGCGCCAGCGTGTCGATGTTGACCCACCCTTCGCCGTAGCTGACCGAGCCGTCTGGTGAGGCATAGGCAATCTTGATGTAGTAGGTGCTCGGCTTGCTGGACCGGTTGGTGACCTTCACGTCGACACCGGCCCAGCCGAGTCCGGCGGAGCGGGTGCAGTTGAGCAGTTCGACGTCCTCGGGGTGTTCGAGCGAGCCGAACAGGCCGCCACTCTGCCCGCCGGCCGCCGTCGCCGATGGCCCTCCAGCGGGTGCGCTGAAAGCGGGTGCCGGGGTGTAGCTCGCGAGCGCGTCGTTCGCCTTCTGGGCGCTGTTGCCGATCGCTACCGCGCAGGTAGTGAGAAGCGCGGCCATCAGGATGAAGGCGCCGCCGCCGAGGGCGACTGGCAGGACCCAGCCGCGGCGGCGGCGCGGCGGCTGGAACTGAGGAGGCTGCGCGGGATGCCCCCAGGTTGGTGGTCCGTATCCCGACGGCGGTGTGGACATGCTTCCCCCTTGATCGTCGAACGTTGCGCAGGCTATCCGACGGTCAGGGGTAGATCATCTCTGGCGCCCGTGTGGCGCCCGCATCTGGGGAAAGCAGGGCGAAGTTGACGCAAGCTTGGCCAAGGTTTATGGTCAATCTCGACCAAGCTTGACCAAGACCGCAGGTCAGCCACCGTGTCCTACAACTTGACGAGGTTGTA
>Ga0097620_100000688_pt1 | contig 33895 bp, 33 predicted proteins | sample KBSSwiS22_FD_77030 | JGI IMG/M metagenome (GOLD analysis project Ga0097620, IMG submission 77030) | Switchgrass rhizosphere microbial communities from Kellogg Biological Station, Michigan, USA - KBS Switchgrass S2-2 (version 2) (version 2) | ecosystem: Host-associated > Plants > Roots >...
CGAGCGCCTGGATGACGAGGTCGGCCTCCAGGGTGAACTCGCTGCCGGGATCCGGCTCGGGCGAGCGGCGGCCGGAGGCGTCGGGCAGGCCGAGGCGCATTTTCGTGGCCTTGACGCCGGTTACCATGTCGCCCCCCTCAAACGCCACAGGCGCGGAGAGCCAGACGAATTCGACGCCTTCCTCTTCGGCATGGGCGACCTCGCGCTGCGATCCCGGCATGTTGGCGCGGTCGCGGCGATAAAGGCACTTCACCGACTTCGCGCCCTGGCGGACGGCGGTGCGCACGCAGTCCATCGCGGTGTCGCCGCCGCCGATCACGATGACGTCCTTGCCCGTCGCCAGCAGTGAGCCGTCCTCATGCTCCGGCACGGCGTCGCCAAAGCCCGCGCGATTGGATGCGGTGAGGAAATCCAGCGCCCTGACTATACCATCTATACGGTTACCGGGCATCTCGATGTCGCGCGCTTTGTAGACGCCGGTCGCGATCAGGATCGCATCGTGCCGTTCGCGCAGTTCGGCCAGCGCCGCGTCCCGGCCGACCTCGAAGCCCTGGTGGAAGATGATCCCACCGGCCTTGAGCCGCTCGGTCCGGCGGGTGATGACGAACTTCTCCAGCTTGAAATTGGGGATGCCGTAGGTGAGCAGGCCGCCCGCCCGGTCGTGGCGGTCATAGACATGCACCTCATGCCCCGCCGCGCGCAGATATTCCGCGGTGGTGAGACCGGCCGGCCCGGCGCCGATCACCCCGACCGACTGGCCGGTGGGCGCGCCCGGCACCAGCGGCTCGACCCAGCCTTCGTCCCAGGCGGTGTCGGTGATGTATTTCTCGACGCTGCCGATCGTGACGGCGCCATGGCCGGAAAACTCGATCACGCAATTGCCTTCGCACAGCCGGTCCTGCGGGCAGATGCGGCCGCAGATCTCCGGCATGGTCGAGGTCATGTTGCTGATCTCATAGGCCTCGCGCAGCCGTCCTTCGGCGGTCAGGCGCAGCCAGTCGGGAATGTGGTTCTGGAGCGGGCAATGGATCGAGCAATAGGGCACGCCGCATTGCGAGCAGCGTGCGGACTGCTCCTCGGCATTGGCCGGGGCATAGTCGCTGGAAATCTCCGAAAAGTCGTGGGCGCGCTCGGCGGCCGGGCGCTTGGCAGGATAGCCCTGCTCGCGCACGACGAACTTCAGCATAGGATTTTCGCCCATCACAATGCTCCCAAGGTCTGAATGCCGCGAGCATATAGACGCCAAGGCCCAGTGTCACGGCGATTGCGTCATTTATGGCAATGTAACTTACCTAAACGAGCTGCAACGACGCCATATGTTAACGTTTTGCGTGAGGCGGAGCGTTATATATGACCGGTTCGGACCTATCTAACCCCGAGCCACACTAGCGCCGCTACCCCCGCGACGATCCGGTACCAGGCAAAAGGCGCAAAGCCATGCCGTGTCACGATCGCGATGAACCCCTTCACCACCACCAGGGCGACGATGAAACTCACGACGAACCCGATCGCGATCAGGCCATAGTCGCCCTGCGATATCTCATGCCGGTGCTTGACGAGTTGAAGGGCGGTTGCGCCGACCAGTGTCGGAACCGCGAGGAAGAAGCTGAACTCGGCGGCGGTCTTGCGGTCCACGCCCATGGCCATCGCGCCCAGGATCGTTGCGCCCGACCGGCTGATGCCGGGGATCATGGCGAGGCACTGGATCACCCCGATCAGCGAGGATGTGCGCGAGCCGACCGCGGAGACGCCATCATAATGCTGCGTCCGGGCAAGCCGCTCGACCACAAGGATGGCGATACCGCCGATGATGAGCGCCCAGGCGACCACGCGCCCGTTCTCCAGCAGCGCCTCGATCGGATCATGAAAGGCGAGGCCGATCACGACCGCCGGTATGAAGGCGAGCAGGACATTGCGCACGAACCGGAGGGAGGCCGGGTCCAGCCGGAGCAGACCCTTGCCCACCTCCATGAATGTGCGCCAGTACAGCACGATGATGGCCAGGATGGCGCCCGGCTGGATCGCGATATTGAACACGTCCCAGCGCGCCGCATTATAGCCGAGCAGTTCGGTCGCGAGAATAAGGTGCCCGGTCGAGGAGACGGGCAGATATTCGGTTATGCCCTCAACAATGCCCAGAATGATCGCGGTCAGTGTCAGACCCATGGCGAGCGCCTCTTATATTTGGGAGGATGAGACAGGTATTTGGGAGGACGAGACAGGCCGTTGCCAGCCGCCGCAGTTTGGCGATCAGGTCCGCGCCTGGTCGCCGAACCGGCCATGCTTGCGATAGGCGGTAAGCCATGCCGGCGCCACGGCGTCCATCGGCGTCGGCTGGATGCCAAAGGCGGCAAGGCCGGGCAGGGCGGGGTCGGCGACATTGTCGCGGGCCAGCATCGCGAGCTGGTCGCGCGTGATCGGTGCGCCGGGTGCCCAGCCCGTCAGGGTCGCGAGCAGCCGGGCGATGCTGTCCGGCACCGGCACGAATGTCGGATGGCGGCCGATCATCTCGGCGAGCCAATGGTTGATCTTGGCCATGGAGAGAGTATCCGGGCCCGCCAGCGTACAGGTTTTGCCGGCATGCGCGGCGTGATCGGTCACCGCGTCCGCCATGGCATTGGCCACGTCGCCCACGAACACCGGCTGCAATTTCGTCTCGCCCGCGATTATCGGCACCACGGGCGTCGCCCGGATCAGCGCCGCAAAACGATTGGTGAACTGGTCGTCGCGGCCAAAGATGATCGAGGGGCGCATGATGGTCGCAGCGGGGAAGGCGGCGCGTACCGCCGCTTCGCCCGACGCCTTGGTGCGGCCATAGGGGGACGGGCTGTCGGCGTCCGCGCCGATCGCCGACATATGGACGAGCGCACCGACGCCTGCCGCCGCGCTCGCCGCCGCGACATTGCGCGCGCCGGCGACATGCACGGCCTCGAAATTGCCTTTCAGCACGCCCACCAGATTGACGACCGCGTCGGCGCCAGCGACGGCGCGGGCGACACTGTCCGGCCTGGTGATATCGGCCGCCACGAACTGGCTCTGGCCGAGCCCGCCCAGCGGCTTGACGACATAGGCCGCGGTCGGATCGCGCTGGGCGATGCGTACGCGCCAGCCGCGCGCGAACAGTGCCTGTGCCAGGGCGCGGCCGACGAAGCCGCCGCCGCCGAATAGGGTGACGAGTTTGCTGTTATTCATCGGCGTCGCGATGTCCCTGCTGCACCGGGCGGCGCCCGGCTGATCCGCCCGCCTCATTGCCCCAGCGCCGCGGCCGTGACAACCATGCGTGAACGCCGCCGCTTGGCCGGACGTGCAAATTCATCCATTCACCGGTCGCCGCGATTGACAAGCGCCCAAACGAACGGCTAAGCGCCCGCTCCTACCCGCAGCTCAGCTGCCCGTGCCCAGATGGCGGAATTGGTAGACGCACCAGCTTCAGGTGCTGGCGATCGCAAGGTCGTGGAGGTTCGAGTCCTCTTCTGGGCACCATTTGTTCTTCCGGGGGCGTCCGAGGACGTCCAGAAAATGGCTGAAATCCGCCGTTTCTTGTGCTATAACCGTCCGGTCAAATCCGGGCGGATACGGCACCAATCGGGAACAATGAGGGTATATCCGAGGGTATCGTTCTCCTCCCTTTCCAGGGACGATACCCTCATGAGCACCCTTTTCGTCACGACCGTCACGAACGCCAAACCGCAAGCCAAGGACTATAAGCTGTCCGACGGCGGCGGTCTCTATCTTCTGGTGCGAACGAACGGCGCGAAGCTCTGGCGCTTGAACTATCGCTACCTCGAAAAAGGTCGGACGCTCGCATTCGGAGCTTGGCCCGAGGTGAGCCTCGCCGATGCACGATCCCGGCGGGACGAAGCGCGCCGGCTGCTCGCGGCCGGTCTCGACCCGTCGCATGAGCAGAAGGTCGCCATGGCGAAGGCCCGCGTCGAGGAGAACGACACGTTCAAAACGGTAGCAAAGGAGTGGATCGCCAAGAACGAGCGTGAAAACATGGCCGAGATCACGCTGAGCAAGATCCGCTGGCTGCTCGACAAGGCCTATCCGAAGATCGGCAACCGGCCGATCGCCAAGATCACCACCCAGGAGGTTCTGGTTGTCCTGCGATCCGTGGAGGCGACCGGGCGCTATGAAAGCGCACGCCGGATGCGTAGCGTCCTCGGTCGCGTCTTCCGCTATGCCATTGCCACCACGCGCGCCGAGCGCGATCCGACCGGCGACCTGCGCGGAGCCCTCACCGTTCCCAAGGCAAAGCACCTCGCGGCGATCACGAACCCCAAGCATGCGGGCGAACTGATGCGCGCGATCGAGGGCTACACCGGCCACGCCATCACCCTCTATGCGCTGCGCCTCTCGGCGCACATGTTTGTGCGACCCGGTGAGCTGCGGCAGGCCGAATGGGCCGAGTTCGACTTCGATCGCTCGGTCTGGAACCTGCCGGCCGGGAAGATGAAGATGCGGGGCGCCCATCGCGTGCCGCTCTCGACCCAGGTGACCGGCCTGTTCGAGGAGCTTTGGGAACTGACCGGGACCGGCCGTTACTGCTTCCCTTCGTTCCGCACCGGCCGGCGCCCGATGTCCGAGAATACCGTGAATGCCGCGCTCCGCGCGCTGGGCTTCGGCCAGGAGGAAATGTCCGCCCATGGCTTCCGAGCGATGGCAGCGACTCTGCTCAACGAGAGCGGGCGGTTCCACCCCGATGCGATCGAGCGCCAGCTCGCTCATGTCGAGCGGGACGGCGTGCGCCGCGCCTATACGCGCGGCGAATATTGGAACGAGCGGGTCACGATGATGCAGTTCTGGTCGGACGAGCTCGACCGCCTGCGCAATGGCGCCAAGCTGCTCAAGCCAAACTTCGGGGGCAATGCGCAGGTGGAGGGTCAGTCGAGGCGCTTTGCGTCGTAGATATAGACGTCATCATCCATCAGCTTGAGATCGGCGATCCGCGTCGCAACGGCGTCTGGCGTGAGCTTGGCCTCGAGCCATTTCTGATAGAGACGTGCGAACTCCAGCAGTTCGGCAAATTTCGGGTCTGGATCCTCTGCCTGCTCCCAGAGGCCGACGAGACCCGCCAAGCCGTCGATCTCGCGTTTTCGCTCGATCTGGCGTTGCAGGAAGGTGATCCGATAACCTTCCACGCGGACCTCGCGCTCGATGTCCTTCCGCTTGCGATCCTGCTCCTCCCATTGCCTTTTTTGCTCTGCACGCTCCTCGCGCCGCTTTTTCACCGCGATCGCCCATCCCTCGAGCGTGTCGATCATGGCGGGAACGAGACCCTCGAGCCGCTGGCGCTTGCCGTCGGAATAGGTCCGGCGCGCGCCGCCGGCGTCGTACTCGCGGTCGAACTTCAGGACGAGCTCGCCATTGGGCACATAGTCATGTTCGGGGATCGGCGGTTCACGCCATGGTCGATAACCGATCCCTCGGTCGGCCAGCGCGCATTTGCGGTCATACTCGGCCTTCTCCTTGAGTTCGGCCGCCGTGACGAGGTGCGGCACGCGGTCCAACTTCTCCTCGATCATCAGGCCGACCGTCTCCCCGTTCGCAACGATCGCGTAGCCCTGCTCTGTGCTGTCCAGGGACCAGCCCTTGGCTTCGACGGCCGCGACCAGCCTATCGAGAACGGAACAGGCGCGCTCGCCCGACGTCGGCGCGACAAGGACGCGAAACCTGCCGCGGCCGCCGATCGATGCGCGGTCCGTCGAACGGCTCTTCTGAATCGCGGCCCGCGTGCTCGTGACCTTTTTGTGCTCTCCCACCTCGGTCTCCGGGACGACTTCGGTGTGGCTCTCGACCTCGGGTGACGTGGCATCTTCCGCTGCGGGCGAACCGTCCGGTTCCTTCGATTGCGCAACATCGGGTTGCGGCGGCGCTTCCATCTTGACCGGCGCAGGCTTCGGCACCCGCCGAACCGCTGGGGCGGAAAGCGGGTAGCTCTTTTCATCCAGACTGGGATCCGCAGGGTAATCGGGTGTCGGCGGTGCCTTTCCGACCTCCTTCTTCATCCAGTGTCCCGCACGCGGCAACGGTAGGCCCAGGCGCTTCGCCAACGTCGAGAGCGCCGATGTCGTGGTCGCCAGTTCTACGGCGTTGAGGGTCATTGGCTTCGACCAGACGCGGTCGAACAATTCCCGTCGGCTGATTTGGCCTGCGCCAATTTGTCCGCTGTTCAAGTGCTCTGTCGCCATTTCCTTCAACACGCTCAATAGTAATGCGGCGGTCAGATCGAACTGTCTTTCATCCTCAAGATGAGCTGCGCATCACGCCGTCATCACGCTGGCCCTAGTTGCGGAGCAAGGTTGCAGACCGGGCGGCATCCTCGATGACAGCCGGATCGGGCGCGCCACGCGGCACAATCCAACTACCGCCGACGCACAGAACGTGAGGCTCTGCGAGCCATAAGGGGGCGCTCTCTGCCGCGATGCCGCCCGTAGGGCAGAACCGGCACTGCGCGAATGGCGCCGCGAGGGCCTTCAGGGCAGCGATCCCGCCGCTTGCCTCGGCGGGAAAGAACTTGAAGTGCCGTAGCCCAAATTCGAGGCCGAGCATGATTTCCGAGGCGGTCGAGATGCCCGGCAGGAAAGCCGCGCCGCAGTCGCGGGCAGCCTCGCACAACCACGGCGTAATTCCCGGCGAGACGATGAACCTGGCTCCTGCCGCGATGGCCTCGTTCATCTGGGCCTCGCCGACGACCGTACCGGCGCCGACCACCGCGCCTTCCACTCTCGCCATTTCGGCAATCACCTCCAGCGCTGCCGGCGTTCTCAGCGTCACCTCGAGCGCTGGCAGGCCGCCGGCCACCAGCGCCTCCGCGATCGGCCGGGCATGGTCGGGATCCTCGATCACCAGCACCGGGATGACCGGTGCGAGGCGCATGACGGCTTCGATGCTCATATTGCATGCTCCACGGCGAAGGCAGCCGCGGCACCAAGCAGGCCGGGCTGCGGATAAGTGACGAGCTTGACGGGAATGCGCGCCATCAACGCCTCGAACCGGCCTTTTGCGACAAAGCGCTGGGCGAAGCCCGAGCGCGGCAGATGCTCGACGAGGCGCAGCCCCAGGCCGCCGGCAATGACCACCCCGGCCGCGCGGTGGACGAGTGCGATGTCGCCCGTCACCGCGCCGAGCGACAGGCAGAAGCGGTCGAGCGCGGCGGCGGCAAGGCTGTCGTTCCCATCGAGTGCTGCGGTCCACAATGACCTGTCGTCAGCAGGCTCGACGGTTCGACCCTCGATTGCGGCGAGCGCCTCATGGATGTTCGCCAATCCCGGCCCCGACACGATCCGTTCGACTGAAACGCGGCGATGGCGCTCCCGCAGGCGCGCCTGCATTGCGTCTTCAACGCGGTCGAGCGGCGCAAAGTCGATATGCCCGCCTTCGGATGCGAGCACATGATAGCCCGCTCCGGTGCGCAGGAGCCCGCATACACCGAGCCCGGTGCCGGGACCGACGATGCTGATCATCCCGGTGACCGGCAGCGGCCCTGTCGGTCCGCACAGATGACTGAGATGCCCGTCGCCAAGCTGCGCGACCGCATGGGCCACGGCGGCGAAGTCGTTGATGAGGGTGAAGCGGTCGATGCCGAGCTTTTCGGGGATGAGCGCGGGACGGATGGCCCAAGGATTGTTGGTGAGCTTGAGGGTCTCGCCTTCGACCGGACAGGCGATAGAGACGGCCGCCGCCCGTGGCAGTGTGCGACCCGCGCGGCGCGCGAAAGCCTCCCATGCGGTCTGGAGGCTCGCATGCTCAGCGGTCCTCAGGATCACTTCCCGATCAAGCGACAGGACTTGGCCGTTCGCCACTTCGGCAACGGCGAAGCGCGCATGTGTGCCTCCGATATCGACCGCGACAACCTCTTTCACAGGCCGCTTGCCACCAGCATCGCCGATGCCCCCCGTTCGGCACTGTCAGCGCCTTGCCGCATCATCGCGAACAGTTCACGGCCCGTTCCGATTGCCGGGGGTGGCGCCGCAATGGGTTCGCGTCCCTCGAAGATCACCGGAGCCAGACGCACCTCCAGCACGGCGGCGTGCGCATCGAGCCGCACGACATCGCCATCGCGCAGGCGCGAGAGCGGGCCGCCGGCGGCGGCTTCCGGGGTCACATGAATGGCAGCCGGCACCTTGCCCGAAGCGCCCGACATGCGGCCATCGGTGACCAGCGCAACCTTGAAGCCCTTGTCCTGGAGCACGCCGAGCGAGGGCGTCAGCTTGTGCAGTTCAGGCATGCCGTTGGCGCGCGGCCCCTGGAAGCGCACCACCACAACTACATCGCGGTCCAGTTCGCCTGCGTTGAAGGCGGTGAGCACTCCGTCCTGATCGGCGAACACCCGCGCCGGCGCGTCGATCGTCCAGCGCACCGGATCGACCGCGCTGGTCTTGAAGATCGCGCGGCCGAGATTGCCGGTCACCAGCCGCATGCCGCCATCGGGGCTGAACGGCGCATCGACGGGACGCAGCATCGCATCATCATGGCTCTGCGTCGGCGCATCGCGCCAGACGAGCGTTTCGCCCTCGAGTACCGGCTCGCGCGCATAATCGCCGAGGTCGCCACCGCTGACCGTTATGATGTCCCTGTGCAGCAGGCCGGCCCCCAGCAATTCCTTGATCACATAGGCCATGCCGCCCGCCGCCTGGAAATGGTTCACGTCCCCCGATCCATTCGGATAGACACGCGCCATCAGCGGCACCGCCGAGGACAGGCGGTCGAGATCCTCCCAATCGAAGATGATCCCAGCCGCCCGGGCGATCGCCGGAATATGGATCGCATGGTTGGTCGAACCCCCGGTCGCGAGCAAGCCGACCGCGGCGTTGACGATCGCCTTCTCGTTGATACAGCGCCCTAGCGGCCGATAGTCGTTCCCGTCCCAGCCTATCTCGGCGAGCCGATGCACCGCCGCGCGGGTCAGCCCCTGCCGCAGTTTCATCCCCGGATTGACGAAGGCAGCTCCCGGCATGTGGAGGCCCATCACCTCCATCATCATCTGGTTCGAGTTGGCCGTGCCATAGAAGGTGCAGGTCCCCGCACCATGATAGCTTGCGGCTTCCGCCTCCAGCAGCTCCTCGCGCCCGACTTTGCCCTCCGCATAAAGCTGGCGGACGCGCTGCTTCTCTTTGTTGGCGAGCCCCGATGGCATTGGGCCGGCTGGGATCAAGATCGTCGGCAAATGGCCGAATCGCAGAGTGCCGATCAGCAGGCCGGGCACGATCTTGTCGCAGATGCCAAGCAGGGCCGCGCCCTCGAACATGCCGTGGCTGAGGCCGATCGCCGTGGACAGCGCGATCGTGTCGCGGCTGAACAGCGACAGCTCCATGCCGCGCTGCCCTTGCGTCACCCCGTCGCACATTGCGGGGACGCCGCCGGCGACCTGCGCCGTGGCGCCAGCCTCGCGCGCGGCGATCTTAATCAGCTCGGGATAGCGGCCATAGGGCTGATGCGCCGAGAGCATGTCGTTGTAGGCGGTGACGATCCCGATATTGATCGACTTGCCGGAGCGGATCAGCCCCTTGTCCTCGCCCGCCGCCGCGAAGCCGTGGGCGAGGTTGCCGCATGAGAGATTGGGCCGGTCGACCCCAGTCTCGCGCTCGCGAGCAATGAGCTCGAGATAGGCGCGACGCGACGTGCGCGAGCGTTCAGTTATGCGGTCGGTGACGGCAGCTACGACATCATGCAGCATCGTTGGTCTCCGGTTGACGCACGTTCATGCCTCCGCCCAATGGACAGTGACGGGACAGTATGCGCGCCTGATCAGAGCACCAACGGGAGTCTCTTCCGACCCAATCAATGCCGCCTCGAACGCGGCGCGTTTGGCCTCGCCCGTGAACACCAGAAGGGTCCGCCGCGCTGATGCGAGCGCAGAGAGACTCCAGCTCCGCCGCGCAGCCGGCGCTTCGGGGAAGCGGATTCGGCTCCACCTCGATCAGCGCGGGAAAGTTTACGCCGTCCATCGGTCTGCCGGGGAAGAGCGAGGCGATGTGACCGCCCCCGCCCATGCCGAGAATGACGAGATCGAACGGCAGCCGCACTTGCGTCGCCGCGCCCGCACAATCCAGTGCGACGAATGATGCCGCTTGGCCCCTGGTACTGGCGAACGCCTTCAGGACGCTGCCGATGTTTGAAAGCGCGTGGTCGACCGGAACCTGTCGTTCGTCCGTGGTCGTCACCATAATCCTGGGCCAGTCGATGGGATAAGCAGCGAGCGCCGACAGCAGGGCGGCTGGCGATCGCCCGCCCGGCAAGGCGACGGTGGCCGAGCCCGACAGGCAACAGATTCCGAGCCATGCTGCGGCCTCCTCGGCGACGACTGCCGCAGCATCAGCACTCGTCCGATGGGAGACGATTTCGATCAGCGGATAGTTACTCATGCCAGCTCACACCATCCCGTTCGGTGAGCGCGATCGCTGCAGCCGGGCCCCAGGTGCCTGCCGCATAGGTTCGCGGGGTCATGGCATGCGCTACCCAGCCCCTCCGGATTCCATCGATCCAGGCCCATTGCGCCTCCACCTCATCGCGGCGCACGAACAGGGTCGGGTCGCCCTCGATCAGGTCGAGCAACAGCCGCTCATAGGCGACGCGACGACGGGTGCCGGCAAAGGCGCTCGTCAGCGACAGGTCGAGCGAGACCTCGCGCAGACGCAGCCCGTCGCGGTCTAGCCCCGGTTCTTTCGCCATCATCAACAGGCGGATGTTCTCTTCGGGCTGGAGGCCGATGACGAGCTTGTTCGGCCGAAGCATTCCGCCGCCATCCGCGAAGATAGAATGCGGCACCGCCCTGAACTGAATGAAGATCTCGGACTGGCGGTTCGGCAGGCGCTTACCAGTCCGAAGGTAGAAGGGCACGCCCTTCCACCGCCAATTGTCTATATGGGCTTTCAGGGCGACAAAGGTCTCGGTGCTTGACGAGCGGCCGAGTTCCTCTCGGTAGCCGGACACCGGTCGCCCTGCGATTGCTCCAGCTGAATATTGGCCGATGACGCTGTGCGTCTCGGTGGTCCTTTCATCGATCGGGCGCAGGCTGCACAGCACCTTCACCTTTTCGTTCCGCACCGACATGGCATTGAAACAGGCAGGAGGCTCCATCGCCACAAGGGCGAGAAGCTGAAGCATATGATTCTGCACCATGTCACGCAGCGCTCCTGCGTCGTCATAGAAGCCGGCGCGGCCTTCAAGCCCAACCGTCTCGGCAACTGTGATCTGCACATGATCGATGCCGCCCGCATTCCACAGCGGTTCGAACAATCCGTTGCCGAAGCGCAGGGCGATCAGGTTCTGGACAGTCTCCTTGCCGAGATAGTGATCGATCCGGAAGGTCCGCTCTTCTGGAAAGGCGGCGAGCACCGCGTCATTGATCATCCGGCTCGAGGCAAGATCCCGGCCGAGCGGTTTCTCCAGTCCGATCCGGACGCCGTCCCTGGTCAACCCGGTTGCTCTGAGGCCCGCAATGGTCGGCTCGAACAACGATGGCGCGGTTGACAAGAAGATGCCGAGATTCTGGGTTTCGCCGATCTTCTCGGCAAGCGCCCCGAAGGCGCCTGGGTCGCTGGCGTCGAGCGGTACATAGGAGAGTCGCCCCAGGAACCTGCCGATGGCCTCGCCGTCGCGGCGGTCCTCCGGCAAATAGGTTTCGAGAGCAGAACCCGCGAGAGCCCGGTACCCATCATCGTCTAGTCCGCTATGCGCAGTGCCGACGATCCGCAGATCATCGGAGACGAGCCTGTCGGCATGAAGCGCGAACAAGGATGGCAGCAGCATCCGCTGCGCCAGGTCGCCTGTCGCGCCGAAAAGAAGAAGAGTTTGTGCGGTCGAGTTCGTTGTCTTTCCGGACGCGTACCTTGAATTTGCGTCCAGCATTCCCAGAACTGCCCGCGACCCGAGTTCGTCCCTCACCAATCATTATCCGCCGAAAGGAGTGCCGTCGCGTCGGAGGTTACTGCCGGCAGAAGTCCGTTCACCTGCGGCAGAATCTGCTGCACAAAAAATTCAGCCGTCGCGATCTTGGTCCTGGGAAAGGATTCGTTACCGGACACGAGATTCGCCAAATAGGTGCGCTTGAGACCTTCGGAGGCATGGACGCTAAGCGCCTCTATGGCCCCTTGGGTGAGCATCATGCACAGCGAGAAGGCCATGTTGGCTGAGGAAAGCTGCTCCTGTACCGCACAGCCAAGGTCGAATGGGAGCCGTTGTCCGCCAAAAGCGACGTCGGCGGTAAGGCCCGCCCAACTGCCATTTACATAGTGATTATAGACTTCATCAAAGCCTGCCGGCAGCGTCACTCCGTGGGCCGACCGGCGAGCGCCTTGAATATCGCCAATTGAGTTGAGTGGCGCGAATATATTTTCCGCAAGTTTGCGAGACTCTTCAAGAATTGCCGCCGCGACATCGGGGGTGCCGGATTCAAATCTCGGAAGCTCGGCCAAGGCTGCAAGCTCCGCGACCGTTTCCAGCACAAACAGCTGCTCTTGAATAGGAGCACGATAGCTCATTGAGCAGTCCCTTGCCGACCTGTATGGTTATCTTGCTATGGCGAAAGGCGTTGTGACTTCCGCCAAGCCGATCCGGCCACTCGCACGGTCCGCATCGGCACAGCGCTTGGCCGCAAATGGGCCTCGAGCCCAGCTAAACGCGGCGATCGCAAGAAGTGCCGCCGTCACGTTTACGACAGCGATCGCGGGCCCAAGTGCTTTTGTTCCAGCGAGGCCATGGCCCATAATCAGCGCAATAAGCGTCGGACCGAGGCCTAGCGAGATCAGGTTTACCAGCAGGATGTAAACTGCTGTTATTTGAGCCCGGAGATCCGATGGGGCGAGTTGCTGCAGCACCGACCCTCCCAACACCGTCGGCATACTGAGGAGCGCGTAGGCGACACAAAGCAATCCGCCGGCGACAGAGGGCGACGACGTGAAGCCAATTCCCAGCATGATGGGAATGAGCAGTGCCGACACTAGAATGGCTGTGCGGATGACACCATCGGGCTTGCTTGGGCGGTCGAGCTTGTCCGCAAGAGTCCCTGCGATCCATGCGCCTGGAATCGCGCACAGCAATGCGGCCAAGCCCGCGAGCTCGCCAGCGGCTGCAGGGGAAAAGCCGTGCACCCTAATGAGTAGGGTCGGGGCCCATGCGATTGTCGCAAACACGCCAAGCGAAAGCGCGAGCAATCCGACGATCGTGCCCGAGTAAGCGCGCCCGTGGCGCCACAGATGGTCGAATACACCAAGGACGCTACGCTGTGCCCGACTGCATTCCACCCGCGACGGCTCCCCGATCGTCGCAAGCAGCGCAACCGCAGTCAAACCGACGACGCCCCCTGCAAGGAAGGCCACACGCCAAGGCGCCAGATCGAACCCGGCCATCGTGAGCCCGGACCCACCGACGATATAGCCGCCGCCAATGAGAGCCGCTGCGGCACCCACCGGCCCACCACAGCCGAAGAGCGCGATGGCGGTCGAGAGCCGTCCTTTCGGGGCAATATCGGCGATCATCGAAAGCGCAATCGGGAACAGAAAGACTTCACCTATGCCGACCAGAGCCCGTGCTGCCAGGAGCTCTTCGAAGGTGCGGGCCATCCCGCACCCGATGGATGCCGCCGACCATATGGCGACACCGGTCACGAGGATTCGGCGGCGATTCCCTCGATCGGCCAATCGAGCAATCGGTATCCCGAGGATAGCTGCGGCGATTGCTACAGCGAAGCCCTGCAAGAGGCTTATCTGAGTATCGGAAGCGCCCAGGGACTGCTTGATTGGATCCACGAGGATATTGACGATCTGAGCGTTGGTGACCGCTGCGGCGTGGCATATCGCCAACACCGCCACGGGCCAGAGCCAGGATCGGCTTGCATGCCAAGCCGCCCTGTTAGAGCGCGCGTATCCCTCCACATCATGCTCAGAAATCATAGCGCAGGGATACTCCGAACATTCGCGGTTCCCCAAAGACGGCCACCGAGGTGCCAGTAGCGTTGTAGAAATCTTCCGCGGTAACCTGATAGGCCTTGTTGGTGGCGTTCGTCACGAAGGCTGACAGCCCCAGGCGGCTCCCCAAGACATGATCCCAGTCCGCCCGCAGGTTGAGAAGACCGTACGACGCCTGCGAGTTCGTTGGCGATCCAAGGCCAAACGCCCCGATTCCAACATAGACGCTGCTCTGATATGCATATGTGGCACCAAGCCAGAGATTGCCCGCAGCGGTGGGTAGTGGCGCCCGCACGCGCCCCCCGATCACCAGTTTATTCTTGGGCGCGTAGGGATAAGGTGTGTGGGTGAGGTCAGTCCCGAGGGGCGTGACGTAGTTTTTGTAGCGCGCGTCAAGGTAGGAATAAGTGAGATTTAGCTCGATATTGGGCGATGGCTTGACGATGTTCTCGATCTCCACGCCCCAGATCTCCGCGCTCGCGGCATTGGCCGTCAGTCCCTGCGGAGAACCAGCGACGATCGCGGCGGTGAGCACCTGCGCGTCGTTGTACCAGCTGTCATAGACTGCGAGATTTGTCCGGCCTCGAATCCCGCCGACGCTCCAATCGGTCTTGAGGCCGACTTCCACGTCGCGCACCTTTTCCGGCTTATAAGTGAAGAAAGGACTTCCGGTGTCCCCGAGTACGGCCGCGATGATGTTGAAACCACCACTCTTATAGCCTTGTCGTGTGGACACATAGAGCAGTGTCGACCGGCTGGCCTGATAGTCGAAACCAAAGGTGTAGCTGTCGCCATCATGCTTCGCGCTCGCGGAAATGAAGCAGTTGGGATAGGTTGCATTGAGCCTGGTGAAGCACGGGTCGCCGGCCATCGGCGTCGACGACGTCCCACCCGCCAGAGCGACGCCTTGATAGACCCAATCCCACGTGTGCCGCCAACCGGCCGTGAATTTGAGGCCTTTCATAAGTGACCCCAAATCCACTGTTCCCTGCCCGTAGATGCCTTTCGACCGACTGGCTAAGTCGGAACGGTAATTGTTGTTGAAGAACGGACCAAATTGCTGTGCGAAGGTTTGATTGCTGGGGTTTTTGTTGTCTTCGTAGTATCCGCCAATCTGCCAGTCCAGGATCCCGCCGAACGACTTGCCATGAAGTTGTAGTTCTTCGGTGATGGTCCGGAGATCAATGTTCCAGGTGCCCGGACGCGATCCGATCGAATCCACGACAACGAGACGCGTGCCGTCCTCGTCATCCTGTCGACGGGTTTGCCGTCGCGAGTACGACACGATGTTCTTGAGGGTAAGATTGTCGGAAAGGCTGAAACTGGTCTTGTTGATCAGATTGAGGAACCGTCCCTGGTTAAGTTCATGAACGCTCAATTCGACCCGGCGGATGCCGCGTGCCTGCTGTTCTGCAAGTATCGGCATCAACCCCGGCTGCAAGAGCGGATTGATGGCTAGAAGCACATTGCCGGGTCCGTTCTCCTTGTAGTCGACGTAGTTTGCGAGGAAGTAGTTTTCGAACTTGTCGCTCGGTTTGAGGAGAATTCCCAAGCGCACCGCGTTGAAATGTCGGTTGTCATAGTCGCGATCCGTTGCCACGTCAGTGACATAGCCGTCGCGCCGGCCGAGCTGGCCCGCCACGCGAATCGCGACCTTGTCATCGACGATAGGCACATTGAGGGCAGCCTGGATCTCGCGGCGGCTGTAGTCACCCAATGTGATCTGGCCATAACCGCTCAGATCAAAACTCGGCCGTCGCGGCTCGAACAGGATAGCTCCGCCCGTTGTATTGCGGCCGAATAGCGTGCCCTGGGGGCCTTTAAGCACCTGCACCGACTGCAGGTCATAATAGAGACCCGGGCCGGCGATCGGGGCCGGCACCTCGGACAGATAGCCAACGACAGCCGGACCGCCGCCGACCCCGCCGCCGGTCGCAAGGCCGGTCTCGCCCTGGCCGCGGAGTGAGAAAAACTCCTGGTTGCGGTTCTGAAAGCCACTGGTGGTGGCCGAAGAGATATATTGTTGAAGATCGGACAGCGACTGGATGCGTCCGCGTTCCAGCGCCTCTTGGCTGAGCGTCGTAATAGCGATCGGAACCTGCTGTTGCGATTCCTGAACGCGCCTGGCCGTCACGATAATTTCGCCGATTTCGCTGCCACTGGTTTCGATTGAACCACGCCCCTGGGCCGCGCGGTCCTGGGCATATCCTGGAGCGGACAATCCAATTGTGGCGGTGCAACCAAGAAGCAGGAGCCGCTTAGTAGCTGCTGCGATCCGGATCGTGCGCGATGTCGTCAATATCATTCTAGCCTCCCCCTTGTTGAGTTGGTTTGCTGGGAGGATGTCGGCCGGGCCACGACCGGCAGAGGCGGTTGTCACCATGGGCAAGCTCTCCAGACATTTTTTACGAGTACCAGACGTCATTATTCCCCATTGAAACGCATTTCAAGTGGTTTTATAGCCCATCGCGTTGAGGCGCGCGAAAGCCCCGACCGAGAGGTGTCTGCAATATTTATGTATATAATCCAGCATATTACATATCGTATCAGGTCATTCGTTCCACATAAGCCAGCGCAACGTGACCTGTCAGAAAGTCGCACAGCCGAGACAATTGATGGTGAAACGGGTTTCATGGAAGCCTGAAATATGCAACGGATTGCAAACGGGGAATGCGGAAATGATTGATTCTGGGTGTGCGGGCGAGGGGCTTGGGAACGAGACGACACTCGATCTTTGGCCGATCGGAAATTGTCAGGTGTCGGCCCTTCTCGATCGCGCCGGCAAAATTGTGTGGGGTTGCGTCCCGAGAGTCGATGGGGATCCGGCCTTTTCCCGGCTCCTCGACGGTGCGCTGGCGAACAACCAGGAGCAGTGGGGCTACTGGGAGATCAGCTTGGAGAATGGTGTTGAGACCACTCAGGCCTATCTTCACAATACCCCCGTGCTGGTCACCCGTCACGTCGATGCGGGGGGCAATGCCATCGACGTGATCGATTTTTGTCCGCGTTTCAGGCGCGAGAATCGGGTCTATCGGCCCATCGCGTTCGTGCGCATCGTACGACCGGTTGCGGGATCGCCGCGCGTTCGCGTCCGGCTGCGGCCGACAAGTAACTGGGGTGCGCGCCGTCCAGAACAGAGCTGCGGATCCAATCATATTCGTTATTTGCTCGAAGAGATGACGCTTCGGCTTTCGACCGATGCGCCCATCGGCTCGGTTGAGGATGAGCGACCGTTCCGCGTCGAGCGGCCACTCCACTTCTTCCTTGGGCCGGATGAAAGCTTCGCCGATGACTTGCGTACTGCTACCGAAACCATGCTTGCGCGAACCGTCGAGGAATGGCGCCAGTGGGTGCGCGGTCTTGCCACGCCGCTGGAGTGGCAGGAGGCAGTGATACGGTCGGCGATCACTCTCAAACTGTGTCAGCATGAGGAGACCGGTGCGATCGTCGCGGCGCTGACCACCTCCATCCCGGAACATGCCAATTCCGGGCGAAACTGGGACTATCGCTATTGCTGGATTCGTGACGCCTACTACACGGTGCAGGCGCTTAACAGGCTCGGTGCGCTCGACGTCCTCGAGGGCTACCTGGAATACTTGCGCAACATCGTCGACGGTTCGCGGGGCGGCCATGTTCAGCCGCTCTATGGAGTCGGCGGAGAGGCGATCCTGATTGAGCGGGTCGAGAAGGGTCTTCAAGGCTATCGGGGCATGGGTCCGGTACGTGTAGGCAACCAGGCCTATGAGCAGATCCAGCACGATGCGTACGGACAGATCATCCTTTCAAATGCGCAGGCATTCTTCGACCAGCGGCTCTGCCGGCGAGCTGGCAAGGAGGATTTTCGTGCGTTGGAGCCGATTGGCGAACTTGCCTGGCAGGTGCATGACAAGCCCGATGCCGGGCTTTGGGAATTGCGAACCCGAAGCCATGTTCACACTTACTCGGCGGCAATGTGCTGGGCAGCTTGCGATCGACTCGCCAACGTGGCGCGGGCATTGGATCTGGATGATCGGCGCCAATTCTGGCAGGGCCGGGCCGATGCCATTCGCTCCACAATCGAGACGGCGGCCTGGCGCGAGGGAACGACCCGGATGTCAGCCACCTTCGGAGGCGATGATCTGGACGCCAGCCTTATCCAGCTCCTGGATCTGCGATTTCTCCAGCCCGACGATCCCCGCTTTCACGGAACCCTGGCCGCCGCGGAGAAAGGGCTCCGCCGTGGTAGCCACATGCTCCGCTATGCGACAGAGGATGACTTCGGTCTTCCGATCACGGCTTTCAACGCATGCACCTTCTGGCTTATCGAGGCCCTGCATTTCACCGGACGCGATGCGGAGGCCCGGACGCTCTTTGAAGAAATGCTATCCCGGCGCACCGCCGCCGGCTTGCTGTCGGAAGATATTGATCCAATTACCGGCGAACTCTGGGGCAATTACCCTCAAACCTATTCGCTCGTTGGCCTGATCAATTGTGCGGTACTCCTCAGTAAGCCATGGAGCACCGTCCGGTAGGGTCGTTTGACTGGAGGCTGGGCTTTAGCATGACGACAGTCAGCTTTGGCGGACGATGAGTTCTGTCGGGAGCGTCGCGGATTGCGGGTCATAGCCGGCGATCTTCTGCATCACCTTTTCGGCCAGCAAGGTAGCGGCCAGGCTGGTATCCTGACGCACCGTCGTAAGCGAGGGCACGTATTGGGCTGCTTGCGGTATATCGTCGTACCCAATGAGGGTGACCGCAGCGGGAATCGCGATATCCCGCTCCCGCAACACCGAACCAACCGCCATCGCAATCGTGTCGCCACCACAAAAGACCGCATCGGGAAGGTCAGTCCGCTGATCGAGATGGGCAACGAAAGCGCGCCGGGTCGCTTCATAGGAGAGATCGGTCGGCTCCACGTTCTGCAACTCGAAGCGGGTACCGGACTTCGTCAGTCCGGCCTCGAGCCCCTGCCTGCGCAGTGCGATCTCACCGTGAGCGAGCGGACCGACGAAGATGATCCTCGTTCGCTTCAGGCTGGCTAGGCGCTCGCCAGCCAGGAATCCGCCGCGAAAATTATCACTGCCAACCGTGCAAAAAAGGCCTTCCTCGTCGGGCGCGCCCCAGGCCACGAACGGCACACCCGTTCGAGCAAGGTCGCGCAGGACGTTCGTCCGTGCTCCTTGGCCGAGAAATATAATGCCGTCGGCCACCTTGGATGCGATCATTGTCTGATAGTAATCCGCGTTGTCCGCCTCAGGGGATCGCAGGAGTACGTCTTGGTGCTGTGCTGTCAGCGCTTTGAAAACGTCGGCAAGGAGTTCGAAGTGGAATGGCTGCGAGATGCGCTCTCCCGGCAACGACGGAATATCGATTACCAGGGCGATGGTGTTCGATCGGTTGTGCCGGAGACGCTGCGCGCTGCGGTTCACCTTGTAGCCGTGGTGTCGCGCGACCTCGAGAACCCGCTGCTTGGTTTCCTCGTTGACGAGTGTGCTTCCGCTCATAACCCGTGAGACGGTAGGCTTCGAAACGCCGGCAAGCCGAGCGATATCGTCCATCGTCTTGGCCGTCGGCTCGCCCTTAGTTTTCTTTCGCTCGCTCATTCGCTCTTCCGTCATTTCGTCTGAAACGTGTTTCATAAACTACAGCCGTTGAGCAAGCTCTAATGTCAGGGCTCTTGACGCGTAGATTGCCGGAAGCTACATCATTGAAACGCATTTCATAAAGGGCCTTGCGCGCGCCCCGGGTTTGCGAATTTGGTGGCGCGATGAGGGCATGACAGGAGGTTGGATGGCACCGGACGACAATGGCTTGACGGTGGGGGGCTGCAATTTGAGCGCGTGGGAGCGGACGCTGTCGCATGCCCCGATCCCGCCGCACCTCAGCCTAGAGGCGAGGACAATGCTCCGGGAGGGCTTGCCTGCCTCGGAGGCGGAAGCTGCGAGCCTCGACGGGCAGCGACGTATTTGTGCGGGTATTCAGGAAGAGCTCGGGGCAAGGCAGTTACTGCGATATCCGGTGGATATCGAAGAAGGCGTAATCGCGGGCGTCCCCGTCCGGACTTTCAGGCCGAGAAACCTGCGCCTGGAAAACGGCAAACGCGTGTTGATGAATTGCCACGGTGGCGCATTCGCCAAGGACTCCGGCTCGTTGACGGAGAATATTCCGATCGCACATCTGACGCAGACTACCGTCGTCACGGTGCTCTATCGCATGGCACCGGAGAATGCCTTCCCCGCGGCCGTCGATGATGCCGAAGCCGTCTACAGCGAGCTTCTCGGCCGGTATCAGCCCGAGAATATCCGGATCTACGGAACATCCGCAGGGGCCATACTCTCGGCGCAAACGCTCGTCCGGCTGCAGAACAAGGGTAAGCCGCTGCCGGATCGGCTTGGCTTTTTCACGGGATCCGCTGATCTGGGAAGTGCGGGTGATTCCGAATATTTCTTCCCCCTCGTGGATGATCCGAGGCCGCTTGGTGCGGTACTCGCCCCTTATATCGGAGGCCATGACACGCGCGATCCGGCGCTCTCGCCGATCTTCGCCGATCTTAAGGGATTTCCCGCCACGCTCTGCATAGCAGGTACACGCGATCTCATGCTCAGCCAGACCGCGCTTTTCCACCGGGCCCTGCTTCGGGCTGGCGTCGAGGCGCACCTAATACTGTTCGAGGGCATGCCGCATGCTCATTGGAGCTATCTCGAACTTCCCGAATCCGACGAAGCCTTCGGCCTGATGGCAAACTTCCTGGGCTGGAACTGATCGCCATGGCGTGCTCGCGACGAGAGCCGGTCGCCGCAGCGAACGGCGTCACCATTCGAATGGCTGGCAAACTAGGAGACGTACGATGAGATTGGACGGTCGTTCCGCGATCATCACAGGCGCCGGATCTGGACTCGGGTGTCAGACGGCTAAAACGCTCCACAGTGCCGGGGCGAACGTCGTTCTTATCGACCTCCGCCGTGAAAGCGCCGATGCGGTTGCGGGCGTGCTCGGGGACCGCGCAATTTCAATTGCCGCGGATGTCCGCGACGGACCGCAAGTCGAAGCCGCCATCGAAGCTGGTATTCGCCGCTTTGGCGCACTTCACATCGTTGTGAATTGCGCCGGGATTCCGTCGGCCATGAAGATCGTGTCGAGCGGCGAGCCGCATAGTCTCGATCTGTGGCGTCAGGTCATCGACGTCAATCTGACGGGAACGTTCAATGTCATGCGCCAAGCAGTCGCGCGAATGATAGCGAATGAACCCGACGCCGAAACCGGCGAGCGGGGAGTCATCGTCAATACAGCTTCCGCAGCGGCCTATGACGGCCAACGTGGCCAGGCGGCATATTCAGCGAGCAAGGCGGGCATCGTTGGGCTATCGCTTCCGGTTGCGCGTGACTTGGCTGACAAGGCAATCAGATGTGTCGCAATCGCTCCGGGTCTCTTCGATACCGGCATGGCTAGCGACATTTCGGAGAAAGCCCTCGCGGCCTTGCGACGAGGCCTGCTCTACCCAGACCGGATGGGCTTTCCCGCCGAATTCGCGGGTCTCGTTCGTCATATCGTAGAGAACCCCTATCTCAACGGCGCCTGCCTTCGCCTGGACGGCGGTACAAGGCTTCCAGCGCAATGAACCGCGTGGCACGACAAACGGGCTCGCCTGTTGGCGTCGAGCAGGTCGGCACCACCCTCTGGGTAAGGCTGGCGCGTCCGGAAAAAGCAAATGCACTCAATCGGGCGACGGTCACGTCGTTGCTCGAGATTGTCGCCGAAGCGGAACGCGAGGGAACCATCCGTCTCCTCATCCTGACGGGAATGGGTCACGTCTTCTGTGCCGGTGCGGATCTCGCCGAGATACTCGCCGGCGGCTCTGAGGGGCTACGTGAGTTGCTCTCACTAATTCGCGAGCTCACTGGACGCATTGAACGATCACCAATAATCGTCGTCGCTGCGGTCAATGGCGCTGCTCGCGCAGGTGGCCTCGAACTCGTGCTCGCATGCGATGCGGTCGTCGCGGGACAGAGCGCCAGCTTTGGAGATGCCCATCTTGCCAACGGCATCCTTCCAGGGGGCGGATCAACAGCGCGGTTGCCGCGCGTGATCGGATGGCAACGCGCGAAATGGCTTATCCTCAGCGGCTCATCGATCGATGCCGTTACAGCGAGCGATTGGGGCCTCGTTCACAAAGTGGTGCCCGACGACGAGCTTGCAGCTGCCGCTCAAGACATCGGCGAATTGCTGCATCCATCTGACGGACGCACAACGCAGCGCGCCAAACAGCTTCTGGCGATGACGTCCGAGCAACCGCTTGCGGCCTCGCTCGAAGCGGAGATCGCGACCCTTGAAGCGCATTATCATTCCGTCGCATTCCAATCGGGCATCAAGACCTTTCTGGAACGTCACAAGACGTCTGGGCAGTCATGATCAACATCTCTCTCCAAAAATAGAGTTGATGACCGACGTATATAGAAGAGAGGCTTGCAATGTACCAGATTGAAGGAGAGAGTGCATTTTCGGGCCGTGTCACTGAACTTATAGAGATCTACCGAGACCCGAATGCCAGCGCTGCCTGGCTTCTCTGCGATCAGCATGAAGCAGGCGCAATCGCTTATCACATCGTTCATGAAGATCTCTCAGCGACCGAGCTGACCTACGGGATGCTCCGCGAGGAATCCGAGCGCTTCGCGGCGGCTCTGCGCAGTCTGGGGGTTGAACCCGGTGATCGCGTCGCGACGTTGATGGGGAAAGGCCATGAATATCTGGTAACTCTGCTTGGAATTTGGCGACTGGGCGCTGTCCACGTGCCGCTCTTCACGGCTTTCGCCCCTTCGGCCGTCGAGATGCGCCTGCGTCGAAGCGGAGCCAAGGTGGTTGTCTGCGACGGCGCACAGCAGCCCAAGCTACCGGTTACCGACAGCCACACGCGTCACGCCCGACCTATTGCAATCACCACGGCCGGTGAGCCGGGCGAGGCATTCTCGTTCCACATGCTGATGGCCAATCATGAGGCTGGACTCGCGGCTGCCGCGCTTGGAGGAAATGCTCCGGTCATCCAAATCTATACGTCGGGCACGACCGGCGAACCCAAAGCTGTCGTCCAGCCGTTGCGGGCGTGGGCCACGAGTCATGTCTATGGCGAATTCGCGCTAGGACTCACGCATGACGACCTTTATTGGAACGCTGCCGATCCTGGTTGGGCCTATGGGCTCTTCTACGGCATCGTCTCGGCGCTGATCACGGGTACGCCCGGATTGCTCCTTACCGGAGGGTTCTCGCCGGAGAAAACAATCGAGGTGCTTTCCCGTTTCGGCGTGACCAATTTCACTGCCGCTCCGACGGTCTATCGATCGCTGTGCGCTTCAGGAATCAAAGTGCCCGGAGATCTCAAACTGCGCAGTGCTTCGAGTGCCGGCGAACCGCTGACGCCCGAAGTCAATCTTTGGGCCACATCTTCCTTGGGCATGCCCATCCACGACCATTATGGTCAGACCGAAACCGGTATGTTGATCAACAATCATCATCACCCGTTGCTGAAGATGCCGATCCGTCAAGGTTCGATGGGGCGGGTGATGCCGGGCTGGAGCGCGGTTATTCTTTCTGAACATAACGATGACCTGACCGAACCAAATCAGGTCGGCCGTGTCGCAATGGACCTAGCCAATAGCCCACTCGCCTGGTTCGAAGGCTATCTCGACGATCCGGCGAAAAGCGCAGAGAAATTTAGCGGTGATGCTCGCTGGTACCTGACAGGTGACACGGGCAAAGTCGACGAAGACGGCTACTTCTATTTCTCTTCACGAGACGACGACGTAATCATCATGGCGGGCTATAGAATCGGCCCGAGTGAGGTCGAGGCGGTCATCTCCACCCATCCGGATGTCGTTGAGTGCGCGATTATCGCCGTCCCTGACGCCGTTCGTGGTGAGGTTGTCGAAGCATTTGTTGTTCTGCGTGAATCGACTCCGCCATCGGAACTGTTGGTTCGTGAACTCCAGCAGTGGGTGAAGTCTCGCTATGCAGCCCACGCCTATCCCCGTTCGGTGCATTTCATCGACGCACTTCCGCGTACACCAAGCGGTAAAGTGCAGCGATTTGTATTGCGCCAGCGACGCGAAGCCGAGGTTGCGTCTTTAAGTATTAAGGCCGCGAAATAACATAATATTTGAAAGGACTGATGGATGCGACCCGTCTTCGTCGCTGGTATCGGGATGACACCTTTCGGCCGCTCGCGGCAGCTCGAGATCAAGGATCTGGCGCGCCAGGCGACCGAGCTTGCCGCTCGAGACGCAGGAATATCGCTCGATTCAATCGAAGCCGTGTTTTTCGCCAATGCGACGCAGGGCCATATGGAAGGCCAACACATGATCCGCGGCGAGATCGCGGTGAGAAGCTTCGGCATTGGCGGCATTCCCGTAGTCAACGTCGAAAACGCCTGTGCAAGCGGTGCCAGCGCGTTCGCCCTTGCGGCGAGCTTTGTGCGTTCGGGCGAGGCGGACATTGTCCTGGCGCTAGGAGCCGAGAAGATGGTCTCGGCTGACCGCGGTCGGATGTTCGCAGCGTTCGACAGCGCGTGGGATATTGTCGACGAGGCAGCGATTCGTAAGCGCCTGATGGGATTGGGCGAAGGCGTCGTTGTGCCCGACGGATCGACATCATCCAAGCCCTACAGCGTCTTCATGGATGTCTACGCGGCGTTCGCGCGTCAGCACATGCGCGACTTCGGAACGACGCAGGCCGAAATCGCTGCCGTATCAGCGAAAAATCATGGCCACTCGATCCATAATCCGCTCGCCCAGTTTCGCGAGGCTTTTACGCTGGCCGAGATACTGGCTGCGCCGCCGATCACTTATCCGCTTACCTTGCCAATGTGTGCCCCCATCTCGGATGGTGGGGCCGCGGCCATCCTGATGAGCGAGGAAGGATTGCGAAGGCTGAATATCGAGAAGATGCGAGCCATTCGAGTCCTGGCAACTGTCTTGCAGACGGGAACCGATCGTGATCCGAGCGCCGTCTCCGAACATCTTTCGGCGCGCGCTGCGCGGCGGGCATATGAGAAGGCAGGATTTGGTCCTGGAGATATGTCGGTCGCCGAGGTCCACGACGCCACAGCCGTCGGGGAAATTATCCAAATCGAGAATCTGGGATTTTGCGCCTTCGGCGATGGCGGCCGTTTCACATCGTCGGGCGCGACGACGATCGGTGGCAAGATTCCCGTGAACCCGTCCGGGGGGCTAGAATCGAAGGGACATCCCATCGGCGCTACCGGTCTTGGTCAAATTCACGAACTGACGACACAGTTACGCGGTGAGGCGGGAGCGCGACAGGTCAAGGATGCAAAGCTGGCGATAGCTGAAAATGGGGGTGGTCTTCACGGCATCGAAGAAGCCGTCGCCTGCGTCACGATACTCGGTCGCTAGAATCAACATGAAATGGACTGCTGCTACATAAATGAGCACCATTCGACTTCCCAGCAACGACCCATAATCGAGCGGAAGACTGGTTTTACAAGCATTTTTTTCAGCGATGTTCGTCAAGTGAAGTCTCCGCTGATTCTGGCGCCCGTCTCAGTGTCGGCTATGGCGCACCTGCGTAGCTTCGCGAGGGGACTTGTCGATCAGGTGAAAGGGGGGAGAAGGACATGAACGGATGGCGCCTGCCCTCGTACGGCCGCGAAGCCCATTCTGCCTGGCGCTGACGAGCGTCGTCGTCGACGCACTCCGGGCGACAGCGACACGGGACGAGCTGGTGACGCTGTTGGAAGCCGTCGCCCGCGAAATGGATTTCCGTTATTACGCTTTGATCCATCACGACGATCTCCGGACTCCGCGACCCGACTGCGTTGATCTCAAGGACTATCCGCCAGCGATCACCGACAGCCTTTTTGGCCAGCGTCGTTATCGTCGCGATCCGGTCATTCGCGGCTGCATCTTCGCCGACAGCGCTTTCCTCTGGTCCGATCTGTCCCGTATCATCCGCCTGGACCGACAGGACCGCGCCAGTTTCGAGATGGGCGCACGTGAGGGACTGAACGAGGGGATCACCGTGCCCTACGTCCGCCTCGGCGATCGCATGGGATCGTGCACCTTCGCTGGAATGCGCCGGCCCGATCGCGCACATATTTACCTCGGCGCCGCGCAAATGATCGGCATCTTTGCGTTCCAGTCCGCACGCAGGCTGGTGTGCGGAGAGCCGCCGGTTGTCTCGGCCTCGCCGAGATTGCACCCACGTCCCCGCGATTGCGTGGTTCTTGCTGGACGCGGCTTTTCCAACAAGCGGATCGCCCGCGCGCTCGCCCTGACGCCACGCACCGTCGATGGTTATCTGACCGAAGCGCGCCGCCTGTTCGACGCGCATGACCGGACCGAGCTGGTGGTGAGTGCCGTGCTCGCCGGCGAGATCGGGCTGGACGAACTGAAGGTCCGTCAACCCGAGTAATCGCTCGGTCTATATTGACCGGTGCAGTGCTGCTTCCTTCGTGCGCGAAATCACGACCGGGAGCACCCCATGATCCACATCATCGACAACCATCTCGCAGCGGGAAGCCAGCCATTGCTCCGATCCATGTTCGCCGACCGCAAGCGTCTCTTCGTCGACCTGTTCGGCTGGGACGTGCCGGTGGTCGACGACCAGTATGAGATGGACCAGTTCGACAATGCCAATACGATCTATCTGATCGTCGCCGACGACGATGGCGGGCACGCCGCCTCGATCCGGCTGTTCCCGAGCAGTCGGCCGCACATGCTCGGCACGCTCTTCCCGCACCTCTGTCCATTCGGCGTACCAGCCGACGTGGCGACCTGGGAGAGCACGCGGCTGTGCCTGCCGCAGCGGCATGGGGCGGAACGGCGCCGCGCGCTGCGCAACATGCTGTTCTCGGCAATGGTCGATGTTGCGCTGGAGCGCGGCATCGAGCGCTATACCGGTGTCATCCCGGACGTATTCCGCAAGGAAGTGCTGTCACTTGGCTGGCAGGCCGAACCGCTCGGTCCTGCTGTCCGCATTCCCGGCGGGCCGATCGGTGCCTTCCTCATTCATATCCGGCCGGATACACCGGAGCGGCTTGGCTGGACGGGAGTCTATTCCCCCGTGCTCGATCGGGTGCCGGCATGAGCGCCGCGGTCGATCGCCATGCCGGCATGCTCGCGCGCGACGGCTGGTGCGTTTTCGGGCGCGCCGTCGAGCCAGGTCTGATCGCGGGTATCGAGGCGGACCTCGATCCTCGCTTTGCCGCGACACCCTTGTGCCAGGGCGCATTCTACGGAGAGCGGACCCGGCGCTTTGGATCGCTGCTGACCCGCTCGCCGGCGATCGAGCGCCTGGCGATGCATCCGCTGATCCTCGAGATCGTCGAGCAGATGCTGCTCCCATGGTGCGAGCGCATCGCGCTCAACCTCACTCAGGCCATTGAGATCCATCCTGGCGCCCTGCCGCAGTTGCCGCATCGCGACCAGGACATGTGGCAAGGCCCCAAGGGCAGCCTCGAATATCTCGTCAACGTCATGTGGCCGTTGACCCCCTTCACGAGGCTGAACGGCGGCACCCGACTGTGGACGGGAAGCCAGTTCGACCAGGACATTCCCGTCCTTCCCGATGAGGACTCGGTCGTGCCGACCGTTTCTCCCGGTGACGCTCTCATTTTCCTTGGCTCGACCCTGCATGGCGGTGGCGGCAACGCCAGCGCGACACCGCGGCGGGGCATCGTCATCAGCTACTGCCTCGGCTGGGTGAAGCCGTTCGAGCTTCAATGGCTGGTTTATCCGCCCCAGGTCGCACGCCACTTCTCGCCCGAGTTGGCGTCGCTGGTCGGCTACGCCCAGCATCGCCCCAACCTCGGCAATGTCGAGGGGCAATGCCCGTCGATCCTGCTCGGCGACCATGTTCCGGAACATCTCCCGGCGGTCGATGCGCTTCGGCCGGACCAGGCCGACGGGGCGGCAATGTTCGTCCGGTCCCAGATGGGCGAGCTCGGCTGAGGTCGTCCCGGTGAGCACGGCCGATTCTGCCGCCCATGAGGCCATCGCCCGACGGGGGCGCAGCGCGCTGGCCTGGGAAGTGCTTCGGCGCGACCAGGCCTATCGTGCGGCCTATGCCGGCCTGCCGGCACCGCCGCCGACCGGGGTGGCTACCGATGGCGACTTCGTCGCGCATTGGGGGCTGCACTTTCCCTGAGGATCCGGCCCGTACGTGCGCCTCCGTGCTGCCGATGTGGTCGGCGGCCGTTGACCCGCGCGTGCTCGCCGTCCGGGCAATAAGGCCGGTTGAGGGAGGCGCGCAGCTCTTCGACGCCCGATCAGCCGATGTCCGCGTCGTGCAGGGGCCGCATTGCGAGCATCTCGTGACCGACCGTGGCGCCGGCCCCGTTCGGCTCGACGTGAACGAAGGCAGCGTCTTCGCCGGGCCGGTCACGCTCCGCTTTGATCTCCCTGATGACGACCGTGTCGAGGGCCGGATTGCCGCGATCCGCATGTTTCGCGTCATGGCTCCGACCGGTCACGCGCACCGGCGACTGGCTGATCGGTTGATCGCATTGCACGCCGTCGATGCACGCGACGGCGGAGCGAGCCTGCGGGAAGTGGCGGATATTCTGCTGGGACCCGGTGACTGGCCGGGCGATGGCGAACATCGGAAATCATATGTGCGGCGATTGCTGGCCGCCGGATCGCGCATGATAGCTTCAGGCCCGCGCGCAATCCTGAAGGAGAACTAGTCTCTCATCGACGTCGTCACACAGCCGCAGGAATTTACTGTCCGACGATCACGATTTGATAAGAAGACATGGTTCGACCTTGAGCGCTTCGGCCAGTTTGCCGAGCACCGTGACGCTGGCCGACACGCGCGCTCGTTCGATCGAGCCGATGTAGCGCGAACTCAGTCCTGTAAGATCGGCAATTTCTTCTTGCGTCAGATCACGCTCGTGGCGAAGTCGACGAAGATTCGTCGCCAGAACATGCTTCAGATCCATCCCGATGGGGATCAGGTAGACGGAACGAAAGTTCTAGGAACGATAGTTCCTATTCGCTATGGTGGAGGCTCTGGAGGAACGGGCGCACCATGGATGTTGTCGATCGGCTGGCACCAACGGGAAATGCCGTGGTCGATTATGATCGCCGTTGTCTCGCGCTCTACGCCGCGCTGCTTGAAGCCGACGACGCCGGCCGCGACTGGCGGGACGCCGCGTTCTCGCTGATGCAGCTTGATGTCACTGACTGCGACGCCGAGGCCTGCTGGCGTTCGCATCTCGAACGGGCACGCTGGATTGTCGGTGATGGTCTTGGGAGCGCGCTCGTAGCGTTCAACGCGCGCAGGTCTGAAATAATAGCAGAATAGAGTCGGCGCCTTGCACGTTCGTGCGACCGCGCTCCACTTCGACCGCCGCCTGGGCGTCGGTCTCCGCCGAGCCCCTGGCGGGTCTCGGCCATCCGGTCACGATCGCTGGCGTAGCTACGGACGACGCGCTCCGGGCGTCGGCGTTGCTTGTGCCTCTCCCGTTGCGGCGGGTGCGGGCGGCGCTCCCGGCTAGGCCCGTCGCGGCCGACGGCAACCCCTCCGCTGCGCTCGGGGTGCTTCTCTTCGTTCCGCCCTAACGGTGCCGCCGGCCACTGGAGCCGGGCCTCTTGGTCGCTCTTGCCGCCCACCCCCGCCTTCGCGGGGAGGTTTTGTGCTTTTTCTTGGGTGGCGATGGAGGACCGTCATGCGTCAAGCCACCAGCCGTCGTTCCCGCCGCTTGGGGAAGGGCGAAGATCGTCAGACCGAGAACCGGGCCAGCCTCTATGACGAGGTGACCGCGCGCATCGTTTCCGAGCTGGAGGCCGGGCGTTTGCCGTGGGTCCAGCCTTGGGGCGCGACCGGTGGGACCGGACCCGGCTTGCCGCGAAACGCCCTCACCGCGCGCAACTATTCGGGCGTGAATGTCCTGATCCTGTGGGGTGCGGTGATCGAGCATGGCTGGCCGTCCCAATCGTGGCTGACCTTCCGGCAGGCGCAGGACGCGGGCGGATGTGTCCGAAAGGGCGAGCATGGCGTGACCGTCGTCTATGCCGACCGCTTCACCCCCAAGGCGGAGAAGGAGCGGGCTTCTCGCGAGGGTGGCGGCCCCAAGGCGGTGCCGTTTCTCAAACGGTTCACGGTCTTCAATGTCGCGCAGTGCGAGGGGCTTCGCGCCGGGTTGGCGTCCGATCCCGCGCCGCTGCCCGAGCGCGAGATCGTGCCCGTCGCCGAGGACGTGATCGCCGCGTCGGGCGTCGATTTCCGCATCGGCGGGTCGCGCGCCTTCTATGTGCCGTCCCTCGATTTCGTGCAGGTGCCGCCGCAGCCCGCCTTCTTCGAGCAGGTCAATTACTACCGGACCTGCCTGCACGAACTGACCCACGCCACCGGCCACGCGAAGCGGCTGGGTCGCGACCTCACCAACAGCTTCGGCAGCAAGGATTATGCCCGCGAGGAACTGATCGCCGAGATGGGTTCGGCTTTCCTCTGTGCCGCGCTCGGCATCGTGCCGACCGTCCGCCACGCCGATTATCTCGGCTCGTGGCTGGAGGTGCTGCGCGAGGATAATCGCGCGATCTTCCGCGCCGCCAGCGCCGCGACCAAGGCCGCCGACTGGCTGCTGACGCGCCACCGCGAGGCGCAGGCCGCGCGGCAGGACGGGAGGATCGCGGCATGATCCTCCTGACCCCCGACCTGCGTTTCGCGCTGCGCGCCAACGACATTTCCCGCCGCGCCTGCGACACGAACGGTGCGCGCTTCGACCCGCCGCCCGTCATTAAGCTGTTCAATCCGCTTGGCGCGGCGACTTGGCTGGCAACCGAACTGGCTGAGGATGACGACACGCTGTTCGGGCTGGCCGACCTCGGCTTCGGCTGCCCCGAACTTGGCTATTTCAGCCTGTCCGAGATCGGCGCCGTGCGCCTGCCCTTCGGCCTGTTCATCGAGCGCGACCTGTCGTTCGAGAGCGCCTTTCCGCTGACCATCTGGACCGAATGGGCGCGCCGCGCCGGTTCGATCCTGTGGGCCGAAACCCTGCTGCGCCGCGCCGCCCAAAGTGGATCGACGCCCGGCTCGGACCCTGATCTTCCGCACCGTTCCGGCGAACCGGACGGCGGTTGACGCGCGGGCGGCGCGCTTCGCCGCCATCCCAAAACCGGTCCGCCATCCCGGAAAGAGCGACGGACCGGCACTCACAAGGAGTGCCATGACACTCGTTTTCATCGATCAAGACAAGCTATCCGTCAGCAAGACCAACATGCGCTACGGGAAAAAGGCACCGGACGTGTCCGATATGCTGCCAACCGTGCGCAAGCGTGGCATCATTGAGACGCTGCTGGTGCGCCCCAATTGTCAGGACGGTCATTATGAGATCGTCGCGGGCGCGCGGCGCTTCCATGCCGCGCGGATCGTTGCACAGGAAACCGGCGAGGCCGAGCCGCTGCCCTGCCGCATCCTCGCCGAAACCGACGATGCCGCCGCCATCGAGGCGTCGATGATCGAGAACCTCGCCCGGCTCGACGCCGACGAGGTCACCCAATGGGAAACCTTCACCCGGCTGGTGAAGGAGGGCCGCGACGTCACCGACATCGCCGCGACCTTCGGGCTTCCCGACCTGACCATCGCGCGGGTGCTGGCGCTCGGCAATCTGCTGCCGCGCATCCGTAGCCTCTATGCGTTGGAGAAGATCGACCGCGCGACCGTCCGCCCCCTGACCCTTGCCAGCAAGAGCCAGCAGCGCGCGTGGCTGACGCTGTTCGACGATCCCGACAGCTATGTGCCGACCGGGCACCAGTTGAAGGCATGGCTGTTCGGCGGGCAGTCGATCCCCGCCCGGTTCGCGCTGACGAGGTCCGCGAAAGCCTCGAAACCTGTCGCGGCGAGACGGTCTTCGACGAGCGCGCCGCGCGGTGCTCGCCGTTCTCGACTTCTCATCCGAGGAGCCGACCGTCACTGGCGGCAATGGTGACGACTATGGCGTGGCGGGCATCTTTCTGCGCCTGATCGACCTTCCCGACGCCATCGTCATGGAGATCATCACGGTCGTCATGGGCGAGACGCTCGCCAGCGGCAGCGCCGCCGTCGCGGCGGTGGGCACGCAGATCGACGTGGACATGGCCGACTGGTGGCAGGCCGACGCGGCGTTCTTCGAGCTGATCCGCGACAGGGAAGTGCTGACCCGGATCGTCGCCGAAGTGGCGGGCGAGACGGTCGCGACGGCCAATCGACAAGAGAAGACCAAGACCTTGAAGCGCATAATCCGCGACCATCTCGACGGCGCGGACGGGCGGACCAAGGTCGAGCGCTGGGTGCCGAAATGGCTGGGCTTCCCGGCCTCGGCCTACACCGCGCGCGGCGGCGTCGCCACCGTCGCCGCCCATGCGAAAGTCGAGGCGGCACGGATCCGCGAGCCGGACCCCGACAGCAAGCAGGAGCCCTTCGCGCAGGCCGCGTGATCGTTGGTGGGCGGGGAAAACCCCGCCCACTTTCGGACCCTGAATATCGGCCGCGCGCCTCCGCCGTTCCGGCGTCGGCGCGCAGATTTTTCATCTTGGGGGCGGGTTGAGTGCGTGCACCTTGAGCGTGACGCCCAGCGTCCTAGCGCGGGCCTTCAACTCCTCCGGCAACTCTTCCTCGGTTAGCAGCAGCGCGCGCACGTTGGCGGCGACCGGCAGTTCCTGCGCCGCGATCACCGCGCGGTATTTCACGCATTGATACAGTCCACGCTGCCAGTCGTAATAGCCCGACCGAATCGATTTGACCTCGACCGCGACGAAGGCGTTCCCATCCGTGAAGAAGGCGTCGATCCGGTCGCCGGACAACAGGTCCTTCTCAGGTTCTCCCTTCATTGCGCCCGCTAGGCCGAGCGCCTGGGGATTCCGGACCGCCCATTCCTTGAGCCGGCGATGCTCCTCGCTTTCACCCGTGCCCCGCGGGCGTGCCGTCTCGGGCGGCTTGCCGTCCTTCTCGGTGAACTTTTTGGGTCGAGGTCTGCGCGGTGGATCGCCTCCATAAATGGCACGGTAGACCTTGTCCCAGTCGGGATAGGCACGCACGTCGCCACGTATATCCGCAACGACGTCGAGCTTGCGCCGGTCGCCGAGGTGCTTCCATCCGCGCTCGCCGGCAGGCTTCAGGATGCGATCATAATAGCCGCCGAAGCCGCGTCCCGGAATGCCGGTGGGGCGGGTGACGAGCGCGTTGATCAGCGGGGCGTCGGGATCGACACTCTCGATCCGATCCATCATTTCACCGGCCACCCAGCCGATATGGGTCGGAAAAACCCGTGGGATGTGCAGCTTTTCCTCGAGCAGCCGGGCGATGGCGCCATAGGTGACGAACGGCTCGTCACCATCGCGGACGTGCTGAAGCAGCAGCTGGAATGCGTAGCGCGCGCCCCGCTTCGCGAGTTTTGGAACCGTATAAGTGGCCATCGCATACCCTCCGGACTCTGCCGGGCGGCGGAGCGCTGAAGCCTAAGTGCCATTCCCTTGATAACAACGCACGCGGTCAGCGCGGACGTTCGCACCAAATCGGTTTCGGTCGCCCGCGAGCCCACCATTCCGCGATTCCCAGCCGGACTAGTTCGGTTCCAAGATCGCGGCCATCGACGACAACGGTGGCCACCGTCCGATTGTAGCTGCGGCCGACCCGGTGGAAGGTCACGTCGCGCCCCGCGAGCAGCGCCTTGGCACGGTCCTTCGCGCGCAATCCCAGCACGACCTCGCCGGCGCATCTGGCCTGGTCGCGGTGCGTTTCCGGGGCGTCGATCCCCGCGATCCTGATCCGCTCGCCGCTTTCCAGCCGGAACGTGTCGCCGTCGGTCACCCAGGCACTCGACCCGAATCGTCACGATCCGCTGCGTCGGCGAGCGCTGGCATCGGTGTCGCGGCAACGAGGACGGAGAACGCAAGGTTACGAAGCATGGACACGATTATCGCGGTGCCGGGGGCCGATTGTCGAGCAACATCCGCACGGTGCCAGACCTCCTGCATTCGGACTGCCGCCCTGAACGGACCTCTCTCTCGGCGGGTCTG
>Ga0097620_100000724_pt1 | contig 33153 bp, 28 predicted proteins | sample KBSSwiS22_FD_77030 | JGI IMG/M metagenome (GOLD analysis project Ga0097620, IMG submission 77030) | Switchgrass rhizosphere microbial communities from Kellogg Biological Station, Michigan, USA - KBS Switchgrass S2-2 (version 2) (version 2) | ecosystem: Host-associated > Plants > Roots >...
CGCCGGCCAGCGGAGCGCGCCGATCGGCCGCTACGGCGCACCCGCCGCAGGCCGCGGCGCGCGGATAGCCGCCTGGAACGCAGCGCCAGATCAGGGGATGCGGCATAGAGGTCGCTCGCCTGCACCGCCCGGTCCGAGGTGGCTTCTCCGGGTTCCAGTGGCCCCACTTTCCGACGAGAGCTGGCTCCACTCGGTTTCGGCTGGATTTGGCCTCCGGCGAGTCTTGGCCCCACCCGGCTGCAACGTCATGGACGCAGACTGCTGCGGCCTCCTCGTAGGTGCCGCTCTCGTCCTCGGCGAAGCCGCAGGTCCAGGTGGAGCGCCCGCAGCGAAGCGAGGACGAACGACCTGGAGGTGCGGCGAGCGAGGACCATACTCGGCGGCGAGGAGGGCGTCCGGTGGAGCCAGGACTCGCCGGAAATCGAGGACCTCGTAGATCGTTAAGTGGGGCCGGCAGAGACCGGAAAGTGGGGCCGGATGTCGTCGGAGAAGCCAAGCCTTAGCTCACCGCGGGTGAGGTCCAGTCGGCTCGTGCGGCTCCTTGTGAGGCGCGCGGACGGCCCGAGGGCTATGGCCGCAAGGCCGGTCATGCAAGGTCCGCACGGCTGATCGTGGGTCAGGATCCGCTGGCGATCTTGCATGACCGAGAATCCGATGGTGTGGACAAGCCGCCCGCCGGCACACCGAAGGGATCATGCTCGTCCTGGCGATGAGGCCAGGCCCTCAACCTTTGATGCCAGAGCCTGCGGGCAGCGTGCTGGGCGGGCGGCGTAGGGACGGCGTGAGCCGCGCGGTGAACGCCGCCTGCCCGCCGGAGCCCTGCCCCTATCCTGCCGGTGTGGCGCGAGGGCAGGCAGCAGGGCTCCGGCGGTTCCCAGGGTCTATCCGGGATCAGTCACAGGGCAAGTGAGTCGTCCACGCCTCGGATCATGAAGCATGATCCGCCACAACCATATGAGATGCTTTGTCGGATTCGAAGTGGGGTCTCAGCCGGCCGGGACCTCTCTCGGGGCTGCTTCCGGCGGCACTGGGGCCGGCGATCCCCGGGGATGCCAGGCGGCTTTGGCGGCTGTCGGTGGGTACTGGGCTGGACATTTCAGCCCTGGACGAGGGGTCTCAGGGTGTTGGGGTTTCGCCAGAGGTCGGTGTAACGGGCGGCGGAGTTGGGGTTGCGGTAGATGCAACCGGTGCTGAAGGGACGGTTGAGGTTGGAGCCGAGGTTGCCGGCGTCGCAGTTGTTGAAGTACGCCTCGTAGAGGAAGCCCGGGCCCGCGCGGGCGACCATCCAGTCGCGCATGAACTGGATGTAGTTGGTGTTGTCGAAGCCGCCGTTGTTGCCGGAGCCGGAGGCGACTCCCCATTCGCCGATGCCGAAGGTCTTGCCGTGGGCGCGGGCGAAGTTGTACAGCCAGGTGATCCCGCCGGTCGCGTTCGCCTGGGTGTTGAAGGCGGCCTGCGTGGGCGACGCAGGGAACTGGTCGTAGGCGTCGATGCCGATGTTGTCGACGTAGGCGTCACCGGGGTAGATGTCCAGCGGGTTGTGGCTCGGCGGGAGCTGGGAGTAGTGGGCGTTGATGCTCCAGTCGAGGATGGGGTCCGGGCTGGCCGTGGCTCGGATCGCGGTGGCGATGTGCCGCCAGCAGTTCACATAGTCGTTGGCATTGACGGCGGACCACTGGAACCAGTTGCCGTTGGCCTGCCAGGCTATGCGGACGATCGAGTTCTGCCGGCCAGTGGTGTTGAGGGTGGTGCCGAAGGTGCGCCAGTTGGCGTCGTAGGCACCGGTCGCGCAGGTCGCCAGTGAGGAGCCGGTGTTCTCCGGATACGGCGGTACGGAGATGACGAGTCGGCCGGGCCAGCCGGCGAAGTTCGTCTGGGCGAAGGACGGCTGGACGATTGCGGCCCAGCTGTTCCGGGCGGTGTAGACGTGGGCGATGTCGCACAGGCTGCCGCGGTAGGCGCAGAACGCGTCCACCGAGGCGGGGTTGATCAACGGGTCGCCGTTCACCCCGGACAGCCACGGCTGCGCGGAACGGTTGCCGCTCGGGGGTGGCTCCAGTGGGTCCACCGGCGGCGTCGTGGCGGACACGACCCCGCGGTCGAAACCGACGGCGGTGCCGGTGGCGGCGGGGTTGCGCCGTCCGGTGTTGAGGATCTGGACGATGTGTTCGCCGTTGATGAGCTGGTGGGACCTGTACAGCAGGCCGACACTGGAGCTGGGCGCGTAGGTGTCGACCTCGGTGGCGATGCCGAAGTCGATGGCGACCTGGGCGATGCCGCCCGAGCGTTCGAAGATGCCGAAGACGTCGATGGCGGTGCCGGTGAAGCGGATGGTGGCGCTCGCGCCGGTGGCCAGTGAGTAGCGGAAGCTGTTGTTCGGGGTCGGCGGTACGCACCCGCCGCACGCCAGCCAGGCGCCGGTGAAGGAGACCTGGTTCAGCCCGGTCCCGTTGTCGGTGTCCTCGATCGTCCCCGCGGGTGAGACCGGGGTGGAGTCGGTGAGGGCCTCGGCGCGGTCGAAGCTGACGGCGTTGGAGGTGGAGGAGGGGTTGCGCTCGCCGTTGACGGTGAGCGTCGCCGTGTGGGTCCCGTTCACGAGGACCTGCGAGGTGTAGACCAGCGCGGCGCTGGACGTGAACGCGAACGTCTCGACCGGGGTCGACGGCGCACCGTCGATATTGACCCTCGCCTGGCCGCCCTGCGGCTCCTTGATTCCGAAGATCCTGATCTGGGTGCCGGTGAAGCGGATGGTGGCGGTCGATCCGAGGGTCAGCGAGTAGCGGTAGCTGTTGTTCAGGGTGGCGGGACTGCAGCCGCCGCACTGAATCCAGGTGCCGGCATAGCTGACCTGGTTCTGGCCGGTGCCGATGTTCGTGTCCTCGATCGTCGCGGTGACGACCGGCGCGGCCTGGGCCGCGCCGGGAACACTGACCAGTCCGGCCGCCAGAGCCCCCGCTACCAGGCCGAGACGCAGCAGGATGTGCGCCCACCGCATGGATCGCCGGCCGGTGACGGGCGCTCGGGTCCGCCCAGCCGGCGCCGCGGTCGGTCGACGCGGCGGGCGCCGCCGGTGCCGGCCCTCGCGAGCAGGCGTGGAGTGTCGTGTACGTCGATGCCCTGCGAGGTGGTGCCCGTGCATCGTCCCGCCTCCGTCATTCCGCAGGTAGGGCACCGTCCCCGGAGGTCCGCGGACGAAGACCCTTGTCTGTCAGTAACTGAATATATACACAGAGTCACTGGCTTTTGCGGAAGGCGGTGGCGGCATGGAGAGTCGGAATGGGCCGTCCCTGATCTCCGGCCGGATGCAGGTGGAGGCGATCCGACAAGGTGGACCCCGCGACGCCGGGTCCCGGACGCTACGCGGGGCCGGCGTCGTCGATGCCGGCCCACCAGCCGCGCGGCCGGCAGCGGTGGCCGGCCAGGCCGGCGTACGGACGGTTGGGCCGGCCCGCGTGCCGTATCGGAAGTAACGGCTGCCGTCGGCTCTGGATCGCGTCCGCCGGGCCGCGACCGCGGTCGCGGCCTACCTCCTGCGCTGGCAGCGGCGGCAGACACCGTTCGGCCTGTTCGCGGGCGTCGGACCGGCCCGGTTTACCGGCACGGTCGCGAAGGCCCGCTGCGGGACAGCTCACCGCTACGTTCTGCGCGCGGACGCTGGCTGGCTCGGCGAGGTGACCGCGCGGCTCGCCCAATGCCGCGAACTGGCGGACCGGATCCCGGTGGTCGCCTGCAACACCGCCGTTCAGCGGGGCGGCCGACTCGTGGCGCCAGGAGCCGCACCGGGAAGCGGCCCAGGCGGCGAGGCTGCCTTGGAAGTGTCCGTCCGGGCGACCGGGCCGGTGGTCTTCGCGCTGGCCCAAGCCGCCGCCCCGGTCCGGCTCGGGCAGCTGCGCGAAGCGCTCGCGGCCGGTTCCCGGCGGCGAACCCGGCCCAGATCGACACCAGGGCTGTGGCGGCACGGCCGGGCCGCGTCGACCAGCAACGGAGTGAACCGCTGCACCCATTGGTAGACGCTGACGTGATCGACCACGATACCGCGCTCGGCCAGCAGTTCCTCGACGTCCCGGTAGGACCGCCCGTAGCGCAGATACCACCGAACGGCCAGCACGATCACTTCCGCCGGGAGCCGGTACCCCGCGAACTCGGTGGCCGCGGCCACAGGACGGACACGCCAGCGACGGTGCACCACTCGATCATGCCCGACCGGCCAGCCCGACCACTGCACCCAGCCAACGCAACAGAACCTTTCTCGGCAGGTACAGGGCCGGGGCGCGGTCGGCGGTCACTTCGACTGGCGCTCGCTGGTTTGGGGGTGACGTCGTCCGAGGTTCCCGACCTGCGTCAGAAGCGAACGCGAGTCAGGCCGCCAGGCTCCGCCGTCAAGGTCACGATCGCCGAGCGTGGCTCAACGCGATACACGTTCCACGGCGGCGGCCCTTGCGACGGTGCGTTGAACGGGGCAGTGATGCCCGAGCCGCTCTCGTCGGGTTCGGCCGGCCAACCCTGGTCCGCCCATGCCTTCGCAATCCGCGCCACAGTGCCCGGCTCGGTCACCCGTACCGCGTCGCCCTCGAGGACCACGTCCGCGCCGTGGATTGACACGGCGACCGAGCACCGTGGATCGCGCTCGACATTGCGCCCCTTCCGCGTGCCCGCGCCCGTCTGGAACCAAAACGTACCGTCGACCCACAGGGCACCGACCGCGGTCACATGCGGGCTGCCGTCCTCGTTCACAGTGGACAGCCAGGTCGTGCGAGAGTTGATCGCGTCCTGAGCGGGCGTCGACCCCGTATCGAGCTTCGCGGCGGTCGCCGCCCAGTCCACGGGCGGCAACCCGTCCGCCGTACCCAGATTGATGATCTCCATCGGGCATTCCTTCCCTCGCGTCCACGGACGCCCTGGCTCGGCCTGTCGCAGTTGAGACGCGTGAGGACCGCGAAAGTCATCGCACCTTGCGCGGGTCATATACCGCCCGAGCGTGTCCTGACTCACGAGGGGGCACCCGTGAATGGACACGTGAGCGGGGCTGGGTCAGCCAGGCGGCGTGGACGCAGGCGACGACCTGGTCGGGGTCGTCGGTCGGCTGTAGCCGGCCGATGTCGGTGGGGACGGCCATCGCCATGGCGGCTACGTGCTCGTTCGGCCAGTCGATCAGGCCGCGCCAGTATGAGGTGCCGACCAGGACGACCGGTACCTAGCTCGCCCTGCCGGTCAAGGCGGCCTGCCCGGTGCGGCCCACCTGTGGAAGGGGGATGGACAGCGGCCGAAGGCCGTTGCCTTGAGGCGTGCGAGCGCGGCCGGCTCGTCGACCGCTTCGCGTGTCCCCTTGACGATCACGTTCCAGCCGGACCGGCTACGGATCGCCGTCGTCGATGACGCGCAGCCCGGACAGGTCGACCGACCGACGCAGGTCCAGCACAGACTCGAAGTAGCCGACGTGGGCGCCGTCGGGACCGGTGACGGCGAGAAGAAACCCACGCTCGGCGTCGTCCGGGTGTCTAGGGACGAAGTCGATGCGGTGGCCCTGCGCCGTCATCCATCTCACGAAACAAGCCTGCACCCGAACCTGCCGCCAAACGCCTTGCACCTGTCACGGGATCGAGGGGCCGATCGGCCCTGACCGCGAGGTCGAGGTGGCCGGGGCTGACGCTCCTGATCTTCGCGGCGCCTCCGTCGGGAGGCATGGTCAAGTCGTGCACCCCGGTCCCAGTGGATCTGGGCAGGACCCCGGCAGAGTTGACGCCTTCGCGGCCCCGGCGGGATGGACCACGACCAGCGCGTTCCACCGCGCGTACGGCGACCCTGGGCGGCGGATGTCAGTCGCCAGTCAGTTCGACGAGGTCCGCGTGGAGGGACTCGGCGAGCTTCGCGGCGAGCGCGCGATGGCGGCGATCCGCCCATGCGGCGTCCAGGACGACGTTCTCGCCGTGTTCCAGCGTGCGGCGTGCGCGCCGAAGAAGTTCGTCGTACACCTCGTCGCTGGTCAACGGCCCGCCCTCGCGCGCCGTACGGGCGGCGGGGTCGAGGCCTTCGGCCAGCTCGGTGAGCACGTGGCGGAAACGCAGCAGGACCCGGCCGTCTCCGTCGGTGGCAGCCTGGTCGGCGAGCGGCATTCCGTCGGCGTCGGACCGGCCGCTGGCAAGCACCAGTCTCAGGCGGGCGTGACGCAGATGGGAGAGCGAGAGGTCGACGAGCCGCCTGGCATCCCCCGCGGCATCGGGATCGCCCTGATCGTGACGGAGGCAGGCGACAAGGGCTCGCCTCAGCGTGTGATACGCGATGTAGAGGTGCAGGAGCGACGCTGGGTGTGTCTCGCCGGAAAACTCGCCGTACCACCTGAAGAACCGCGCCGCGGCGTCCGGAAGACCCAGGTGTTCGAGATCCGCGGCGAGAGCTGCGACGTCGCCGAGCACGTCGCCGGCCCGACGTCGCAGGTCGTGCTCGACGCAGCCGAGCACCCGCGGGCCGTCGGGCAGGAGGTAGATGTCGTCGGCGACCAGGTCTCCGTGGCCTTCTCGAACCCATCCCGCACGTGCCCGCTCGGCGAACAGGGGGCCGCGGCTGGCGAGGTAGCCCAGCGCGTTCTTCCCGATCTCGTCGAGGTCCACGGGGTCGAGCAGCACACCCCGGTACGGGCTGATCCCGGCGAGGGCCGCCAGCCACAACGCCTGCAGGTTCGCCTGGCCACCGGTCCGGGCGATCGCTGGCCCGGTCTCGCAGCGGGCGTGGAAGTCGGCGAGCCGCCGCGCGATCTGCCGTAGCGGCTCGTCGACAGCATCGCCCCGCCGAAGGAGAGCGGAGAGCCGGTCGGTCTCCTCGAGCCGGCGCATCACCACCATGTGGTCGCGCAGTTCGCCCTGGGCGTCCCGGATGTCCGCGACGCCCAGGTAGACGTCCGGCGCCAGCCGGCGGTTGAGCCGCACCTCGGCCTCGCAGGCGGCCAGCCTGGCCTCGCGGGTCGTGAGGTCGACGCAGCCGAACCGGACCGGCTTCTTCAGCTTGTAGACGCGCTCACCCAGGAAGAACAGCAGGGCGGTGTCGGTCTCGGTCGTCGTCATGTGGTTCGGCGGCCCGAACGTGTGGGCGGGGCCGCCCTGGGTGGTCAGAGTCTCCAGGACGGTCATGCTCGCTCCCGGGAGAAGTGGGGACAGCGGTTAGCCCCGCGGTGCGGCGGGGCCGTCGGTGACCGGGGCTGAGCCCGGCGAGGGGAAGACGGGAGCGAACCGGAACAGCGACGGGATCGCCGTCGCCGTCGCCGTCTGCGGCCGTGTCGGGAGTTTGCCGGCGAGGGCGTGGACTAGATCACTGGTCGTGACGATGCCGAGCAAGTCGCCGGTCGGGGTCGTCACGCAGACGACGTCGGCCCGGTCAGCGACCATCCGGGCGGCGACATCCCGCAGTGGCACGTCCTCGCGTACCCGAAGCGGCGGATGATCGACGAGATCGTGCACCCGCCGGGGAGCGAAGGGACCGAAAGCGCACGCACCGGCGAGCCGACGGTCGTCGATCACGCCTACCAGCCGGGTCCCGTCGACGACGGGCAGGTGGCGTATGCCTGCCTGCGCCATCAGCTCCCAGGCTAGGAACACGTCGTCGTCGGGGGTCGTGACCAGCACGTGGGTCGACATCACGGCACGTACCGGCAGATCGGCCACGCCCGCCGAGCGGGCGTGGGAGCGAGTCGGGTCGCACGGCCGCGCGGCCCCCTGCTCGTCGGGGCCTCGGTCTCGGTGACCGGTCTGAGTGTTCACCCGTGCCTCCTGGATCGGCCCGGCGTTCTGTCGGCGTGCTGGTGGCGGTGGAGATGCCACCTTCATCGTGAGCCGCCAGGCGAGACGGCATCCTCGGCCGAAGCTGCCGACCTGACCGAGCTCTTGGAACCTTCTCCGCCGGACATCCGGCACGGTTGGCTCCGGGCCGTACCCGAACGTCGCGCGCGGACGGGCCGTTCGTACCCGTGACCAGGCCGGCTGGGGAGCGCAGGTTCATGGCGGGGCGTCCGGTCCGCGGCCGTGTCAACGCGGCCGCGTCTGACGGCACCTCGGGGACGTCGGGAAGGCGAACATCATGGGCAGCGCTTCGAACCCCGGTCGCGATGGCTGGGCAACAGATCACATCGGCCTGCGCGTCCTGTCCGAGGACGAGTGCGTGGCCGCGTTGGCCGGCCAGCGGGTCGGCCGGCTGGCGTTCGCCGCCGACGGGGAGGTCGAGATCTTTCCGGTCGCGTTCGTACTCGAACGGTCCGCGGTGGTCTTTCGTAGCGGCCTCGGGACGAAGCTCCTAGCCGCACTCGACCGGATCGCTGTGGCCTTCGAGGTGGATCAGTTCGAGCAGGCCAGCCGGTCGGGCTGGAGCGTCCTCGTGAAGGGCACGTGCGAGGAGGTGGCCGACTCGGCCGCACTCGCGCGGCTGGAGGCGACGGCATTCGAGAACTGGCTCGAGTTCCCGCACCGCTCCGCCGCCTATCGCTGGATCCGCATCCTCCCGTACTCGATAACCGGCCGCGCGCTGCCGCCGCATGTCATCTGAGTACGGATGGCATGCCGGTCGCCAGGATGAAGGGCTGTGTGGAGGGGACGATCAGCCTTGGTGCGTGTGCGACGGCGCGGGGATTTTGGTAGTCGGGCGAATTCCAGACGCATCAAGAGGTGACATATCCGATGCCCACCGTCACTGATCAACCCTCTTCGCAGGCCCAGTGGGCATCGCCGGCCCCGCCGCGACAGCCGGTGTGCGTAAACGCCGCGCCGACGCCGGACCCTCGCCAGTCGCGCGGGCTCTGGCTCGTCAAATGGCTGTTGCTGGTCCCGCACTACATCGTTCTCGTCTTCCTGTGGGTGGCCTTCGTGGCGCTCACGGCGGTCGCCTTCGTCGCGATTCTGTTCACCGGCCGCTACCCGCGGGCGATTTTTGCGTTCAATGCCGGGGTGCTGCGCTGGACCTGGCGGGTCCAGTACTACGGCTATGGCGCGCTTGCCACGGACCGCTATCCGCCGTTCACTCTCCACGACGTTCCGGACTATCCGGCGCACCTGGAGATCGCCTACCCGGAGCGCCTCTCCCGCGGCCTCGCCCTGGTGAAGTGGCTGCTCGCGGCTCCGCACTACCTCGTGTTGGCGCTGCTGCTCGGCATCGGGGGTGACGCGGCCGGTCCAGCCGGAGCCCTGAACGCCGACGGTGGCCGCGCATCCTTCTGGGGCCTGATTCAGATCCTGGTCGCGGTGGCCGCGGTCGTCCTGCTCTTCCGCGGTCGCTACCCACGCCGGCTCTATGACCTGGTCATCGGGTTGGACCGCTGGGTGCTGCGCGTCGCGGCATACGTCGCACTGATGACCGATGACTACCCGCCGTTCCACCTGGACCAGGGCGGCTCGGAGCCTCACCCGGCGGACACTCACCCGCCGGCGCCGCACGCCGCGCCCCTGGAGCCTGGGACAGACAGGTCGGGTACGTCCCGCGCGCGAACGTCGGGCTGGTCCGGTGGGCGGGTCGCCGCGGTCGCCATCGGTGCCGTCCTCGGACTGGCCGCTCTCGGCCTGCTGACCGCGGGCGGCGTCGGGCTGGCCGTCCACCAGGCGGCGCGCCACGACGGCTACCTGTCCACCCCGACACGGCCTCTGCAGACCTCGGGCTACGCGCTGACCAGCGGGAAGGTCGACCTGGGCCCGGTGGACGTCAAGGCCAGCTGGGCCGACGTTCTCGGTACTGTGCGTGTGCGGGCCACGTCCAACGACCCGGCGAAGCCGGTGTTCATCGGCATTGCGCGGACCGCCGACGTGAACGCCTACCTTGGCGCGGTCGCGTACAGCGTCGTGCGGCCGGACGGGTCGGGAGTCGCACGGGACCATGCGGGTGGCCCGCCGGCGACGGCGCCAGGCAGAAGGACCATCTGGGTCGCGTCGGCATCCGGCACCGGGCAGCAGGTGCTCACCTGGCGGCCCCACGGCGGTGACTGGACCCTCCTGCTGGCCAACGCCGACGGCTCCGCCGGCGTGGCGGTCCGGACCGACCTCGCCTCGACCATCCCCGATCTTGGACTCTGGTCGACCTTGGCGCTGGCCACCGGCGGTGTCGGGCTGGTCGCCGGCGTAACGCTGGTCGCCCTCCCGATCGCCCGCCGGAGACCGGCGAGGCCAGCGGGGGGCGGAGGGCAGGTCGGCAGTTGGATCGACGCCGCGGAACAGAGCGACCGAACGGAAGAAGACAAGACGTGACGCACCCGACGTAGGGCAAGACCTCGAAGGTCCAGTGACGGTTTGCCGCCCTCCGGGCTGCTTCTACCGACACCAGCCGGTCCTTCTCGCCGTGCAGGAGCAGGACTGGCTGCCGGATCGTGCGCATGGTCGCCTCGTAGCGGGCGGGTGCGAACAGTTTCCGCAGGGTGCTGTGAAACGCGTCCAGGAAGTCGGACTCGGTGTCCGGGTAGGACAGGCGTCGCCGGGCCATCGCTATGGTGCGTTCGACCAGGTCGGCCGGTACTCGCTCGGGGTCGACGCAGCTCACCTTCAGGACCGATTCGACGCTGCGGGTGGCTCCCGCCCAGCGCCGTGACGCGGTGACGAGGGTCCGGCCGACGCCAGGGAGTGCATAGCCAAGAATGCCCAGGCTCACCAGGGAGCTGGGATGTGCGCCCGGTCGGGCGGGCAGCGCCGGACCGCTACCGTCGGCGACGAACGCCGCCAAGAGGCGGGTGCGGTGCCTGCTCAGGCGTAGGCGGCCGATCGGCGAGCCGTGACGGCGGCGTCGGCGCCGAGGGCCGAGTGCCGCACCGCGATCACGCCGGGGATGGCGCGGACGAGCGGGTCGACCTCGGGATGGAGCCGTCCGACGACGGTGGTGAGGGTGACCTCGCCGTTCTCGACGTGGACCCCGGCCGTGCTGGTGACTCCCCATTCCGCGAGCACCCGCCGTACGTCGGCTTCGATGTCGGCGTCCGGGCGGGTCAGCGGCTTGAGCAGGTCGCTGCGGCTCACCAGCCCGACGAGTCGGCCGCGGTCGTCGAGCACAGGGATCCGGGTGAGGTGGGCGGCCAGCATGATCTTGGCCAGGTCGGCGACGTCGGTGCCGACGCGCGCGGCGATCACCGGTGTCGTCATGAGGTCGGCGGCCGTCCGTGGGGTCGGTCCGCCAGCTGGCAGGTCCCGGCGTGCGTGCCGGCGGGGGTCCGGGGCGCTGGCCTCGACGGCGATCAGATCGGCCTCCGTAATGATGCCGACGAGCTCTCCGTCCGCGTCGACGACCGGCAACGAACCGAAGCCATGTCGAACGAGCTGCTCGGCTACGTCCTTGACCGACGTCTCCGGTGTCACCACGGACACCTTCGGCGCCATGATTTCTTCGACGCGCATGGTCCTTCCTCGGAGGTCAAGCGCCGGTCGGCAGCCTTGGAGGCCGGGCGCGGAGCGCGGAATGCGGGATCAGGGCCAATGGGTCTCTACGGGCCGCGCGCCGAGCAGGACCGCCCACCAGGGCCGCCGGCCGCCGGCCGCTTGGAGCTCGGGGAAGGGCTGGCGCGCGCCTCGGAGCCGACGCAGCCGCTGGTCGTGGCTTCTGCTTCCGCTTCCGCGGCTCCGAAACCGGGCAGTGCGCCGGGGCATCTCCCGGCAGGCGGAGCGTCGATGCCGGACCGGCAGACGACCCGTAGAGGCGGCCGCTCGGTGAGTGCGGATCTCGGCGGCGCCGCCGCGCATGCTGACCCAGCCGCCGGGGCCCATCTGGATCCGTGCGCGGGGGCAGCCGTGCAGGCCGTCAACGTGGTCGAACGCATGGACCGCGATGACAGCGCCCGCCACCGCGAGCTCGCCGACGATGAGCACCTTGGTCAGATCGATCTCGGCGACCGAGCTGCCGATCCGCCGGTACCACGCGGCGCGGTGGGGCGCTTCGCCGGCCGTCAGCTGGCCGACCGGGAGAGGGGAAGCGGCGCCGTCAACGGTCGCCTGGTCGGGAGTGGGGAACCGAGTCGGCACCGCTGGCGCCATGGTCCGCTCGCCGGTCTCAGCGAGCGGATCCTCGGTGTGGCGGGCACTGGCGGGATTTTCTCGTGTTGCCGCGATGAGGGTCGCGTTGCGGCGCATGGCGCGCCTCCCTGGGCCGACGCCTACCTTGCCGTTTCCTTGTCGTGCGTCTCCATTATCTGCTGCACGGCGCTGAGATAGACGGGCCGAGTCGTCACGCGGGACCGGGACCAATGGGGTAGGGGACCTGGCCTGAAGGTAGGCGGCACGCGCGGGTGCGCCGTGCCCTTGGGCCATCCGGATCGTGCCGGCCGGCCCAAAGCGCTGCCCTGAACTGCCGTCTGGCGTGGTCTCGCAGGTCAACACCGGTGGAACAGTGAAGAAAGTAGATCACTGGCCACCGCGGCTTCCGTGCCGATCGTCCCAGACCGGCGGCAGCCAAATCGGTGGGTCGATGCGGCGGGCGTGGTGACGTACCGCACCGGACGTGGAGCGTGAGGCATGAGCAGCTCGGTTCGCATTCTCGTCGGAGTCGATGGTTCTCCGGGCTCGGAGGCCGCGCTGAGGTGGGCGCTTCGGGAGGCGTCGCTGTGGTCCGCCGCGACGGGCTACACTGGCCATGACGTCGCACCCACGGTGACCGCGCTGTTGGCCTGGACGGCGGACGGGCTGCCGACCGGTGTGCTGCGCGCCGCGACCCAGGCGGATCACGATGGGTTGACCAGGGCTGCCACCGAGATGCTGGAGCGCGCGATCGGCCGGGTCGGCGAGCCGTCCGCGCCTGTCACCCTGCGGCGTGTCGTCGTCCGGGACGACCCGGTCACGGCGCTGACGGCGGTCGCGGATGCAGACATGGTCGTCGTCGGGGAGCGGGGCCACGGGCCGATCCACCGGCTGACCACTGGCTCCGTCAGCCAGGGCATCGTCCACCACGCGCCCGTGCCCGTCGTCGTCGCCCGAGCGCCCAAGGAGGGCCAGGCGCCGCGGCCGGACGATCGCAGGCCGGTCTCGGTCGGCGTCGACGGATCGGACCTGTCGCTGGCCGCGCTGCGCTGGGCGGCGCACGCCGCCGCGGTGCGTGGGGTGCCGCTGCGGGTGGTCCACGCCTGGGGCGGCTATGACCCGATGTACGCCGAGGTGCTCGTCGGGGCGCAGGGGTCGCTGGTTCGCCAGGCGGAGGACGTCCTGGCGCAGGCGGTCAAGCTGGGCCTGGACGACGCGCCGCGCCTGGCGGTCGAGTCGGTGGTCTCGCCCGACTCAGCGATGCGCGCCCTGCTGCGCGAGTCCCGTGAGGCGCAGCTCCTCGTCGTCGGCGACCGCGGGCACGGCGGGTTCACCCGGCTGCTGCTCGGCTCGGTCAGCCACCAGTGCGTGCTGCACGCGGACTGTGATGTGGCCGTCGTGCGCTCCGGCGCGCTTCCCGCCACGGTGGGCGAGCCGGCCGCGACACCCGGCGCCTCGGTCACATCCGCCTAGTCAGCCCGTCGGCCGACCAGCACAGCAGGCGCCTCCCGCGTGATCCGTTGCGGGAGGCGCCTCGCTGTGTGTTCAGGCCGGCGGGCCGATCGGTACTGCCGACGGCACCTGCGGACAGGCCGAAGCGACTGTCCGGGCGGCCCGCGCAGCCCTGATCCGCGGACTGTGGCCACACCATTCTGAGAACCACGCAACCAGGGAGGTCGAAAGCACATGACAACCGCCAAGGAATCCACCATCCAGGCCGGCGCGAAGCGTGGCTCGGTCGTTCCGTCGCCGTTCTCGAGTCTTTTCCACCAGCGCGCCGGCGCACGCGGTCTCGCGCTGGACGCCGTGCTGGCCCTGACCAGGGTCAGCCTCGGCTGGGTATTCCTGTGGGCTTTCCTCGACAAGTTGTTCGGTCTCGGCCACGAGACTGCGTCGAAGGCGGCCTGGATCCACGGTGGCAGTCCCACCGAGGGCTTCCTGTCGCACGGTGCTGTCGGGCCGTTCAAGTCGTTCTACAACGACATCGCCGGCGCCACGTGGGCCGACTACCTGTTCATGATCGGCCTCGCGGCCGTCGGCACGGCGCTGATTCTTGGCATCGGGATGCGGGTCGCCGCCGCCTCCGGTGCCGTGCTGCTCGTCATGATGTGGACCGTGGTTCTCCCGCCGGAGAACAACCCCTTCATGGATGACCATCTGATTTACGCGCTCGCCCTGATCGTCCTGGCGGCCCTGAACGCTGGCCGGTCGTTCGGCCTCGGCGGTGTCTGGGAGCGCACCGCCCTCGTCCGCCGCCGTCCCTACCTGGTCTGAACGCCCATCCGGGCCATCGGGGCGACACCGATCGGACCAGCCAGGCATTCACCCCCCGAAAAAACCTCCCGACAACTGGCACGCACAGCGGCCGGGGCGCGTCACACACGCGCCCTGGTCGCTGTCGTCGGCTGCACTGAAAGCCGCCGGTGAAAGACTTGTGAAGACGGAGCGGCAGCGCGGATGCGCCCTTCGGGCTGGTCCGAAGGTCCCGAGGCGGGCCCACGGTAGGCACATTCTGGTGGCCGGGTGTCGATGTTTCGCTGGACTCATGTCCGAGAAGGCTGGGACGGCCGGCATTCCGCTGCTGCGCGCCGAAGGCGTTCGCAAGATCTACCGTACCGGCGCCGTCGAGGTAGAGGCGCTGCGCGGCCTCGACCTCGAGGTCGAGGCCGGTGAGCTCGTCGCCGTGATGGGCCCGTCGGGGTCCGGGAAGACGACGTTGCTGAACTGCCTGTCCGGGCTGGATGACATCGACGGCGGCCGGGTGATCCTCGGGGGCGTCGACCTGTTCGCGATGCCGGACGCGAAGCGCACTGAGCACCGTGCCCGCACGATGGGTTTCGTCTTCCAGGCGTTCAATCTCATCCCGGTGTTCACCGCGATCGAGAACGTGGAGCTGCCGTTGCTGCTCGTCGGCGTCGCGCCGGCGCAGGCCCGCCGGCGGGCCGCGGAGATGCTCGAGCGGGTCGGCCTGGGGGCGCGGGGCGCGCACCGACCGAACGAGCTGTCCGGCGGCGAGCAGCAGCGGGTGACGATCGCCCGCGCGCTGGTGGCCCGTCCGGCCATCGTCTGGGCGGACGAGCCGACCGGGAACCTGGACAGTGAGATGGCGGCGCAGGTCATGGACCTGCTGCGGACCCTCAACCGGGACGAGGGCCAGACGATCATTCTGGTCACTCACGACCCGGGGATCGGTGCCGCGGCCGGCCGGCTGATCCGGATGCGTGACGGCGGGCTGATCAGCGATGAACGACGCGTCGCCTGCGTTCCCGCAACGTCCCTCCCGGCTTATCGTGCGGACGCTGAGCCAGCTGCGGGTGTTCCTCCTCGATGACTATGAATGATCAGCGATCGTCGTGTAGGGAGCGTGAATCATGGGCGCGCTACGGGTACTCGTCGGGGTGGACGGCTCTCCTGGTTCCGAGGCGGCGTTGCGCTGGGCCCTGCGGGAGGCGGCGCTGTGGGCCGCCGCGCGGCGGCCGGGTGACGGCGACGGCGACGAAAGACCAGTCGTCACGGCGCTGCTGGGGTGGACGGCAGACGAGCTGCCCAGAGATCTGCCACCCGACGTCAAGATTTTCGATCATGAGGGGGTCGCCCGAGCGGGTGCGCAGACGCTGAAGCGCTCGATGGAACGCGTCGACGGGGCGCCGCAGGCGGTGGAACTGCGCTGGTCTGTCGTTCATGATGAGCCGGTTTCCGCGCTGGTCGGAGCGGCTGCCGACGCCGACCTGATCGTCGTCGGCGAGCGGGGTATCGGACAGCTCCACCGCGCGACCGCCGGATCCGTCAGCCAGGGCGTGGTGCACCACGCACAGGTCCCGGTCGTCATCGTCCGACCGGTCAAGGAGGAGCACCGCGGAGCACAGAACGCCGTGGAGCCAGCTGAGGACCGGCGGCCGGTCGTCGTCGGGGTCGACGGCTCGGGCCCGTCGCTCTGCGCGCTGCGTTGGGCGGCGCGGGCCGCCGCCGTGCGGCAGGTGCCACTGCGTGTCGTGCATGGCTGGGGCGGCTACGACCCGCTGTACACCGATGTGCTCGCCGCGGCGCAGGACTCGCTGGCCAGACAGGCACGGGAGATCGTCGACCATGCGGTGCGAGTCGGCCTGGGGGACGCCACGGACGTCGCCGTCGAGCCGGTCGTCTCGTCCGAGTCGGCGGTCCGAGCCCTGCTGCGAGAGTCGGCGGGCGCGCAGCTGCTCGTCCTAGGCAGCCGCGGCCTTGGTGGCTTCGCTCGCCTGATGCTCGGCTCCGTCAGTCACCAGTGCGTCCTGTACGGCACCAGCGACCTCGCGGTCGTCCGTGGCCGCCGCTCGTCGTCCCACGTCGGCCAGGCCAGCGACCAGGATTAGCGAGTGCCCTCGCGCCTTCCCGAAATAGGCGCCAGGCTGACCAATTTTGGATGGCGGTGCCATTGTTGCCAGAGTCGGTGCCCATTGGGCATCTCGCCGAGACGTCGTGGGGGTGAAATGCTGGTAGTGCCCGGACAGCGACGCCGGGTCCTGGTGGAAACCTTACTCGGGACGGTAAGGCACCCGCCGCGGAGCTTCAGATGAACGGGTGAGGTGACATCATGAGGGCGAAAAGGTCCGTTCGGTCCGTTCTCGTGGTAACGACGGCTCTCGTGGGCGCCGCCGGCCTGGTTGTGGCCGGTGCGGCCACGGCACTGGCTGGGACGCAGACACCGCCGGCGGGCGGGACGGCCACGGTCGTCGACCTCGGTGATCCGGTCGGTCTCGGGATCGGCCATGCCCAGCTGATCAACGACCGCGGCGTCGTCGCCGGGTCGAACCAGAGCCAGGGCTACAGCGCGGCCGGGTGGGTCTGGCAGAACGGGACCGTCACGCAGATCCCGGGCAGTTCGGAGCCCAAGGCGATCAACAACGCCGGCGTCCTGGTCGGCTGGTCTCCCGCCCACTACTCGTCCCAGGCGTTCCTGTTCCAGAACGGGGTCAAGACCGACCTCGGCTACCTCGGCGGCACGAACACGTACGGCGGGTACGACAGCCGGGCCGTCGACGTGAACGCCGCGGGGCTGGCCGTGGGCACGAGCACCACCAACTCCGGCGCCCGCCACGCCTTCACCTACAGCCGCGGAGCCCTGCGCGACCTCGGCACGCTGGGTGGCTCGGGTAGCTCGGCCGCCGCGGTCAACAACCTCGGCGTCGTCGTCGGTGGCGCGTCGACGGCCGGCGACCAGGCCGTCCACGCGGTGGCCTGGATCGGCGGCCGCGCGGTCGACCTGGGCACCCTCGGCGGGATGAACAGCTACGCCGTGGATGTGAGCGACGCCGGGCAGGTCGTCGGTTACGGCCAGACGGCGATGGGTGCGACGCATGCCTTCAGCTGGTGGCTCGGCAGGATGACCGACCTTGGGACGATCGGTGCCGACCCGAGCAGCCAGGCCGTCGCCGTCAACAACGGAGGCCAGGTGCTGGTGGCGAGCACCGCCGACGGGAACCACGGGCACGCCTTCGTCTGGCAGCTCGGGCGGCGAACCACCCTGCCCGGGCTCGGCGGCGGGCTCGTCCGGGCAGTGGCGATGAACGCCCGCGGCCAGGTCGCCGGCACCGCCACCCTGGCTGACGGCACCGAGCGCGCGTTCCGCTGGTCGGGCGGCACGCTGACCGACCTGGGCACCCTCGGCGGCGCGCGCAGCGGCGGGTACGCGATCAACACGGCCGGCGACGTCGTCGGCGACGCACAGCTCGCCAGCGGCCCGCTCCACGCCGCGCTATGGCCGGCGAACCCCGTCTGACCTCGCACCGGCCGCCCGGGCCGCCATCCCGGGACGCCCGCCGTGCCCGCGCCGAACAGGCGCGGGCACGGCGGCCCGGCGTGACCCAGCCGCCGCCGGCGCTGGAGGTCGCCGTGGGCAAGCCTGGCGACGGCCGCTTATACCTCCGCGACCGACCCCATTGCCTTCCGCGCTGATCCGGACATGTGGCGCATAGCCCCCTCAGTGACTGCCGCCTCCGCCGGGGACGCGGATCGCGAGAATGGCGAGATCATCGTGGCCGTCGCAGGGGTGATTGTCAGCCAGCGCCGCACACAGCGTGGCCAACGGCTGGTCCGCGTAGTTCGAGGCCAGTGCGGCCAGTGCGGCCAGCGCGTCCAGCCCCGATCCCACCCTGCGGCGGCTTCGCTGACCAAGACATCGTCTGAGGCTGCCCTCTCCGGGAAGGCAGCCTCAGATGGCCCTGCCCGGTCAGGCGCCGGTGAGGTGCTCCAGCACGTCCGGGACGGGACGGCGCTTGGTCTGCGCCAGTGGAGGAACGGACGTGTCGGGATAGCCGACACGGATGATCATTTGGGTGAGGCCGGTGCCGCCGGTCAGCGAGTGGACCAGCGAGCGGGTGGCCTCGATGTCGAGGGCCTGGCCGAGCGGGGAGGTCGCGACGCCCTGGGCCGTGGCGGTGAGTAGCACGCGGCTGAGTGCGCGGCCGGCGCGCAGCCGGTCGGTGGGTCCGTCGGCGTCGGTGCCGAGGACGAGCACGCCCGGGTGCTCGACCGGGATGGCGCGCATCCGTTCGCCGGCCTCGTCGGCGCTGGCCGGCTCGCCGCCGGTGAAGTCGCGGGCCGGGAATTCGGTGGGCCGCGGCTCGGCGCTCCAGAGCGCGGCCGGGCGGGGGATACCGTCGGTGGCGTCGGGGTCGTCGCGGATCCAGGAGGCGAGCTCGGCCTGGTAGCGCGGGTCGTGCCGCTCCGTCCAGTCGGCTCTGGCCAGCAGCACGGCCAGCTCGATGCGGGCGTCCTGGCTGGTCAGCGGCGCGAGCCAGCAGCCTTCGGTCTCGGCGGCATGGCGCAGCGCGCGTATCTCGCCGGCCGGCAGCTCCGCCGGGGTGAGCGGTCGGCGGTCGGTGTGCCGACGGTTGATCGCCTCGGCGAGACGGGCCTCGTCGTCGGTGGCGGGGCGGTTGCCGACGATCGTCAGAGTCGCCAGCCGAGCGGTGGCGAGGTCGGGGTCGGGGTCGGGGTCGTCGAGGGTGTCGCCGACCTCGACGTCGAGGCCGGCCGCGCGCAGGGACAGCCAGCCGTTGAACAGGGCCGCGCCGCAGCTGATCAATAGCTGGCGGTGGTCCGGGTCGATGACGGGCACGGCGCGGGACAGGTCGGCGAACAGCTCCAGCGTCTTGTCGCGGAACCGCCATCTCCAGGGCTGGGTGTTGTGGATCGACGGCGCCAGGCCGGCGGCCTCGACCGCCGCGTACACCTGCTCGACCGAGAATGTCGCGCCGCGAGTCACCATAGTTGTCTCCTCGTCCCCGTATGGCCAACCGAACCGCATCGCGTTCCGGTCTACGGCCAGCCCTCGCTGGAGGCATCGTCACATGGCCGCCTCACATGGCCGCCTCGAGGCTCACCGGACACGTCGAGCACGCGCCTGCTTATCTTCCCGCCGCGTACACGCAACACGGCGAGGCAGCCGCGCGCCGACGCCCTGCCTGAGCGGTCCGGGCCGGCGGCCGAGCTGTGCCGCCAGATCTGCGTCGGGGTGCTCAATCCTGCTAGGCGGGTGCCTGCATGGAGGTGCGGTCCCAGAGGGCGTAACGGACGAAGGCGTGTGCGGATCGGGCGGCTTCGATGTTGTCCGCCGCCACTCGACCGGCGAAATTCTCCAGGACCGCGGTCTCGACGGCCTCGAGCGTGATGGCGCCGGTGAGCGCGGCGAAGGCGCCGAGCAGGGCCGTGTTCGGCAGCGGGTGCCCAAGCGTCCGTAGGGCGATCTCGGTCGCGGGGACGACCTGTAGGCGTACGGCCGTCAGGCCGTGGTGCGCGGCTAGGTCGTCGAGGCCGAGCTCGTCGATCTCATGGTCAGAGTTGACGAGGACGTAGCCATCCGGCCGTACCCCCTCCAACGCGTCCACCTCACGGAGCAGCGCCGGGTCCTGCACGATGACGGCGTCCGGGTGCAACACGGGCTCGCGTCGCCGGATCGGCGCCTCGTCGAACCGGCAGTACGCGACCGTCGGTGTGCCCGCCCGCTCCGGGCCGAATCCCGCGAATGCCTGCGCGTACTTGCCCTGGGAGTAGGTGGCGACCGCGAGCATCTCGGCGGCGGTGACGATCCCGTGGCCGCCGCGTCCGTGTAGCCGTACCTCGAACATCTCGGACCTCGTTCCTGACGCGACCGGGCGCCGAATACCGACGCGCCCACCAGCCACAGCGCTGCCACGCGCGTACTCGGCGACGGGTGAGGGCCTCGCCGGTGAACCGAGCCGCTGGATACCTGCACTGTCGACTGTGCGCCGCCGGCTCGGCCAGGTCGCGGTGCGGATGTCCTGCCCTCGCAGGACCTGAAGGCCACGGCGCAGTCACTGATGGCATCTGCCACCGGTGGACGGGCGTCATTCATCGTGCAAGGCGGAGCCGGCACGGCCAACGGATGCCACCGCCGCGAGAACCGCGCACGAGAAAGTCGAGTTCGCTGTCAGTCGGCGGCGATGTGAAGAGCTGACGCGTCGGTGTTGTCACCAGCGACAATGCTCGCTAATCGAGCCAGGGCTGGCGGCAGGACTGAAGGCGGTGGATCGCCGCCTTAGGACGAGGAGCGCGGTGGCACAGGTGGGATGGGTGCCGCAGGTACTTGAGCGGGTGCGGGTGCTCGAGTGGGTGCGTGGTTATCGGCGTGGCTGGCTGCGGGGCGACGTGCTGGCCGGGGTGACGGTGGCGGCCTATCTGGTGCCGCAGGTGATGGCCTACGCGGGGGTCGCGGGTCTGACGCCGGTGGCGGGGCTGTGGGCGGCGTTGCCAGCGCTGGCGATCTATGCGGTGTTCGGGTCGTCGCGTCAGTTGTCGGTGGGTCCAGAGTCGACGACGGCGCTGATGACGGCCGCCGCGGTCGGGCCGCTGGCCGCGGGGGATCCCGGGCGGTACGCGGCGCTTGCCGCCGCACTCGCGGTGGTGGTCGGGCTGCTGGCGCTCGCTGCCAGCGCGGTGCGGCTGGGTTTCGTCGCCGACCTGCTCTCGCAGCCGATCCTGGTCGGCTATCTCGCTGGCGTCGCCGTCATCATGATTGTCAGTCAGCTCGGCAAGACGACCGGTGTCCCCGTCTCGGGCGAGTATCTGTACGCCCAGCTCGTGTCGTTCGCGGGCCATCTCGGAGCGGTCCAGGCGGGGACTGTCGTGCTCGCCGCAGCCGCGCTGAGCTTCCTGTTCCTGCTCGAGTGGCGCTACCCCGGCGCTCCGGGGCCGCTGCTGGTCGTCGTGCTGGCCACGGCCGCCGTCCCGGTGTTCGACCTGGATGCCCATGGCATCGCGGTCGTCGGCAGCGTTCCGGGCGGGCTGCCGCGGCCGACGCCGCCGGCCGCGGCGGACCTGGCCAGGCTGGTGGTCCCGGCTCTCGGGGTGCTGTTCGTCGGCTACACCGACAACGTGCTGACGGCCCGGGCGTTCGCCGGCCGTGCCGGCCATGGCGAGATCGACGCGAACCGAGAGCTGTTCGCGCTGGGAGCGGCCAACGTCGGGACGGGGCTGCTGTCCGGCTTTCCGGTTAGCAGCAGCGGCAGCCGTACGGCGCTCGGGGCCGCGACCGGCAGCCGCAGTCAGCTGCACTCGCTGGTCGCCGTCGGCGCCGTGCTGGTGGTGCTGCTGTTCCTGCGCCCGGCGCTGGCGGTCTTCCCGGCCGCGGTGCTCGGCGCGATCGTGATCTACGCCGCGGTCCGGCTGGTGGACCTGGCGGGTTTCCGGCGGCTGGCCCGGTTCCGGCGCAGCGAGCTGCTGCTCGCGCTTGCCGCGCTCGCCGGCGTGCTCGCGTTCGACATCCTCTATGGCATCCTGATCGCGGTCGCCCTGTCGCTGGCGGACCTGTTGGCCCGGGTCGCCCGCCCGCACGACGCGATCCTCGCCCTCGTGCCCGGCGTCGAGGGGATGCACGACATCGACGACTACCCGGACGCGGAGCCGATCGCGGGCCTGGTCGTCTATCGGTATGACTCGCCGATCTTCTTTGCCAATGCGCAGGACTTCCGTCGGCGCGTGCTCGCCGCCGTCGACACGATGGCCTCGCGCGGCCCGGTCAGGTGGTTCGTGCTCAACATGGAGGCGAACATCGAGGTCGACATCACCGGCCTGGACGCGCTGGAGGAGGTACGCGCCGAGCTGGCCGGCCGGGGCGTCGTCGTCGCGCTCGCCCGGGTCAAGCAGGAGCTGCGCGCCGACCTGCTCGCCCACGGCGTGGCCGGCCGGATCGGCACCGACCTGATCTTCCCGACCCTGCCCGCCGCCGTCGCCGCCTACACGAAGGCCACCGGCCAGCTCGAGTGGGGGTAGCGGGCGGGCGCCTCGGTCCGAGGCCGCAACCCAGGGCCGTATCGCCCGAGCGGTGCTGTGCCGGACGGCCACCCGAGGGCCGTCCGGTCGGCATGGGGTACGGCCTACGAGAGGCCCTGTCGTCGGTCGATCGGTAGCGGGAGGCTGTAAATCGTAGCCGAAAGGCGGGCGAGCCTGATGATTGGGGAAAAGACCTGGACGGTCGGCATCTTCCTGACCGAGGGCGACCGTGTGACGCGGGCGGAGGCGGTGCTGCACTCGGGCAGTGACCGCGAGCTGCGGGGGGTTGGGCGCGCCCGGTGCGATCCGGACGACTACGAGATCCCCGAGATCGGTGACGAGGTGGCCGCCTGCCGGGCGCTGGCGGACCTGGCGCGCAAGCTGCGCGGCGCGGCCGCGGAGGACATCCAGGACGTCACCGGCGTCCACGCCCACGTGCACCCGTGACATCCACCTTCTACGCGGGCCCGGACGCTGAGATCCGCCACGTTACGCACCACTGATCTGTTTGAGCGCGATGGCAGCAACCAGGTTACCGGAGGTTGTCTACTCTTCCGTATCGGCAGGTGTTGCTAGATGGTGATGGTCTTTCCAGAAAGCTACTAGTTGTCACTTGATGCAGGAGACGTGGCAATCGTTGAGATTTTGCGACCTGTCGAGCAGGCCCGGACTACGCTGCGCCTGTGGACGCGTTGCGCCGGGCCGACAGGCAGCCCGAGCCGCTGGAAGATCAGCGCTTGGAGCCAGCTTCCGACGACGACTTGACGTTCCCGACAGTGGGCCGCCTGGAACTCGACGAGCTGCTTACTCAGCTGGTCGACCGTGCCCAGGACTTCATGGCCACCCAGGGCCGGCTACGCGGACTGTTGCGCGCCAACCGGATCGTCACGACCGACCTGCGCTTGCCGACTCTGCTGCGGCTGGTAGTCCAGGCCGCCTGCGAGCTCCTCGACGCTCGATACGGGGCACTGGGCGTCGTGGCGGCCGACCGGACCCTTGAGGAGTTCGTCCACGTCGGCATGCCCCTCGCCGACGTCGAACGCATAGGCCACCTTCCGACGGGTCAGGGCGTGTTGGGCGTTTTGATCGACGACCCGCGCCCCCGCCGGGTGGGCGACATCGCCCGCGACCCGGCCGCCATCGGTTTCCCGCCCGGGCACCCGCCGATGCGCACCTTCCTCGGCGTGCCCATCACCGTGCGCGGCGAGGTCTTCGGCAACCTGTACCTGACCGAGAAACGCGACGGCCGCGCGTTCACGGCTGAGGACGAGGAGCTCGCACTGGCCCTCGCGGCCACCGCTGGGGTCGCGATCGACAACGCCCGGCTGTTCGACGAGGCGCAGCAGCGGCATCAGTGGATGAGCGCGTCGGCCGAGGTGACCCACGAGCTGATGGCGGACCCGCCCGACCCGATCGCCCTGGTCGTCGAGCGGGCTCGGACGACCGCCCGCGCCGACTACGTGGCCATGCTCTCTCCCCACCACGACGACCCGGCGTCGGCGACCATCGAGGTCGCGGTCGGCGCGGACACGGCGGGAAACACGGTCCCGCTCGGCGGCAGCCTGGCCGGGCGCGTGTTCGCCGAGCAGCGTCCGCTGCTCGCCGGCGACGTCAGCGCGGACGCCAGCGATCTCGAACGAGGCCCCGACGTTGGCTCCCTCATGGCCGTGCCGCTGCGGGCCACCGCGGAGGCCGACCGCCGTGTTCTGCTCCTGGGGCGGGCCCGCGGACGTCAGGCGTTCACGTCAGCCGACCTTGACATGGCGTCGAGTTTCGCTGGTCATGTGGCGGTCGCCCTTGAGCTCGCCCGCGCCAAGTCCGAGCGCGAACGGCTGGTGGTCCTCGCTGACCGCGGCCGGATCGCCCGTGACCTTCATGACCATCTGATTCAGCGGATGTTCGCCGTCGCCTTGGGAATTCAGGACGTCGCGCAGTACGAGCAGACCTCGAACGCGGAGCGCCTGAACGGCTTCGTCGAGGACATCGACGCGACGATCAAGGACATTCGGCGGTCGATCTTCGAGCTGCGGGGAACCGCCCAGCTCGGGCGGCAGAGCCTGCGCGCCGCGGTCGAGAAGATCGCCGCGGGCGCCGAGGCCGGGCTCGGCTTCGCGCCCACGGTGACCTGCTCCGGCCCACTCGACACGGTCGTCGGAGACACGCTCGCCGCCCATGTGCTCGCGGTGGTGCGGGAAGCGGTGTCCAACGCGGCCCGGCACTCCCGGGCGACGGCGCTGCGGATCAGCGTGTGCCTGGAGAACGACGACATCGTCGTCGAGGCCGAGGACAACGGTGTCGGCATCGGCGACGCGGTCCGCAGCAGCGGGCTGACCAACCTGCGGGAACGGGCAGACTCGCTCGGAGGAACCTTCAGGCTCGCGGTTCCGGCCGGCGGCGGCACCCACCTGCGCTGGACGGCACCGATCTAGGCCGGCACCCGCGTGACCCCTGCGGCGGGAGCGCCCACGGTCACCGGATGCTCACCACTGACAGGCGCGCGCGGCGATCATCCGGTGGTCGTCCACATGCCAGAAGTCCCGAGGCCGTCACGCCGATCGTCAGATATCGGTCGTGGGCACGCCGCGTATCGTCCCCGGCGTGGAGAAGATTACGGTGTTCATCCTCGACGACCACGAGATCGTGCGGAATGGTCTGCGGCGGACCCTGGAACGTCACGACGACATCGAGGTGGTCGGAGAGGCCGGGCTAGCGGCCGAGGCGCTGCGGCGCATACCCGCTCTGACACCTACCGTGGCGATCCTCGACGGCCGGCTGCCGGATGGCAGCGGCATCGATGTCTGCCGCGAGATCCGGTCGGAGTATCCGCAGGTTGCCTGCCTGATCCTGACCTCGTTCGACGACGACGAGGCCCTTTTCTCCGCCATCATGGCCGGTGCCGCAGGATACGTGCTCAAGGAGATCCGCGGCACCGACCTGGTTGGGGCGATCCGTACCGTGGCATCCGGCCAGTCGCTGCTGTCGCCGTCGGTCACGCAACGGGTCCTCGACCGGCTGCGCGAAGGTCCGAAGGAGGACCCGGTCATAGCGGAGCTCAGCGCCCGCGAACGTGAGATCCTGGCGCTCGTCGCCGAAGGCCTCACCAACCGCCAGATCGGAACGCGCATTCATCTGTCCGAGAAGACGGTCAAGAACTACGTGTCGAGCATCCTGGACAAGCTCGGGCTGACCAGCCGCACCCAGGCCGCCGTCCTCGCCTACAAGCACCTGGGACAGGGACACCCGGCCACCTGAACCACGCCAATGTCAGTTGGCCGGCGGCCAGTTGGCCGGCGACGCGGTCCTTGAACCGGGCCGCGTCGCCGCTGTGCGGCAACGAAGATGAAAGATGAGACGTGGCGTTTCAGACGCCGTGCTCGCCTGCGGTCGGGGTGGACGGGTGGGTTTGGACTGGCTGGCTCCGGCGAGGGCGTTCCTCATGCCGGACAAGCCGCGTCCTGAGCCGTGCCTGAAGAAGGTCAGTCGCCTCCCTGAGCTGATCGTTCAGGTCCCGGCCGACGTGTGGATCAGGGTGCGGGGCCAGGAGTTGTTCGCATACCCCTTCGGGTTCCACAGCGGTTTGGCTGATTCGGGTTGCAGCGCGCCCGTGTCGTCCCATGCCCGGGCGACCAGCTCGACGTCCGAACTCGGCGGGAGGTCCACGTCGGCGTGCCAGAGCTGCCAGGTATACGCACTGGCCCTCGGGGCGAGGTCCGCCTGCCGCCAGCGCCGGCCTCCGTCGGCGGACAGATCCACCCGAACCACCTGGCGGTGTTCCCCGGCCAGCGCGTAGCCGCTCACCGTCGCTCGGCCCGGCGGCATTGTCGCGCCGCGGTCGGGCCGCAGGATCGCGCAGTTCAGCGCGATCGGCCCCAGCGACAGGCCAACTCCCGGCTCGGCCCGGTCCGGATCGGCGTCCGGCGGCAGTAGTCGGTAGGCGACTGCCTGGAAGTAGTTGTCCGACGGGTCGGTCCGTAGCGTGACACTTCGTAGCCATTTGACGCTGCGCGCTCCGATGTAGCCCGGCACGACGACCCGCAGCGGGGCACCATGCACGATGGGCAGCGGACGGCCGTTCATCGCCCAGGCCAGCAGCACGTCCGGCTCCATTGCCTTGGCGAGCGGGATGGAGCCGCCGTAGGGCTGCGCGGGATGGGCAAGCGGCGAGACGTCGACGGCTTCGAACGCCACATGGCTGGCCTGATTCAGCGGACGCGCGGTCCCCAGGACGTCGGCGAGCCGGACACCGGTCCACTCAGCGGTAGAGGTGGCGCCGTCACCCCACGGATCCTCCCCGGGGATCTGTCGCACCGCCATCATCCCGGCGCGCCGGTTCCCAGCGCACTGCAAGGTCACGGTCAGCGTGCGCGGCTCGAAGCCACGGCGCAGATCGGCCAACGCCAACGTGAGCGGCCGTTCCACCAGTCCGCGCACCGCAAGCCGCCACCCCTCTCGATCCACTCGCGGGATCGGCCCGTGGTTACGGCTGTAGAACGCCTCGACTGGGGTGAGCGGCTCGTCGGCGAGCGCCGCTGGCGGAGGCTCGGCGTTGAACGGCTCCCATTCGTGCACGACCATGTCGTCTCGTTTGTCCCACAGCACCGTTGGCCTCCGTCCCGCTCGCCGACAGGCCCCTCGGTCCATTCCCGCCAGAGCCCGCAGGCACCCGTCGAGCTGACCAGCAAGCGCATCAGCCGCGAGATGTCCTAAGCGGCGGCCACGCCACGGCTCACGTGGACGACGAGGCTGTGGTGCGCGCGGTGTGGCGGCCGAGTCTTCGCGTCCGGGGGACCCCACCAGGCAGGGCGCGGGTCGAACCCATTTCGATCTTCGAGTCCTCCGTGAGTTCGTCTGTCGGCTGAGCAGTGGCGGATCGGGCTTCGCCGGCGGGGCGCAGACGGGAGCGTGCAACCACTGCCAAGGCGGTGGTCGTCACCAGAAGACCCACGACCGGGGCCCAGAACAACGGGCTGCTCCACACCTTGGTGGGCAGCTGCTGGGCGAGGACGAGGCCACCCATCGCCACGACGAACCAGCCGAAGGCACGGCGAAGGCGGTTCTCCTGGATGCGGCCCGCGAGCCGGCAGCCGACGACGCTTCCGAGCAGCGCGGCCGCCGTCACTCCGCCTGCCAGCCCCCAGTCGATGCTCACGCTGGACAGGGAGCCGGCCAGGCCCGCGAACGAGTTCATCGCGATGACGACCAGCGAGGTACCGACCGCGACCGGCGCGACGAGACCTTCTCGCCTCGCCGCCTGGCGGCTCCGTCCAGGCATCCCGGCCCGGCCAGGCGAGGTCGCGTATCCATGGCAAGCTTGCCCGCATCGCCGGTTCAGTGTGAGGAAGGCCCCCGTCGACGTGGGCCATCCGGCGTGACCGACCGGCCCATCCAGCAGGGCACGGCGGCCCGTATCGACCCTTCAGGGCGATACTCATGCCCCTACCCCCTAGGGGTATATGAGATCATTGTTGGTGCTGTGAGGGAGCACCGGGAGGCCGCCATGAAACCGAGAATGCCGATCTACGCGCTGGCCGCGGCGATTGTGCTTGCTGGCCTGCTGGTCGCCGGGGTGGCGTCCTCGATCATTTCGCCTGTCCTACTCGCGGGCAGCTGCACTCTGATGATGTTCGTCATGATGCGCGGAATGAGTGGGATGCACGACGACCACCGCGACCACCGCGACGACACCCATGACCATGGGGCCGACGCGACTGACCATGGGGCCGACGGGACCGGTACCCGCCGGTGACGGCGGCAGGTGGCGTGGCAGCCAGATCCCAGGAGCCGAGGACGCGGAACCCCTGGCGGCCGGGCGAGTAGCAAGGCCGCGCCGTCGCGCGCTTGCGCGCGACGCGCAACGCGCCTCCCACCGGCCAGTCCCCGCCGGCGGACGACTGCGCCTCGCCTCCTGTCGGAAGGGACGGGATGGATCATGACCAGGTTCACGCTCGCGGCAGACGCGAGGCAGGCGGACAGGTCACACAAGGCGAAGCGCCACCAGTCCAGCAACCGACGACAACTACGAGCCATATACCCCAGGAGGGTGTCATGCGTGGGCGTGCGGCCCGCCCCGCGGGGGCGGGCGCGGCCGGCGGCTCGCCGAAGGCGGGGCCCGGTCCGTTGCTGCAAGGAGACAGATAAGGAGCGGAGCATGGACGGGCAGGACCGCCACCGCCACCCATATCCCACTCGGAGTCCGCGCCGCGCGTCGAACTGGGCTTCACCTGTGCTTCCCGCAGACCTATGAGACGTGTGCGCCGGACCGAAAGTCCCTGTCGACGGCGCCGTCCGAGCGGCGAATCTGAGTCCGGTCAACGTTCCGAGGCCGCCACGATGATCTGCGTGGCCGTCGGGGCCGCGGAACAGGAGCGTGCCACGATGACGGCCTACCGCATGCACAGGCTTGGCGGCGGCAAAGTTCGCGCACGCTTATTTACACACGGGATCAGACCATGGAATCATCGCCGTCCGTCAGTTCCGAGGCGATCGTGACCTATATGGAGAAAGGAGAGGTGGCTGGCCTTGCCGCCACGGTCGCGGCACTGCGGGAAGACCTGATCGCGCGCTCCACGCGCCCTGCTTCGGAAATCGCGAGAGTGCACGTCGCACACGCGCAGGACGCCGAGAACCTGCTGCACTATCTGGAGCTGCGCGGCCACGACCTGCGCGAGCTCCAGGCGGCACTCGCGGAGCTCGGCCTGTCGTCGCTCGGTCGATCAGAAGGGCATGTCCTCGCGACCGTCGACGCCGTACTGCGGGCGCTGCCTGCGCTGGAGCGGGGCGCCGCGCGCCAGACGCCCGCGATGGGCTCGGCCCCCGCGCCCGGGACGATGGCCGCGGCGCCGGAGCGTACTGAGGACCATTTCACGTCCGCCCGGGCACGCTACCTGCTCGCGACCAATACCGAGGCGTTGTTCGGCCCGCCTCGCGCGACCGGTCGAACCAGGATCATGGTCACCCTGCCGGGATCAGCGGCTGGTGATTACCCGCTGGTTCACGCACTGATCGAGCGTGGGATGGACTGCGCTCGGATCAACTGCGCGCACGACGACCCGACGGCCTGGGCAATCATGGTCGAACATGTTCGGAAGGCCTCGCGTGAGACTGGACAACCCTGCCTGATAGCGATGGATCTCGCCGGTCCCAAGCTGCGCACCGGTCCGATCGCCTTCGGACCTCAGGTCGCCCGCCTGCGTCCGACGCGGGACGCCTACGGTCAGGTCACAGCCTCAGCGGTGTGTTGGCTGGTCGAGGATGACACGTCGGCCACGCCTCCGGCCGGGCCGGCTAGCTACGGCGTGGACCCGCCATCCGGGGATCCACGGCCGATCGCGGACACTGGCGCGGATCTGCCCGTAGAGGGCGTCAGGGTGCCGGTGTCGCGGGAGTTCCTCGCGGCGTTGCGCGCGGGCGACGAAATCCATCTCCGCGACACTCGTCGATCTCGGCGCCGGCTGTGCGTTACCGCCGTCACCGCGGCCGGTGTCCAGGCCGAAGCCAATCAGACCACCTATCTCGCGGTTGGGATGCCGCTCCATGTCAGGCGCGGTCATGGCCACGGCACCCCGACGCTCTCGAGCCGAATCGGCGCGCTGCCGCCACAGGAGCAGTCGCTACGACTACACGCCGGTGACAGCCTCATCCTCACCCGCGACCTGTCACCCGCCGAACCACCCAGACCTGGCGGCACTGCCCGTATCGGCTGCACCCTTCCGGCAGTATTCGACCATGTCAGGCCGGGACACCGGATCTGGTTCGACGACGGGAAGATCGGCGCCGTCGTCGCCGCCGCCCGGCCGACCGGCCTGGAGCTCCACATCACCGACGCACCGCCCGGAGGCGCGCGGCTGCGCGGCGGAAAGGGCATCAACCTGCCGGACACCGACCTGCCCGTGTCGGCACTCACCACCAAGGACAAGGCCGACCTGGCCTTCGTCGCCGCGCACGCTGACATCGTGTCCCTGTCCTTCGTCCGCCACCCGGACGACATCGGCGCGCTCCACGCCGCGCTGGCCGCCGTCGGCCGTGACGACATCGGCGTCGTACTGAAGATCGAGACGGTGCGTGCCTTCGACAACCTGCCGCGGCTGCTGCTCACCGCGCTCCGTCACCGGCGCGTCGGTGTGATGATCGCGCGGGGTGACCTGGCGGTGGAATGTGGCTACGAGCGGCTCGCCGAGCTGCAGGAGGAGATCCTCTGCCTGTGCGAGGCCGCCCACATTCCGGTCATCTGGGCGACCCAGGTTCTCGACCAGCTCGCCCGCTCCGGACGACCGACCAGGGCAGAGATCACCGATGCCGCGATGGCTGGGCGGGCTGAATGCGTGATGCTCAACAAAGGCCCGTACATCGCCGACGCCGTTACCCTCCTCGACGACGTACTGACCCGCACGTCCGGCCGCCAGGATAAGAAGGTCGCCCTGCTGCCCGAGCTCCGGTCGTGGCAGGCGGACGCGGGCCAGCTTGCGGATGCGTGACAGGTATGGCCAGGCTCCGCTGGTCACGTGGGCCATCCCGGGCGGCGGGGCGCCACCCGGGAAAGGCACGGCGTTCAGCGCGGGCCACCCGTCCCCGCCACGACAGCTCGTCCCGCCTGACCTACACCGCGGAGTACGCGATGCTCGGCGTCGAGATCGTCACAGGTGTGACGCTCTGGGGCATCGCGGGAACAGGCTGGGCATCCTGGCTGACGGGATGGATTCCGCACCTTGATCTCCGTGCCGACGATGCGGTTCGTGCACCACCTGATCATTTGGCTCGTATGGGGATTCATGATCCACCACGTCTACAGCGCGATTCTCGTAAACCGTGTCGAAGGAAGCGGCCTGATCACGTCGATCTTCTCGGGCTACAAGTTCCTGCCCACGTCAGGCTCGTCCATCGGGCGCATCGACGGGTCCGTCCGCACCGACTGCCCCCGGTGAGGGCGGTCCTCGTGCCGGACGAGTCGTGTCCTCAGCCGTGCCTGCAGGAGGTCGGTCACCTCGCGGAGCGTCGTTCCCTCAGCCCGCGCCCGCACCGGACTCCCGTTGACGTCCAGGCTCGCGGCCGCCGACGCCTGCGTGTCACCAGCCCGACCGCCCGCGTCCAGACTGAGCCGAATGCGCAGGATCGGCTCCCGGCACAGCCGGGCCAGTGTGCTCACCTTCTCCACGGCGTAGTCACGCTCTGCCTGAGAGACAGGCCCGGTGATCTGGACCGCCACGCTCGCGGGGGCGACTCGCGACGTACTCGTCAAGGTTTCCTCCCGGAATACTTGCCGGCCGTGTTTTCCGCGTCTCGGAGGAGGCATCACACGTCGTCGGCTCCTCGTTTGGGTATTCCGTAACCCAGGAGCGGGCCGAACTCCGCATCCCAGTCGATCAGGCCTGCCTCGATCTCGGGCGGCACCACGGCGTAGGTCCGGCGCAGAAATGCTGCTACACGGTGCGACGGCAGTTCCAGCTCCGCCTGACCGCCCTGACATGTCAACGTCAACGCGATGACCCGCCCCTTGCGACCACCTGCCAACTGGACACGCACGTCGCCGGCGCCGGTCGCCTGAGGCCGCGGCGCGGTGAGCAGGGTGCGGGCGAACGTCCACTTGACGGTCTCACCCAATACCGTTCGGATGACGAGTGTCACCGCGATGGGGTCGGCCGGGTCGAAGTTCAGATGGCCGGTGAGCGGCACTCGCTCACCGTTGTCCGTGACCAGGCCGATGGGCAGGTCGCAGCTGATTGCTTTCCGCTCGGATGGATGGTGCAGCATCTCGACCCTCCTCGCTCATCTCGCGGTCCGCGTCGTGTTCGCCTCACCAAATATGCTCGCGTGAACCCCGAGCAGTCTGGGCCGCTTGGTCCGGCCCAGCATGCTGAATGGACCGCCGTAGCAGTCCGGCCGGCTGGGCGCCGGCCGCGCCGGGAGAAGGCCGCCGCCCCGAGGCAGCACCAATGCACCGCGACGGCCAGCCCGATGGCCGATGCCTTCCGATACGCCAATCGCGACAGTGAGATCGAACAGGCGAGGCTGCGATTCGGAAGGTGCACCATGAACCGCGTTGACGCATCCGCCCCCCGCATGCGAATACTGGTCGGCGTCGACGGATCGCCAGGCTCCGAGGCGGCGCTGTGATGGGCCGCCCAGCTCGGCTCCGCGAGGGGGTGATCCGCCCGGCGACCTGCTGCACGACGCCGGTGGGCAGGTCGCTCGGGCCAGGCACTCGCTGGCGGTACTCCCAGCAACAGACGGGGGAATCCGCGAGACCTCGGCGCCAAGGACCATGAGCCGGCTGTCGTGCGCGGCGTCGAGGAGGTGAGTGTCTGGGCGTCCCGCCACCGGGCGCCGCCGGGGCGGTCGCCGTCCTGGCCGCGGCCCTCTCCCTTCGGGAGCACAGATCCACCGTGATCGTCGAGGAGCCGCGAGCCGCTGACGTTGTTCGACGTTGGCACCCAGTTCGTAATGGCCGTGGCGGATGTTCTGCACCAGCGCGCGCCCAGAGCCGACGACCTGTGCGGAGCCCAGACGTTTCAGGCCGCGCATAGGTCGTAGTCGTGCCTTGAACCGGCCCTGATCAGCTTCGACTACGTTGTTCGTGTACCGCTCGTCGACGTGGTGGGCGGCTGGGAGCTGTTCGTCGAGCACCCGTGGGCAGGAGGCTGCCCGATCAGTGGGCACCTCGACCGGCCGCCGGCCGTGGGGCAGCGCCCGGGTGAGGAACCGGCGGCCCGCGGCCAGATCCCGCTTCGCCGAGGCCAGCACGTCGATGACCTGGCCGAACTGGTCCACCGCCCTGTACAGGTATGCCCACCGGCCGGCGACGTTGACGTACGTGGTGAGTCGGCCGTGGGCGCGGTACCGGGGTTGCCCCTGGCCTGTTTCCCACGGCCGCTCTCCGAACCCGCCGTGCGCCTCACGGCGCAACGGGCTCTCCACGGTTCCTGCCGTC